>Ga0126381_100008703_pt1 | contig 11356 bp, 11 predicted proteins | sample PanSoiMetPlot_28_FD_96465 | JGI IMG/M metagenome (GOLD analysis project Ga0126381, IMG submission 96465) | Tropical forest soil microbial communities from Panama - MetaG Plot_28 | ecosystem: Environmental > Terrestrial > Soil > Tropical forest > Bulk soil | place: Panama | collected 2016-02-17 | reverse complement strand
CTTGGCGGTTGTCACCGACGCGAAGTCGTCCAGCGTCGCGGTCAGGCCCCCGACGTAGACCCGCAGCGTGGTGCCCTGGGTGTACCGCGGTATGACGGTGTTCCGCAGTTGCGTGATCAGCGTAGAGGTGGCCTGTGCTTCGGGCGCGGTGGCCGGAATGACCTGGGTCACCTCGACGGCCGACCCGTCGCCGGGCCCGGTTCGCGCTGGCTCGTTTTGCGCGGGTGCGGTTTGCACGGCGGCCACGCCTGGCACGGCGGCCAGCGCGCGGTCGAGTCGGCCGAGGGCGGCCTGATCGGCCGCGGACCGAGGCTGGGCGACCAGGAACAGCGGGCCGCTGAAGCCCGGCCCGAACCCGTCGGCGAGCATTTCGTACCCCTTGTAGGTGTGGCTTGACGTCGGGTCGTTGGACTCGTCGGCGAAGCCCAGCCGCAGGTGCAGCACGGGGAGGGACACCACGATCATCACCGCGACCGCGGCGGCGGCCAGCACGGCGGGAGACCGTCGCACCATGCCCGACCAGCGCGCCCACATGCTCTGCTCCCCCCGGGGGCCGACCCCCCGGTGACCCCCCGCCTGGGGGGATGCCATCCCCCCAGACCCCCCTGGCCGGCGCTGCCTGCGGCTCAGTACGCGCCGGCCGAGCACGCCGAACAGCGCGGGCAGCAGCGTGACGGCCGCGAGCACGGTGCACGCCACGGTGATTGCCGCCGCGTAGGCGATCCCGTTGATGAAGCCCAGGCCGAGCGTGAGCAGGCCGAGCACGGCGATGCACACCGTGCCCGCGGCGAAAAGGACCGCGCGGCCCGACGTGTTGAGCGCCTGGATGGCCGATTGCTGCGGGTCCAGCCCCGACTGCAGGCCGCGGCGGTACCTGGTCACGATGAACAGGGCGTAGTCGACCCCGACGCCGAGGCCGATGAGCGCGCCGAGGATCGGCACGATGCCGTTCACGGTGATCAGGTGGCTGAGCGGCGCCAACAGCATCAGGCCGCTGCCAACGCCGGCCACCGCGGTCACGATCGGCAGCGCCATCGCGAACAGCGAGCCGAACGCGAGCAGCAAGATGACCGCGGCCGCGCCGATGCCGATCGCCGACGCGCTCGACAGCGGCGCCTGCTCCGTGTTCGAGATGGCCTTGCCCTCGAGCTCGACCGCGAGGCCCGGCTCCCTGGCTGCCGTCGCCGCCGCGATCACCCGGTTGATGTCGGCATTGTTCAGGTTGTCCGCCATCTTGGTGAAGTTCACCGTGGCGTACGCGGTGCGCCCGTCCTGGCTCACCTGGACCGTGCCGCCCGGCTGGTAGGGGCTGGCGACCGAGGCCACCTCTGGCAGCTGCGACACCCGCGCGAGCATCGCCGACATCCGGCGGGAGATGGCGGGATCTTTGACGCTGCCGTGGCGCACCTGCCAGACAATGTGGTCAGAGTCGCCCGCCTGGGCCGGCGCCGACCGCTGCAGCAGCTCCTGGGCGCTGCCGGAACCGGTGCCGGGCAGCGTGAAAGTGTTGTCGTAGGACGTCTTCACCGCCTGCGACATCACCGCCAGGCCGATGAGCAGACCTATCCAGCCAACGATTACGACAAAGCGGTGCTGGTAGCACCAGCGTGCAAGGGCCGGCATGACCCTCACCTCCAGTCTTTTCGATTCGGCTCCTCATCGTCGGGGACTAAGCCCGCCCAGGTCGCCGGCCAGCCGCAGCGATTACGCCGGGTGTCACCGCGCCATCCGGCGCGGCTTCCGGCCCCGCCTGCTCCGTCCGCGGTAGTGCGTTACCGCGCCGTCCGGAGCGACTTGCGGCCCGGCCTACTGCGTTCGCAGTAGTTCAGTTGTGTGCGGTGAGGGCGGGTGCTTACAGTCCAGCTATGTGGGCGAATGCCTGGCGCTGGGTGATGTCCCAGCAGCAGCTGCTGCTGATGTCGGCGGTCACGGCGATGGTGCTGTTCACGGTGGTGACAGTCCCCGCCGAGATCCGGCACGCACTGAGCTCCGACCAGCTGCTGACCTGGTCGGTGTGCATCGTGGTCTACGCGGCCCTGGTGCTGCACCGGCGGTTCCCGCTCGGCACCGTGGCGGTCGCCGCCGTCGGGTCGGTGGTGCTGATGGCGAACGGGATGACCTACCCGCTGACCTTGCCAGCGCTGTTTTACGCGCTGTACTGGGTGGCGTTCGGCGCCAGCCAGCGCAAGACGCTCACGGTCGGCGTCACGGTCAAGGCGGCGCTGCTCGCCGCCTCGCTCATCACCCATCCCGGCATCACGGGCTTCGTCATCCTGCTGTGGGCAGCCCTGGCGGTGACAACCGGCAGCGCCGCCCGCAGCCATCGTGCCTACGTCGGCGAGGTCGAGGAGCACGCCAGGCGCGCCGAGCAGGCCAGGGAAGACGAGGCGAACCGCCGCGTCGCGGAGGAACGGCTGCGGATCGCACGGGAGCTGCACGACGCCGTCGGGCACCACGTTGCCCTGATCAACGTGCAGGCCGGCGCCCTGGCCTGCCTGCTCGACGACGAGGACCTCAGCGGGGCCAGGGAGCCGGTCGCGCACATCCAGCGGGCCAGCGAGGAGGCCCTCGAGGACCTGCGGCTGACCGTCGGGCTGCTGCGCGGGCCCGGCCCCGAGCCGGCCGAGCCGGCCGAGCCGGTGCCCGGGCTTGACCGGCTCGAAGAGCTGATCGGCTCCTTCGCAGGCGCGGGCCTGCGGGTCACCCGCGAGGTGACCGGGCAGGCGAGGTCGCTGCCCGAGGCGGTGGAGCTGACCGCCTACCGGGTCATCCAGGAGTCGCTGACCAACACCCGCAAGCACGCAGGCTGCGACACCGCCGTGGTGCGGCTCGGGTACGCGCCCGGGGCGCTCCGCCTGGCGGTCGAGGACGAGGGAAATGCTGTCACCCACGAGAGCCAGAGCATGCCCGACGGCCACGGCATCGTGGGCATGCGAGAGCGGGTGGCTGCCCTTGGCGGACGGCTGTCGGCGGGGCCAAGGCCAGGGGGCGGCTACCGCGTCTTCGCCGAGCTTCCGCTGCGAGCGGCCGGGGTGGAGGGCTCATGACCGGAAGGGCGGCTGCATCGCCGGGATCCGCCGCCCCGCCTCCCACCCGCGTGGTGCTCGCCGACGACCAGGACCTTGTCCGCGCGGGCCTGCGGCTGGTCATCGACCGCGCGCCGGGGCTGACCGTTGTGGGCGAGGCGGCCAACGGCCACGACGCGGTCCGGCTCGCCCGCGAGGCACGCGCCGATGTCGTCTTGATGGACATCAGGATGCCGGGCCTTGACGGGCTGGCCGCCACCCGGCGGATCGCGGCAGACGACAGCCTCGCCGGGGTTCGGGTGCTGATCCTGACGACGTTCGAGGTAGACGAGTACGTCTTCGAGGCGCTGCGCTCAGGAGCCAGCGGGTTCCTGGGCAAGGGCGCGCGCCCGGAGGTCCTGATCGACGGGATCCGCACGGTCGCCCGCGGCGACTCGCTGCTTTCGCCGTCCGCCACCCGGGGCCTCATCGCGAGGTTCCTCAGGCTGCACGACAGCGAGCCGGTCCGGCCCTCCCCGGTGGTCGCCACGCTCACCGACCGCGAGCGTGAGGTGGTAGCCCTGATCGCCGACGGGATGTCGAACACGGAGATCGCCCGCCAGCTCACGCTCAGCCCGCTCACCGTCAAGACGCACGCCAACCACGCCATGACCAAGCTCGGCGCGCGCGACCGCGCGCAACTCGTCGTGCTCGCCTACCAGACCGGCCTGACCCGCGCGCCGCGTCCCCGGACGTGAGCGACTGAACTACTTCCGGCGGAGTAGCCGAAGCGGCAAGCCGCGCCGGATGGCGCGGTGACACAAGGGGTAATCGCTGCTGCTGGCCGACGACCTGGGCGCCCCCGGCCCCGGACGATGAGAGCGAACTCATCACCGGGGATCGGAGGATCACATGAGCACCGCCGCCTGCACCGATACGGCGCCGGCCAGCACCGCGGGAGGCCCTGCCGATGGTGTGTCGTTCCTGCTCACGCGCGTCCAGCCGGCGCTCAGCGGGCTGATGGACGGCTCGCTGTCGACCCTGGCGCCCCTCTTCGCGGTGGCCCTGGCCACCCACCGCCCGCTGACCGCGTTCTTCACCGGCGTCGCGACCGCCCTGGGCGCGGGAGTGAGCATGGCCTTCTCCGAGGGCCTGTCCGATACCGGAGACCTGACCGGACGCGGCAGCCCCGTGCTGCGCGGCGCCATCACCGGCGCGGCGACCTTCGCCGGTGGCATCGTCCACACCCTCCCCTTCCTCATCCCCGGCTACGGCCTCGCGATCGGCGCCGCCCTCGCGGTGGTGGCGAGCGAGCTGGTCATCCTCGCCTGGCTGCGGCACAGGTTCTTCCGCACCAGCTTCGCCCGCTCGTTCCTGGCGATCACGGTGGGCGGAGCGATCATCGCCGCCTTGAGCTCGGCCCTGGGGCTCGCCGCCGGGGGCTGAGCCGGCGTCCGGCGCGGCACAGAGATGCAGCGTAAGTGGTCCGCAGCACTCTGGAAGGGTCGTATGGTGTTACTCGCCAGTTTCAATCAGCTTGGGGTGATGCGCGGATGCTATGCGGGCCCGGAGACCCTGTCCTCCGCGTAGATATCATCCGTGACGACACCGCTGGTGCCACGGTGCGGCTGGCCGGTGAGATCGACATCACCTCGGTGGACGCGGTTCGCCGTGCCGTTGCGGACGTGGCGGACGGTAAGCGCCTGATCGTCCTTGACCTGAGCCAGGTAACGTTCTGCGACGCGGCCGGGGCCCGGTTCCTGGTTCAGGCTCGCCGCCTGGCCCGCCAGGCGGGCACCGATCTGATCGTGCGTAATCCGCAGCCGTCCGTCAGCAGGGTGCTTGAGTTGACCGGCGCACTGCCTTTGCTGTGCCCGGACCTGACTGGCGCCGGCGTGCTCGCAGCCCCTGCGGTTGTCTCCGCCTGTGAGGCGGCAGTCTTCGAAGCCATCAGGGTCAGCGGCGCGGACAAGGGCAACGCGCAGCTGGTGGACCCTGCCACCGGAGTGTTGCGAATCGTCGCCCAGCGCGGATTCGAGCGCCCGTTCCTGGACTTCTTCGAAACCGTCGATGGCGAGGAGTCGGCCTGCGGCACCGCGCTGATGTCGGGCACGCCGGTCTGGGTCCCCGACGTTGCCCGGTCGCCGATTTTCGCCGGAAGCCCGGCCCTGGTCGTCATGCTGGGCGCCGGCGCGCGGGCTGTCGCCTCGGTGCCGGTGTGCGCGCCTGATGGCGGCGATGTGCTGGCCATGATCTCGGTCCACTGCGGTAAGCCCACCGTCTGGACTGAGCGGCACAGGCAGCAGCTCGCGGCGGTAGCCGCGGTGACCGGGCGCGTCTTGTCCAGCACCGTGATCTAGCTGCGGGAAGTCGATCAAGCGCGAGCCGGTTCGGAGCTCCAGTACTGGGTAACGATGATGTTTGGTTACCACATCATTACTGGAGGTGCGCGGTGGCAAGGGCCCGGATCCCAGGCAGGCAGCCAATGCGGGGAATGTCCGGCGATAGCGACGCCGCGGTGGCGTTTGACCAGCCGTTCGACTCCGATACGTTGAGCGAGCTGCGGAACGCCGTGCGGTCCGAAGCCAGCGTGTTGGGGCTGCCGGATGCCCGGACTGCTGAGGTGGTACTTGCCGTGCACGAACTGGCGGCCAACGCGGTAGTCCATGGCGGCGGGGCAGGCCGGGCGCGGATGCGCGTCGTTGCCGGAGAGCTGCACTGCCAGGTCAGCGATCCGGGTGCGGGCAGCGGTGATGCCCGCACCGGCATGGGCTCTGGTTCGGGCTCTGGTACGGGCACTGGGCAGCCGTGGCCCTTCAGGCCGGGCCGTGGCCTTTGGATAGTGCGGAACGTAGCCGATCGCTTCAACATGGCGCCCAGCGTCAGCGGATCTCAGGTGACCGTGGTGTTTACCTTGCCCGGGAGGTGATGCGCGGTCATGGCAAATTACCTGCGAGTCGAGGCCGAGAGCAGATACAGGCAGTGCGTGCTGCACGTAATCGGCGAACTCGACCTGATCACGGCGGCCGAGTTCGCTGACCGCGCTGAAGAGGCGGTGCAGGCCTCGACTGGACCCGTAGTAGTGGACCTGTCCAGCCTGACGTTCGTAGACATCCGCGGGGCCCGTGCTCTCGCCACGGTCATCTGCACCCTGCCGGCCGCGCGCAGGCCCGTCATCCGTTCCTGCCCTCCGCATGTCCGCCTCGTCCTGGACTTGCTCAACCTGCCCCTGAGTTACCTGCCGGCTGATCCTCTCGCCGGGAACGCTCCGCCGTCTTTGACGCGTGACCTGGTGGACCTGGTACAGCACGCCCGGCTCGATGCCGGCAAGGCGGTACTCGCGGCGAGCTGGACGATGGCCCGGCTGACCGACACCGGCATCCGGCTAGCTAACACGCGAGAACGGACGGGACTCACGCGCGAGCAGGGACAGCAGACGCTGGCCAGGACCAGATCCGCCCGTGAACGCGCCTGAGCACACCCCGGCCTAGCGGCGGCGGGACCCGGAATCCAGTGATGTCGTCCCCCCACAATGTCGGCTTGCGCTGCTAGGATGATCTGTATCTAACAAAGAATGTTATAAGCACCCCGTTCTTGCGTGTGGTCCTCGACGGGACGAACCCGTCGGCACGAGTCTGTGCCGCGCCGAACAGGAGGCCCGGAGGTGACCGAATTCGACGTCGTCTGCGTCGGGTGCGTGACCGTCGACTCGATAGCGCTCGTCGACCACGTGCCTGCGGAAGACGAGCGCGTCGAGTCACTGCCGTTCGCGGACAGCGGCGGCGGGCCGGCTGCCACCGCCGCGGTGACCTTGGCCCGTCAGGGGCACCGGGTCGCGTTCTGCGGCGTCACCGGGCCGGACGCGGCGGGAGCGCGGGCCCGGGAGCTGCTGGACGCCGAGGGCGTCGACACCCGGTGGCTGCGGACCCGGCCGGGTGACCGCACCGCCACGAGCATGATCCTCGTCTCCCGGTCCGCGGGCACCCGCGCGATCGTCACGGCTCCCGGCAGCGCCCCAGAGCCGGCGGACGTGCCCGTGGCGGCGTCGCGCTGGATCCACGCGGACCAGGCCGGGTACGCCGCGGCGCGCACGGCGCTGGACGCCACGGCACGAGACGGGCGCCCCTCGTTCAGCATCGACGGCGGCAACCCGATACCCGGGCTGAGGCTCAGCGGCGCAGACCTGTACGTCCCCACGGTCTCGCGCCTGGTCGCCGACTTCCCGCGGGCCACGCTGCACGGCTCGCTCGAGGCCGCCAGAGCGGCCGGCGCCCGCTCGGTCGTGGCCACCGCGGGGGACCGCGGCGCCTACCTGCGCGCCGGCGGCACCTGGATCCAGGTGCCGCCGTTCCGCATCGACGTCGTCTCGACGATGGGCGCGGGCGACGTGTTCCACGGGGCGCTGCTATCGGGCCTGGTCGAGGGGCGCGACCTGCGCGAGGCCGTCGTGTTCGCGAATGCCGTGGCGGCCATGTCGTGCCGGGCGCTCGACGGCCGCGCGGCCATACCGTCCAGGCAGGAAGCCGACGCCTTCGTCCGGGCTCACGGCCGTGACCCGGTCCCGGACAGCCCGCTCAGCAACACCGAGAGGAACACCGCATGACCACCGGCCAGCCGAACACCGAGGCCCGCCTAGCCCCGCTGTCCCTGGCGTGCGGCGGCTTTGCCATGCTCGCGCTCGACCAGCGCGAGTCCCTGCGCGACATGTTCGTCCGCGCAGGCCACGCGCCCGTGGTGGACGGCGAGGTGGCGGACGATACGCTCCGGCGGTTCAAGCGGCAGGGAATTGAGGTCCTCACCCCGCATGCCTCCGGGGTCCTGCTCGACCGGCCGCTGGCCGTCACCAGGGAACGGCCGGCCGGGATCGCGCCCGGGTGCGGGCTCATCCTGGCCGCCGACGTCCTGCATCACGCCTCGGGCGGCCACATCGACTTCACCAGCCTCGACCCGCTCGTCACCCCCGCGTTCATCGAGCGGGTCGGCGCGGTGGCGATCAAGCTGCTTGTCATCTGGCGGGCCGGGCGGGACCGCGCCGAGCGCGCCGACCTGGTGTCCGCCTTCATCGATGTCGCCCGCCGGTCGGGTGTCGCGAGCCTGGTCGAGGGCATCGTCAGGCCGGATGGCGATCAGCCGTGGACGTCGGCCAGGCAGCGCGACGAGGCGATCATCGCCGCGGCCGCGGAGTTCTCGGCGTTTCGGCCGGCCATCTACAAGGCCGAGGTGCCCGGGTATTCGGAGAGCGACCTGTCGCGCGTCTACGCCGAGTCCGTCAAAATGAGCCGGGTAGTCGGCGGCCCGTGGGTGGTGCTCTCGAACGGCGTGCGTCAGGCCGATTTCGCCGAGGCGGTACGGCTCGCGTGCGAGGGCGGCGCCCACGGGTTCCTCGCCGGGCGGGCGATCTGGTCCGACGTCATCGGAGAACGGGACCTCGTGTCGGCGTTGAGGACCCGGTCCGCGCGCCGGCTCGACCAGATGGTCGAGATCGTCGAGCATTCAATGCGTGAGCGTGTGTCCGGCAGGGCGCGGGAAGAAGAAGGATGATGGCTGAGCGAGACGACGCTTTCCGGTATACATCGGCGCCGGAGCGCCGGCAGAGGCTGGTCACGTACATCACCGAGCAGGGGTACTGCACGATCGCGGAACTCTCCCGCATCTTCGGCGTGTCCGAGATGACCATCAGGCGCGATGTCTGGAAGCTGGTTCAGCAGGGGGAGGTGCGCGGGTTCCGCGGCGGCGTCGGGTCGCTGACCCGCCAGGACCTGGCCGGTAGCGACTACCGGCTGCGCGATATGAAGATGGGCACGGCCAAGCACGCGATCGCGCGGGCCGCGGTCGATCTTATCGGCGGGAACTCCATCATCGCCCTGGACGCGGGGACGACCACGGCCCAGCTGGCGCCGATGTTGCCGAGTGATCGGGACCTGTGCGTCGTCACCCACTCGCTTCCGGTGGTCTCCGAGCTGGCCAGGCATGCCGGCACCGAGGTGATCTGCCTCGGCGGCACGCTCCACTCCGAGTCGCTCTCGTTCGACGGTCCCGCCACGCTGTCGGCGATCTCCAACCTGCACGTCGAGGTGCTGTTCCTCGCCGCCACGGGGCTGGGCGAGCGCGGCGTGTTCTGCGGCAACGGCTACGACGCGATCACCAAGCGCGCGCTGATCGAGGTGTCCGAGCGCGTGGTGCTGATGGCCGATTCCTCGAAGTTCGAAACTCAGGCGATGGTGCGGGTGTGCGGATGGGACGCCATCGACACGATCGTCGTCGACTCCGGGATCGCGGACGAGCGGCGCCAGTTCCTCATGCAGCACGGCGTGACGGTGATCGCCGCGGAAATCCCGCCCGCGGCGGGATCGCTCAGTCTTCCTGCGTGAAGACCGAGTCGAAGGCGGCTTCCGGCGGGTCCCAGAGCAACGACCGGACGTAAGCCAGCGCGCGCTGGGCTCCCTCGAGCCGGCTCATGCCCGGGTCCTCCCACTCGATGGAGATCGGGCCCTGGTAGCCGATCGAGTCGAGGGCGCGGAAGGCGTCTTCGAATGGGACGTCACCCTGCCCGGCCGAGACGAACGTCCATCCCCGGCGCGGATCTCCCCAGCCCAGGTGCGAACCGAGCCTGCCGGCCCGGCCGTCTCGACGCCGGATCCTGGTGTCCTTGCAGTCGACGTGGTAGATCCGGTCCGCGAAATCGACGATGAAGGCGGCCGGGTCGATGTCCTGCCAGAGCATGTGGCTCGGATCCCAGTTGAGCCCGAACGCGGCCCGGTGGCCCACCGCCTCCAGGGCCCGCGCCGTCGTCCAGTAGTCGTAGGCGATCTCGCTGGGGTGCACCTCGAGCGCGAAGCGGACGCCCTCGCCATCGAACACGTCCAGGATCGGGTTCCACCGCCGGGCGAAGTCCGCGTACCCGTCGTCGATCACGTCGGCCGGCACCGGAGGGTACATTGCCACGTAGCGCCAGATCTTGGAGCCGGTGAACCCGGTGACCACGTCGACCCCGAGGCGGCGGGCGACGATCGCGGTCTTCTTGAGCTGCTCGGCCGCGCGCTGCCGCACCCCCTCGGCCTCACCGTCTCCCCAGGTCCTTGGTCCGGCGATGGCGGCGTGCCGGAAGTCGAGCGGGTCGTCGCACACGAGCTGGCCCTGGGCGTGGTTGGACAGCGCCCAGACGGACAGCCCGTTGCGGTCGAGCGTGGCGCGGATCGAGTCGAGGTACCCGCGATCGGTCAGCGCCCGGTCCACGTCGAGGTGCGCGGACTTGCAGGCGATCTCAAGCCCGTCGAAGCCCCAGCCGCCGGCCAGCTTCGCCACCTCGGCGAGCGGCAGGTCGGTCCACTGAGCGGTGAACAGCGTGACAGGTCGTTTCATTGCTCCGTCCTGTAATAGCACGGTCCTGTAATGGCAGAGCCCTGTAGACGACTTCTTGGGCGTGCACCCGCGCGATCGCGGCGGTCAGCACGCCGAGCAGGTCACCATCGGTGATCGTGAACGACTTCTCGTCGTCGATCACCAGCGGTGCGCCGAACACCACCACGCCAGCGCCCAGGCTCGGGCACGAAACGGCCTGGTCGATGCCCAGGCCCCCGACCGCCTGGACCGGAATGGTGGTCGCGGCGACGATCGCCGGGAGGTCGGTGAGCGGGGAGAGCTTCAGTTCGGGATGCGCGCTGCGGTGGTCGTGCCCGGTGTGGTGCAGCACCATCCCCACGCCGAGCGCCTCCATCCGCCTGGCCTCGGCGACCGGGTCCCCGGCGCCCAGGTCATCGCCCATGACCAGCAGGCCCGTGTCGCGAGCCGCCGCGCAGACGCGCTCGATCGTCGCGTCGTGCGCACGGCCCATCACCACGACTGCATCGGCTCCCGCGTCCGCGTAGAGTGCCGCCTCGCCATACCCGCCGTCCATGATCTTCAGGTCGGCGACGAGCGGGTGCGCCGGGAACGCGTTCCGCAACTCCTTCACGGCGATGGTCCCCTGGCTCAGCGCGAGCGGAGTGCCGATCTCGAGCCAGTCGGCGCCCGCCGCCACGGCGACCGAGGCCATTTTGAGGGCGTCGTCGAGGGTCTTCAGGTCAAGTGACACCTGCACCAGGCCCCGGGACAGGGTCTGCCTGCTGAGATGCCGGATGCTCGTGCTCACCGGGCGGCCTCCTGCCTGGCCACGCGCACCGCGGTCGACCCGCCGAACCACGCCTCGCGCGCGCCGAGCAGGAAGCTGACGGACTGCCGCAGCTCATCCATGCCGCGCACGCCGTCCTCGATGCTGATCCAGCCGTCGTAGCCGGCCCGGGTGAGGATCCGGAAGATCTCGTCGTAGTCGTTGAGCCCGCGCCCGATCACGCCGTGCAGCAGATCAGGGG
>Ga0126381_100008702_pt1 | contig 11356 bp, 9 predicted proteins | sample PanSoiMetPlot_28_FD_96465 | JGI IMG/M metagenome (GOLD analysis project Ga0126381, IMG submission 96465) | Tropical forest soil microbial communities from Panama - MetaG Plot_28 | ecosystem: Environmental > Terrestrial > Soil > Tropical forest > Bulk soil | place: Panama | collected 2016-02-17 | reverse complement strand
GCCCCCGCCCATCCAGGATTCGCAGCGAGCGAAGGCATCGAAGAGATCGACACGATGGAGGATATGGTATTCCATTACCTGGACATTCTCGATCATCTGGGGCTGGAGCGAGTGAATATAGTTGGAGTCTCACTTGGCGGCTGGATTGCCGCGGAGTTGGCAACCAGATATCCCGATCGAATCAAACGGATGGTACTGGGCGCACCGGCAGGGATCTGGTTGGATGACCATCCGATAACAGACATGTTTGCATTGATGCGGCGGCCAGAAAAGCTGAGACCGGTGCTGTTTCACGATCCAACATCTATGCTAGCAAAGATAATAGTGCCGGAGAATCCGCCTGAAGAAATGATGGTCGAGGCTTACAAAGCCGCGGCAGCGACAGCGCGGCTGGCATGGAATCCACCCGGTCATAATCCGAAGCTTGCAGGGCGACTGGGTCGAATCAAATCTCCAACGTTAATATTGTGGGGAGACGACGACCGATTGATCCCGACTCCGTATGCGCAGGCATGGGCCGGATTAATAAGAGGCGCGAGCTCGACGCTGATTCCGAGCTGCGGCCACTTGTTGATGTTTGAGGGCGAGCAGGAGTTCGTGGCCGCCGTTACAGCGTTCTTGTCATAAGCGACATTGCCGGGGGCGACAGTGCCGGAGGCGGTGCCGGCAGGCTGAGAGTGATCGTTGGTTACCAAAACAACAGTAGTACGGGAGCGTCATTCCGTCGTTTTGATCGTTGCTGCATTTGCGGCCGTCTATCTGATCTGGGGGTCGACATATCTCGCAATCAGATTTGCGATAGAGACGATACCTCCCTTTCTGATGGCCGGCAGCCGCTTTGTCGCCGCCGGAACGATCCTGTATTGGATATCGCGTGCGATGGGAGCAGACCGGCCGCGGCGAGCCGAGTGGAGGACGGCGGTGTTGCTTGGAGGAATGATGTTTCTGGGGGGTAACGGCGGAGTAGTCTGGGCCGAGCAGCGAGTGCCCTCGGGACTGACGGCGCTGCTTATAGCGACCGAACCTCTCTGGATTTGCCTGATAGATTGGGTCAGGCCTGGAGGGTTGCGGCCGAACTGGAGGGTCGCAGCTGGGTTACTAATAGGGTTCGCAGCGTCAGCATTGCTGGTGGCTCCGGGCAAGGCGTCCGGAGGCGTCGACCCGGCGGGGGCGGCAGTCCTTTTGATCGCAACGTTGTCCTGGGCCTGTGGATCGCTTTTCTCACGTCACGCGACACTGCCCAGGTCTCCGCTGATGGCAGCCGGAATGCAGATGGTTTGCGGCGGGCTCCTGCTGTTTATCGTAGGGTCTGTCTCTGGAGAATGGGCGGGGTTTCGAATTAGCGATGTGTCGGCCAGATCACTCTTCGCGCTCTGTTATCTGACGAGCTTTGGCGCGATTGTGGCTTTTACATCATATAGCTGGCTGCTGAAGGTGACGACGCTGGCCAAAGCTTCGACTTATGCATATGTGAATCCGGTGATCGCGGTGATACTGGGTTGGGCTCTGGCAGGAGAGACCCTATCGCTCAGGACCGGATTTGCAACCGTGGCAATAGTGGTCGCGGTGCTTATGATCAACTCGCATCCCTCGCCGAGCCACGAACAACTGACTGATCACGCTCCGGCGTTCGGTGGAGTGAATGACGAGCCGAGCTACGCGGGCTGTGAAGCGCCGCACGGGTAGCGCGTCGCCGTAGATCTTGAGCAACGAGTCGTAGAGTATGACGTTTTGAGTCTGAAGCGGGAGGAGAATATGACTGCGAAGCTGGTTCGAATTGCGTGCGTGACTGCAAACTGCCTGTGGCTGGCTGCGGCGCTATCGGGGCAAGCGGCGCCCGCCCCGGTCTCGGGAGAAGTGCTGACCGCGATGGCAGTTAGAGAGAGCAGCGGGGCGCCAGCGTTTCTGAACCAGGAGGGCCATTCACCCGTACTGCTGGTGTTGAACAAGTCAGACAATGCGCTCGCCATCATCGATCCCCACACCCTAAAGGTCCTGGGAACGGTGCCTACCGGAACGGCGCCACACGAGGTGGCGGCTTCGGCGGACGGGCGGCTGGCATTCGTTTGCAACTACGGTACGGGCCCGGCTCCAGGCAATACAATATCGATCATCGACATCGGGGCGAGGAAAGAATTGACCCGGCTGGATCTGGGACCGCTAGTCAGGCCCCATGGGATAACAGAAGCCGGAGGCAAAATCTATTTCACCATCGAAGGCAGCCGGGCAGTAGCTCGAATTGATCCGGGCACCCGTAGGATCGACTGGATAATGGGCACGGGCCAGGACGGAACCCACATGGTCGTTGTCACTCCCGACAACTCGAAGCTATACACTGCCAATATCGCCGCCGGGACTGTAACGATGATCAGACTGGCGCCGGTTCAGGGGGCCGACTCAATCACACAGATCCCGGTTGGCAAGGGCTCTGAGGCTATTGACATGTCACCCGATGGGCGAGAGGTCTGGATTGCTCACCGGAGCGACAGCGGAATGTCAGTGATCGACACGGCGACCGACAAGGTCAAAGCGATTTTTCAGACCGCGAAGTCTCCATTCAGGGTCAAGTTTACACCCGATGGCCGCCGGGTACTGGTCTCTGATCCGATGACCGGGGAGATCATAGTCTACGATGCGTCGTTGCACCAAGAAACGAGGCGTATTAAGATAGGCGGCGCCCCGGTTGGGATTCTGATTCAGCCGGATGGCACTCGCGCTTACATAGCCGAGACTCAAGCTAACAAGGTCGCCGTGCTGGACCTGTCATCGATGGAAGTCATAAGCACGATAGAACCCGGACGGGAACCGGACGGAATGGCGTGGGCAAGATAGATAATATGGGCCTTCAGGCTGCCTTGAAGGGCTCCAAGGAATAAGCATTCCGCGTCTTCTACTGTAGCGATTACGGCGATCTCGGCCGAAGCTCCTGTTACCTGCGCAAATCATCCTGGAGGATAGCATGAGATCTAGAGATTTGTGCGGGTTATGCGTCCTTGGCGCTATGGTAACGGTCCCGACACCATTTATTAGAGCGAACTTGACTTCTTCGATCCAGGCGCCAACCAGCCATGTTGGGGTTCCTGTACGCAGTTCCAGGCGAACCATTCACCACCAGGTCGGTCGGGCTAGGAGGGAACAATTCCTCCAAGGGCGATCAAACAAGTTTGGATGGTTGTTGGACCCAGAAGTATTCGATGTGTTGTCTTCGGCAGGGCGTAATGCGGCCCTGCTAATGAACGGGCTGCTGAGACCCCCTGAGTCGCCAGCCGTGTTGCCCCGGATGGAAGGTCCGCAGGCGGCCCGACAGATTACGCCCCAACAGATTACGCCGGGACAGAACATCATCGTCGATGACCCGTCTAAGGATGGGAGCAGCCATACTCACAACGAAACCAGCATCGCGGTAAATGGGTCCAACATCATCGAAACCTTCAACGATCTGGATAGCGCCAACCGGGCCCGGTACGCCTACTCTACGGACGGCGGGAACTCCTGGACCGATAAGAGAGTGCCCCCTCCGGCTGCTAATGCAATGAACGACGGTGATGGGGTCGCAGTCTTCGGGGCTGAGGGCGAAATCTATTACTCCGGACTATGCCTTCTCCAGGCTGCAGGAAGCATTACTTGGATCGTCGAGGTAGCCAAATCAGTCGACGGTGGAGCGACCTTTTCAACTCCGGTCAACGCGAGCGCGAGCATCTCAAATAATAGCGACCTGCAAGATAAGCCATGGACGGCAGTCGACAAGGGAGTCTCTTCTCCCTTCCGGGGGACGCTTTATGTGTGCTGGACTACCTTTACCAGGCCTTTGCCATCTAATCAGTTCTTCATAAATGTCGCGCGCTCAACTGATGGCGGCGCCACTTTCCGGAAGCCAGTGGTGGTCAGTCCCGGTGTTAATGCCACCGGTGCGATGCCGGCCATTGCCCCGAACGGAGACCTCTATGTCGCTTTTGAAGACTTCAGCGTGAGTCCCGGCGGCATCGATATCGTTAAGTCGACCGACGGCGGCTTGACGTTCTCGCGGCCCAAGAACGTCGCCAACGTCAACCCGATCTCGACGATGACCGGCGGCAACGGAGTACGCGACAATGGCTATCCCCGCGTTGCGGTAGATAACAAGGGCGCTATTCATATCGTGTTCAGCTCGGCGCTGCGCCTGTTCGGCCAGGATCGCTCTGACGTCCGTTACGTACGTTCAACTGATGGCGGCGCCACGTTCAGCCCGTCAGTGTTTTTCAACGACGACGGCACTACTACAGCGCAATGGTTGCCCTGTATAGCAGCGGCGCCCGACGGCACTCTGGGCGCCAGGTGGTGGGACCGCCGCAATGACCCTGCCGGCGATAGTTTGACCGACGTTTATATGGCGGTCTCTACGGATGGGGGGATGAGCTGGAGCAAGAACTTTCGCCTAACCGATCACAATTGGGTCTTCGGTCCCGAGGAAGCCGGCTTTGGATCCAGTTATCACGGCGATTATGACGATATAGCGGCTGATAGCACTAATTTCTATGTCACGTGGAGCGACGAACGAGGCGCCCTACCAAGCGCCTACTTCTCTTTTGTTCCCTTGAGCCACGATCCGGCGTCGCCGGACTTTAATATCTCGGCAGCAAAGGTTTACGACGGCGTCGCGGCGGGCAACTCGGTGGAGTTTGATCTCAACACGAGCGCGCTAAACGGTTTCAGCAATAATCTGACACTATCGATCTCGTCTCCAGCAATAGATGGGGTATCATTCAATTTCGAGAGCAGTTCTATTAGCCCTGGCACCCAGGCGAAACTGACGGCGTCCACTTCCAGCTCCGCGGTTCCGGGCACGTACTTGATCAGCGCAACGGCGACCGGCGGAGGGCTCACCCGGAGCACCAATTTCAGGCTGACGGTCTATAACCACGAGCGGATCGCCTCCGTTCCGGCCAACATCACACACACGAGAGGCTTCACCTCGATCCAGGGCGGTTTCCAGATCGATTCTAGCGGTCTAGCACACATTGCATTCGATGACGACACACCGGTCGCCAACCGGGGAAGCGCCGTCTTTTATTCGCAGTCCGGCGACGGAGCGCGCACATTTTCAGTGCCGACAAGAATCTCGACAAATTCGGACGACTCTTTCAATTCAACGCTGGCAATTGATGGGGCGGGTCGCATTTATGCGGCCTGGACAAGCCCAAACCCCGGCACCAACAATGGCCGCATCTTCATTTCGAGATCGAGCGACAACGGCCATACATTTTCGGCGCCGTTGGCCGTGTCGCCGCCAAGCGGGGACGCCGACTCTGCCAGGATAGCGGCAGACAAGAACGGGAGCGTCCATGTCATCTTTCTTATGGACCTCTCTACCACAAGGCCCCTGTTGTTCCACGTTTTGTCGAATGACGGTGGAGCGAGTTTTTCAGGCCCGATTCAAGTCTCGGGGAACGGCGAAGACGTATTCAGCGCTGACTTAGCCTTAGATTCGACAGGCGCGGCGTATGTGGTTTACTTTGATGCCTCGTCGATCCGCGCGAACCTCCGGCTGGCGGTCGCTCCTGATGGGCAGCATTTTGGGGGAACATCAATCATTTCTCCAGACTCCAGCAATTTCGACACTGATCCCAGCCTGGCAATAGATGCGAACGACAAGCTGACTGTGGTTTTCGCGCCGATAGTGGGGATAACGACTTCGTCTCCAGTTGGTCAGATCCAGATGGTCCAGTCTTGCGATAAGGGCAAGACATTCGGGCCTCAGGTTGTAATCGCGAACGGGACCGTACAGGCGGACTTTCCTGCGGTCGCTGTCGACTCTAAGGGCGGAATTACGGTCGCATGGCAGGACTTTTTCAACAACGAGGAGATGGACATCTTGATGTCCAGATCGAGCGACGGTGGCGCAAGTTTCACGCCGCCGGTAAACCTCTCAGCGAATTCGGGAGTGTCCGTCGGTCCAGTCGCGGCAGCCGATGCTTCGGGAAATGTTTTCATCGCCTGGACCGATGACTCGCCCGCGCAGACCGACGTGTTCTTATCGTCATTGCCCGCCCCGCTGCCTGCCGAAGCGGGATTCGGTCTGGTTTTCAATCCATCGCAGTTGACTGTCGCACGCGGCAGCTCGGGGCAAATCGCCGCCTTGATCAGCAGGACCGGGGGGTTCAATGGCAACGTCACTGTTTCACCATTGAATGCGCCATCGATCAAGATGAAGATCAAACCCGGCTCCCAATCAAGCACCTGCTCGAGCGTGAGTTTCAACTTTAAGCTCAAGGCAAGCGCGCCGACGGGCCTTCAAACACTGACTTTCAGCGGCACTGACGACAAGGGCAACACACGTACAGGGAACCTTATCTTGAACATCCAGTAGCGATTTTGATGGGCAAGCAACGGTGGCCTATTTTGTATTGTGGTACTCAATGCCGGAGTGAATACAGGATGAGCCTTTTTCAGGGCGCGGGCGCAGGCTGTGCAACGCGAACCTCGGCTCCCTAATCACGGCTCGCCCGAACGATGAGCGCCTGAGCGGGGATGTTGACAGTTCCATTCTCGAAGTAGAGCGCAGCAGCAGCAGTAACCTCCTGTCGGGCCGCATCCAGTTGAGCAGGTGTGAGCTTGGCGACTTTGCCGCGCAGAGTCTCAGACAACTCGACTCTGATCTTCCAGAAATCATCAAGGGCCATCTCGGCTCTGGCTGGAAATTCAAGAATGCTCTCGGAGACGTTCGATGCTCCTGCATCCATGAATACCCTGGGTAGTGACCCGGGGTTGGCAAAGCGGAATGCGCCGGGCGCGTCAGGGTCCTCTGGGACCTGCTCGATGTATTTCCCGACCGCGTCGGCTACTATGGCAAAGAATGGATTGAATTCCCTATGGCGCCATACGGCAAGCGCCACAGTACCGCCGGGCTTTAAGACGCGAAGGATCTCCTTTGCCCCAAGCAACGGGTCCGCAAAGAACATCGAGCCGAATCTGCAGGTCACGCAGTCGAACGTGGCCTCGGGAAACGGAAGCGATTCGGCCGGAGCGCAGTGAAAGCTGATATTGGCAAGGCCTCGACTGCGGGCCTGGCGCTGGGCGATCGCCATCATGCCCTCGATTGGATCTGAATATGCCACACTTCCGGCGGGGCCAACCTTTTCAGCGATGGTCAGAGAGGGTTCACCAGCGCCTCCAGAGACGTCCAACACTCGATAGCCGAGAGCAATCCGTGCTGTCGCTATGAGGGCATCCGTTACCGGGGCAAACATTGAACGCACGGTCTGGTAGTGCCGGTCCCAGTACTGGGCCGATTCCGCCCATGCTTTAAGTACATCTTCATTGCGGGTATCGCACATACAATCCAGTATACACTCAAAACACTCGGAATCGCCTGCCGTTTGTCAGGGGCTTTTGCTCTTGCACGTCTCTGCGCGTGATTGAGCCTCGATCAAGATCATAAGATCCAGAACCGTAACACTGGGAACCTGATCCGCGAGTTTTGTTCGGACCACGATCAGAGGCTTATAATAGGCCGTGGCTTGACGGCTCAGGTCGCTTGAACAATGTCGTTTCGAAGGTCACTCTTGGACACTGTCATTCCGAATTGGAACAGAGAACCACTTTTCGACCCGCGCACTCACTCTGGGTCGCCGGGAAGTCGGGATGTCGCCGGGACGTCCGAATGATTCATCCTTGAGGGAAACAAGGGAGAGCCGCAATGAACAGAATGCTTATCGTGATCGCCGGAGCGTTGGTCTGGACCCAAGTCATGGTGGCACAAGAGCGAGCCCAGGAAACAGGGAAACCGGAGAACAGGGTAACTACTGATCCGGAACAAGCCAAAATCGTCACGTCAGACATTGCCCGATTTTGGCGGCAATATGACACTGCCGGGCAGACTGGTCTCGATGCCGCGATGGATGATTACCTTAAGAACGGCAGCCCTGGATTGCAGGAGTTCACGACGCTCAGAATACACAGCTCGACAGATCTGGCCGCGGTTATCAGGAAGCATCCGAAGTATTACACCTCGATCCGGCCCAGCACCCTGAGAATCGAATCGATGGCCGGATCGATAAGGGAGAGCTTCCGCAGTCTAAAGCGCCTGTATCCAGACGCTGTGTTTCCCGACGTCTACTTTCTAATCGGCTGCATGAATTCCGGCGGCACCACTACGGACAGGGCACTCCTGATCGGCGCCGAGATGTATGGTAGAACGCCGGCCAGCCCAATGGAAGAAATGGACGACTGGCATAAACTGGTGCTCAAGCCCGTCGAGGAAATACCGGCGATAGTGGCACACGAGCTGATTCACTGCCAGCAGAAATATCCAATGGGGACCCAGTCGCTGTTGACACAGTCCATCAAAGAGGGCAGCGCTGATTTTATCGGGGAGATGATCGCGGGGAAGATCATCAACGATCACTTGCGGGCTTATGGCGATCCCCGAGAGCGCGAGCTCTGGCTCGAGTTCAAACAACAAATGGACGGCAAGGACTGGAGCCACTGGTTGTATCAGGGCGACAAATCCAAGGGCAGGCCGGCCGACCTGGGATATTACGTGGGGTACAAAATATGCGAGTCCTATTACCGCCAGGCAGCGGACAAGGCCGCCGCAATCAAAGATATACTCCAGATTCGGGACTTCAAGCAGTTCCTTGAGGCGAGCCAGTACGACGGCAAGTTCAAATAAGGGACTGCAGCAATGCGGATCGGAGGTTCGATTGAACAAGGGACGAATGGAAGCATTCAGCGATGGTGTAATCGCTATCATAATCACGGTGATGGTGCTGGAAATTAAGGTCCCCCACGGGACGGACTTGAATGCATTGCGCCCATCGATACCGACACTGCTCAGTTACGTCCTCAGCTTTGTCTACATTGGCATATACTGGAACAATCACCATCACCTGTTGCAGGCGGCCAGGCAGGTCAGCGGCCCAGTCTTGTGGGCCAATCTGCACCTGCTCTTCTGGCTATCGCTGATTCCTTTTGTCACGAGCTGGATGGGCGAGAACCACCTCGCCCCGGTGCCCGTCGCATTGTACGGTGTCGTTCTGTTCTGCGCCGGAGTTGCGTACTACATCCTGAGCCGCGCTCTGATCGCTTTGCACAGCGGTGATTCGCCGCTGGCAACTGCGGTGGGAGCCGACCTGAAGGGCAAAATCTCAATACTGATCTATGCAGCGGCAATAGCCCTGTCGTTTTTGAGCCCGTGGCTCGCCTGCGCGTTGTACGTTGTGGTTGCGGTAATGTGGCTGATTCCGGATCGTCGCATCGAGCGGGAGCTGACCAGGCGCGAGGGTAGCGAGCATGAGGTGTAGAGGTTGACTTTCCGAGTTTGTGCCGTGGAAAATTACCATTACGAGAATATCACATTTCAAACGGGCGGACCTTTATTAATGAAGAAACCGATTGTCATTATTATACTGTTGGCTTCCTGTGCCGTTGCAACGGTTGGAGTTCAGCAAAAACTGGGGACCTTGAAGGGGAAAATCGAAGACGAAAAAGGCAAGCCGATCGCAGGCGCCATAGTCCGTATCATGAGCAGCCGAGACCGCTCTGTCAGCGAGACCAAAACTGATGCCAGTGGGGCATACAGTTTCGAAGTTGCGGCCGATGAATACACGATCAGCTTCCAGGCTGAAGGTTATCAAGAGGGTTCGCTTCAAGACATGCAGCAGGTCGAGCAAGGCAAAGAAACGCGGGTCAAAACGATAAAGCTGCCTAAAGCCACCCACACATCGCTGATACGCGGGACGGTCTTCGACTTCCAGGGTCGGTCGATATCGGGCGCGCGCATAAAGCTGGTGAGAATCCCGACCGAGGAAGAGCAAAAAGAAGGCAAGCATTTTAAGGGCCTTTCGCGCGATTACGTCAGCAACCTTCGTGGTGAGTTTGCCTTCAGGCTGCCTTCGGCACGTGCGCGATATCGAATAACCGCGGCCGCTCCCGGCTTTCGTCCCGATACAAAAGAAGTTGACGTTAATGAGAGTGAATCTGTACCAGTCGCGATGACATTGCTTCCGATAAAGAAGGAAAACTGAAGCCGCAACGCACAGGGGCATTTCGATGAACCATAGGGCAGGCAGTTTGTTGGGATTCGCCGTGCTTCTCGTTTTCTGCTTTCAGGCAACAATTGGTAACGAATGCTACCTCAGTCCCAGGGACGCGCCAGCCATCACAGCCGGTGACGATGAGCTATCCTTGCTTCTGATCAAACTGTATGATCGGGTCCATATTGACTGTTCGGAAATCCGCATTGAGGGTCCGAGCCAGGAAGATCAAGACAAGGTATTCAAAAGGCTAATTGAAATTGCCGGGGAATCCAAGGAGAGCAGATCTCGCGTGATCCACCGTCTGATCAAAGAAATGGAGAATCCCGATGCGAGGCGAGGCATTATTGCCTGTCCATTCATCAATGCGGTCAGAGTTCTTGGACAGTTAAAGGCGGTTGAGGCAATCGATACACTCGTTCGCAACATGGAATTTACGTGCATGAACGGCTTCGTAATGTCCGGAACGTTCAATCCTACTCATTACGTTCTAGTAATGATGGGTGATGCGGCGATTCCGAGGTTAGCCCAAGAGGTTCTGAGTGACCACGATTCATCTAGCAGGACCGAAGCCGCATGGGTACTAAGCGAGATCGGAGGGAATCAGGCCAGAAAGTCTCTTGAGCGAGCGGTCAACTCCGAGCGGGATGAGGCAATTCAACAAGAATTTCAGCAGGCTTTAACACGTCTCAAATCCGATGAAGCATACAAACTTCGGAGGAAGAACGTGTAACCCAACAAGTCTCCAGCACCGATGGCCGAGGCTGACTAGGAGTTTGAAGAGTCTCGCCGGAGCGATCTTCCTTGTCACAGGATTAGCATTTCCAGGCAAACAGAATTAGTGGATAGCAGTGTTGCTAAAGCTGGCCGGCGATCCGCAGCAGGTCATCGACAATAGTCGAGGCAATGCTGTCCCGGCCCGACTTACCATGGGCGACGATGTCGCCTTCTCGTGTCCTGAAGATGGCCGCTTTGGATGTTCCAGCGACTGAATAGAACGGCGAGCCGTGATCGATAAGCTTTGGAGCAACACTCACTCGAACGCGGCCTTGCCAGATGCGCGCCCTCCCAACCAGCCTGGCAACCCTGCCAGTTGTTTTGCCTGCCTGGATCAGGGACTCGATTTCGGGCCCGATTCCCTTGCGAGCGACCTCTTCGAGCGAAGCCGTGGCACCCATCAACGCACGGGCCAGAATCAATATCTTGCAGGCGGTGTCCCAGCCTTGAACATCAAGCGACGGATCGGGCTCGGCTATGCCATCTCGCTGTGCGCGACTGAGCGCTTCGTCGAAACCGGCTCCGCTCTCCTGCATCTGGGTCAAGATGTAGTTGGTAGTGCCATT
>Ga0126381_100008701_pt1 | contig 11356 bp, 8 predicted proteins | sample PanSoiMetPlot_28_FD_96465 | JGI IMG/M metagenome (GOLD analysis project Ga0126381, IMG submission 96465) | Tropical forest soil microbial communities from Panama - MetaG Plot_28 | ecosystem: Environmental > Terrestrial > Soil > Tropical forest > Bulk soil | place: Panama | collected 2016-02-17 | reverse complement strand
TACCGGAACGGCATGGTGATGTGGGCCACGACCTCCCGCACCCGCCAGCCGGAGCATAGCGTCGGCTCATCCCACCGCTCGGCGGGCAGGCCGGCGAGCACCGATGCCAGCGCGTCACGTTCGGCGGCGATCATGTCCTTGATGTCGTCCATCGTCTCCTCCTCAGGTAGGGGACCTACATGAGGGCGACGAGCAGGGCTGGGCTCAGATGGACGTTTCGTCACCAGCTAATCCAGCTAATCCAGCTAATCCAGCTAATCCGGCCAGTTCCGCCAATTCAGCCAGACGGCGGCTCAGGTAACGCCGCTCAGCATCAGTGGACGCCAGTTCCAGCGCCTCCTGGTACGCCGCGACAGCCTCCTGCACCCGGCCCAGGCGCCGGTACAGGTCGGCGCGCGTGGCCGGCAGCAGGTGGTAGCCGCTGAGCTCGCCCGACGCTTCCAGCGCGGCCACCAGCTCCAGGCCGGCCGCGGGGCCGTCCGCCATGCCCACCGCGACGGCCCGGTTCAGCTCCACCACCGGAGTAGGCAAGAACTTCGCGAGTTCCCCGTACAGCAAAGCGATCTGCGCCCAGTCCGTCTCCGACGACACGCCAGCCGAGGCGTGGCAGGCGGCGATCGCGGCCTGCAGCTGATAGGGGCCGACCCGCCCGCGTCGCAGCGCGGCGTCAATCACCGCTATGCCTTCCGCGATCGCCGCGGCGTCCCACCGGGAACGATCCTGCTCCTCGAGCGTGATCAGGTCCCCGGCGCTGTCCACCCGGGCCGCACGGCGCGAGTCCTGCAACAGCATCAAGGCCAGCAGCCCGGACGCCTCCGGCTCGTCCGGCATCAGCGACGCCAGCACCCGGGTCAGCCGGATCGCCTCCTTGGTCAGGCCCGCCCGCATCAGGTCGGCGCCGGCCGACGCCGAGTATCCCTCGTTGAACAGCAGGTAGAGCACGCCCAGCACGCCGGGGACCCGCTCCGGCAGCAGGTGCGCGGGCGGCACCCGGTACGGGATGCCGGCGTTCTGGATCTTCTGCTTGGCCCGGACCAGCCGTTTGGCCATCGTCGGCTCGCTGGAAAGGAACGCCCGGGCGATCTCCGCCGTGGTCAGCCCGGCCAGGGTGCGCAAGGTGAGCGCCACCCGTGCCTCCAGGGACAGCGCCGGGTGGCAGCAGGTGAACATCAGCCGCAGCCGGTCGTCCGGCACGCCGCTGGGATCATCCGGCGAAGGCGAAGGCGAAGCCTCGCCGGGCTCAGACCGCAAGGCCATGACGGCCACCTCCCGGAGCTTGGCCGCGCCGACCTTCTCCCGGCGCAGCACGTCGATGGCACGGTTACGGGCGGCCGTGGTCAGCCAGGCGCCCGGCCGGTCGGGGATGCCGTCCCGTTCCCAGCGCTGCAGGGCCAGCGTGAAGGCGTCCGCGGCGCATTCCTCGGCCAGATCCCAGTCAGAAGTGATCCGGATCAGCGTCGCCACCACCCGGCCCCACTCCGGTCCGAACGCGGCGGCCACCGCCGCCTTGACGTCCTGCGCCGAGGCGGTCACAGCATCTGCCGGATCTCGATCGTGCCGTACGTCGCCGCCGGGTGCGCGGCCGCGATCTCGACCGCCTCGTCGATGCCGGCGCACTCGATCAGGCAGAATCCGCCTACCTGCTCCTTGGTCTCGGCGAACGGCCCGTCGGCCAGCAGCAGCTGGCGGCGTCGCACCCGGACGGCCTTGCCCTCCCGCGGCGGCCGCAACCCGCCGGCGCCGACCAGCACGCCGCGGCGCATCATCTCGGTGTCCCAGCCGCCGCAGCCGTCCTCCGCGTGCGCCGCCGCGGACTCGTCACCGCGGATCAGCAGCATGAACTTCACGTATCCTCCCTCAGCTACCCATACGACGAACAGCGGGTCAGCCTCAGGACCACGGTAACGGCCTTATTGCCTACGGCGTTCCCGCCGTAGGCACCTAGGATGGCGTCCATGTCAATTACCCGTGACGAGGTCGCCTATCTGGCGCGACTATCCAGGATCGAACTGACCGATGCCGAGCTGGATCATCTGGCGCCCCAGCTGGACCAGATCATCACGGCGGTCGCTCAGGTCCAGGAGGTCGCCGCCGAGGGCATCCCGCCGACCTCGCACGCGACCGGCCTGACCAACGTCTTCCGCGACGACGTGCCGGTGCCGTGCCTGACCCCGGCCGAGGCGCTTGATCAGGCACCAGCGGTGGAACAGCAGCGGTTCAAGGTCCCGCGGATCCTGGGCATCGAGGAGTGATAGGGATGGATCTCACCCGCCACACCGCGGCCGAGCTCGCTGACAAGCTCGCGGCCGGAGAGGTCTCGGCCACCGAGGTCACCCAGGCGCACCTGGACCGGATCGCCGCCGTCGACGACCGCGTACACGCCTTCCTGCACGTGGCGGCCGAGCGGGCGCTCGCCCAGGCCAGGGACGTCGATGACAAACGCGCTCGCGGCGACAGCCTCAGCCCGCTGGCCGGCGTGCCGATCGCGGTCAAGGACGTCTTCACCACCAGGGGCATGCCGACCACGTGCGGCTCCCGCATCCTGGAGGGCTGGCACCCGCCCTATGACGCGACGATCACCCAGCGGCTCAAGGCCAACGGCCTGATCATCCTGGGCAAGACCAACATGGACGAGTTCGCGATGGGCTCCTCCACCGAGAACTCGGCGTTCGGCCCCAGCCGCAACCCGTGGGATCTGAGCAAGGTTCCCGGCGGTTCGTCCGGCGGTTCCTCCGCGGCGGTCGCCGCGTACGAGGCCCCGCTGGCCATCGGCACCGACACGGGCGGTTCCATCCGCCAGCCGGCCGCGGTCTGCGGCATCGTCGGCACCAAGCCGACCTACGGCGGCTCGTCCAGGTACGGCGTGATCGCGTTCGCGTCCAGCCTCGACACCCCGGGCCCGTTCGGCCGGACCGTGCTGGACACCGCCCTGTTGCACGAGGTGATGTCCGGGCATGACCCGATGGACTCCACCTCGATCGACGCCCCGGTCCCGCCGGTGGTCAGCGCCGCCCGTCAGGCCGACGTGAGCGGCATGCGGATCGGTGTCGTCAGCGACCTGTCCGGCGAGGGCTACCAGCCCGGCGTCATGACCCGCTTCCAGGAGGCCGTCGAGCTGCTCGAGCACCTGGGCGCCAAGGTCACGGAGGTGAGCTGCCCGCACTTCAGGTACGCGCTGCCCGCTTACTACCTGATCGCGCCCAGCGAGTGCTCCTCCAACCTGGCCCGGTTCGATGCCATGCGGTACGGGCTCAGGATCGGCGACGACGGCGCCAGCGATGCCGAGCAGGTGATGGCGCAGACCCGCGAGCAGGGCTTCGGCGCTGAGGTCAAACGCAGGATCATCCTGGGCGCGTACGCGCTGTCCAGCGGCTACTACGACGCCTACTACGGCAAGGCCCAGCAGGTCCGCACGCTGATCATCAGGGATTTCGAGGCGGCGTTCTCGCAGGTGGATGTCCTGGTCTCGCCGGCGACGCCGACCACCGCGTTCGGCATCGGCGACCGGGCCGACGACCCGATGGCGATGTACCTGGCCGACCTGTGCACGATCCCGTCCGACCTGGCGGGCAACGCGGCGATTTCGGTCCCGTGCGGCCTGGCCGCCGAGGACGGCCTCCCGGCCGGGCTCCACGTGATGGCGCCGGCGATGGCTGACGACCGGCTCTACCGGGTGGCCGCCGCCGCCGAGGCCGGGCTCACCGAACGCTGGGGACACCCGCTGCTCGCGGGCGCGAAAGGACTGGACCGATGATTGAGACCGAGCGCTATGACCCGGTGATCGGGCTGGAGACCCACGTGGAGCTGGGGACCAGGACCAAGATGTTCTGCGGCTGCACAACCATCTTCGGCGGGATCCCGAACGGACAGGTGTGCCCCGTCTGTCTAGGTCTCCCCGGTTCACTGCCTGTCGTCAACAAGGTGGCGATCGAGTACACGATCAGGATCGGCCTGGCCCTGAACTGCACGATCGCGTCCTGGTGCCGGTTCGCGAGGAAGAACTACTTCTACCCGGACATGCCGAAGAACTTCCAGATCTCCCAGTACGACGAGCCGTTGTGCATCAACGGGTATCTCGACGTGAACGTGGCGGGCGAGCTTGTCCGGGTCGGCATCGAGCGGGTGCACCTGGAGGAAGACACCGGGAAGTCGCTGCACGTGGGCGGCGCCACCGGCCGCATTCACGGCGCCGACTACTCGCTGGTCGACTACAACCGGGCGGGCATCCCGCTGGTGGAGATCGTGACCAAGCCGGTCGACGGGACCGGCGCGCTGGCCCCGGTGGTCGCCCGCGCCTACGTCACCGAACTGCGCGACCTGGTCCGCTCGCTCGCCGTCTCCGACGTGCGGATGGAAGAGGGCTCGATGCGCTGCGACGTGAACACGTCGCTGTCCCCGATCGGATCGGGCACCTGGGGCACCCGCACCGAGACGAAGAACGTCAACTCGCTCCGCTCGGTCGAGCGTGCCGTCAGGTCCGAGATCGAGCGCCAGGCCGGGGTGCTCGACGCGGGCGGGCGGATCGTCCAGGAGACCAGGCACTTCCACGAGGATTCCGGCACCACCACGTCCGGCCGGTCCAAGGAAGAGGCGCAGGACTACCGTTATTTCCCCGAACCCGACCTGGTCCCGGTCGCCCCGCCGGCCGAGTGGGTGGAGCAGATCCGGGCCGCGCTGCCGCAGGCCCCATCCGTGCGCCGGGCCCGGCTGCAGGCCGAGTGGGGCGTGTCCGACCTGGACATGGCGGCGCTCCGCAACGCCGACGCGCTTGACCTGGTCGCCGGCACCGTGGCGGCCGGGGCGTCGCCGGCCGACGCGCGCAAGTGGTGGCTGGGCGAACTGGCTCGCCGCGCCAACGAAGCGGGCACCGAACTGGCCGCCTTGGCCATCACCCCCGCGCAGGTAGCCCGCGTGGCGGCGCTGGTCGCGGAAGGGTCGCTCAACGACAAGCTCGCCCGTCAGGTGCTCGAGGGTGTGCTGGCGGGCGAAGGTGACCCGGACGCGGTGGTCGCCGCCCGCGGCCTGGCTGTGGTCAGCGATGAGAGCGCCCTCGCCGAGGCCGTCGACGCGGCGATCGCCGCCAACCCCGAGGTCGCCGAGCGGGTTCGCAACGGCAAGATCCCCGCGGCGGGCGTCCTGCTCGGCGCGGTCATGAGAGCCACCGGTGGCAAAGCCGACGCCGCCGCGGTCCGCGCCCTGATCAACCAGCGCCTCACCGGGTCATGACCAGGGCCGGGCGGTCAGGCGAGGGTGCGACGCCAGGCGCCCGGGCCGGGGTGGACCGGGCGGCGTAGCCTGCTGGCGGGGTCGGACCAGGCCGAGGGCGGCTGCTGGACCGGGGCGGCGTGCGCTTGCTCCTCGGTCGTGACGAGCGCCGTGACCAGCGCGGCCACCTCGTCGGGGGCCGGGTTGCCGCGCAGCACGCGCAGCATGGGCTCAGCGGGTGATTCCACCGTACGTTCTGACATAAGGACCTTGATTTTCCGATAATGATGCCGAACTCACGGTGCACCCTCTCCCAGAAGGCATCCCGCAGCCATTCGCGGGCCTCCTGGTAGGGGCGCAGGGACAGGCCGAGTTCCTTCTCGGCGTCGACCAGCAGTTCCTTGTCGATCACCGGGGGCAGGATCGGGCCGGGTAGCAGGTCGCGAATGTTGTCGCGGCCGCGGGTGAGGATCCATTTCTGTGCGACGTGCTCGCCGGCTTCCTCGACCCGGACACGGTCCGGGCCAAGGCGCGGCATCGGGCCGGTGGCGGCCGGGAAACCGCCGGTATGTCCGGACCGCATCACCGGCGGCCTGGCGTGCCGGTCCCCGCCGAACAGCTGGGCGGGGGTGGGCGCGGTCGCCGACACGCCGGCGCCGGGCGGCCCGACGGTGGTGCCGTCGGGGCGGACCGTCTCCACCGAGACGGGGTTCTTGGTGAAGTACGCGCGGAGGAACGCGCCGTCGAGCACGTCCACCGTGTCGGACTCCCACACCAGGCGTTCGGCCTGGTTGGTGCCGTACGGCGGCTCGATGCCCCACAAGTGCACCCGGACGCCGTAAGCCTGGGCCGCCTCGACGGCGGGAACCATGTCCTCGTCGCCGGCGATCAGCACCGCGTCAGTGATGGCGCGGTGCCTGGCCAGCGCCTCCATGTCGGCCCGGATCTGGGCGTCCACACCCTTCTGCTGGCCGCGTGCGTTCAGGTTGCCCAGCCGGAGCTTGACCCACGGCATCTGGGCGATCACCCGCTGATCGATGGTGGGCACCCGGTCCCGCGCCGCGTCATACCAGTAGACCCGCAGCAGTTCGCCGCGGATCAGCTCATCCGCGTGCTTCTTGATCACCTCGATCAAGGAAACCGCGTCGACCCGGTACTCCCGTCGCGAGCTCGTCCCGAACAAAAGCTCCCCTGCCGCGGCATAGATGTAGCCGACATCCACCATGACCGCGTAGCGGGCGAGGATGGGCAACGGGGCAGCGAATTCGGTCATCATCTCGACTTTAGGCCAGTCGAGCCCGTGCGCGCGCCACATGCGCAACTTTTGCCGGCACACCGAAGCTGGGCAGACGCAAATCGTAACACGCTAAAGCGGGATGTTTCCGTGCTTTTTCGGCGGGAGAGTTTGACGTTTGGTGCGCAGTGTACGCAGCGCCTTGGTGATCGCCAGGCGGGTCTCGGCCGGCCGGATGACGGCATCGACATATCCGCGTTCGGCGGCGATGTACGGGTTGGCCAGAGTGTCCTCGTATTCGGTAATTTTCTCCTTGCGGACGGCCTCGACATCGTCGGCGGCGGCGAGTTCGCGCCGGTACAAGATGTTGACCGCGCCCTGCGCGCCCATGACCGCGATCTGGGCGGTCGGCCAGGCCAGGTTGACGTCACCGCCGAGGTGCTTGGAGCCCATCACGTCGTAGGCGCCGCCGTAGGCCTTCCTGGTGATCACGGTGACCTTCGGCACGGTGGCCTCGGAATAGGCGTAGATCAGCTTGGCGCCGCGGCGGATGATGCCGCGCCACTCCTGGCTGACCCCGGGCAGGAAGCCGGGCACGTCCACGAACGTCAGGATCGGGATGCTGAACGCGTCGCAGGTCCGCACAAAGCGGGCGGCCTTCTCCGACGCGTCGATGTCCAGGCAGCCCGCGAAATGCATCGGCTGGTTCGCCACCACACCAACCGGCGAACCCTCGACCCGGCCGAAGCCGACCAGGATATTCGGCGCGAATCCGGCGTGGATCTCGAGGAATCCGCCGTCGTCGAGTACCCGGGTGATCACATCGTGCATGTCGTACGGCTGGTTGGCGGAGTCGGGGATGAGGGTGTCGAGCTCTTCGTCGGTCGCCTCGATCTCCAGCGACTGCTTGCCCGTGTCGAACCGGGGCGGGATCTCCATGTTGTTGGAGGGCAGGTAGGACAGCAGTTCGCGGGCGAATTCGATGCAGTCCTGCTCGTCCTTGGCCTGGTAGTGGGCCACGCCCGACTTGGCTCCGTGTGCCTGCGCGCCGCCGAGGTCCTCGAACGTGACGTCCTCGCCGGTGACCGTCTTGATGACGTCGGGGCCGGTGATGAACATGTGGCTGGTGCCCTCGACCATCAAGGTGAAGTCGGTGATCGCGGGGGAGTAGACCGCGCCGCCGGCGCAGGGGCCCATGATGAGGCTGATCTGCGGTATCACGCCGGACGCGTGCACGTTCCTGTAGAAGATCTCGGCGAACAGGCCGAGCGCCACCACGCCTTCCTGGATGCGGGCGCCGCCGCCGTCGTTGAAGCCGACCACCGGGCAGCCCGTCTTCAGCGCGTGGTCCATGATCTTGACGATCTTCTCGCCGTAGACCTCGCCGAGGGATCCGCCGAACACGGTGAAGTCCTGGCTGAACACGCAGACCGGGCGGCCGTCGACGGTGCCGAAGCCGGTGACCACGCCGTCGCCGTAGGGCCGGTTGGCGGCGATGCCGAAGTCGTGCGCCCGGTGCCTGGCCAGCTCGTCCAGCTCGGTGAAGCTGTCCGGGTCGAGGAACAGCTCGATCCGCTCCCTCGCGGTCAGCTTGCCGCGGGCGTGCTGCTTCTCCACCGCCGCGACGGATCCGGCGTGGATGGCCTCCTCGCGGCGCCGCGTCAGGTCGGCGATCTTGCCCGCGGTCGTGTGCGGTGCGGCGGCAGGCTCCGCCTGGGCGGCGTCAGATGCCTTGCCGTTCGAGCCGCTGCCGTTCGTAGCGCCGCCGTTCAGTGTGCCGCCGTTCGGATTCCCGCCGTGCTGAGCCGCGATGAGTGGTGCAGAGAGCTGATCGGCCATGGTCATCAGGGTAGCGACTGGCCCCGTGCGGCGTTAAGCCACTGCCGCTGACCTGTCGTCGTGTTCAACTGACGAAGCGTAGCCTATAGGGTCGCCCCGGCGCCGCGAACCCACCGGGATTACGCTCTAGCCGTGAACAGGGAGACGGACCGGGTTCAGCTACCCAAGCCGATGCGGCGCGACGTCCGGCTGCTCGGCGACCTCCTCGGACAGGTCATCCGCGATGACAAGGGCCCTGAGCTACTCGCCGCCGTCGAACAGCTACGGCGTGCCGTCATCGAGGCCCGGCTGGGAGATCGCGAGGACGACTCGGGCACCGAGATCGCGGCCATGGTGGCCTCGTGGAGCCTGGAGATGGCCGAGCAGGTGGCGCAGGCGTTCGCCGTCTACTTTCACCTGGTGAACCTGGCCGAGGAGCACCAGCGGATACGGATCCTCCGCGAGCGCGACAGCGGCGAGGCGCCGGTGCGCGAGTCGCTGGCCGCCGCGGTCGCCGACCTCACCCCTGACGCCGTCAAGGCCACGGTCCAGGAGCTGCGCGTCCACCTGGTTCTCACCGCCCACCCCACCGAGGCCCGCCGCCGCGCCGTGGTCGGCGCGCTGCGGCGGATCAGCCAGCTGCTCGAGGCCGTGGACGACAAGCAGCTCGGCGCGGCCGACCGGGCCGAGGCCGAACGCGCGCTGCGCGAGCAGGTCGACCTGCTGTGGCGAACCTCGCAGCTCCGGGTGAAGGCGATGGACCCGATCGACGAGGTCCGCACGGTGATGACCGCATTCGACGACACCTTGTTCCGCGTGGTTCCCCTCGTCTACCGCGAGCTCGACCGGGCCGTCCAGGGCCCGGACTCGGCCGGCCGTACCCGGCCCCCCGTGCCGGCCTTCCTCAGGTTCGGCAGCTGGGTGGGCGCGGACCGGGACGGCAACCCGTTCGTGACCGCCCAGGTCACCAGGGAGACCGCGACGATACAGGCCGATCACGCGCTGCGCGCGCTGGAGGCCGCCACCATCCGTGTCGGCCGCGCGCTGACCGCGCACGAGGCCACCACCCCGCCGGCACCGAGCCTGAGGCAGGCCCTGGCCGCCGCCGGGGCGGCGAACCCCGAACTGCTCGAGGAGATCGCCGCCCGCGCCCCGCAGGAGCCCTACCGCACGTACCTGCTCTACGCCGCGCAGCGCCTCAACGCCACCCGCGTCAGGCATGCCGACCTCGCCTACCGTGACCCGTCGGAGTACCTGGCGGACCTGGTGATCGTGCAGGACGCGCTGGCCGAGTCCGGCGCGGCCAGGCAGGCCTTCGGTGAGCTTCAGCATCTGATCTGGCAGGCCGAGACGTTCGGCTTCCACCTGGCCAGCCTGGAGGTCAGGCAGCACAGCGAGGTGCACGCCCGCGCCCTGGCCGAACTGCGCGACGGTGCCCCCCGCTCCCCCCAGACGGAAGAAGTCCTGGCCACCATCCGCGCGATCACCTGGATCCAGGACCGGTACGGGCCGGAAGCCTGCCACCGGTACGTGGTCAGCTTCACCCGCTCCGCCGACGACATCGCCGCCGTGTACGAGCTGGCCGGCTACGCCGGCGGCCGGGCGCCGGCGCTTGACGTCGTCCCGCTGTTCGAAAGCGCGCAGGATCTGGCCCGGGCCCCCGGCATCTTGTCCGGCATGCTCCAGCTGGCCCCGGTCGGCGGCCGCCTCGCGGCCAACGGCCGGCGCCTGGAGGCCATGCTCGGCTACTCCGACTCGGCCAAGGAACTCGGGCCGGCCAGCGCCACGCTCCGGCTGTACCAGACCCAGGCCCGGCTGGCCCAGTGGGCCACCGCCAACGACATCAAGCTCACGTTGTTCCACGGCCGCGGCGGCGCGCTCGGCCGCGGCGGCGGCCCGGCCGGCCGGGCCGTGCTCGCGCAGGCTCCCGGCTCGGTCAGCGGCTCGTTCAAGGTCACCGAGCAAGGCGAGGTCATCTTCGCCCGCTACGGTCAGCCCGTGATCGCGAAGCGCCACCTGGAGCAGGTCAGCTCCGCGGTCCTGCTGGCCTCGTCAACCCTTATCTCAGAACGTACGTCGGTGGCTTCCTCCAGTTACCACAACACGGCCACGACGATTGACGAAGCCGCGTGCGCCGTGTTCAGGAAGCTGGTGGAGTCGGACGGTTTCGCGGACTGGTTCGCCAGGATCAGCCCGCTGGGCGAGATCGGCGGCCTGCGGATCGGCTCGCGCCCGGCCAAGCGGGGGCTCTCCGGCAGCGACGGGCCGGCCCCGGCCCTGGACCTGGCCGACCTGCGCGCGATCCCGTGGGTGTTCGCCTGGTCGCAGACCCGGCTGAACCTCCCCGGCTGGTACGGCCTGGGCAGCGGCCTGGCGGCGGTGGAGGACATCGAGCTGCTCCGCCGGGCCTACGACGACTGGCCGCTGTTCGGCGTGCTGATCGACAACGCGGCGATGAGCCTGGCCAAGACCGACCGGGCGATCGCCGCCCGCTACCTGACGCTGGGCGGCCGCGATGACCTGACCGCGCAGGTGCTGGCCGAGTACGACCTGACCAGGAGGCTGGTGATGGCGGTGACCGGCCACGAGCGGCTGCTCGCCGACCGCCCCGTGCTGTCCCGGGCGGTGACCCTGCGTGATCCCTACGTGGACGCCCTCTCCTACCTGCAGCTGCGGGCCCTGGCCGCCATCCGCGGCGGCTCGTCCGACGACCGCGAGCGGCTCGAGCGCCTCCTCCTGCTCACCGTCAACGGCGTAGCCGCCGGCCTCCAGAACACCGGCTAACCCCCGCGCCCCCCGCACAGCGCCCCCCCGCACAGCGTTCAATGGCACCATCGAGCCCGCTAGAGCGTGTCGATGGTGCAAACGAGCTCGCCCAGGGGCGCGTTTCGAATAAGGATTGGTCTGCCTCCGCAGCGGGAGCTTAGCCGCTCACGCGCTGTCTTGTCCGAAATGTCACGATTCTCCCGGCTCCTAGGCCCTGCTGCCTTATTCCATGCGCATCCCGGATGCGCGTTCCCGGCACTGGGGTGTCCGGCCGTCCGTCCGGCCGGCCGGCGGGCCCATAAGCCGCGAATCGGGCGCCGGCCTGGATGCCGC
>Ga0126381_100008699_pt1 | contig 11358 bp, 22 predicted proteins | sample PanSoiMetPlot_28_FD_96465 | JGI IMG/M metagenome (GOLD analysis project Ga0126381, IMG submission 96465) | Tropical forest soil microbial communities from Panama - MetaG Plot_28 | ecosystem: Environmental > Terrestrial > Soil > Tropical forest > Bulk soil | place: Panama | collected 2016-02-17 | reverse complement strand
GTGCCATCCCCCACTAGGAGTCGGTTGCAAAATTACCAGCTCCGCTCCTAATTTTCTCAGGTAGGCTGGTATCTCGCCGAGTGTGCCATCAATATCCATCATCAGATAATGATACCCAGGGCGAGATGGGACTCGCGACGTGGTGCCTATCGCGAAGTCCCATTTTAGTTTTGGTTTACTCGCCATTCATTGCCTCATTTCGGTGTAACGCTGATTTCTATTTCTGCTACCGAATCAAGGTCCTTGATGCCCATCATTTCACTTGCTCCGCGGCGAGTTAAGTAAACCGCGGTGAATGGTGAATCAGGGTCGCTTGACTCGAAAAGGACTGACCCCTTTTTTGGGGCTTTCTGTTTCATTATTACGGTTGCGGTTTTTGCTGCTGTCTTTGGCATTGCTAAGGCTCCTTTTGGCGTTTTTACGCGCCCATTTATTTGCTTTCTTGAAAGTGCATCCAGAAATTGGGCACGCGAAGTGAGAGAATGGCTCACTCCGCGCAACCAACTCTACCGACGGATGTTTGGTGCATCGGTACATTCTTAGCTCCGTGGTCTCCTCTGTTCATTCGCCGGAAATTGAACTCTGGCGAAATATTGCCCGCTGAAATCGTCCTTGGCGAGAAATAGCTGGATGTTCTTATCTACCCATTCATTCTCGTCAAGTCCGAACTTTTCTTCCAGCAGGGTGTAGTTGGGATTTTTCTTGATGTTGACTCCCCAGAAAATTGTTTGCCCGTCCAACGCCAATTTCAAAATGACTCGAGGCCCGTACTTGTTCTCACTGTCGGCGCGGACCGCGATAATCTTTGCGGCTTTGGCAGTGGTTGAAAGCATTTCATTGGTTAGATAAGTCATACCGTTGGCAGAACGTCCACCACGGCGCGGTTGAGAATCCCCACCTTTGCTGCTTGGTAACATATCGTATCGGCTCCTTATGTAGTTGGTGATTTGACTAATGCGACCTCGAATATCCTCGCAGAGAACATCTGCCCAGGGTTCGCTGTCGCGTTCTGGTACACTTTCTGGAAGATCGGTGCGAAGTAGGGTTTCATTTCCTCCGCGAATGCTATCGCCTGCAACGTATTCTTTGGCATCGCAGTGGGCGGGACCTCCACAATGTTCAGTTGTGCACCAATCACATCTAGCCGGGTCTGGAAATCGTCGTAAGTCCCGGCATCCTTCGCAATCGCAATCAGGATTAAACTGGTAGTCTCTTCCGGCATAATTTATTTTTTGGTGATTCGTACCAGCTCAGCAACCTCCTCCTTTTTAATTTCCAATTCTTTGAGTCTATACCCTGCGTGGAATCCGCAGTCCCAAATTGTTAAGACGAGCGCAAATTCCCTCTTGCAAATCGACATTAGAAACTCCGCATATTCATTGGTGATTTCTTCGTCGTTTCTCCGGTCTGAGAGAATCGTGCAAATGATTTTCGCCACATCATTGTTAACTATGGTTGATGATTTTCTGATGGCCTCCTCATGGCGACAGAATTTTTTATCACACTCATCATGGGCCGTCTTGATGGCCTCTCGCATCATTTTTGCCGTGGTCATAACTTTAAATCGGCTCCGTCCTTGCCCAATGACTCTGCGAAATCCACAATGATCCTCATTGGAGTTCTACGTTCCTTTGGGAATTTCCATTTGAGAGCAGAGAGGATTTTTTTGAGCATCGTTAGCCCTATTTCTTTTGAGTCTTGATAACGTAGGAGGTCGCTCAACATTTTTGCCTCCACCTTCGTGCAAGTCATCGGAATAGGGGCGGTTGGAATTCTTCCATTAAATCCGTGACCATTACCATTGAAGAATTCGATTTTGGTCTCGTTTATAATGGCGTTAACAATCAAATTAGGGTCCTCCAATCTGAATAGACTCCACAGAAATCTTCGCGTAAAACCATCGTCGCGCCAATTTGTGTACTTGTTCATATAGAAGGATTGTGTCATGCACCCAAGAACCATTGCTCTAGCAGGTAGACATTGTGTTCTGGAATCTTCCCAATTCACCTGTCTAAAACCTTCGGCAGTGAGTGCTCGCACAAAACCCTCTATGTTCGCTGCTGTTGAGTTGTGGCGCTGATATAGTTTGGCGAAATCTGTGAATGCCATCGTTGCGATTTTTCCACCAGCGAAATCGTCCCGCAATCGTGCGGCCTGCTTGATTGTTAGGTCGGTTGCTATATTGGCATTGGGATAGCAGTCGATCACTTCAACCATCGCAGATTTTAAACTTGCTGGCGGACCTATCAACATTATTCCTCCTCTCTCCTTGAATGGTGATTCCACATAGTGCGACAAATGTGCGGCTGAGATAACCTCAACCAGTGAACGAATGTGCATCCATGCAGTCCTCCTGCATTGCCTAGGTATGCTCCTTTTTTAGTTTTGTTGGGTTTGTACTAAGGTTGTTGTTGATCCTGCTTTACGTCCCGCGCGATAGACTAGCATCGCCCCCTACTGCTACAACATTCGGACAGCATCGAAAGAACATTGGAAAAGCATCGACTGTACATTTCAAACAGCACCGACAACTACATCGCCCAGGTACATCATGTTTGTACATTTCGCTTTCAAATGTTTTGAGTGCAAGTATTGTAATCGCCCAAAGAAAGACGGTGCAACAAAAAAATGCTGTCGCGCATTACGTTGTCAAATGCAGTTCTTGACGCCCAACAATTTCGTGAGTAGACTTTGAGCGCACAAAATTCTCAGCCTCGGAGAAAAGATGAGACGACGACGACAGCCACCTCCCGAAGAACCCGTTTCAGAAGGGTTCGTTACACGCAACCTAGAATCCGACGATATTCCATCCGACGGCGGACGGTTCACCGTTTACCTAAATCAGGACGGCTCAGTTGATTGGGATAAAACAAAATCAGATGTTGGCGATTTAGTAGTGGATACCATTACAAAGGATGCCGACCTCCTCGAGAAAGTTGCGGCGCATCCTGGATTCGCGGACGGCACACCCGCGAATGATCCAACAAAGTGGCAACCTGACGAGGCCGGGTTTGCTCTCGATTTGTTGGATAAAGTTGAGGGCTTAATTGTGTCGCGGTTGTCTAAACAACTGCTAGGGCAAGAAATCACCATGCGCACTGCCACTCGGGCGTTTAATACAACCGAGGAGGAGCATAAGCTCCAGGACCCGCGCGCTGCCCAGGCCCTCAACGACTTTCTAACAGTCGATGACCCGAAGTGGAGAAATCTTTCTCTGCTTTGTGCTGCCCATGGCGCAGCATTCACCCGCAAGTTCCGCGAAGCCATCAAGATGCAAGCGAAGGAGCCGCAAACAGTTGAGGGCACATTCGTCAATAAAGCCAATGGCCATGCGCCTGAAACACCTCCTCCTCCTTCGGTGCCGGTTGTACCTGCTCCGATTGAAGATACAGGATGGGCGGCCAGTGAGTAACATCAACATTGTTGGCCGACGACTCGAGGGTAAAACTACCCTTGCAATGTATCTGGCGAAACGAAAATACAAGGCCAGAGTTGCATGGGACCCTCGTTGCATGTTACGCGGTGTCCTCATTTACAATGTGGACGATTTGCAGTTGGCGATAGACCAACGAGAATGGGAAAAAGATACTCTCATTTATCGTCCGATTTCTGGAGAAGTGAATACCGAATTCCATGAATTTTGTGGCGTATTGTTTCCGCCTCATTTTACTTATGGCGGGTTTGCCCTCGTGGTTGATGAGGCTGGAGAATTACAAAACGCCCATGGTATCAATCCTGACTTGGTTAGGATTGTAAAACAACATCCGACCTCACCGCCAGAACAGGGCGTCATGATTATTCAGACTAACCACAGGCTGGCAGAGTTCAATAATTCCTGTAAAGCCCTGTTAGATGAACTCTACATTTTCCAAACAACTTTGCCAGGTGATCTCGATACCCTCGAGAAGCACACTGGCCTAGCCGAGGTGACTCCGATTGTTAGGACGTTGCCGAAACATCATTGCGTCCGGTATTTATACGGCCGACAAGATGTTGGAATTGAGCAATACGAAGTTTGGGACAACCCAGAGATGTGGAAACCTGTTGGAGTAATTTCTGTACCCGATGAGTCTAGCTCAACGGTAATTTTTGATTCACCAGAAGAAGAGGAGGAACAATATTATGGCAGACCCGAAGGAGTGGAATCCAGCCGAGCCACTGGCGGACGCCAATGACGAAGAAGAAGCCCAGCGTCGCGCGAAGGCCCGTGCCAGAGTCGATTTCCTTACCGAGGAACTCAAGAAAAAACAACCAGCACAAAAGAAAAAGGGAATTTTTGATTGATGTATGGCGCGCAAGAAACAATTCACCTTTCATGGAGCCTTCAGGAAAAAGCGAATGGCGAAGCGGAAGGAGCGTCAGCGTAAGGGCTCGTTTGTGTTGCGGCGAAAGATCAATGGCCATGTGCGGTATATCGTGGTCAAGTCTAAAAGGAGATGAAATGCCCAGAAAAGAATTTATCTATCTGGCAGCCGGAGTTCTGTTGGCGATGGTTCTACAATCGACTATCGCTGGTTTTCTGAACCCCATTCTTGCACCGGCAAAACTAACCTACGCCTGAAGGAGGCGAAAGTGAAATCAGAAATCCATTGGCTGTTTTTGGGGTTCGGCCTTGTCGTAGCAGCGACACTCGGCAGGGCGGCACTCCGTGGCTGGTTGAATGTCAGCATATAAGGAGAAACGAAATTGCCCCCAACTAAGCTAACCAAAGCAAACCTTCGGGACTTGTATCGTCCCATCGGGCCGAAGCCAATTTTGACTGGCATCGCGTGGTCACAAGGCGGCAGCACCATCCTTTCGCAAGCAGTGGATTTGTCGCTGCCCATTCGCGGAATCCGCCTTGTGTTCACTGGTCGTTTGGTCATCGGCACCGCGGCGTTTTCATCTTTCAACCCTGAGGGTATTCTCAACCTCATCACCAACATCACAATTCAGGGCGTGAATGCTCGGCAGCAGGGCAACATCACTCTCTGGAACATCGACCTTCCGACGGCTTACACCTTGACCAATCTTGTGGCGTACCGCGGCAATGGATACGTTACAATCAACACTGGCGCAGGTGAAACCATCACCGCGATTCCGTCGATGCCTCTGCCAGTCATTGGTTCTGGCAATACCGGAACCTATGATTTCCGAGTCGTTCAGGATTTTGTTTTCCATCCGCTGGAAATGAACGCATTCGGCAAGCAGCCCTTTGCAATTCCGGGTTTCTTGGCGCGCAACGAAGAATGGAAAGATTCCATCCAGATTCTGATGAGCTACGGAACCCAGGCTGGCGGCGGCGCCGCTGGCGTTCTCGGAACCTCGGCTGGTACCACAACCGTTACCTTTTCCTCGTACGGTTCCGGCGCTGGCAGTCCGACCATCGCGCTATATTCTCTCCCAGTCATGAGCGGACTGGCGGTGAAGGATTCTTACGTTCCTGGCGTTTTGTCCCGCGTCAGCTTTCCCGTCACGACTCCCCTTCAATCGGCTGGTTCCAACGTTGCGTTGCTTAACCTTCAGAAGCAGCCGACGCCCCGTATCTTTGTTAAAATTGGGGTTTCGACTGTCTCGCCAGCATTTTCTTCGGTGTCGGATACAAATTTGACCACAATCGGAGTGCTGCTCGGCGGCAACCGCAACATCCGAAACAAAGTGGACATTTATGCCCACAAGAATCAAGGTCCCGATGTGTACGACCGAGACCCGATTCAAGGCTACACCGTCTTGGATTTCATCGACCAGGGAAACTTCGATTCCAGTTTTCCAGGTCAGGACGTTGGCGATGGCGCGACATTCCAAGTTATCGGAGATGTCACCGGCGTTGCGAACGCGCTGGGAATCTTTGTACAAGAGCAGCTTCTCCACGCTCCGGCTGGGGATTTGTACGCTGGCAGTGGCTCCTAGGCGTAAAGGGGGATTGTCTTAAGGAGATGTAAGTTCCGTTTCAATCCCCCTCCTTTTTGAAAGGAGGAAAAAATGTCTAGCATTGCCAACATCGACTATTCCTCGGTGGCATTTCCCGATACTTCGGGAGTGTCAACAACTGCGCCCGATGCGGGCGACAGTTATGGCGATAGCACAATTGCCCAAATCGGTGGCTTGTTCGATAGCATCGGAACTGCGGCAGGCTCCTTGATTCCAGCAATTGAGGGTCCTCAACCGTTGGCTCCTGGGCAAAGCTATGTTCTGCCAGGAGGAAAAGTTGTTACAACTCCACCGGCGCCAGGCACTGGATTATTTTCAGGGCTAGGCGCGCCAGGCGGTTCTAGTTCATTCATCTGGATTGGAATCGCCATTCTGATTGTGTGGCTATTGTTTTTCAGGAATAAATAGCCATGCTATGGGAGGCGGCTCTCTTGACAATGTCACCCAAGAAATGGATTGCTCTTGCTGCCATAGGTGTTGGCAGCATCGACCTTTTGGAAGGGAATACCAACATGCAAATCCTTCCAAGCGCGCTGGGGAATGTTCTTACCCAGCAAATTGATTTAGTGCTCATCGGCATCGGTGTGCTACTCTGGATTACGTAGGAGCCAATAACCATGCGCCTAAATCTGATTTTGACGCTGGCGATTCTAGTCGCCATCGGCTACGCCTTGTATAAATTGTTTGGCGGGAACGGGCCACTGTCATCTGACAACCCTCAGAATCAGGACCCTACCACAGGACAGTACATTGGCGCAGTCAACTCGATTGACAACTGGATTGATCCGGTGAAATTTCCTGGCCAGACAGGAGAGGTAGTCGGAACAAGCCAAACTTACACTGGGGCCGCGGCACAGGTTATCGCACATCCTCTCGATTCGATGGCGGTAATTCTTGGCATCGGCCAGAATGGAAGTTAAATGGGCTCACTCTTGCTTATTGGGTTTCTCGCTGCGGCAGGTTATATTGTTTATCTGTCAACCTCTGGCGGTGGCTCCTCTATGGATGCCAGCGGCGTAGACCCAATCACGCAAAAGTTGGCGCAAGCAATCGCGTTCGCCGAGGGGTTCTACATACCTGGTTCTCGGGCAGCGCGGAACCATAACCCAGGGGATATGACTCAGGACCTCATCGGTAGAGGCGTAGGAATGGACGGGTCGTTTATCATTTACCAAAACGACGCCGATGGTTGGGCGAACCTATATGCACAGGTTAGCTCGTGGTTAAACGGCTCGTCCGCCCACGCCGATAAAAGTTTCAGCATCGCGGATATTTCCCAGTTCTACACGACGCCTGGAACTACTGGTCAAGATCAAATCAACTGGGCAAACAATGTTGCAAGTCAACTAGGCGTAGACCCTGATACTTCGATTGGGAGTTTATAAATGCCAATCATTGCTACCGGCAAAACAAGCGGCCGCATGATTATCGGTTCTGGGAAAGGTGTCAATCGCGGAACGATTGCTGGCGGCCAAACTGTAGAACCTCCAAACCCTAAGTCGGATGTATTCGGCCGAAGGGTTATGACACAAGTGACCGACCCGATTTTAAGAGGAGGGTTGATTGACAAGAAACAGCAGGAAAACCCTGCTTCTACTGCTATCTATGACCATCCTTTTGACGGTGCTGGTTACAGGGGAGTTTCTACTCAACCGCTCAAAAAGCCTACTACAACGGTTAATAATCTCCCCGTTGCAAACCCACTTAAAACAGTAGACAAGACGCCGACGACTGCTCGAGGAACTTTCTTTGGTCGTCGGGTTAATTTGCCGATAATCAAAACTCAATTCGGCGCTGCTAAGAGTGGCCCTCCAGCTAACACTGCATTTCATCCTGTGCCACAGGACAAGATTGCACCAACGATCGGACCACCACAGATTGAAATTGCGAAACTCCAGCGAACGCAAAAGCCACCCAGCTTTGCGACAACTGGAAACCATTGGCTTGACCCGCATAACTCGTTCATTAAAGGCACAGTGACTGCGGCCAATCCACACATCCCAGGCAAAGGTCGCTGGAACACTGTTAAAAGGAGCGTGGTCTAATGGCGAAAAAACTTCCAACCAGTGTTCATGCTACCTACACGAACACTAACCCAACGTACCAGGATTTTCTGAGGAATGCGCATCCTGCTCCGCATCCTCGGCCGATTATCCCTCAGCGGAACTTTTTCAAGCTGACCACGCCGACGGAAAAACCTGGAACGTTTGTCAATATCGGAAGGTCGGGCACCAGCGCCATCGGGAAGCGTTCGACGGATAAGGATCAACCATGATTTTAAACGTCACAACTTCCCCACAACGTTGCGTCCGCTCTTTTGATAAGCGGGTATTCCTGTTGATTCGTGCGGTCACTTCGAGTTTGGTTTTACGAATTGGCCACGAGCAGAGCGAAGTAACAGGGGACCTCGGAATCGGCTCGCCGAACGATGGAATTCTCATCAGTACGACGGGCACTAACCCACCTAATCTGCCGCTCGGTACATGGTGGAAAGGTGATTTCTGGTTTTCGGGAAGCATTGCCGGAACTGCGGTACTAATCAACACAGGAGAATTTGAAGATGACTACCCAAGAAGCCCCCAAAGTTAACGCATCTCTAGACGGCCGCTTGTATCTCGATTCCGCCAACGGGATGAAATACTGCCAGCAGCATGACCTCTTTTTCGGAGTTCAGGGTTGCTGGAATTGCGCCTCACCAATCGCAAAGGACAAAGAGGCACAATTTCGCAAACTGACCGCGCCCAACGCAAAGCATGTTGACGCAATGCAGGGCGGTACCAAAGGCTCGCAAGCCACGGTTGTTGTTACTGCTGCGCCCGCAGAATCTCTGGATGACGCGGCCGCATCCGAATCCGCCTAAGGAGTGGCAAATGGCCATTGCAGTTGTTATTGCCGTAGTTCTCGGAGTGATGCTCCTATCCCGCGGCGGCGGGATAGGAGTGTCCATTGCACAACCACCAATTCTTCCGCCGCCTGTCGGCCCTGGAGGAATTCAGGGCAATGTCGCAAACGTCAATGCGAATGGGGAAATGGCAGTTACTTCGGCCGCAATTTCTGGAGTAGAGCAAACACTGTCAGGAAATCCCATTCAAGGGGCGGTATCATTTCTCAGCTCATTGTGGCAGGGACACGTCCAACGATTGCAGGATGCCACAAGTGAGAATCAAGCCGCCGACCGTGGCGTGCCTGGCTGGGATTCTGATTACCAGCAAATTATCGCCTATTGGAATTCTGGACAAGCCGATGCCGCGATGGCCCTCAGTTATTTGTCGCAACTCAAAAACCAGATTTACAACTACATGCACAATGCCGGTGCATCAGGCCGACCTGGAACAGCGTGGACAGATTACGCTGGGCCAGAGTCAGCACCGCCACAACCGTGCAATAAAGCCTGCACCGTATCATGCTGCATTTACCATGTGTACATGCTAGGCCCAATGAACGTCGCGGCGGCAGTTATCAGCGGCACAAAAATCACGCAAGGCTGGGGCGTCGCTGGTTATCGTAATCTCCAATTCAATGGCGGTTATGCTTTCCTCCAACTCGGAACGATTCAACCCAGCTCTTACTCCAGTTTCACGCGTCCGGGTTATGTTGTCAAAATAAGGATGCCATCGTGAGTTGGGAAGATGAAATGCAAATTGAACTTCGGCGCATCGCCGATGAGGAGGCACGTCGCGTGAAAGCCACGAGTTGGTTAATGATCGGATTCGCCATCGTCGTCCTTGTTTTATGGGTCGGCGGAAAAGGCGCGGCGGCCGGTTGGAGTAGCGCGGGATGAAAACCCTTCTACTCGTAATCGGCCTTGTGCTTGTCTACATGTGGTGGAAACAACAACAGGGGTCACCATGCGGTTAAAAGATTTCTTCGGGGTGTTCAGCACATTCGGAACGCAGGGCGGATTTTTGAAAAACCAGAAACCGAATGTTCGTACTATGCCTTGGAAGCCCAGCTCAACTGCTCGGCTCGGAGCAAGTTTTCCTCTGGGCACTCCGAAGAAACATTGCAATGCTGGCGTTATTCCTCCGCCTCCAAACATGGTGAACGGAATTCCAGTCAATCCTCCTGGGCAAATTCCATCAGTCATAAAACTTTTCACTGTCAACCCGGTAACAATTCCAGCATCGCCCGCCACTAAAATTATGCTGGCGAATGGCGGACGTGTACGTTGGTCTGTCACTAACGTTAGCACCGACATTATATTTCTGGGTCTCGGAAAGATTCCCAGCGTCACTAGCTACGATCACGTTTTACCGGCTTGTATCTCAACTGCCAACGATGGCAGTGGCGGCGTAATTGTCGATGAGGCCTGGCTCGGAGAAGTTTGGGCTATTGCATTAACCGGCGGTGTAATCGCCATCACAGAGGATCCGTAATGACAATTGGCATCGCAAAACGAATGCTGGCAAATCCAGACAACATCGGTATGGGCAGTCAAGCAAATGCCCTAATTAACAATCTGCCGATTACGGTTTGGATGCGATATAATATGTCAGCATCAAACTGGGGATTTTATAATCAACCAGCTGGAACAAGCGCCGGAAGTATTTCTGAAATTGCTCCAACCGCAACCGACTACGTTTATGGTCAATCTCAAATTGCTGCCGCCGCCAACATTGCATTCCTCGGTTCAGCGGCGGCGGGAACTACACTTGGAATTTTCCAAAGATTTCAGGCTCGCGTCAAGCAGGTTACATCAGTATCAACTCGATATTGGATCGGAATGTTTGGGCAGATCAATCTTGGCGCAGCTAATCAGGCGCAAATTAAAACCGCAACTCCTGCTTTCCAGTATCTTGCCTTTCGGATGCAAGCAGGACTCGAGGGAACTTGGAAAGCCATCGTTGCACAACCAGCAGGAACACAGGCAATTGTTGATACTGGTTTTGCTTTCGACAACACACATGGCCACACGTTTAGCATTTATCTTTCGGGTACGACAGCCCAATTTTTTATTGACTTTGCACTCAAGGCTCAGATTTCCACTGTCGGCTTAAACCTCGGAACAATTATGACCAATGTTTGTTGCTTGGACAATTTGGGAACTGCCAACGTTGTACAGTTCGGCCATCTCTATACCGTGGTTCTCGGCGCATGATAGGATTAGCAAAAAGATTTCTCACGAACCCTCTTCACATTCCCCTTTTCACGTCGAAGTCATTCGGCGGTGTTTTCAATGGCCTGCCATTGATGCAGGAGATTAGACATCAAGCCCCAACAAATGGCAGCGTTGAATGGCTTAATCAAACGCCAGGCCAACAAGGTGCAGGTGCAACGAATGATCTTCCAACCGCCACTGATTACGGTTCCCAACTTTTCACAACTACTGCCGCGGTAAATCAACTCACCGGAATTTCACAGAACGCATCAGGGCCGATTACGTGGGCGCTCGCGCAATATGGTTGCAGAATGAAACCTGTTACTACAACAGGCGTTCGATACTGGATC
>Ga0126381_100008698_pt1 | contig 11359 bp, 5 predicted proteins | sample PanSoiMetPlot_28_FD_96465 | JGI IMG/M metagenome (GOLD analysis project Ga0126381, IMG submission 96465) | Tropical forest soil microbial communities from Panama - MetaG Plot_28 | ecosystem: Environmental > Terrestrial > Soil > Tropical forest > Bulk soil | place: Panama | collected 2016-02-17 | reverse complement strand
GGACGCACCACCGCTATGCCCGCGCGCTCGGCAGGTGCAAGTGCCGCAACGTCCACCTGGCCGACGGCGCTGGGGGTCGCCGCCAGCTGTGCGAGCACGTCACGGGTGGCTCGCGGTAGCCTGCGCAGTCGCAGCAATGCTAGCTCTCGGTCATCGCTTGGCACGGGCAGCGGCTGGCCGGGAGGCGGGGTGCCGACGCGCCTTACCTCCCTGGCGATCTCGAGCGCGTAGAACGGGTTGCCGCCAGCCGCCCGGTGGATTCCGACCAGCAGCGGTCGCGGGAACGAGCTGCCGAGCGCCTGCCGGAACATCTGGTGGATCGCGGCGACGCTCAGCGGCCCGACCGTCAGGCGGGTGCCGGCTACCGCGGACTCGATCGCCGCGAACTGACCATGCTGGCCCGGCGCTGAAGTCCTGACCGCCGCGAGCACGGCGACCGGCGAGCCCTCGAGCCGGCGCACCGCGAACGCGAGGACTCGCGCTGAAGCCCAGTCGAGCCACTGCGCGTCATCCACCGCCAGCACCAGCGGACGGTCCGCGGCAAGCTCGCCCAGCAGTCCAGTCAGCCCGGTACCGACCGCGCGCGGATCGAGATCGCCTTCGCCGGGTTCGGCCCGCAGCAGCGCCACGTCGAGTGCTCGCCGCTGTGGTGCCGGCAGCACCCCAAGCACATCGTTTGAGACTGGTCGCAACAGATCGGCCAGCGCGACGTGGGGAAGGCCGGCATCTGTCGGGACCGGGCGGGATGACAGCACCTGGTATCCGGCCGCGGTTGCCCGTCTGGTGGCTTCGGCCCACAGCGTGGTCTTGCCGATGCCCGGTTCGCCAGCGATGACCAGAAGGCTGAGGGCAGTGGACCGTGGTATCGCTGCCAGCCAGGCATCAATGCTGGCCAGCTCCTCTTCCCTGGCCAGCACCTGTGGTCCTGCCTGCTCCACATTCGCAACCGTATGCCGTCACGCGCCGGCTCGCCGTAAAACCCGGCTGGGCAACCCGTTCGTGGGTCAGCGGAACTCTAGGCCTTCGAACGTGCCCGACTTTCGCCAGTTGTCGATGTAGGCGAAGTACGCGCTCGCACCGTAGGGGTAGCCGAGTCCGGTGAAAATGCCGGGGTCCTTGCCCTCGTTGTTGTAATAGCCGGGGGTGCAGTCCCCTCCGCCGATGATGCTGCCAGGTCCGGTCTGCAGGAGCTTCACCCAGGAGTCTTCCGCCTCGTCGGCGGGCTCGACCTCGGTGAACCCGTTGTCCAGCGCGTGCCTGACAACCTGCGTAATGGTCCTGGCCGAGTCGACGAAGTTGTGCGGCACGTTGGAGATCAGGTTCGCTCCCTGCGTCGGCTGCACGAACAAGACGTTCGGGAAGCCTCGTACGTGGACGCCGTGCAGCGAGCGCATTCCGTTGGCCCAGTGCTGCGAAAGCGTGCGGCCGCCCAGGCCGGTCACCTCGAAGCCGGCCCTCCGGGCGTAGGGGGTGCCCACCTCGAACCCGGATGCGTAGATGAGGCAGTCGAGCTCATACTCGCGCCCGGCTACGGTCACGCCGGCCGGCGTGATCCGCTCCACGCCCTTTCCGTTGGTGTCAACCAGGTGCGTGTTCGGGTTGTTATAGGCCTGCAGGTACTCGTCGTGGAAGCATGGCCGCTTGCACAGCTGGCGGTACCAGGCCTTGAGCTTGTTCGCAGTGCTGGGATCCGTGACGATGGCGTCGGCGCGGGCGCGGATCTCGTTCATCTTCTCGTAGTCGGACTCTTCGTAGGCGGCAAGCATCGCCTCTATGCTCCGGTTTTCCATCGGCAGCGCGTTGATCCTTGCCCGCACCCGGCTGGAGATCTCGGTCCAGCCGTCCATCACCAGGTCCTCGTGCGCTTGGCCGCCGGCCTGGTTCGCTGTGAAGTTCTCCAGCCAGCGCTGCTGCCAGCCCGCGGTCGCGATCTCGGCGAACCACTCGGGGTCGATCGGGTGGTTGTCGCGCACGTCGACGGAGGACGGGGTGCGCTGGAACACGTAAAGCTCCCGGCACGCCCGCGACAGGTGCGGCACGCACTGGACCGCGGTGGCGCCGGTGCCAATGATGCCGACCCGCTTGTCGGCCAGCTTGTCCATCGGCGCCCCGCCTGGGTCGCCGCCGGTGTAGGCGTAGTCCCACCGTGAGGTATGGAACGAGTGCCCTGCGAATGAGCCCATCCCCGGAATGCCAGGCAGCTTCGGCACGGCCAGCGGGCCAGTGCCTAGCGTGACGAAGCTCGCGGTGAGACGGTCGCCCCTGTCGGTCGAGATGATCCAGTGGCGGCCCGCCTCGTCCCAGGTCAGGTCCGTGACCTCGGTATGGAAGAGCGTGTCGTCATACAGGCCATACTGGCGGCCGATCCGCTGGCAGTGCGCCAGGATCTCGGCGCCGTGCGCGTACTTCTCGGTCGGCATGTGCCCGGTCTCTTCGAGCATCGGCATGTAAACCATCGATGCTGTATCGCACTGCGCGCCCGGATAGCGATTCCAGTACCAGGTGCCGCCGAAGTCGCCGCCTTTATCGACGATCCGGACGTCGACGCCTGCCTCGCGCAGCCGGGCGGCGACGGCCAGCCCGGCGAAACCGCCACCGACACACACGACCGTCCTGTGATCGGTCAGCGGCGCCCGCTCGGTCCTTGGCGTGTACGGGTCGTCGATGTAGTGCGCGAACTCGCCGGTGATGCGAAGGTACTGGTCGTTGCCATCCGGCCGGAGACGCTTGTCGCGCTCCTGCCGGTACTTGCGGCGTAGTGCCTCGATGTCGGCGCCCCCGCCGACCGACCGGGCCGGATCCTCGACCGTCGTCATCATCGCCTCCGCTGCCACTATGCGATGCCATCTTGTCACTCATAAGTGACATCCGGCAAGGTCCGGTGCTAGCCTTGGCGGGTGGTGCAGGGAGGTCTCGTCGCGCCCTCGCTGGCCGACGAGCAGCGGGAGGTCGCGCAGACGCGCATCATGCGCGCGGCCGGAGGGGTGCTCGCAGCCCGGGGCCTGGCCGCGACGATCGACGACGTGGCCGAGGCGGCCGGGGTCAGCCGGCGCACGATCTTTAGGCACTTCGCCACCAGGGACGCACTCTTCGTCGCGGTGATCAGAGCCGGCGTTCGCCGTTACGCCGAACAGATCCCCGAGCCGCCCGCCGATGACGACCTTCGGGGTTGGCTGGCCGAGTTGCTGGCCGTCACCCATCGGCTCAACGCTGGCAACGGCCGGGTCTTCTGGGACCTCGTCGGCCCGCAAGCGCGCGATCATTCCGCGGAACTCACAGTCGTCGCGGCAGAGTGCAGGGAGAGCAGGAACAGGTTCGCGGTCACCGTGACCGATCTCATGTGGCGGGTCAGAGGCGGATCAGGCCGGCCGCCACGGTGGCTGGTCGACGCAGTCGCTGTGCAGCTGTCGGGCTTCACCACCCAATCACTCGGAGGCGACCTCGGGCGGTCGCCCGACGAAGTCGCGCTTGTCTCCGCCCGTGTCATCGAGGCCGCCCTGGCATCAGCGCTGCCCTAGTCTTGTTCGGCGTGACCTCGCAAGCAGGTGGAGGGACACCGAGTTACCGGCCGAACTTTGTCGCGCAGATGACGAACGCGGCCGCGGCACTCGGCGCGGGAATAGCGTGGCTGTCATCCGACTACATCGCCGCGGTAACACGCGGGCCTAGGACGGCGATGATCGTCGGCTACCATTTCCCGCTTAACAACGCGGCAGCCTGCGCGCTCGCCGACGACAAGACGGCGGCGGCCGATGTGCTCGCTTGCTTCGATGTGCCTCACGTCCGCCACACCCTGATCAGGTTCGACAGCGGAGACGGTCTCGGGGCCGAGGTCGAGCGGGTCGCCGATCTTTTCGGATTCCCGCTGGTGATCAAGCCGCACAGAGGGACCGGCGGACAGGGCGTGACGCGGGTGGACTCGCAAGAGGCCATGGTTGCCGCGCTGAAGTGCTTGCGGGTCCAGTATCAGGCGCTCGCCGCTTCCCCATGGATCGACATCGCCCGCGAGCACCGGCTCGTTGTGCTCGACGACCGCACGGAACTCATCTTTGAGAAGGTTAAGCCCGGGCCGGCTGGCGACTGGCGGAACAACTTGAAGTATGGGTCGTTGCCGGTGATCCAGTCAGATCCTCGGCTTCGCGAGCCACTGAGCAGCATGGCCCTGCGGGCGGCCAGCGTGCTCGGCCTGCGTTTCGCCTCGGTCGATGTTGTCGCTTCGCGCGCCGGACTTGCGGTGCTCGAAGTCAATAGCGGCGTCTGCCTGGAAAGGTTCAGCGCGTTCAGCCACGGCCACTTCGATCGCGCCGGAGCCGTCTACGCGCATGCTCTTCGCGCCTGCCTCGCCGGCTAGGCGCCGGCATTGCTCAAATCGGCCGCAATGGCTTGACTTCGCCAGCGATCCATCGTTGGGTCTGACCATGGAGAACAATCATGCTATAGGCCGCAAAGGCCCAAGCCGTCGCGCGTTCCTCTCCGCCTCAGCCGCGACCGCAGTCGCGGCGCCGATTGTGGCGCGCGCTACGACGGCCAGCGCCTCTACGGTCCACAGCAGGCCGATAAGGCCAATGAACCAATTCGACGACGAATTGCGTGATCTCATACGGCAGGTCGACCCGGATCGGATCCAGGCAACGATTACGAAGCTGGTTTCGTTCGGTACCAGGCATACCGCATCCAGCCAGACCGACCCAGTGCGCGGCATCGGCGCTGCCAACGCCTGGGCGTTCGCCCAGCTGCAGGGTTTTGCTTCCGTGCCCGGCAGCAACATGACCGTGCAGCAGCAGACGTTCACGCAGTCGGTGGTGCCGGGCAGGATTCCGGTGCCGACATCGATCACCAACAACATTGCGACGATCCAGGGCAGCGCGTCGCCTGAACGTTTCTACGTGGTCACCGGGCACCTGGACTCCCGGTGTCTCGATGTACTCGACTTCACCAGCGACGCTCCTGGGGCCGACGACGACGGTTCTGGGGTCGCCGTCGTGTTCGAGCTCGCCAGGCTGCTCGCGACCAAGCAGTTCCCCGGCACGATCGTGCTCGCGACCGTCGACGGTGAGGAGCAAGGGCTGTTCGGGTCGACGTTCATGGCGAACCAGATGGCCGCCGCCGGCAACGACGTGCAGGCTGCGTTCAGCAACGACATCGTCGGCGCGAGCCATTCCTTCGACGGTCATCCTCCGGACCCGCGCACCCTTCGGCTGTTCCTCGAGGGCATCCCGACCGCGGCCACCGCCAGCGACATCTCCCTCATGACGCTGGTCGGCGGCGAGAACGATGGCAAGTCCCGCCAGCTTGGCCGGTTCGTGCTTGACCACGCGCCGTTCTCATTGACCGGCATGAACATCCGGCCCATCTGGCGGCGCGACCGGTACCTGCGCGCCAGCGACCACGTCTCGTTCCAGGGACACGGTTTCCCGGCGGCACGGTTCACCGAGCCGAGAGAGAACTTCATGCACGAGCACCAGAACGTCGGGGTAATCAACGGCGTGCAGTTCGGCGACCTGATCGACTTCGTGGACTTCGACTTCACGGCCAGGGTCGCCGCCGTCAACCTGGCTACGCTGTGGGCGCTCGCCACCAATCCCGGCACCCCCAAGGGTGCCGAGATACACACCAACCCGCCGCCGGGTCTCCCTGGCACCAACCTCACCGCGCTGCAGTGGAACGCCAACCCCGAGTCCAACATCACTGGCTACGAGGTCGTCATGCGGGAGACCACGTCGCCGGTGTGGACCGACGTGATCGACGTGGGCAACGTCACCAGCGTCACGCTCGACATCTCCAAGGACAATGTGCAGTTCGGCATCCGGGCCGTTGACAGCAACGACAACCGCAGTCCGGTTGCTTTCCCCGCGGTAGTCGGCTAGCCCATTCGTTTCGGCCCAGCGGAGACCACCCGGCCGCCGCTGGGCCGACTTATGCGAGCAGGCCGCGGATGTCGTCGGCGGTGAGGGTGGAGCCGAAAACGTTGCCTTCGTCGAGGACGCTGGTGAACAGGTCCGCCTTTCTCGCCTTCATCGCCATGACCTTCTCCTCGATGGTGTCCTTGGCGATGAGCCGGTAGACCATCACGTTGCGGGTCTGGCCGATGCGATGGGTACGGTCGATGGCCTGCGTCTCGGTAGCTGGGTTCCACCACGGGTCAAGCAGGAAGCAGTAGTCGGCCTCGGTGAGGTTCAGTCCGAACCCGCCAGCCTTCAAGCTGATCAGGAAGACGGGGGCGGCACCCTCCTTGAATCGGCCGATCTCCGCGGCCCTGTCCTTGGTGCGTCCGTCGAGATAGCAGTTCGGGATGCCGTCGGCGTCTAGCCGTTCGCGCACCAGCCGCAGGAAGCCGGTGAACTGGCTGAACACGAGCGCGCGGTGCCCGCTGGCGGCTACGTAGCGCAGGTGCTCGGCCACCGCGTCGATCTTGGCGGACGGCATCTCGTAGTGGGCGTCGTCGATCAGCCCGGCGTGCAGGCTTAGCTGCCTTAGCAAGGTGAGCGATCGCAGGATCGTGAACCTGTTGGCGTTCATGTCGTTGATCAGGCCAAGCACCTTCTGGCGCTCACGCTGCAAATGGGTCTGGTAGACCTTGCGGTGCCTCGGGTGCAGCTCGATCTCGAGTACCTGCTCCTGCTTGGCGGGCAGGTCGCCGGCCACCTGTTCCTTCGTGCGGCGCAGGACAAGCGGCTTGATGCGGCGGCGGAGCTGGCCGAGCAGTTCGGCATGCTGGGCGCCGTGGTTCTCGATCGGCCGGGCGTAGTACTCGCGGAACTTGGTCGGGTTCGGGAACAGCCCTGGCGCGGTGATGGATAGCAGCGACCACAACTCCATCAAGTTGTTCTCGATGGGAGTGCCCGTGATCGCTACCTTGAACGGCGCGGCCAGCCGCCGCACGCACTGGTAGATCTTCGCCTGGTGGTTCTTTGCCTGCTGTGCTTCGTCAAGGATCAGCCCCGACCAGGCCAGAGCGGAGTAGGCGTCGAAGTCGATCCGCAGCAGCGTGTACGACGTGACCACGGCGTCGGCGCCAGCTATCGCCGCATCAAGCGGCAGCCCACGGCGTGCGGTCGTGTCGGTGAGGGACACGACCTTCAGGCCGGGCGCGAACCGCCGGGACTCGGCAGCCCAGTTCGGCACGACGCTTGTCGGCGCGACTATGAGGAACGGCGGGGCAGCCGGATCGGCTTCTCTCGCGTGGACAAGCAGCGCCAGCGACTGGATCGTCTTGCCAAGTCCCATGTCATCGGCCAGGATTCCGCCCAGGCCGTGCTTGGCGAGGAAGGCCAGCCAGGCGAACCCGTCAAGCTGATACGGGCGCAGCCGCGCGTCGAGCCCGGCCGGCGCTTCCGTGCGCTGGAGCTTGCCCATTGCGAGCAGGCCTTCGACCTGCTTGCGCCACGAGGCGGCCTGGTTGCTGACCACGCCGAGCTCGGCCAGCTCCTCCCACAGGCCGGCTTGGAACCGGCTGATCTTGAGCTCGCTCGGCGGCGCGTCCTGCAGCGCCCTGGCCTCGTAGATCAGCTTGGCCAGGTTCTGCAGTTCTGGCTTTTCCAGGGAGAAATATCTGCCGTCGTCGAGCAACAGGTGCGACTGAGCCCGGCTCAGGGCGGTGAACACATCGATGAACGGGATCTCGCGCCCGTCGACAGTGATGGTGATGCCGAGGTCGAACCAGTCGTTGTCGCCAGCGACCTCGCCGACCGAGACCCCGATGCGCAGTGAATCGCCGACCTCGCGGTAGTCGGCCTGCTCACCGGTCACTTCGACGGCCACGCCAGGTTGCCCGGCGAGCAGCGGCAGCAACTCGGTGGTGAACCGCATCGTGTCCAGGCCGGACAGCCAGATTGGCGATGACAGCGCGAGCTCACCGTCGGCCGCGCCACCCCGGCGGACCAAGCCGAACTCGTCAGGCGGCAGATCCAGGCCGGCAAGTATCGCCCGCTCGGCGTCCAGGTCACGATAGGCCGATCCCTGGCTGGCCGGGCCGGGCGCGATGGCCCGCGATGCGTCACCGACCTGGTAGAGCCACTCCCATCGGGCTTCGAGTTCGTGGCCGCCCACGTAAGCCGCGCGCAGCACCAGCGTTGGGCCCGAGACCTCCGGCGCCGTGAAGCTGCCGTCCGATGACGTGACCGTGGTCATCTGGCGCAGCCGAAGGTAGTAGTCGTCGGTGAATCGAGCCTGCTCAGCCACCGGGATGACCAGCCTGTTGCCGCTCAGCGCCATCTGCTGCAGCTGCGAGGGCACGGGCTTGGCCAGCCTCGCCAGCCGGAACCGAACGTCGGCCACACCCTGCGTCGCCACTGCCTGCGTCCCGTCGACATAGAACAGGCCGTGGCCCGACCGTCCGATGAAGCCGACCACCGTCGCATCGGCCGGCCTGCCGTCAATCCGCAGCGACGGCGTGATCACGAGCGGATCGGACGGCCCGGTGCTGGCCGACACAGTGCTGGCCGACACAGTGCTGGCCGACACGGGGCCGCGGGTGATGTCGAGGCAAAATTCTCCCTCGCTATAAGGGTCGACGAGCCCCAGCCGACCCGCGTGCACCAGCCGCAGTCCGATGGACTCCGCCTCGTCGAGCAGGGGCCAGAGCTGGCGAGAGTCGAAGGCCCCGAGGTTGATCGACTTTTCCGCGCCGTGGGAGCCGTAGGCGTAGACGAGCGATCGGCTCAGGTGGGAGCGGTAGATGCCATAAATCTCGCCGAGCAGCCGGATATGGTCTGCCCGGTAGTCGCCGTAGTAGTTCAGGTTCTCCACCCGCGACCAGGTCAGGTCGCCCGCGATCCAGCCGCCATTCTTGCCCGGCCGCACCAACCGCGCCGACAGCTTCGGTTCGGTCGTCCCGCCGCGATAAGTCCAGTCAGCGCCGTACTTCCTGACTGGGCTCACCACGGTGAGCTCGATGCCAAGCGGCGTCGCCGCCGCGCGGCCGGAACTGGCCTGGTCGAAAGGTGTGAGCAGGGTCTCGAGAGTCTGCTGCCAGGTAGCTGGCCTGGCGGAGAGAGCGCGCGACTTGTTGGACAACCCGGTGCCGGCCGACACAGCGGCGCGGCCTGGCTCCTCGGCTCCGCCGTTGACCGCGGTCACCACCAGCGCGACCGCGTGCTTGCAGTCGAGACCGACTGGGCAGCTGCACTCGGCGGACTCGTACACGAGCTGATCGCCGGCACGCGAGAAGCGCACCGTGGTGCCATACGACTGACCTGCGCTGCCGCGCACGTATCCGCGCAACGTTTCCGTGCCTTCGTCCCAGCGCATGCTCGTAACGGCTCGTTGTCTGGCGTACTGAACGCCGCGCGAATAGCTGGTCGGCCCGCAGACAAAGGCGAGGGTGCTCGGATCAAATTCAGGCGACGGTGCGCTGCCCATGCGGCGAACGTACCTGCCAGATCTGACATTCGCCGGCTCAACACGCCAGGCCGTCGCTCGAGGCCACGGTGACGTGTCATGTCGCGCTCAATACCGGCAGAAAGTGCCCCGCACCGTCTAATCTGGCGCGGTGGCATCGGCAGAACCCAGCGTGTTCGGCGCGCTTGCTTTCCCGGGGACGTGGCGCGGCTACCAGCAGCTCGCGCTGGAGGCGTTCGAGTCCGATCGCAAGCGCGGCGAGCTGAGCACCCACATCGTCGCACCGCCAGGTTCTGGCAAGACGCTACTTGGCATGGAGCTGATACGTCGGCTCGGCAGCAAGGCGCTGGTGCTCGCGCCCAACACCGCCGTCCAAGCGCAATGGCTGCGTACCGCCAGTACTTTCGGCGCACCGCCGGGGCTGGCCGCCGCCGACCCGTCAGCCGCTATAGCCTGCCTGACCTACCAATCGCTGTGCCAGCTCGACGACCCGGCGGCCGCCATCCGCGGCCAGGCCGAACACCGATGGGCAGCCGACCGGGCGAAGGCCACCGGCTCGTCGACCGAGGACGTTCAGCGCGAGGCGGCGACCTGGACCGGTGCCGCGCAGACCAGGCGTCAGCGCGAACTTGCCAGGGTCATGGCGACGATCAGGCGCGAGATCGCGAAAGGCGCGACGCCCGGAGCCGATCTCGATCAGCTGCTCGGGCCTGGAGCGCGACAGCGGATCACCGAGCTGCGGACCAGCGGCATCAAGACGGTCGTGCTCGACGAGTGCCACCATCTCGCCTCGATGTGGGGGTACGTGGTGCGCGCGGCCCTTAGCCAGCTGCCCGACGTGCATGTCGTCGCGCTGACCGCCACCCCGCCCGACGCCCTGACCACTGAGGAGTACGACCTCTACGCCGGCCTGCTCGGCCCAGTCGATTACAGCGTGCCGACGCCGGCGCTCGTGCGTGAGCGCGCGCTGGCCCCGTACCAGGAGCTGGCCTGGCTGACCAGGCCGCTTGACGCGGAGACCGCGTGGCTGGCCGAGCACGACCTCAGGTTCACCGAGCTGATCACCAGGCTCCACAGCGCCACCGACGGCGTCACTAGCCTGCCCGAGTGGGTGATACGGAGGCTGCGGGAGCGCGGCCGCGGGCCAAGCGAGGACGCGCAAGTCTCCTGGGCGGCGTTCCAGCGTGCGCATCCCGCGCTCGCGCGAGCGGGCGCCCGCTTCCTCTCTTCCGGCGGCCTCGAGCTGCCCGCCGACGTGCCGCGCGGTGAGGGATACAGGGAGAAGCCGGATCTGGACGACTGGCTGGTGCTGCTCGAGGACTACTCGCTGCGCTGCCTGGCCGCCGCGGACGGCGACGCGGGCGCCGCCCAGTACGCCGCCATCTCCGACGCCCTTCGCGCGCTCGGGTTCTCGCTGACCAGGCAGGGCATCCGCCGCGGGGCGTCGGATGTCGACCGGCTGCTGACGAACTCAGGCGCCAAGGCGATCGCGCTCACCGACGTGCTCGCCTGCGAGTTCGACGCCAGGGGCGTCGGCCTGCGCGCCCTGGTCCTGACCGACACCGAGCAGGCAAGCGCGCCAGGCAGAGGGCTGGCCGACCTGCTGCCAGCCGACGCGGGGTCAGCGCCCGCCGCCCTGACCGCCGTCGCCGCCGACCCGCGCACCAGGGTGCTCCGGCCGCTGCTGGTGACAGGCAGAGGTCTGCGCTGCAGCCCCGACGACGCTGACGAGCTCATGGGGGCGCTGCGGCACGAAGCCAGCCTCCGCCCGCACGTCGCCGACGCCCTCAGCGGCTGGCGCGCCGACCCCGGCGAGTCTGGCCTGGTCAGGCTCAGCGCCGCGGGCTCGGCGTGGCAGCCCAGGCTGTGGGTAGAACTCGCCACCGCCGTCTTCACCGCCGGCGTCACTCGCGCGCTCGTCGGGACGCGAGCGATGCTCGGCGAAGGCTGGGATGCGCCCTGCGTCAACTGCCTGGTGGACATGAGCAGCGCCACCACGTCGGTCTCGGTGCAGCAAAGC
>Ga0126381_100008697_pt1 | contig 11359 bp, 14 predicted proteins | sample PanSoiMetPlot_28_FD_96465 | JGI IMG/M metagenome (GOLD analysis project Ga0126381, IMG submission 96465) | Tropical forest soil microbial communities from Panama - MetaG Plot_28 | ecosystem: Environmental > Terrestrial > Soil > Tropical forest > Bulk soil | place: Panama | collected 2016-02-17 | reverse complement strand
TGGCGGGGTATCCGCATCGACCGCCGCGACCTTCTCCACATCCCGTGGTTCACGCTGCCGTGGCGGGTGCAAGGGTTTTCCCCGCTGCAGGCCTATCAGATGACCGCGAATACCGGCCTGGCTGCGCAGCAATACTCGAACGACTGGTTCGCGTCCGGTGGTGTCCCCCCGGGGACGTTCAAGAACATAGCGAAAACCGTCACCAACGACGAAGCGGCGGCGATCAAGCAGACGCTGGTGAACTCGATACGGAAACGGCAACCGTTGGTATACGGGTCGGATTGGGATTTCAACCCGCTCGCGACCCCACCGAACGAGTCGCAGTTCATCGAAACGTTGCGGTTGACAGCGTCGCAGATAGCGTCGATCTACGGGATCCCACCGGAGATGATCGGTGGCACCACCGGCACCAGCCTCGCGTACACGACGGAGGAGCACCGGGCGTTGGATTTCGTGACGTTCGCTCTGCAACCGTGGCTCACGAAAATCGAAGGTGCCCTGTCTGGGTTGTACCCACGTCCGCAGTTCATGAAGTTCTCCACGGACACTCTGATCCGGCAGGACACGTTGACGCGGCACCAGATCTACAAGCTGGACACCGAGATCGGGCTCAGGTCCGCTACCGAGATGCGCGCCGAAGAAGGCTGGGCGCCGTTGAAGACGCCGCTGCCGGCGCAGCTCCCCGGACGCGAACTCACCGAACCCGGCGGGACACCCCCACCCGCAGCACCGACCGGTGGGCAGCAGTCCACTACGCCACCACCGCCGACGAACAGCCCCGTCGACACCGCACCCTCCAACGGTCACCGCAGCCACACCGACGAAGAAGCACGGTACGACACGTCACCCCTCGGGGAAGGCCCCAACTGGGTGCACCAGGTCGGCGGCCTGCCGCTGTACGCCCGCGCTATCGCGCACGCCCTGATCCGCAGCGGCCACACCGAATCCGAAGCGGTGCAAATGGCGATCGGTGTCCTGAAGAACTGGGCGTCCGGTCAAGGACATGTCACGGAAGCGACGCGGGTGAAAGCAGCCGCCGCCGTCGCCGAATGGGAAGCGAAAAAAGCTGCGGCGCACGCCTCATGAGGAGAACTGATGGCTGACAAGATGCCGTACGGCGACGTCGCATACGCCGACCCCGGCTACCAGAAAGACGGGCAGAAGCGGTACCCGATCGACACCGAAGCGCATTGCCGCGCGGCATGGTCATACATCAACCAAGCCGGTAACGCCTCCCAGTACACGTCGGAACAACTCGCGTCGATCAAGAAGCGGATCATGGCTGCGGGGAAGAAATTCGGGATCACGTTCGAAGGGGAACCACCGCCGTCCGCAGGTGGGCGGTCCCGTACGGCGGACGTGGAACGTCGGTTCACAGCGGTTGCGGTGGAGGCCCGCTCCATGCCAGATGGGCAGCCGCCGCGGATCGGTGGGTACGCCGCGAAGTTCAACATTTACTCCCGGAACCTCGGAGGGTTCGTGGAGCAAGTCGGTGGTGGGTTCTTCAACAAGTCCCGCGGCGACGGATGGCCGGATGTGGTGTGCCGGTTCAACCACGACGACAACCAGCTCTTGGGCACCACCGCTGGCCGCACCCTCACCCTCGCCCTCGACAACGTGGGCCTGTCGTATGAGGTGGAACCCCCGCCGTCGTCGCGGCATGTCGTGGAGTTGGTGGAACGCCGTGACGTGCAGAAGTCGTCGTTTGCGTTCGTCACCCAAGACGACGACTGGACCACCACCGACGACGGCGGCCCGCTCCGCACCCTCGTTACCGGCGCGCTGGTGGACGTCGCACCCGTCGTCACCCCGGCCTACATCGACACCAGCGCCGGGCTTCGGTCCTTGGCGCGGCGGTTTGACGCTGACCTCGAGGAAGTCCGGTCCCTCGCCTCCGCCGGTGAACTTCGCCGCTTTTTCGTCCGCTCCGACGAAGGCGCGCGCCTCACCCAGAAACGGGAAATCTTCGGGCCGGCAGCTGTCGCTGACCTGATGGGCCGCCGTACTGATCCTTACGTTTAACACTTCCGGCTGTCGCTGGCAGGGACCAACCCACCAGCCCTAGCCGTCGCACGGGCCGCCGTGCACCCCCTTGAAGGCAGGGACCAACCCACCTTCGCCAACCCCATCCCTACAGCCCGAAAGGGGGGCTTCGGCATGTCCGGAGTCGTCACAAAGCTGCGGGACCGGCGGCTCAACGTCTGGGAGCAGGCGAAGGCGATCGCCGACCGCGCGGCAGAAGAGAACCGCAAATTCACTGTTGAGGAAGACACCGCATGGACGGAACTCAACAGTGAACTCGAAGCCCTCGACCGTCGCATCAAGGCGACACTCGAGGGTGAGCAGCGAGAAGCTGACGCGGCGGCAACGTTCGACAAACTCGCTAGCGGACCCGTGGAGAAGGCGGACGCCCCCGGCGCTGGCGGACCCGTCAGTGAGCGGCAGCGGAAGCAGTCCGCGGAGATCCGGAAGTATTTCCGCGGTGAAGGCGGACGCGCTATCGACATCCAGCCGGTAGCCCCGGTGGAAACCCGTGTTCTATCGAAGCTGACCGCGGCAGCTGGCGGAAACGTCGTCCCGACGGACTTCTACAACCGTCTCGTCGCGCACCTGATCGAGGTTTCCGCGATCCTGCAGACCTCCCCGACGGTGTTGAACACCACCGGCGGTGAGTCGATCCAGATCCCGAAGACAACCGCTCACTCCACCGGCGCGGCGATCGTGACGGAAGGTAACACGATCGGTGGCACTGACCCGACGTTCGGTCAGCTCACCCTAGGCGCGTTCAAATACGGCCTCCTCATCCAGGTCTCCCGAGAACTCTTGTCGGATGAGGGTGTCGACGTGGAGGCGTATCTGGCGATGCAAGCCGGCCGGGCGATCGGGAACGCGTTCGGCGCGCACATGATCACCGGCACCGGCACCACCCAACCCCGCGGGGTTGTCACAGACGCCACCCTGGGTGTCACCGGCGGCACGGGTGTCGTTGGGGCGTTCACCGCTGACAACCTGATCGACCTGCACTACTCCGTCATCGCTCCCTATCGGGCGTCGCAGTCCTGCTACTGGGTTATGAAGGACTCGTCGCTGGCGACGGCCCGGAAGATCAAGGACACCACCAACCAGTACATTTGGCAGCCGTCGCTGCAGACTGGTGCCCCGGACACGATCCTCGGGAAGCCGGTCCTGACGGACCCGAACGTTGCCGCCGTCGCGCTCTCCGCGAAGTCTGTGCTGTTCGGTGACTTCTCGCAGTACTTCGTGCGGCTCGCTGGCGGGGTCAGGTTCGAACGGTCCGACGACTTCGCGTTCTCCACGGACCTGGTGACGTTCCGGTGCCTGCTCCGCGGTGACGCCGCGTTGGTGGACCTCACCGGAGCCGTGAAGTACTTCGCGGGCGGCGCGACCTGACCGACATGGACCACCCACCCCGACCGGGGTGGGGTGGTCCATGTTCTACCCATATCGAAGAAGGGCTACGCAGTGAAGGTCACCATGAAAGTCGACGTCACCGGCACCCGAAACGGGGATCCCTGGCCCGCCCGCGGGGAAACCCTCGACGTCTCCGACGACGAAGCCCGGGAACTGATCCACGCTGGCATCGCCGACCCCGTCGTCGACAAGAAGACGGAGAAGGCGACCGCACCGAAAGCTGAGCAGCGGTAAGTGTCTCGTTACCCCAGCGGGAAAACGATCAGCATCCCGATCGTCTTTACTGACGGCACCGGCGCGTTCGCCGATGCTACGTCGATCTCACTGGCGGTACGCAAACCAGACGGGACACCCACCGCTGGTTCCCCCTACACAAGCCCCGTGCATGACAGCCTCGGGCACTACCATCAGCTCCTGCCGGCTGCGGACACGGCGCCGCTCGGGCATTACCCGTATGTGGTGTCAGGCAGTGTCGGTGGTGTGCCCACCGTCTCCGACGGCGATAACTTCGAAGTTTTCGACCCCTTCGAGGTCAACGTTCTGCCGCTGCAAGACGCGAAAGACACACTGAACATACCGCAGACCGTCACCGTCAACGACGCGGAGATACGACGGAAAGTAGCCACCATCGTGGCGAACATGGAACGCACCACCGGCGGCCCGATCCTGAACCGCACCATCACCGACCGCATCGACATCTCCGACTCCCCGTGGGAAATACCGGTCCTAAAACGTCCCCTCGTGTCCGTCACGTCCGTGACCGACGTCGGCACTGGTCTCGCGTTGGACCTGACCGACATCGAATTGGACACGAACGCTGGGATCATCCGCCGGAAACTTGGGGTGCCGTTCGTGACCGGGTCCGGTGTCCTCACAGTCATATACGTCGCTGGGTGGGGCACCGCCGTGCCGCCAGGTATCAACGAAGCCGCCGCCACGATCCTGCAATTCATGTGGGAAACGCAACGCGGCGGCGCGTCCAATGTGACGTCGTTCGGGGGGCAGGAGACGGTCACCTTACCGGGGTGGGGGTTCCCGATCCCGGAACGCGCAGCCTGGGATCTGCTGCCTTACGCACGTCTCGGCGCGGTCGCGTGAGCACCGTCATCTTCGACGCATACAACGCGTGGCTCGCCCTGATCACAACGGCGCTACCCACGTTAGCGGCGAACGGCGCGATCTACGACGGCCCGCAAGCCGGGTACGTCACCAACACGGATTTTGTGGTGGTCGGCGCTGACGACCTCGCCACCACCGGGCCAGTAGTCGCGGTTGACTCCGGTCAGCAGCAGTGGGTCGCGCTCATGAACGCCACCAACCGGCCGCGGGACGAGGAGTTCCCGATTTTCGCTGTGTTGGGGGCGTGGATCGGGAACGACGACTTCGCTGCCTGCCGCGCCCGAGCGAAAACGAACCTCAACGCGATCTTCGCGGCGCTTGCACCCGACTTGACGTTAGGTGGGGCGTTGACACCCCCGGCCTGGTCGGGGATGACCGTGACCGGCATGTCGATCGCGCCCAGCCCGGACGGCCCGGCGTTGCATGTGCCGTTCACCCTCACATGCAGGGCCAGGGTCTAACTAGGGCACGGGCTTGGCACCAGCACCCCGTTGACGTTAGCGACACATCCCCCAGTGCTCATGCTCGGCGGAGGTTTCGGATGCCCATGACGGCATCCGGCGAGTAGCAGCAAGACGACCGTTAAACCGGCAGCCGCCCGTGTTCTAACCATCCCGCAAGTGTGAACCCGACATTTAGACCGTGCAAGAGCCGAAAGGGAAACGATGGCGAGTCTCACCAACGTAACCGCCGAGACGCTCGACGTTGACCTCGGCAAGCATGACTTCAAACGCACCGTTGAACCAGGCGAGACCCTCGACATCTCCGACTACATCCTCACCGACTATGCGTGGCCGTCGGTGACGTGGAGGATCGACGGCACTGACGTGGTGACGCTGCAAGGCGACGTCTACCAGACGCCGCCCGAAATTGTCGCCGAGGAAGGCCCCGAGTTGAGGGTTCCCTCGTCGCCGGGGACGGTCATCCCAGCGCTGGTGGACGTGCCGCTACCCGACACGAACGAAAGCGAGTAACCGATGGTCAACTACGCCGGTGGTTTGTCAGCGCAACTCATGATCGCCGCCGAATCCACCGTCGGCACCGCCGTCACTGTCACCACCGGCTACGAGATGCTGGGCGGGGAGACGTTGGCGTTCGACCCGACGTTCCTGGACGGGCAGGGCCTGAAAGCCGGCACCGGCTACAAACGCGCGTCGCGGACCGTGGTGTCCAGGGTGCAGGCCATCGGTGACATCCCGATGGAGTTCGGGGACCGCGGCCACTTCGGGTTGTGGTTGAAACACGCCATCGGGTCGACGATCACCACCCCCACGAACATTGCGACCACCGCCTACAAACAGATCCACACCCCCGGCTCCAAGACAGGTCTTTCCTTGACGATTCAGGAAGGGCAGACCGAAGCATCCGACCAGGTTGTGAAACCGTTCACATACAACGGCTGCAAAATCCCGTCGTGGGAGTTCTCCTGCAACGACAACCAGATCGCGCAGATCAAGTTCACGGTCGACGCCTGGAACGAAACCAACGCCACCGCCCTCGCCGCCGCGTCATACACGTCCGGGGTGATCCCGTTCTCGTTCGCGGACGCGACCACCTTCACCGTCGGCGGCACAGCGTCCACAGCTGCAGGCGAAACCACAATCGGTGGCTCCCCAACGACGGTGACCACGGTCTGCAACGGGGTGACAATCGCGTGCGCGACACCGATGAAAACCGACCGGTACGGGTTAGGGAACGCCGGCGTAAAACGGGAACAGTTCGAGAACGACATCCCCACCATCACCGGGACGCTGACGTCGGAGTTCACGAACCTCACCGACTTCTACAACACGTTTAAAGCGAACACCACCACCCCGCTGCAGTTGGCGTTCTCCCACGGCGACGCCGGCTCGAGCAACCCATTCCTGCTGTCGTTCATCTTCCCCGCGGTCCGGTTCAAAACCGCTCAGGTGAACGTCCCCGGCCCGGACCTGTTGACGCAGGCGGTCACGTTCGAGGCGTACGACGACGGGTCCGGCACTAACCCCGTGTTCCAGGTCAAACTGGTGTCCGTCGACACCACCCTGTAGATGGCGGGGTCGTACGACGCGCGTCTGTCGCCGCAGTCGCTGCGGGAGTTATGGAAAGACGCGGTTGCGGCGCCGGGTGTGACGCAGCGGGAGTTACGCCGCGGTGTCAAAGCTGGTGGCAATGATGTCCGTGACGCGGTCCGGGCTGGGGCTGCGGAGTTCTCCACCAAGATCCCCGCGAAAGTGAAGACGAGGGTGTCGTTCAGCCGGAACGCGTCCGTGTTGATCGTGGTGGATGACCCGTCCGGTGAGGCGGGGGCGTTGAACAACCGGGATCGGTCCGGGACATTCCGGCACCCCGTGTACGGGCACAGGAACATCTGGGTGAGCCAGGCGGCGCACCCGTTCTTCCTCCGGAAAGCGCGGCCCGCTGCGGAAGGCGCGGTCACGAAAATCCTCGCCGCGATGGACGCCATCGCCCGGCAACTCGGATTTCACTGAAAGGGGCACTGTGAGAACAGCCGACGGCGGTCAAGCGTTCATCCGCGTCACCTGCGGCCCAGACACCTGGGACTTTGACACCGACGAACTCACGTTCGCGCAGATGGCATCCATCGAAACCGAATACGGGCACTCCGGTGAAGAATGGCTCCGGGACATTCAACGCGGCCTGTCCAGCGCGTTGAAAATCTTGGTGTGGTACGTACAGGGCCGGAAAATCCCACCGTCGCAACTCGACGACATGAAGTTCGGCGACTTCGACATTGAGATTTTGACTCGGTCGGTGAAGAAGACCCCAAAAGCGGCTGGCAAGAAACCCGAGATCGTGCGGTCTGCCTCCTAGCTGACACCTACCAGTGGACACCCGCCCAGGTTGATGCCCTGACGTTACGGGACTACAGCCTGTTGGTGGCTCATTTGAACCGGCGGACGGAGGCGCTTGACGATGGCGGACAAGCGCCTCACATACGTGCTGACGGCACGCGACGACGCATCGCTGGTGTTCAAGAAGGTCGCCGCTGAAGGCGAAGCGTCAAGCAAGAAGATCAGCAAGTCATCGCAGGACGCCAGTAAAAACCTGAAACTGCTATCCACCGCGATAGCTGCGATCGGCCCGGCTGCAGTCCCCATCGCCGCTGCCGCCGTCCCCGCCCTCCTCGGATTGGGCGGTGCTGCCGGTGCGGCGTTGCTGTCATTCAAGGGCCTATCTGATCAATGGAAGCAAGGCACGCTGCAGGCGCAGCCTTTGGGGCAGCAGATATCCGCGTTACAGAACAACCTTCACGGCATGGAAGCCGTATCCGCGACCGCGATCGGCCCTGGCCTGACCGACGGGCTCAAGAAAATCAACGCCTTGACCCCGATGATCTCCCAGGATATGGAGAAACTATCCGGGCAGCTTGGGGAAATCGCGGGGCACACCGGCGCCGCCCTCGCGGACCTGTTTGTGCGCCTGAACCCGTTGTTCGTCAGCTTGGGCGATCAGCTGGTGAAGGGGTCCATATCGTTCGAGCATTGGGCGGGTTCATCAAGCCAGGTCACGAAATTCGTTACCTACGCGCAGCAGCAGCTACCTACTGTTGAACATCTTATCGGGAACCTTGTCACCACCATCCAGCACCTTATCGTTGGGATCGCGCCTCTCGGCGGCGGCTCCCTGACTACGTTGAAGCTGTTCTCTCAGACCATCAATCTCATCCCTGTCGGTGTGTTGCAGGTGTTGGCGCCGGCGATCGCCGGGCTGAAGGTGGCGCAGACCGCGTCCGCCGCGGTCAACAACCTGACCGGGTCGTTCAAGAAACTGAAGGACATGGACATCGTGTCCAAACTCGGGTCTGCCCTGTCGGATATTCCGTTCGGGCCGGTGGGGATAGCGATCGGCGGTGTCGCGCTCGCTGCTGGCGCTGCTGCGGTCGCGTTGCACCTGTTCGGGCATCACGCCCACGAAACCGTGAAACCCGTTCAAGAGTTGACTGATGCGATCCAGCAGGATTCGGGTGCGTTCCGGGAAAACACCCGGCAGCAGATTGTGAACACCCTGCAGCAGAAAGGCCTATACGACGCTGGGCTGAAACTGGGGATCGGGCAACGCACGTTGACGGATGCGATCCTCGGGAACGCTCACGCAGCGCAGATTGTCGCCGACGCGATCGACAGCGCCCATGGCAAAACGGGTGCCCTGCAGAAGGCATCCGCTACCCTCGCGGGCGCTCTGCCGTACCTGCAGGATCAACTGTTCGCATCGAAGCACGCAGCGGACAATGAGGCTGCGGCGATGGGGAACCTGTCCGGGCGTACCGCGACCGCTGCCTACGCCACATCCCAGCTCAGGAATGCGATCGCCGGCCTGCAAAACAAAACCGTCACCGTCCAGGAGTACATCAACACTATTAACTCTGTCACGAACGTGCAGACGATGGCCGGTTCCCACGACTCGCATCGTGCCTTAGGTGGGCCTGTGTCGGCTGGTGTGCCGTACATCGTCGGGGAACACGGTCCCGAGTTGATGGTCCCGGGTACGTCGGGGACGGTCATCCCGAACAACCGGATGGGCGGCGGCGGGTTCACCGTCAACGTGTATGTGGCTGGGTCGGTCACGTCGGAGAAACGCCTCACTGCCGCCGTCACGCAGGCGATCCGGCAAGACCTCCGGGCCCGCGGTAAATCCGGTACGGCGTTGATGCTGTGATCTTCGACGGGGTCACCGCCCCCGACGTGTTCGTTGAACTCGCGATCGGCATCTCCACATCCGTTGACCCCGGCACCACAGGATTCACCCTCGACCACGACCACCTCGACACCGGCACCCTCGGGTCGCTGCCGTGGGTTGATGTGTCTCTGGATTGTGACCGAGTGTCGTTCAACCGTGGTCAGGCCGGGGAAATCGAAGACCCGCAGATCGGGCAAGCGCAAATCGTCCTCGACAACTATTCAGGGAACTACGACCCCAGCAACAACGGCCGCCTATACACGTTGCTTGAGGTCGGCGTTGCGGTGTGGATCAAAGCGGTGTGGGCGGGTGTCACCTACCAACTGTTCCGCGGCTACGTCGACAACATTCAGGTCGACGCCGGTTACCCACCGTCTGTGACCCTGTCGTGCACGGACGGGTTGGAGGTGTTGGGGCGGGCGATGTCGCACCCGTCGTACCCGGACGGGGACCAATCCGGGGTTAGGGTCGGGAAAATCCTTGATACCGCGATGTGGCCTTCCGGGTTGCGGTCGATAGATACGGGCTACTCCCAATGCCAAGCCCTCTCAAGCGCGTTGCCGGCGCAGTCGGCGTTGTCGATGCTCACGGACACCGTCGCCACCGACCTGGGAATGCTCGCGGTCGACGGGTCCGGGAACGTCTGCTTCTACGACCGGCTCCACGTGTACACCGCCACGAGGTCGTTGAATGTGCAAGCGACGATCTCCGACGCCGGCACCGACATCGACATGCTCACGTTGACAATGTCGCGGGACCGTGCCCTGGTGTTCAACGAAGCCCGGCTGACCCGGAACGGTGGCACCGAACAGGTGTACGACGACTCGGCGTCGCAGACGAAGTACGGGATACGGACGTGGTCGGGGCGTGCCGGGACGATGCTGCGTACCGACGTGGAAGCGTTGACGTTGGGTTCGTGGATCGTGGGCCGGTTCCGGGCACCGGTGAACCGTGTCACGCAGGTGCATATTGACGGTGCATCGCAAGGTATGTGGGCGAGCCTTCTGGGATTGACGTACCTGGACAGGATCCGGGTGATCCGTCATTACGGGGCACCGAACACGATCACCATGGACATTCAAGTGGTGATCATCGGCATGTCGATGGACATCTCTCAGGATTCGTGGTTGGTGGATTACAACACCCGGAACATTGATGGATTCCAGCCGTTCATTCTTGACACCTCGAAACTGAACACAGGCACGTTGGCATAGGGAGCGCGAGTGTCCGGTTATAAGTCGTGGTCGTCGGGTGACATTCTCACCGCATCGGACGTCAACACGTACCTGATGGCTGGTGGGTTGATGGCCGCCACCACCGGCCCTAGCTCCCAAACCGACTACTCCGCGCTAGCGACCGTCGTCACCCAAGACGTCGCGCTTGTGAACGGCCGGAACTATCTCGTCACCGGAACCATTGTGGGGACGCAGATCACTAACGTCGGCACCCCGACCGTGAAAATCCTGATCGCCGGTACCGAGGTGTGCCGGCCGATGACCGGTGGATCTCTCAACACATCGCAAACCGGGTCCGGGTCAGCTTCCTGGGTGTACACCGCGGTCGCGACATCAACGATCACGTTCCTGTTGAACTGTCAAGACACCGCGTCCGCGTTCCGTGTCGCCGCGAACGCCGCCCAAATCGCCGTCATACAAATAGGCTAAACAACAACACACTGCCAAGCCGCCGGGGGGCGTCGTGGTGAAACTCCCCGACTGGTTGACGTGGCTGATCATCCTCCTCGTCACCGGTATGGCGGTCACCAACTTTGTTGCGGGCCTGTTCGTGAAGGGCTACCAACCGAACGTTGAGATCAACGGGCTGTTCATCGGTATCGTCACCGCTTTGATCCTGAATCGCCGGAACGGCAACGGCAACGGCAACGGCAATGGTCACTAGTGACATGGACATGGACACTGTGGCGTATGTGCTGAACTCGCTGATATGGATGGGTGTCGGGTACCTCGCCGCCGTGCTGGAACGCCGTATCCGGTTGATGCGCCGCAAAGTTGACCGGATAGACCGGAGACTCCGGAAGCGCGACAAGGACAGGGATGACCCGACCTAAACACGCGTCGCGTTGGCCGACGACCGGTGCAGTGATCCTATGCCTCGTGCTAGCGATCGG
>Ga0126381_100008696_pt1 | contig 11359 bp, 8 predicted proteins | sample PanSoiMetPlot_28_FD_96465 | JGI IMG/M metagenome (GOLD analysis project Ga0126381, IMG submission 96465) | Tropical forest soil microbial communities from Panama - MetaG Plot_28 | ecosystem: Environmental > Terrestrial > Soil > Tropical forest > Bulk soil | place: Panama | collected 2016-02-17 | reverse complement strand
CAGGAGCTCGAAAAAGCATCGTCCAAAGCCAGACCGCCAAGTCTCCAGCATACAAGTAAGACCTCCTTGGAGTTCCGTCTCCCAGGATCTGAATAGGTCTGTCCGCCAGCACATCCCCGATAAAGTTGCCAATCGCGAAATGCTGGTCGAGCGGCAGGTGTGGACCGCAAAAGGCCCAACAGCGCGCGATCTTGCATTCCAGACCGTACCGCTTGTGATATAGCGCACAAAGGAGTTCTGCGGCTCGCTTCCCCTCTGCATAAACGTTCGCCGGATCCAGTGGATCTAGACCTCCAACGTAGTCTTCGCGAAGGTGGGTAATTTGAGCGGGCTGTTTTCCGTATACGGCACCCGAACTCGTGAGTAGAAATTTCACCCCTCCCCGGCTGACGGCAAATTGGAGAGCGCGCTCCGTCCCCGTAACAATGATCGAGAGCATCTCCAGCGGTGCCCCGGTTGCCTGTCTCGCGCTAGCTTCTGTCGCCGCATGGATGATGTACCTGTATTCGCCCTCGGGAAACGCGAAGGTACGCACATCTCCCGCAAGTAGGGTCACTGCTGGCGCGGCTGCTAGATGCGGACACTTTCGAGAAAATGCCACGGGGTTGCGCGTCAGGATCGTGGCACTTGATCCCAAATCCAAAACCTTGTTGACGTAGCAAAAGCTCTCTAATAACCAACAACCGAAAAAACCAGTACCGCCGGTGATGAAAAGACGTTGCCCTCGTAGCTCATCCCAGAGCGGGTTCGTCCGTTCCAGAATGTGCTCCATGTCCTGCCGAGGAAGTGGGTTGGGTCGGCTCATCACTCTTGGAGCGGCGGAATCAGCATTTCGGACAGGAACACGTCCCGCGGCAGCCTGGGTGCCATATCTTCCATGGGCAGACTGACAATGGTTCCATCGGGTCGCACCGACGACGTCGCCCTTGGCGCCGTTACCTGGTCTGACGAGACGTTCACGGCGCAGATCACAGGACCTGAGAGATCCAGCACCGCTTGGACGTGATCGCGAATGTCAGTATGGTTGTCGATGCGGCGACTCTGAATTCCGTAGGCTTCGGCCACTTTCAAGATGTTGGGCAAGGTCAGATGACTTGACGGATCGCTCCCAACCATTCTGCCTTGGAAATAGTTGCGTTGGGTCGCCATGATCGACGCATACGTGCCGTTGCACAGAATGAAGTACTTAATAGGTAAATTCAGCCGATAAACACTCTGAAGATCCTGAATGTTAAGTTGGAAGCCCCCATCGCCGTTTACGCAGATGGTCCGCCTGTGGCCTGAGGCGAGACAGGTCCCAATCGAACCCGGCAGGCCGGTGCCCATCGCACCGAGAGAAGGTGAGTTGACCACACGCTGCCCCTCCTTCAGGCGGAAGCACTGCAGAAAGACATCACTGCATGCGCCGGAACTGCCGGGTGCCAGAACGTCTTCCGGTGTGCAAAGGTCAGAAAGAACATCGATAAGCACGTACAAGTTCACAAATCCAGAGTCCTGCCGCCAGTACTCGGGCAGAATGACCGGATACTTTCTGGCCCAGTCTTGTGTTTTGCCGACCCATGCTTTGGCGTCTGGCAAGCAATCATCTCGAAGCTGACTCAAGAGCTCAGAAATAAAATCCGCCGCGTCGGCCGTCACAGCAACATCGATGGGCATTTCAAACTTCGCCACTTCCAGTGGGTCAACATCTACTAGGATTTTCCTGGCGGCGCGCGCAAAGTTTTTGTGGCTGAAAGCAGTCTGAGGCATATCCAGCCTGGCCCCGATCACGATAATGCAATCGGCGTTCTGCTGCGTGAAATTCGCTCCCCTCGAGGCGACTGAACCCGGCCGACCCGCGAACCATGGATAGTCTTCTGGAAACATGTCCATCGACTTCCACGTCAACAACACCGGAATCTTGAGTCGGTCCGCTAGTTCTCGGACGAGCCCCTTCGAGTGAGCTCCGCGTGCCCCATTCCCGACAAAAAGCACAGGCCTCCGCGCAGTTTTCAGCAGATCAATGGTGGCGGCCACGTGCCGTCTCAGTTCTGCCTTCTCGATCTGCGGCTCTGGAGTGAATCCTCGCAAGGTCGACTCATCAATCATCTGGGCTTGGACGTCAAGAGGAATGTCAAGCCACACCGGCCCGCGCCGCGCCGCGTTCGCGAGATACAACGCCCGTTCCAATTCATACCGAACGTCATTGGGATCGAGCAGAGTTTTCGCGTATTTCGTCAAGGGCCGCACCACCGACACAATATCGAGCTCCTGCGGTCCCATGGAACGAACACCGCGAGTGGTCAGTAAGTCAGCACGTTTGACCTGGCCGGAAATGAAGATACAGGGAGTCGAATCGATCCACGCGGCCGCCAAGCCAGTGATTGTGTTTGTCCCACCAGGACCAGTGGTGACAAGAGCAGCAGCCAGGTTGCCGGTAAACTCTGCATGCGAGTGAGCAGCGAATGCGACAGCCTGTTCGTGTAGGCAGCAGACGTACTCCAGACCTGGTTGACGGCCGACCGAGTCTACCAGATGCATGCAGCCGCCCCCGGTGAGCATGAAAATGCGATGCACGCCGGCTTCGTTCAGGCAACGGATCACATAATCGGAAAGTTTTATCAAGAGTAGTCTGCCATATTTGACAGCTGGTGAAGTAAGTCGCAAATCGTCAACCTGCTGTCATTCCAAGGCTGAGCTAGCTGCAACGTTCTCAGGCCCAAAGATTCAGCCTGATGAATGTTGTCTGCCGAATCGTCGACCATGATGTCTCCTCGCCCCAGCCATCTCAAATACTCACCTTTGGTTTGATCGTACGTCGGAACTCCGTCCCCTAGACGGGTAGGCACGACCCCAAAACAACGAATCCAGGCCCCGAAGTGATGCATGACCCAATGGGCAACGTCCGGCGCGGTCTCCAGTGGACGCGCCGTCAGGGCAATATGCCGGAAGTGCCATCCCTGCTCGTGAAACCAAGGAACGAGCTCAGGGCGGGGCGACATGTTGCGAGCCCGTTCCGTCTTTCTGAACAAATCCAACGAGGAAAGATACTCAGCGCAGCCGATTCCAAGCACTTCGTGCGGCGGGTTGTTCGTCAACTCCTCATACGACAACACACAATCCGGGTGCTGCACCCGCCATTCATGCATGAACCACTGGTACATCAAATCATTCAGAACATCGTCCACATCCCAGACAACGGTCAGCATTAATCGAGCCAGTAACTGACGAACGTTTTGCGGTTCTTATTGCCGCTGATCGCTGCATCAGAATAGAAGGAATCATTGGAAGAGTAGCTGGATGACACTTCCTCGATAACGGCGCCCGCTTTGGTCCAAAACGAATGTTTGATTCCGTGTGGAATAGTCACAACGGAGTTCGCCTTGTGCGTCTGTCGGCTGCCATCGAGTTCAACGGTGACATCTCCATAGAGCACGTGATACGTCTCATCCTTCATATTGTGCCACTGCTCAGGATGCTTCTGGCCCGGCAGGACCACCATCAGCCGCTTGCAGTATTCGCGATTTACAACCGTGATAGCAGTAAGTCCGAATTCTCTAAACCTTTCCAGGCCGTAGTGGTGAGATATTTCGAGTTCGCAGTGACCGGGTACTTGGACTTTGCTTTTCCGTATGAGCGCTTTGACATCACACACGATTTTGAAAACCGCCTCTCGGGTATTCACCGCTTTTGCGTTTTCCTGCATGATCGCGCCATTTGCCGGAATATCGAGGCATGCAACAAACTCGGCATATTTTGAGAAGTCCTGTGCCACAAGTTGGCCCTTCACACTGGGCATAGCGTAGAACACGTTGGAGTGACGGATCACTTCACCGGAAGAAACAGAATTTCGAACGAACGCCCCTCGTGCCAGGTCTCGGAGGGCGATTTGCTCGCCCGCAGGCGCAGGGTAACGCTTTGTTGGATCACCCATCATCGTTAAGGCGAAGGCAGCCGATTCCAGCCACTGGCGCACTTGACTGGGGTCGGCGCTGTAGGCGTTCAAACCGTATTTTGCAGTTGCGACGCCAACGTGCTTTTCGAACATTACAGCGCCGAGCGCCATTGCCATCTTTACAGCCTCGAAGTTGTCGGGGCGCTCATGGGTCGAGTAGCCAATCGGAATTTCTGGATAGCGCTGCCGAAGCAGTGCAATTTGACCAAGATGGAGGTGATCGTCGGCAGCGGGGTACTCGCCTACGCAATGCATGATGGTCAGCGACTTATTCCTATGTTTGAAAAAGCTGACCATACGATCAATTTCCTCGAGCGGTTCCCCCGCGGTAGATGCGACGATCGGAAGATCATATCTCGCGATTTGCTCCAGCAGAGGCCAGTCGGTCATATAGCAGCTCGGGATCTTTATGAAATCGAAGCCGTGCTCGACGATCTTGTCAACCGAGATTTCATCCCATGGAGTGCACATCGAGAGGAAGCCAGCTTCGACGATGGCATCCTTAATCCGCCGATATTGATCCCAGGAAAGGCGCGTCTCTGAGAAGCGCTTGACGTATTTGAGATCGTAGCGTCCCCGGTATGACGGATGTATGCAGTTGGGGATGTCGCGATATTGTAGCTTTACACAAAAACCGAAAGGGAATCCTTCTGACGCAGTCATGAGTTCCCGGACGATGCCGATTCCGTGCTCCACATCTCCCATGTGATTGTTGGCCATCTCATAAACAAAGAGCGGCCGGCGATTGAGGTCCCGCATCCTGCGATTCTCCTGTTCGCGCTTAAGATGTCCGAGCGGTTTGCGGCTCGCGGCATGTTTTTTGAGACCGTAAAACGAAGTCAACAATATTTTCTGCCACAAAGTCGAGCATACGCGAGGTCAGCCCTGGGTAAACGCCCAACCAAAAGGCATTATTCATAACGAAGTCACTGTTTTTTAGATGTCCAGTGACCCGGTAGTCGTTATTGACATAAGCAGGCTGCCGCACGAGGTTGCCGCCAAACAGCAGCCGCGTACCGATCTTGTTGCGCTCTAGAGCCTGGGTCAGATCGTCGCGTCGAAATGGCGCGCCCTCGCGAACTCCTAGCGGAAGACCGAACCACGATGGGTCGGAAAGAGGAGTTGCTTCCGGCAGGATCAAGTACTCTTCAACATCAGCCAGCGATTTCTTGAGACGAGCAAAATTCTCCTTGCGCCGTGCGACAAAGTTGGCCAACTTGGTCAACTGGGAAACACCTAATGCAGCCTGCATATCGGTGGCTTTCAAGTTGTAGCCAATATGCGAATAGGTATATTTGTGATCGTATCCGCAGGGAAGAGATCCCAATTGCCACTCAAAGCGCTTGCCGCAGGTGTTATCTTTGCCGGGGTCACACCAGCAATCGCGCCCCCAATCGCGAAACGATTCGATCAATGTCTGCAAATTGGGTTTATCGGTGAGGACTGCTCCGCCCTCCCCGGTGGTAATGTGGTGGGCTGGATAAAAGCTTACCGTTGCGATGTCACCAAAGGTGCCGACGTTTCGTCCTCTGTATCTTGACCCGAGCGCATCGCAGCAGTCTTCGATCAACCAGAAATTATGTTTCTGTGTAAACTCGCACACGGCATCGAGGTCAAACGGGTTTCCCAAGGTATGGGCGAGGAATACTGCCCTGGTTCGTTCGCTGCGCGCCGCTTCGAGTTGGCTTACGTCGATTTCGTAAGTTGGAATGGTTACGTCAACGAACACTGGAACCAGGTGATTCTGGAAAATCGGATTCACAGTGGTTGGAAAGCCGGCTGCAACGGTGATGACCTCGTCTCCTGGCATCAGCCGACGGTCACCGAGTTTGGGTGAGGTCAGAGCACTCAGGGCGACAAGATTGGCTGAAGACCCCGAGTTCACCAGGGACGCCGAACGCACTCCAACAAAACGAGCTAGATTTCGTTCGAAAACTTCGGCAAACCGCCCCGTCGTGAACCATGCGTCAAGAGCCGAATCAACTACCGCATTGACGTCCGCGGCGTCGATCACTTTTCCGGACACAGGGATAGGTGTAACCCCGGGGATGAACTCTCCGGGTCGGGATGTTTCCGAGAAGTATTGCGCAGCCAAGTCGAGAATCTGCCTGCGAAGCTGGGATGCCCTGTCCGACATAAGGTGAGCGTATTCGAGATCATATCATTCGTGACGCTTGATTGCGCCGGCTGGAAGCTTGTGATAAGCATGACTTTGCTGCTTGAGTGGAAGTGAAACGTGCGTCCAATGGGGCTCTGAACCTGGAACTCGGGCGCCGGAGGGGTGGTGTGTTTCGGCATTCTAGTGCCTGACGCAAAGGGCGGAGAGGATCGCATGAAAGCTGTGATTCTGGCGGGCGGCTACGGTACACGTCTCAGTGAGGAGACCGCCGTACGGCCAAAGCCAATGGTCGACATTGGCGGCAGACCAATCCTGTGGCACATCCTGAAGGTGTATTCGCACCACGGCATTAATGACTTCATCATCTGCTGCGGATACAAGGGGTACATGATCAAGGAGTACTTCGCGAACTATTTCCTGCACATGTCGGACGTGACATTCGATATGAAGGCAAATCGAATGGATGTCCACCAGAGTGTTGCCGAGCCATGGAAAGTGACGCTCGTGGATACAGGTGATCAGACCGGCACCGGAGGACGGTTGAAGAAGATTGGCCCCTACGTCGAGGGTGACGATGCTTTCTGCATGACCTACGGAGACGGATTGAGCGATGTGGACATAACGGCGAGCATCGCCTTTCACCGGCAACACCGTGGTCGCGTGACTATTACGGCGGTACAGCCTCCCGCGCGATTCGGCGCTTTAGGTATGAACGGAACGACCATCACGACGTTTCAGGAGAAGCCCGCGGGAGAAGGCGGATGGATCAACGGCGGCTTCTTCGTCCTGTCGCCAAAGGCGTTGGATGAAATTCACAAAGACACATGGATGTTCGAGCGAGAACCGATGGACAGCCTGACGGCACAAGGCCAGGTGCACGCGTTTCGCCACCGCGGATTCTGGCAGGCAATGGATACTTTGCGCGACAAGCAACGATTGGAAGAACTTTGGGCCGGAGGGAGGGCGCCCTGGAAAGTATGGTGAAGTGTTGGAGCGGGCGCCGAGTGTTTCTGACAGGCCACACTGGTTTTAAGGGCGGATGGCTCGCACTTTGGTTGAGTCGGCTGGGTGCGAACCCTCGAGGATACGCGCTCGGCCCGTGTGCCGAGCCCAATCTCTTTACGCTCGCGTCTGTGGCCAGCGTCATTGAGGATGTGCGCGGCGACATTCGCGACTACCCGCAGTTGGAGGGCTCGATCAGGGATTTTGCGCCGGAAGTGGTATTTCATATGGCGGCGCAGCCTCTTGTACGCCGGTCCTATGCCGACCCGGTCGGTACGTTTGCAACGAACATGATGGGCACCTTGCATGTTCTGGAAGCTGTCCGCAGAACTCCCAGCGTGCGCGCCCTGGTCTGTGTCACGACCGACAAGGTCTATCAGAACCAGGAATGGGTCTGGCCGTATCGCGAGACGGACCCGCTTGGCGGGTATGACCCATACGCCTCGAGCAAGGCGTGCGCGGAAATTGTCAGCACAGCCTACCGCAGGTCGTTTTTCTCAGTCGATCGACTAGCTGAGCATCGCGTGGCGCTGGCGACCGCTCGCGCTGGCAATGTGATTGGTGGAGGAGACTGGTCCGAAGACAGGCTGATTCCGGATTTAATTCGCGGCTTCAGTTCTGGACAACCGGTTCTGATCCGGAACCCCACCGCCATCCGGCCTTGGCAGCACGTGCTCGAACCACTCCACGGCTATTTAATGCTCGCGCAGAAACTGTTTGCCGGTGATCCAAAGTTTGATTCGGCGTACAACTTCGGGCCAAGCGATGACGAGGTTTGGCCGGTCGAGCGTATTGCGAACAAGCTTGTTGAGATGTGGGGTAATGGCGCATCTTGGACTCGTGACGCCGATGCCGGTGCCCATGAAGCGCACTCCCTGAGGCTGGATGCAAGCAAAGCGCGCCTCGAATTGGGATGGGAACCAAAGCTAAACACCAAAGCTGCGCTGCAATGGACCGTGGACTGGTACCGTGCGTGGGATGAGGGCAAGAACATGGTGGAGTTAACCGGTAGGCAGATTGAGGAATACGAGAAGCTGTGCGGCTGCTGAGCCCGATATGCACGGATTCAAAGTTTCGACGGCGACTTCAAGATTTCCGAGCGAGAGCTCTTATGACAGTTGCCGAAGTCCAACCGAAGTCCACCTCTTCCAGTTGAAGTGCCACGATTGAAAGGCCGACGGCTCGCACGAGCTCGATTACGGACTTCTCGCAGTACTTGTTTACGTGTTCATGAATACTCACTTTGATGCGACGATCGCCTTCGATAAGCAGTCGCATGGTTTCATCATCCAGCTCCTGGGGAACTTCGATGTACAAATGGCCACCATCGTTCAGAAAATCAGCCGCTTTTCTCGTGAGATCGAGCGGACAGCAAACGTGTTCCAACACGTGAGCCAGCTGAATGTAAGGGTACGAACCAAGGTCGCGTTCGCTCTCGATCTTTATGATCCCGTCGGCGGGGACGACTGGCGAGATGTCGAATACGTATTTACGTCCAGGCAAGTCGGGCAAGAATTTTCCATCAGCTCCGCCGTAGTCGAGCATAGAGAAATCGTTTTCCACAGCCAATTTTCCTGCCAACCACCGTGTTAAGCCCATTCTTCGCGCTTGAACCTCCTGTGGACACGTCCCTACGCTGGAAGCGATCAACGCGTATTCTGGCTCGTATTGAATTCTTTCTCGATTGTAGGAATCGGCACGGTAATCAACGTACAGTCTTCCAATCGCCTCGTCGGAAAAGGGGACCTTGGTTTGGACAAACCGACATGAACGGCAGATCTGTATCTCGGTCAAAGCTGAGTTGCCATAGATTCTTTGAACGGCTCGGACTACAAACGGGATCCTGCGCAGAAAGATTTTAATTGGATGTATTGAGGGTGCGATGCCACATTCGAGATTCACAACCCGCTTTAGGAAGAACGGCGCGATTTCGCCGACAAATCCGAGTTCGTATAGTGTCTCTGAACCGCAGTTTCTGCACGCCTCCACCAGTCCTCCTTGCCACACCCAAGGTACTGCTTACGGTTTACGTGAAAGTAGGGGACATGTCACGGCAAGAAAAAAAACGGAGCTGAGTCAACGAACGCTTAGTTCTCTGCCAGCGGATTTCCTTGCCCGCCCTCATGCTATATTGCAGCAAGATCCAGTAAAACGTGTTTGGATCGTAAAGCTTTGCCGAGGCGGCGTTTGGTCAATGCAAGGCGCGAAATGGAGACGCGAGCAAAAGTCGTTGGCCGAGACAGGCCTGTCGATCAACTGGAGTTTCTGCTGAGTGAACCGCCTCAGGCTGCAGTGGAGCGAGAACGCGCGGCTTTTGACAGGCTCGCTGCTCCCTTCAATGAGCGCATAGTTCTCTTTGGCGCGGGTCGCCTTGGCCGAATGGCGCTAAAGAAGCTGCGGCTCGTCGGCATCCAGCCTTTGGCCTTTACCGACAACAACGCTGCCCTGTGGGGAACCGAGATCGACAACATAGGGGTACATACCCCTGCAAAGGCCGCTGAGCTGTACGGAGACAGCGCAGTGTTTGTGGTAACGATCTGGGGAGCACAAGCTAGCGATCGAATGTCCGATCGAGTGCGGCAGTTGCGCAACCTCGGTTGCATGCGCGTTGTCCCTGCCGGGTTCCTGTTTTGGAAATTCCCGGAAGTCTTCCTGCCCTATTTTCCGTTGGACTTGCCACATAGAGTATTGAGTTCCACGAGCGACATAGTGGCTGCTTTCAACTTGTTTCAAGACGAATTCTCGCGCCATGAGTTCGTTGCGCAGTTATCCTTTCGGTTGTTACTCGATTACGATGGTCTGACGTGTAGTGGGGAATCCAAGCATTACTTCCCATCCGAGCTGATCGATCTTCGAGATGATGAGGTGTTGGTCGACTGTGGAGCTTTTGACGGAGATTCCATTGAGGAGTTTGTTCGCCGGAAAGCCGAGTCGTTTCATTCTCTGATCGCGTTCGAACCGGACCCAGCCAATTGGAAGAAGCTTCATGAGCGCCTGAACACGTATGCCCTGCCCGTCCGAAGTAAGATTCTAACCATTCCCAAAGCAGTCGGGGCCAGGTCTGAAACTGTCTTATTCAGTTGCGATGGGACGGACCAATCCCGGACTGGTCAAGGCACGAACTCGGTACAGTGTGTAACGCTTGACGACGCGCTGCAGGGTTTTCAGCCCTCGTTGATAAAATTCGATATAGAAGGTGCAGAGTTGGATGCGTTATTCGGAGGGCGAAATACAATTTCTCGATGTCGTCCGGTCCTGGCGGTCAGCGCATATCATGAACAGGACCATCTGTGGCGTGTCCCACTGATGTTGGCAGAGGTTTGCGAGAATTACAGATTCTACCTGCGTCCGCATGGAAGCGAAGGCTGGGATTTGGCTTGCTATGCCGTGCCCGGTGAGAGAGCAGTCTTGCAATAACGGTGGTTTCCGTCAGCAAAACAGGCGGCAGTAAGCAACCCGCATCAGGTGCGCAGCTGGAGAAACCGACTCAAAACAATTTGTTAGCTGCACAAGTCCAGTTAGACGAATCGCTTTTCGCCAGAATCCGCTATTGGACGAGGCATGTCCTCGGGGTCGATCGGGCTATCGGCTTCACCGTCCTTGCAAGAATCTGGGCCAGCGGCGCTGGCCTCGTGACCGTCGCCCTGATCGCGAGATTTCTTTCCCCCGCCGAGCAGGGCTATTACTACACGTTTGGAAGCTTGGTCGCGCTGCAGATCGTCTTTGAACTCGGATTCTCTTTTGTAATCCTGCAACTGGCCAGTCACGAGCGCGCGCGGCTTAGTATTTCCCGCGACTACGACATCACCGGAGACTCGATCGCCCACGCGAGGCTGGCCTCCGTGCTTCAGAAATCGGTTCGCTGGTATTCCATAGGTGCGGTACTTGTTGCCACGACACTGATTCCTTCCGGATTCTATTTTTTTTCTACGCATCAACACGCCGAGACTGTGTCCTGGCATCTGGCGTGGTACTGTGATGCGGCGATGGCCGCACTTAATTTCCAGCTTGATCCCATGCTGTCCTTTCTGGAGGGTTGCGGATACGTTTCGCAGGTGGCACGCCTCAGGTTTATCCAGTCCGTCGTAGGGAGTTTATTGGCGTGGGCTGCCCTGGCGAGCCACCACGGCCTCTTCGCGCCATCGATGATGCTGCTTGGAATGGCCTCTTGCTCGCTCCTGTGGCTTTACAGAAAACGAAAATTGGTGTTTGGACTCCTGAGGCACAACCCAGGAAACAATCGAATCCGCTGGGCCGAGGAAGTTTGGCCCTTTCAATGGAGAATCGCGGTGAGCTGGTTCTCT
>Ga0126381_100008695_pt1 | contig 11359 bp, 8 predicted proteins | sample PanSoiMetPlot_28_FD_96465 | JGI IMG/M metagenome (GOLD analysis project Ga0126381, IMG submission 96465) | Tropical forest soil microbial communities from Panama - MetaG Plot_28 | ecosystem: Environmental > Terrestrial > Soil > Tropical forest > Bulk soil | place: Panama | collected 2016-02-17 | reverse complement strand
GTCGGCAAAGCTTTGGTGTTGACGCTGTCCTTCACCGGGATCGGCAACCCGTGTAATGAGCCGAGTGCGGCACCTAAAGCGCGCGCCCAACACCATGTCGCGATTGAGAACGCGAAAAGCGTTGAGGCTTTCCAACTGCTGTGCTCGGTCCAATAAAGCGCGCGCGTAGTCTTCCGCCTTGACGTCGCCATTGCGCACCGCGTCGACAGCGCCAACCGCGCTAAGTTCAGTGAGATTCGTAGCTGGCGCACTGCCGGCTCGACGAGGCAACATGTCCGAGATCGCGGCCCCTGCGGCGAGCAGCGATGAGTCGATCAGAAATGCGCGTCGTCGGACTCTTCGCGCTACGGTCATCGTCACCTCCCCTCACCATCGACAACCGGGACCGCGATGCGCTGGTAGCTAGATCAAGGGGCCCGGGGTTTTCAGATACTTGGTCTTGATCGCGTCCGCCGTGAAATAGGCCAGTGCCCCCACGGTTCCTGTCGGGTTAAACGACGAAATCTGCGGGAATGCGCTGGCGCCGACGACGAACAGATTGGGGACGTCCCAGCTCTACAGGTCTTTGTTGACGACACTGTTGTCGGGGGAAGTCCCCGTGATCGCGCCCCCGACCTGATGAACGATCCCATAGCCGGCGCCGGCGTCGAAGGTCTTGGGCAGCCCGAACGCCGCGAATTTGCTGGGGCGCATCGCTTTGGCAATGGTCGCGGCGACCTTCACCATGTAATCCGATAGCCGGTGCTCGTTCGGCCCGATATCGTAGGTCAAGCGCAGCAGCGGGTTGCCGAAAGCATCGCGGTAATTCCGATCGAGGTCCATGTAGTTTCCGCGATAGGACAGATGATCGTGCAGACCAATGACCCAGAACGAGCGATTGTAGTAATGCGCGACGGCTTTCTTCCATTCGGATCCCCAGAGCGGAGTATCGGCAGGTACCGGCTGGTAAGTGAGGGGCCCCTGACCCATCTGGGTCGCCACCAGGATGCTGCCGCCAATGAAGCCGAGACCGCTGTGGTCGAAATTGTCACCCTGGAAATCGGCAATGACCGTGCCGAGACTTCCCGACCCCATGAACGGGTTGAATACATGCCCGTCGTCATAGAAGAGCGGCATGAAAGGGGCCGCGCCGTGCCATGAATAATTCTTGCCAACCGCCCCCTTGCCGGTCGCCGGGTCGTAGGGCCTGCCGATGCCGGAAACCAGCAGCAGCTGGGTATTGCTCCACGTGAACGCAGTGAGGAGGATGATCTCCGCCGGCTGCTCGACTTCCCGCCCCTGGGCATCGATGTAGGTGACGCTCGTCGCGCGGTTGCCGGAGACGTTGATGCGCGTAACGGCCGAGTGCGGGCGGATTTCAAAATTGCCGGTCGCCAGCGCAACCGGCAGGGTCGCGGTTTGCGGAAGGGCTTTGGCCGAGACCTCGCACGCGTAGTTCATGCAGTAACCGCAGTAGACGCAGGCTCCAAGAGCGGCGCCATCGGGATTGGTGTAAGATTGGCTCATCTGCGCGGCTGGCATCGGGAACGGCTGATAGCCCAATTCGTGGGTCGCCTGCGCGAACAAGCTCTCGCCATAGGCGCGTTTCAGCGGCGGGTTCGGGAATTCGCGGGCCCGCGGTCCCTCAAACGGGTTGCCGCCGGGTTGTATCACGCCACGGATGTTGCCGGCCTTCCCTGATATGCCGCAGGTGTACTCGAATTTGTCGTAGTAAGGCTCCAACTCGTCGTAGGTCAGCGGCCAGTCCTGGATGGTCGAGCCTTGCGCAAGCGCGCCCTCACCATATCGAGCGATGGTGCGGCTGCGGATTTCGAAATCCCAAGGGGTCATTCGCCACGTCCACCCGGCCCAGTGAAAGCCTGCGCCGCCGACGCCCTCGCCCCATGGGAACGGGCCATGCCGACGCATCGGCCGGGCCGTCTCGTCGGTGCTATTGCGGAAGGTAATCGTGGTGCGCGAGAGGTCCTCGAACAATTCGAGATGGCGATCGTATTTGAGCTGATCGTGCATCTCGGGAAGTTGAAACTGCTCCTGATTGCGAGGGCGGCCGCGCTCCAGCCCGACCACCTTTAGCCCGGCCTGGGCCAGCTCTTTCGCCAATATGCTCCCGGCCCAGCCGACGCCGACGGTGACGACGTCTACCGGTTTCAGCTTGATCGCCATGCTTTCCTCCCTTGAGGGCACCCAGATGCCCCGCGGGCCGAAGCGCCGCGGTCGGCTGCCCGAAATGTTGCTTCTTAACTGCCCTGGGCCCGATCGCGTCGAGCCCGGGCGAAATCACAAGAAGAAGCTGTGCACCGCCCTCCATTCCGTTGCCACCTCGCTGCTGCCGGAGGATAAGGGGGCTGTCGTCGGTCGGATCCGAGAGCTGTCTGCGTGCTGGTGGACAGGGTGTCCGTGATGGTCGATGCGAATATCCGCCTCTCTTAGGGCCCGGATATCGACCGGCTCGACCAGGTATGGCTGGTTGTGGCGAGCGATCAGCTCCGAATAGTCGGCGGCCACCCCCGGGAAGCCCACCAGTTTCCACCCGAGCAAGTCCTTGTTGCCGCCATAGACGGGATCGGCAAAGAAACCGTCCTTCGTGTCCGACAACAGCTGCGTGAAAAATGCCGTGCCAGGGATTTCCTTGAGATCCACAGCGCCGGCAATGCCTTGCAACCCTTTCAGCACTTCATCCTGCTGAGTCGGGTCGAGGTCGGCAAAGCGCTTGTGGTAAATCGCTTTGCAGTACTGGTCGGTAGCAGCGATACCCACCTGGTATAGCTCGGCCGGGCTGAGCGGCCATTGATAACCTTGGAAAGGCGTCTGCGCCCCAAATGGTCCCTCATTGTAGAAGCGCGCGCCCGCGCCATAGACCCCTGCGAGCTGTTGGTCAATGAAATAAGGAACGTCTGCTTCAAACGCCCCCGGACCCAAATCATCGGCCGGGATCAGACGAGCCACCGCCGCCTTGATGAACGCAAGCTCGTCCGCGGTAAAAAAGGTGTACACTTTATTGGCAGCGCCCTTGATCGCGCCGTGCGGCGCCGTCTCCGCGGCAGTCGCCGCTTTTACTCCCGCATTGGCGGCACCGGCCGCCGCAACAACACCGCCGAGGATTGTCAGGAATTTCCGCCTATCAATCACGACCTGCTCCTTTCGAACAGACCTCGAATGCCGAACGAGTACGCGCTCAGCCAGTCACCAAGGCCGTAGTACAGCCAAGCTGCGGGTGCGGGCCTCGCTTCGAGGAGCGCGCCCTGACGAGGCGCTGCTCTATTTCGCTGAACCAACTTGCCACTGAGTTTGCTCCCTCGCTCGCGTCCATTAGACGGAACCGTCTTGCAGCGATATTCGCCGTCTTGTTTTTTTGTCGGGCAGATCATCGGAGGTCTAGCAACCGGCCACCCGAGATTGCCAAGTCTGGGGTCATCCCGCACTGCCTCATGCAGGGGCGACCAGGGGTGTCACCAAACCATGAGTTTTCTGCCTGTGTTAAGCATAGCCCCGGGAATTGCTTGGTGACAATGGTAAACGTAACGGCCTCTCGATGGCTGCCCCTCGGAGCTGAATGCCGCGAAGTTCGCGCCGAGATCCGTCGGGAAGAGTTGCCACCGCCGCGGCATCGGGATAGGCCGCGAGCAGCCGGTCGCTGCGTTCGGGCGGCGCCACGTAGAGAGCTGTCGACAACGCATCGGCGACCATCGTGCTCGCAGCGACGACCGAAACGGCAATGTAGTGACTGGCGCTTTTCCCGGTCGTCGGATCGAAGAGATGATGATGTCGGCCAGTGGCTTCGAACTTGGTCCCGTAACCGCCGGATGTCGAGAGGCAGCGGTCGGCGAGTTCCAATGTGACGGCAACCCGGTCGGGAGCCAGCGGATCGGCGAGGCCGATGCGCCATGCCTGTCCGTCTGGATGGACACCGACCAGTAGGATTTCGCTTCGACCCATATCGGCGAGCACACGGTCGCAGCCATTGCCGCGAAGGATATGTGCGATCCGATCCGTCAGATATCCCTGCGCAATTCCATTGAGAGTGACGCCCATCCCCGGTTGAGCCAGGGCAACGCGCCGCGATGCGAGTTCGACGCCTCGCCAGTCGACCAGCCGCAAAGCCTGTTCGATGGCTCGCGGTTCGGGGCCCTGCGGCGAGGGCGATTCAGATCGGAAGAAGTGCGCCGCGTAAACATTCCACAACGGCTGCACAGTGACATCGAATTTGCCACCGCTCAGTTCCGCGAAATGCTGACATTCCGAAAGGAGCCCCAGCAGATCATGGGATGGAGCGTCGAGCTGGCCATCGCGATTAAGACGTGCGATCTCACTGTCACAGCGGTACAGGCTGAATGCCTTCTCCAATCGTTCGATCTCGGCGACGCACCGGGCGACAGCCCGCTCCGCCGCCCGGCGGTCGGGGTGATGAAGCAGGATGTAGGAAGGCGAGCCGAGCGCCGTTCCCTGCCACCGATGCAGACGTGTCATGTCCTTTGGTTGATTGCCTGACGGCAGCAGCGGCAGTCCGACGGCTGTACCGAGAATGGCGATAGCCCGTCGACGCGAAAGCACACCCGGAATTCTGGGCATTAGCCGCTCTTGTCCTGGAGTGCGTTACGGGTCGAGAGCCCTACCTTCTGGGTCATAACCGATGCCCGCTCAGTGCGTTGCTTGCGGCGGGCCGCCATCGGCGGGCAAGTCCGATCGTCGAAATAGGTGACTTGGCAGTCGAGGCAATAAAAGCACTCGTTCATGTCGATTTCTCCGCTGCGCTTGATCGCGCCCACGGGGCAGACAGTCTCGCAGATGTGGCATCGCGTGCCGCACTCCGGGTGCCGCTTCAGCCAATTGAACATGCGCACCCGCCCCAATATCGAGAGGCCACCGCCGAGCGGGCACATGAAGCGGCAGTAGAATCGTTCGACGAAGACACTGGCTGCGATCAGCGCGAGAGCATAGCAGACCACCGGCCATTCGGTCATGAACCGCAGGATAATGGCGGCCTTGAAGGGCTCGACCTCTGCCCCACTCATGGCGAGGTCCCAAGAAAGGAACGAGGCGGCTACCAGTCCCAGAAAAAGCAAATATTTCAGGGCGATCAGCCGCTCGTGCAATGCTGCTGGAATCTTGATCTGCCGGATCCCGAGGCTCTGCGCCATCCTGCTGACCAGTTCCTGGAGCGCACCGAAAGGACAGAGCCAGCCGCAAAACACAGCGCGGCCCCATAGGAACAGCCCGATCAGCGTAAATATCGAAAGGATGGCGATCAGCGGATCGATGAGAACAAAGTCCCAGCGGAAATCGGTGACCAAGGCGTGGATATCCGCGATCACATTGACGACGGTCAGCTGGGCCCCGGCGTACCAGCCCAGCCAAACCAGCGTCCAGCTGAGGAAACCAATGCGGATCCAACGATGCAGGCGCGGTCGACGCGTAACGAAGTCCTGTAGAAACAACACCACGGCAAGAGCAGACAGCGCCGCCACAAGGATGGCGATTTTGACCGGATGGCCGCGCCAAATCTCCCGCCAGTCGATACCCACCCCTGTCGCCGGAGCAGGGCCGCTCTCCCGGGGGTTACGCTCTCCCGACGCCTCGGCGGCTGCCGGCAGAAGGTAGGCATCCGGCACGTGATACGGCAGGCCGAAGTTGGCAAAGCGTTGCCGGCCAGCTGTGGTTGCGCCGGTAACGAGCAGGTTTACCTCGAACGGGCGTGTTGGGTCGAAATCTCCATCGCTCGGAAAAAAGAGCGCCCGCTCCGTCAGGGCGGGCGGCTTGTCCGCGTGCAGGAACGGCAGAGTTTTGATCAGATTCGCGCGGAGATGGATCGTCCGCTCCCCTTGCCTGATTTCGACCCGGTCGAGGACATCGCCGTGCTCCCAATCGTCGCGGAGAAACGAATAGGCGCCGTTGGCGGCGAGGAGAATGATCTGATCGTCGACCTTGCGACCTGCGGCATATTGGTCGTACCAGGTCTTGCCGAGGATGTTTATGCCGATACCGGCGGGGGTAAGCAGCGCGACATAGAAGTCGACGAAGACCGCGTCGGGATTTGTGGCTGCCCCCTTCATGGCGCCTGCCTCGCCTAGCTTGTCGGCAACCTCGCCATAGCGAATACGCAGATGGCCGATCGCGCCGGCGGCCTCCAGCACTGGCCAGTCCGCCGGCGAAAACCGGTCGACGTCAAGACGCGCGGTGCGGCTCCCGACCATCGGGAGAATGCCCCGGCTGCGAGCGACAATGCGGGCGCCGCGGACGATCGCGTCGCTCATTAGCACCGACGTCGTCGTTGCCCGTGACACCGCGTCCAGCTTGGCGGCATCCTTCGTCCCCGGGGCCGGGCGCTGGGAAAACCTCTGCTCACCCAGCACAGAGGACGACACCTTGATCACGACATCGACACCGGTGCGGATATTGAGCCCCCGATATTTATCGGCAAAATGCTGGAATTGCTCGTCCTGCAGGCCGAGCAGTGCGATCGGCTCGGAGTGATGGACGAGACGCGCGCCGGTGATGCGGCCTGCGAGGTCTAGCCCGACGAGGAGCACCAAGGGCCGGTCGGAGAAGCCTTTGGACTGGGTGACGTCCCAGGACGAGAAGAGATAACCAAGTTGCCGGCCGCCTTTGTAAACCTCCGCTGCCGGGGGGACGCCGCCGAGCTCCCCGATTTTCTCGGCACCAGGAAAAATCATCTCGAGTATCGCCGGGGTCAGGTACTGAGTGACAGTCTCTCGCCCCGGTACCGGCCCCTCACCCATCGCCAGCGCGATGCCGCCGCCCATAGTCGCTGCAGCCAAAACCGCGGAGCCCAGTACAACCCCTTTTATCCAGTTTGCGGTCATTTCCGTTTGCCCCCTTTGGGCCGAGACTATCGCAGCTTGTCCGGGCAATCGGGCCTGATTTACCCGTTGCGTTTCTGCGAGCATAGTCTCGCGTTGCGCCGCAGCGTCCAGGCGGTGAAACCAGCGTGACCTATCGCTTAGGAGGACGGAGATGAAGATGGATCGCGTTCGAGGCGTTATGGGCGCGGCTGTCGCGCTCTTATTCTGCACCTCAACCGGCATGGCTTTGGAAAGCAAACCGACCCTCACGCTCGATCTCGCGAAGAAGGTGGCCGCCGCATGCGAGGCCAAGGCCAAGCAGGAGAAATGGCTGATGAACATCGCCGTAGTCGATGACGGCGCCAATTTGGTGTACTTCGAGCAGATGGACGGCGCCTTCAAGGGCAGCAGCTACATCGCTCAGCACAAGGCAATGACCTCGGCGAACTTTCCGTTTCCGACGCGCAGGTTCGGTGAGCTTGCGTTTGGTACGGAGGGTAAGCCTGGCGCCGTGCCCGGGATCGCCGACGTTCCGGGCATTATTACCTTTCCCGGCGGCTTACCGATCCTCGCGGCCAGCAAGGTTCACATTGGCGGCATCGGCGTAAGCGGCGGCACTTCCGATCAGGACGAGGATTGCGCAAGGGCGGGCCTCGATGCAATCCAGAGCGATCTGAAGTAGCGTCGCCCTGCGACGGGCGTCCGAGCCCCGGCGCCCCTTTCTGAGTTGTTACCTCCGACTCGGCGTAGATCGGGGTTCCCACGTCGCGACTGCCACCGTGGCCCGAACTCTTTGGCCCGGGATACCCGCGATAAGGCGGTCCGCCTGGGGTTGTCCCGCTGGGCGACCGAGATGGGGCCGCGGCTGGAGCTGGCGGAGGCATCGACGGGTTTCCAGCCTGCAGACGAGCGAGCTCTTGTTGGTTCAGCTGGTCGGCCGTGCTACCGATTGGTTGCGCACCCCTACCAAGGTGATGCGCTGTCGTCCGCTGGTAGTCGCATGCCGAGCAGGGCGATGCCTCGGCGGCATCGCGGAAGTGCTCTCCGGCATTCCGACGGCCTGAAGTTAATGCCGCCGGCGAGCTAACGGCCTGAAGCCACGAGAGCTCTTCTTGATCGGTGCTACCACAGTACATGCGTGATCCAGCCTGCGCTGCTTTTTGCTCACACCAGAACAAAGCTGCAGTTCAACACCAATGGCTGCTCCGTCCAGGAGACTGCCGCCGGCGCGAAACATTTTATCACAGTCTCAAATTGCTTTACCGATGTGGCATACGGCAAATTCTGGGCGCCACCACTCTTGTACCGGCCGGCCCCTTGGCCAGCCACGTGATGATCCGCGTAATGGCGAGACCGCCCGATAGCGCTCCGGCATTATTGATCAAGTTGCGCACTGCACTTGGTCGCACCCTGTCACTCGGCGCGCGCATGCTTGGACAAAAAGACCGCGGCTGGATGACTTTCACTGCCCCAGTACGCGATGACGCCGCCACGATCTCACTTGACGGTCGACCGCGGTGTCTTCAGAGTATGATTAATGCGACGCGACCGCTTCGCGCTCAGCGGAGGGCCCTACGTCCGCAAATCAAGGGGAGGGAGAATAGATGGCGATCTATTTGAGCAAGCGTGAGCTCGAACAAACAGAGCCCGCGGATGTGGCGGCATTTCGGTCACCGGTACCGACGCAGGTCATCTCGAACGGCGAATTCAACCCGATACCGCAGACGCGGCAGCAGCGTCAGGTAGAGGCGCGGATCAAGGAGCTTGCGGATACGACAGCAAGAAAACTGGGCCTGAGCCGTCGCCGGTTCTTGCGGACGGGTTCCGGAATGGCCGCGGCGTTCCTGGCGATGAACGACGTCTACGGCCGGTTTTTCGAAGTGTCTGCAGCCGAAGCCGCGGAGCCCACGGCTGCGGCCGAACGCGCGCAAGCGCTGGCAAATCAATACATCGTCGACGTGCAAACCCACTTCGTGCGCGACGATTATAAGGGCGAATTCATGCTCGGGATCTTGAAATACGCCGCGGATAACTACAATCCGGCGCTGAAGACAGGTCCCGGAGGGCTGACCCTCGACGCCTACAAGTTTGATAATTACCTGAAGGAAATTTGGTTCGACAGCGATACCAAAGTCGCACTTCTCAGCGGCGCCCCCTTCGACGACCCGGCCGCCTGGTTCCTCAATAATGATCAGATCCATTGGGCACACCAGGCGGTGAACAAGGTGGCCGGATCGAACCGGCTGCTGTACCACTCATTGGTAACCCCGAAACAGCCGGGCTGGACGGAAGAGGTCGATCGCTGCATCGGCGAAATCAAGCCCTCCAGCTGGAAATCTTACACAATCGGCGACCCGCTCAACCCCAAGACGACAAAGTATCCATGGCGGCTCGACGACGAGGCGTTGATGTATCCGTTCTACGAGAAGATAGTAAAAGCCGGGATCAACACGATGTGCGTCCACAAGGGGTTGATGCCAAATGATTACGAAACCTCGATCCCGGGCGGCGGCTGGAAATATGCGACGGTAGAGGATCTCCCGAAAGCGGCAAAGGATTGGCCGCAAATCAACTTCGTCATCTATCACTCGGCCATCCAGCCCTTCCTGGTACCGCTTGATGCCGAACTCGCGGAGTTCGAAAAGACTGGATACATCCGCTGGGTAACGGACTTGGCAAGGATTCCCCAAGACCACGGGGTCAAGAACGTGTACGGCGAAATCGGTACGGCGTTCGCGACGACGGGCGTCACCAGTCCACGCTTCTGCGCGGCGATGATGGGGACGCTGATCAAGGGGCTTGGCCACGATCACGTGGTGTGGGGAACCGATTCGGTGTTGTACGGATCGCCGCAATGGCAGATCGAAGCGTTCCGACGGCTCGAGATCCCGGAGGACTTGCAAAAGAAATTCGGCTTTGCGCCGCTGGGGCCGGCGGACGGCATGGTAAAGAACGCGATTTTTGGGTACAATTCCGCACAGCTGTACAAGCTCGATATCCGCGCCGATCTGCATAATGACGGGATCACCAAGCTCAAGACGGCGTATCTCGAGCAGGGCGGTGAACGCAGCAATACTGCCTACGGGTACGTCGCGCGGCGTGCGTTTGGATAAATGCCAGCGGGCGGACCTAGCGGTCTGCCCGCAGCTATCCGTTTGCGCTCCCTGAAAGGCCCGCATTGCGAGGCCGTTCGGCTTCAGGCTGGCGGCGCGGTATCCCGTGCTGCGGCAGAGGAGGTCGCGCCGCGGCGGTCGAGGCCGACGACATCGGAACGCGTTCTTGCCAATGTCGTGCCCATCGCAATCTTGAGCGGATAGCACTTGGCAGGGCCGTCGGAATGGCTGGTGCCGGCAGCCGCCGCCGGGAGAGGCAGAGAGCGCAGCCAACAGATCGATCTCGGTAAAAGATTCGATGAAATCGCCGGGTCGAACGGGCTCGCGCAGGGCGCCCCATCACCAAGGTTGTGCAGCGGATCCCGGTCAAATTGCGGAGCATCCTTGACAACCCGCTGGCCGGCAAATTGCGGCCTGGCATGTCCGTCAATCGCGACAATTCTCACCGATACCACGCTACCGCCATGAGCGCGTCCGCGATGACAGCGGCAGCCCCGCTACCACTCCCCGCTGCGAGTATCCGGTAGTCGGTGTTGTTGCGGTGATCGATAGTGACGGGCAAGGGGGTTTGGTGAGGCATCGCGGCGAGCCTCGGGCGGTCTTTGTATACTAGATCGAGGGGCTGCCCGATGGCGAGGTGCGCATCGGGGGATGCTACCGCATCGGGAGTGCCGTCTCTGAAGCGACGCGGCGTTAGGGAGGAAAGATCGAGATGGAAGACCACGACATCGGAGCGGCACTGGCCACTGGGCCGCCTCCGACGCCAACGACTGGATCGCCACTGGGCCGCCTCCGACGCCAACGACGTCGAGGAGGAGCACCAGATTTACCGAGAGGATGCGGTGCTCGAGTACTCGCAGTCGGGCGAGCGGATCCGCGGCCGGCGCAACATTCAGGCGTCTCGTTTTGTTCAGCCGAGCAGAAAGCGCTTCACAGTGCGGCGGATACTCGGCGCTGCCGACCTCTGGATCACGGAACTCGTCATCAACTACGATGCACGGCCGTTTTACACGGTGAGCATCATGGAGTTCAAAGACGGGAAGGTGGCCCGCGAGACCCAATATTTCGGCGATCCGTTTGAGCCGGGGCCTTCGCGACGGGATGCGAACCGGCTCCTGCGATTTATCTTCGGGGCAGTCCGTTCGTCAGCGGTCCAAGATTGCTGATGGAATAAGAGGCCGTATCACGAGCGCTCTCCTCCCCTCCTGTAAGGTGGCCAGGATTCGAAGCCTCGTCTATTCCGCTGGAGATCCCGTCTCACTGCATGAACTCCTCGGCCGCAGATGAACGCGCCGAATCTTCGGGTGTCGCCCTTAATGTCCGTTGATGGCAGTGCGCCCCGAAGGCGCGAATCACCAGTGGAGGAGGAATCCACCCAGAGAATTGTCGATTGATCTGGTAGCTGACGAGCGGCTCGGCCGGGTGACCGGAAGGGCCGGAGCCTCG
>Ga0126381_100008694_pt1 | contig 11361 bp, 12 predicted proteins | sample PanSoiMetPlot_28_FD_96465 | JGI IMG/M metagenome (GOLD analysis project Ga0126381, IMG submission 96465) | Tropical forest soil microbial communities from Panama - MetaG Plot_28 | ecosystem: Environmental > Terrestrial > Soil > Tropical forest > Bulk soil | place: Panama | collected 2016-02-17 | reverse complement strand
GAAAGTTTGTGCTTGGCAGGACCTCCCAGGGTCTGACGCGTGGGGCACACTTCGATGCTTCGGGCCCTGATTACCGTCGCGCTGGTCCTGTTTACCGGCGCTGAGCCAGCGCAAGTGAAAGTCGAGCGCACGGCTGCCAAGAGTCCCGATCGCGTCGCCTCGGATTATCAGCCCTCTCCAAATTACGACAGCGAAGCCGAACAGCAACTCCTGGACTACGCCAACCAGGCACGCGCAAAGGCCGGAGCCCCTCCCTTACATCTTGATGGAGGACTGACGGCGGCGGCCCGCACGCATGCCGACGTGATGGCGCGCAAGAAGCAACTCACGCATCAGTTCGAAGGCGAGCCCTCCCTCCCCCGTCGCCTGGCGGCAGCTAGCGCGTTGCATTTTGATCGCGCCGGAGAAAATGTTGCGCTCGATATGACGGCCGAACAAGCACACGAGCGGTTGATGCATTCTCCGCCGCATCGCGAGAACCTGCTCGATCCGAGCTACAACGTTGTCGGCTTTGGCGTGATGCGCAGTGGTGGTCTTTTGTTTGTAGTAGAGGATTTCGGACACAGTCTGCCGTCGTATTCGGTGGACCAGACCCAGGACACGATCGCGTCCTCGGTGCTTCGCGTGCGGCGCGCGGCCGGACTGCCGGAACTAACGCGACACACAGATTCCACTTTGCAGAGCGCGGTCTGTTCGATGGCGCACGAAGACCGTCTCCAAACCCGGGCCATGCGGGATCTGGCCCAACACTACTCCGTGATCAGTTATACGAACATGCACCCTGAAGTTCTGCCCGAGGCCGCAACCCGGCTCGTAAACGACCGGCATCTCCGAACCATGGCCGTCAGCACGTGTTATGCTCGCACTCCTACGTATCCGACCGGGGTTTACTGGGTCGGACTTTTGTTCTACTAATCAGAGCATTCTCGTAAGATAACGGGATTGATTCCGGGGTTCCGAACTTGTTTTTACGGTTTCCCGCAAATACCGAATCGGGGGTAAGATTGGCGCATGGCTAAGAAAACTGGAATGAGTGATTCGTCCCTCTGGATCCTCACGATCGTCTTGCTGGCGGTGGCCGTCTTCATGTATTTCCGCAGATAGGCTGCTGCAAGCGGCGGACGGGACAGTCGCCATTTTCAAAAAAGATCTTCGATTCGAGCACGGTGTGGTTAAAGCCGGGGCGCGAAAGTCTGCCGCCTGCATGGCGAGGGCGCGTTCCTGTGTCGTCGGCGCGTGCTTTGCTTTTCCAGGAAAGTAGCGTGTTCCTTGCGCGATTTTAGTGAGTGACCGGGGTTGCATTCGTCGCGATGCACACCCACTTCCCACCCTTAAATAGCCATGTGTCGACGAACTGCTCCCGGCGCGTGTAGCTCTTTCCGTTTTCCGTCCCCTTCACGCGCATGACCCCGGCTGCGATGGCGACATTGCCATGAACCTTGACGTGCATCGATTCGGGAGAGACCTGCTGTTCCTGCGAATTGGTGGCATGCACGCTGGCGAGGAACTCTTTCTTGCTCTGCACGCTGCCGTCGTCGTTGATCAGGACAATGGAGTCGTCGAGCAGTTCGTCGAGCGCCTTGGTGTCGGCGATTTTGTAGGCCTGATTCCACGCTTTCTCAAGCGCGACAATTTTGCCCTGAATCGCAGCTTCCGAAGAGTCCTGAGCGAGTGAAGCGGAGAGGCAAAAGGCGACGAGCAACAACAGAGAAACGGTGTATCTCACGGGGGAACCTCGTGTGCGCAGTATAGGACAAAGTTCCAGTGCCACTCGGAGCAGTTTGGAAGGGTTTCCGCGTCAGTAACCTTGCCGTGATTTCTAAACGGCCGCACGTCCCCGATGCGGTGCAGGGTGAGGAATCGAAATCGTGCGCCCGCCATGAAGCGTGTGCTTGATGTACTCCGCGCCGGCCCGCATCATCGGTTTGCACATCGCGTAGGCATGGCCCTCCTGATTGAGAACCGCCATGGCTTCCTCCGGGGAGAGATCACGGCCGCTGCCGCCGGCTACTTGCGTGACGTAGGGAAGCGTAATCTCGGCGATGACTCGTTCTCTCGGCTTGCGATCAGGCATACGAACACCTCACCTTGCCGAATATAGATACGCTTGTCCATTAACTGCGGGCTGTGATGTTCGTCACGATCCGATGTGACCGGTTTGGGCGGCCGTCACGGCGGTAGAGGCGAGCTCTCGCGCCCGTATGCTACTCTCCAGCCAAGCCTCTCCCCGCCACTTCGCAAGCTAGATGGATGTTCTAAGCGGAATTCGGATTGGTGTCGCCGGATGGTCCTACAAGGACTGGGATGGCGTATTTTATCCGCCGACCGTCTCGCGGAAAAAGATTCACCCGCTCGAATACCTGGCACACTTTTTCGATGTGGTCGAGATTAATACGTCGTTCTACGGGCACATCAAGCCGGAGTTGGCGAAGCTCTGGGTGCGGAAGGTCGCGGTCAATCCGAACTTTGTGTTTACGGCAAAGCTGCACCGGTCGTTCACGCATTCGCCGCTGGCGGTAATGGAGCCGACCTCGGCAGCGTCGATCAAACCGACCGATGAAGACGAAGCGAAGGCGCGCGAGGGGTTGGACGCGCTCGCGTCTGAAGGAAAGCTAGGCGCTCTGCTGATCCAGTTTCCCGTCTCATTCAAGAATACGAGCTTGAATCGCGAGTATCTCGAACACCTGCTGCGGCAATTCATCGAGTATCCACGGGTGGTCGAGGTAAGACACGACAGCTGGAACAACGACGAGACACTTACGTCGTTCGCGCGAGGCAACGTCGCCTTCTGCAACATCGATCAGCCGATGATCGGTCGGTCGCTTTCGCCCACCGAGCACGTCACGTCGTCGCTCGGCTACGTACGCCTGCACGGCCGCAACTACAAAGAATGGTTCAACAGCGACGACCGCAACGATCGGTACAACTATCTCTACAGCGAGAACGAACTGGGTCCCTGGAAAGAGAAGATCGAGAGCGTTGCCGAAAAGGCGCAAACCACGTATGTGATCACCAACAATCACTACGAGGGACGCGCCGGGGTGAATGCACTCGAACTGAAGTCGATGCTCGGCGGAAAGCGCGTGAAAGCGCCGCCAAGTTTGCTGGACACCTATCCGGAACTAAAAAAATTCGCCGATCCCGATCACGAAGCCGGCGATCCGAATTTGTCGCTGCTGGCGTAGGTAGAAACATCCACCGCGACAAAGAAATTCGATACAAATGAGGTGCTCCGACATTAGCTTCGCTTCAGTTCAATGGCGTTAGCAACGCGGTTTGCAATTCGTTCCTTTCATCGTTGTACACCCAGCACATGATCTCTCCTGCATCGTTGATGCGCGTTGCCCGGCTGACTCTCCAACCGTTCAGGTTCACCACCAGGTCAGTCAGTTCCATCATTCGTCCGTCGTGATAAAGAAAGGCGTGCAGGTGATTGGCAACGTCGTCCTCAGAATACCCGACGACATCTCCATAGTTGTTCATGCTGTAGGGGACTATGTCGCCCGTATAGCCGCGAGTACCGATATTCGTGAATGTGCCGTTGCTGTAGATCTCAGCGTAGTAGCGTGCCCCCCGCTATGGAACGAACTTGGAGCCCAATCGGCCGATGTGCACAAGTTTCCGGGCGAGATGGGTGACGATAGCCATCTGGTCGTTGTCGTTGATGGCGATCGCACTGCTGTCGTAAACAGTATCCGTTGGGTCAAGATCAGTCACGACACCGTGCACCATCCAAAAGACACGATCAATTCCGTTGGCTGCTAGGCTGTCCCCAACGATCTCTCCGAGGCTGTTAATTGCATTTGGCGAACTGTATCCCCCTGGGGCAGGACGCCAAGGTCGGTCATTTGGCCCGCCGTCCACGAGAATGCATGCCACGTCTGAGTGGAAGTTCCTGAAATTGTGCTCAGTCCAACGACGGTCCCGTAGTCGTTCATGTCCAGAGCCACGGACTCTCCACTGTTGTTGAGTCCGCCGGTTCCTCCTAAAGTTCCAATGTCCCTCAGCCGGTTGGGAAAAAAGGGCGGTTGGGGTGGGCTGTAGACGTACGCATGGAGGTCAGGCCCCCATGACCGGATGGCCACATGCCCGCTGGTGTTGATGGCGACTCCCACGCCGGGAGGGACATGCAACGACGTCATCTTGCCTGAGTGATCGAGAAAGGCTCCGTTGATCGCGCTGTCATAGCCGACAACATCCCCGTTCACCTTGATTCCGTTTGTTCCAGTGCTGGTTGGGCTAATAGGTGAAAATCCGAGCAGAGTCATTGTGTACTGTGGAGCGGATCCGGCGCCCGTAGCCAAGCAAACCAAAAGCATCCACGTCAGAGAGGTTTCTTTCCAGTCTAACTTCATTGTGATCTCCTTCCGCAGGACCGTCCCCTCGCCGGTCACGTGCTCAAATGCGGAATGCGAAAAAACGCTCGCTATTTCCTGGGCGAGCGCTGCGATTCTCGCTACTACAAAGGTGAACTACCAGGGTGAACGTTTCATTTCTGTAAGCGATTGGGGCCAAAGGGGCTTACGTGTGCCTCAGAAGCATGTTTGACAAGGTGTCTGTGCGACACTATTATGGTGTCTGTAAGACACTTAAGGAGGCCGCCCATGATGGTGAAGTTCATCAAAGTGCCGCCAACCACCTATGTTCTGCAATACCAGCACGGGAAGATCAAGCGCGAGGGAGCGGGACTGTCGTTTTTCTACTACGCGCCTTCTTCGACGATCGTTACCGTCCCGCTGGCGAGTGCGGACGTGCCTTTTGTCTTCCAGGAAACGACCGCCGATTTTCAGGCGGTAACGCTGCAGGGTCAGCTGACCTATCGCGTGGTGGATGCAAAGCGGCTCGCGACGCTGCTGGACTTCAGCGACAACGCCGGACGCAACTACTACTCCGCGGATAGCAAAGCTCCTGATGATCCGCATAAGTTGCCCGAGCGCCTGATCCACATCACGCACACGCTGGCTCGATCGATCACGCAAAGATTCGCGCTGAGAGAACTGCTGGTGAGTTCCGATGCCGTCGTGGACGAGGTATTGGGAAAGCTCAGAACGTCGGAAGCAGTCGCAACGCTGGGCGTGGAGATCCTCGGTCTCAATTTGCTATCGATCAAACCGACGCCCGAGACCTCGCGTGCGCTTGAAGCTGACGCGCGCGAAGCTTTGCAACGCCGTGCCGATGAGGCGATCTACGCGCGTCGCAACGCTGCCGTTGAGCAAGAACGGCTCATCAAGGAAAGCGAGCTGAACACGGAGATCGCGGTCGAGGAGAAGAAGCAGCAAATCCGCGAGACCCAGATGGCCGCCGAGATCGCGGTGGAGGAGCAACGCTCGCAACTGATCGATCGGCGCGTCGAGAACGAGCACAAAGATGCAGACAGCAAAGCCTACGCGTTGACCGAGACCCTAAGACCTCTGCGCGATCTCGACTGGAAGACGCTGATGATGCTGGGCGGGAAGGGAACCGATCCGAAAACGATGATCGCTGTTGCGTTCCAGGAGATGGCCGACAACGCGCAGAAGATCGGGGAACTGAACGTCTCCCCTGATCTGCTGACGTCGCTCATCGGCACCGCAGGAAAATGACCATGTTCAAGAAGCTGGTGATCGTGACGCGCAACACACGGCTGCAAGAGCTGGTGGCGCGGTTCAACACCCGGTCGCAGGCGAAGTTCTACATCGAGCATGCCGGCGGCGACTTCGCCGACTACGAGCGCGAGGATGAAGCCTACGACCGGGCGCTTGATGCCATCCAGAGATCACTGGACTTTGAGATGCCGCGGCAGGTCGTGGATCGCACGCTGGTTCCGACGTTTCAGTTCCAGAAGGACGACCTGGTGATCACGCTGGGCCAGGATGGGTTGGTGGCCAACACCGCGAAGTACGTTCGGTCGCAGCCCATCGTGGCACTCAATCCGGACCCCGCTCGATTTGATGGCGTCCTTTTGCCCTTCCAAGTGTCCGATGCGCGGGTCGCGGTGGCTCGCGTACTGGAAGGGAAGGACAAAGTTCGGGAAGTCACGTTGGCCGAGGCTCTGCTCAACGACAGTCAGCGTCTGCGCGCGTTTAACGATCTGTTTATCGGCGCGCACAGCCACGTCTCCGCGCTCTACAAACTGACGCACGGGAAACGATGCGAGACGCAGTCGTCGAGCGGCGTGCTGGTCTCAACAGGCGCCGGTTCTACCGGATGGGTCTCGTCGGTATTCAACATGGCTTCGGGCGTTACTGCATTTACGGGAGGGACGGTGGGCAGCGCAATCCGGATGCCGTGGGAAGATCCTCGGCTGTTGTACGTGGTGCGTGAGCCGTTTCTGAGCCGACATTCGCAGGCCGGAATCGTGGCAGGGATGCTTCGGTCCGGGGAGGAGTTGGCGCTGGAATCACTCATGCCATCGGGAGGAGTGATTTTCAGCGACGGAATGGAGGCGGACTTTCTCGAGTTCAACTCTGGAGCGATCGCGCACGTGCGGGCGTCGGAGCAGAGGGCCCGCCTCGTTGTAGGCTAGTCAGGATGAAAGTCACCGTCGATATCGTTATCTTCACGATTCAGAGTGGAGCTCTGAAGGTCTTGCTGGTGAAGCGGGGCGTGCCTCCGTTCGTCGGCCAGTATGCGATTCCCGGCGGTTTCGTGCTCGAGAACGAAAGCCTCGCCGCCGCCGCCTTGCGCGAACTGAAGGAAGAAACCGGAGTCGACGATGTCTACCTGGAGCAGCTCTATTCGTTTGGAGATCCGGAGCGCGATCCGCGCGGACGAGTTGTGACGGTAGCGTACTTCGCGCTGATTTCGGCGGAGCACTCGCATCTGCAGGCAGGTACGGATGCCGCCGCTGCCGCGTGGTTCCCCATAGATGCGGTTCCTGAACTTGCCTTCGATCATGCCAAGATTATCGTGTACGCGTTGGAGCGGTTACGCAACAAGCTCGAGTACACGACTGTCGGATTTCAACTGCTTCCGGACAAATTCACGCTCTCGGAATTGCAGGCAGTTTACGAGGCCATTCTCGGCAAAGACCTCGACAAGCGGAATTTCCGGCGCAAGCTTTCGCTGCTGAAGATTCTGAAGCCGACGTCGGAGTATCGGCGGGACGGCCGCAAGCCCGCACGCCTCTATCGGTTCGTCGCGGCGAAGTTCGAGAAGTTGAAAGATAAGGGGATTCTGTTTCCGTTCTAGCGCCTCCGGTTTAGTCCGCCAGCCATTTCCAGGCCGTTCCGCGGCTCTCAACCCTGCCCAGTCCCGGAAATGCGAAGTGATAGGCCAGCACTTTGATGCGATCTGCGGTGGCGCGATTGAGCAGGCGTTGCCGTGACTTGGCGGCGTCCTCGGCATCGAGGTCGAAAATCGGTCGCCAGGAAGGATTCTCCAGGTGAAGCGGATGCAGAACGGTGTCGGCCATGTGCAGGAACTGCGTCAGTCCCGAAGTGATGGTGACAGCCAGGTGGCCCGGAGTGTGTCCCGGTGCGGGAACGACGGAGATCCCGGGCACGATTTCTTTTTCACCTTCCAACAGGTCGATGTTTTCTTTTAGCGGAGGAAGGTTTTTCTCCGCGGATGAAGTTAGCAACTGTCGCATGAATGCGTCCAGGCTAGTGCTGTTGAGGTTCGGCGAGTTGGTCCAGAAATCCCACTCTTTTTTTGACATCAAGTACTGCGCATTCGGAAACGCGCGCTTTCCCTCAGCGCTGAGCACCCCGCCGATATGATCGGGATGCCCGTGCGTCAGGATCACATGGGTGATCTGCTCGGGTCGGAGGCCCTCCGACCCCAATTGGTGCGTTAACTGTCCGGTGGTTGGCGCGAGGCCGCCCGCGCCGGTATCAATCAGAACTTCGTGCTTTCCGGTTCGCACCAGCAGGCAGGTGTAAGGGCTCTCGACGTGACTAGTGGGGAGATTGTGAGCCCGGAGTCCACTCTCGACTTGCTCCGATGACACGTTAGAGAAATACCAAGCGGGAGGATACTGCAGCGTGCCGTCGTTCATGGCGACACAGTGAATTTGTCCAACGTCGAAAGCACGAGTTGTCGGCGACGTCATAGTTGCTCCGAAAGTTAGCTTGAGAAGCTATGACAGGGCGCGAACGCGTGTCAAGGAAGGGAAGAGAAAGCTATTCTTTCTCACCACAAAGACACAGATAAGACGATAGACCTTTACTTTGCCGCCACTTCCTCTTTCGCGGCAACGTCTTTCGCGGCATAGTGCGAGTCTACGTAGTCATTCAGAATAGTGATGAACTCGGCGACGATCTTGTCGCCCTTGAGCGTCGTAAACAAGCGTCCGTCGACGTAAACCGGGGCCTTCGGTTCCTCAAACGTCCCGGGCAGCGAAATGCCCAGGCTCGCGTGCTTCGACTCGCCGGGTCCATTGACCACGCAGCCCATAACCGCGACTTTCATTTCTTCGACGCCCGAATAGCGGTCCTTCCAGACGGGCATCTGCTCGCGCAGGTAGGTCTGGATCTGTTCGGCCATTTCCTGGAAGAACGTGCTCGTGGTGCGACCGCAGCCGGGGCAGGCAGTGACCTGCGGTGTGAAGCTGCGAATGCCCAGCGACTGCAGAATCTGCTGGCCGACGCGTACCTCTTCAGTGCGGTCGCCGCCGGGCGCGGGTGTCAGCGAGACGCGGATCGTGTCGCCGATGCCTTCCTGCAGCAAAACTCCCATTGCGGCTGACGACGCCACAACGCCTTTTGCGCCCATGCCCGCCTCGGTGAGTCCGAGGTGCAGAGGATACTCGCAACGCGCGGCGAGTGAGCGGTAGACATCGATCAGGTCCTGCACTCCGCTGACCTTCGCGCTGAGGATGATCTGGTCGGGACGCAGACCATATTTTTCCGCGAGCGCCGCCGAGTTCAATGCGCTCACGACCATGGCTTCCATTGTGACTTCGCGCGCGTCCTTGGGCTCGCGTAGCAGGGAATTCTCGTCCATCATCTTGGTGAGCAGCGCGCTGTCGAGCGAGCCCCAGTTAACGCCGATGCGAACCGGCTTCTGATTCTTGACCGCGACTTCGATCATCGTGCGGAAGTTATCGTCGTTCCGGCGGCCCACGCTGACGTTGCCGGGATTGATGCGGTACTTCGCGAGCGCGCGGGCGCACTCAGGATACTTGGTGAGCAGAAGATGGCCGTTGTAGTGGAAGTCGCCGATGATGGGGACGTGGATGCCCAGCTTGTCGAGTTCGTCGACGATGGGTGCGACGGCAGCTGCAGCCTCTTCGTTGTTGACGGTCACACGGACCAGTTCCGACCCGGCCCGGGCCAGGGCGGCGACTTGCTTGACGGTCGAGGCGATGTCGGCGGTATCGGTATTGGTCATCGACTGCACCACGACTGGTGCAGCGCTGCCCACGCGCACACCTCCGATAGGCGCTGTAACTGTCTTTCTACGCTGGATTGGAGCCATGGAAACTCTATTTTACCATGCGATTTGGGGCGAGGACGACCGAAGGCCAAGTCCACCACGGAGGCACGGAGACACCGAGAAGAGGCTTAAAGCGGTATCGCTGTGATCTCTGTGCTGTGGTGGAAACGCCTTTGGGTGTTCACGCCGCCGCGCGCTCCCGCGAGGTCTTTCGACTGGGTTCGGCGGAAGCCTCACTCCGCTCAAGATGACAGTTCTTTGAGAAGGCGGAGATGTGGAATCGAAAATATCTTTGGAAAACCACAGAGGACACAGTGGGTCACGGAATGCTCTTCCGTGAACCTCCGTGCCCTCTGTGGTCAGAAGCTTTTCTAGTTTCGCTAGCTTCCCAGCGGCCAGCGCTTGGCGATGTCGTTATAGATCACCGTCACCGCGAACAGCACCAGGAATACGAATGCCGCCTGGTAGATGCGCTCTTTGATCTGCAAGCTGATATCGCGCCGCATCAGGCTCTCAATCAGCAGCAGCAGAATCACGCCGCCGTCGAGGATCGGGATCGGCAACAGGTTAAAGATGCCAAGGTTCAGGCTGATACCGGCCGTCAGACCGAGCAGGGGTGTCCAGCCTTTTTCGGTCACGGCATGGCCAATGGCGCTGCCGATGCCGATCGGTCCTTCCACCTGCTTCATCGAAACCTTGCGCTGAACCATCTTCTGGATCAGTTCGAGCAGAACAAGCGAGTAGCGCTTGTTGTCTTCAACCGAACGCTGCAGCGCGGGAACAAACGACAGCTGTCCAACCTTCATGAGCGCGGTACTCTCGAAGCCCACTCGATACCGCTTGGTCTTTTCTTCCGCATCAGCCAGGACCGGCTGCAGCTGGAATGACATCTGTTTGCCGTCGCGTAGAACGTCGACGTTTACCACTTTGTCCTTGGTAACCTGCAGCGAGTCGATGAGAGCTTCGATCATGCCCACCGGCTTGCCGTCCACAGCGACGATCTGGTCGCCTTCCTTGATGCCGGCCTTGGCCGCGGGCATTCCGGCTTCAACGTCAGCAACCACAATGCCCTGATCCGGGCTCCAACCGGCCGACCCAACTTCCGAGGTCGAAACAGCCTTGGGCGTGATGGTGGTCTCGATCGTCTTGCCATCGCGGCTCAGTGTGAGCGGCAAAGGCTCGTTGGGGCTCAACATCACCTTCAGCCCGATCTGCTCCCATGTAGGATTCTCGGCACCCGCGATGCGGACAATGCGGTCGCCAGAGCGAACCCCAGCCAGTGCGGCAGCGGAGTCCGGTTTCACATAGGCCACGACACCCGGCTGGTCGATGAACGCCGGATATTCGTAGTGAACCATGTAGACCACAGTCAGCAGGCCCACGGCCAGAACGATGTTCATGAAGGGCCCGGCGATGGCGATGACGAAACGCTGCCAGCGGGGATGATTCAGGAACTCGCCGGGATCGTCGGTGCGCTCATCCATCGGGTTTTCGCCTGACATCTTCACGTATCCGCCCAGGGGGATGGCGCTGATACGGTAGTCAGTCTCACCGCGGCGGAAGCCCAGAAGGCGTTTGCCGAACCCGATCGAAAAAACCTCTACCCGGACTTTGAAAAACTTGGCTGCAGCGTAGTGTCCCCATTCATGAATAAGGATCATCACGCCCAGGACAACGGCCATGGTTACCGCAGTCAACAAGAAATGCTCCATGATTCTGGATTACTCCCCCTGACAGGATACGGAGGTCGCGTGCGGCACGGGGGAAATACCGCGATGCAACCGCTCTATGCGCTCTCGGGCAGCGCGGCGCGCCTCCAAGTCTGTCTCAAGCACCTGTTTAATAGATTCCATTTTCCCAGTTTTTGTTGCAGAAAGCACCTCTTCAATGACCCTGGGAATTTCATCGAAGCGAATCTGACCTTCAAGGAACGCTGCGACCGCAACTTCATCCGCTGCGTTCAGAGCGACAGGATGGGCGCCTCCGGATTCTGCTGCCTCGTAG
>Ga0126381_100008693_pt1 | contig 11361 bp, 9 predicted proteins | sample PanSoiMetPlot_28_FD_96465 | JGI IMG/M metagenome (GOLD analysis project Ga0126381, IMG submission 96465) | Tropical forest soil microbial communities from Panama - MetaG Plot_28 | ecosystem: Environmental > Terrestrial > Soil > Tropical forest > Bulk soil | place: Panama | collected 2016-02-17 | reverse complement strand
CACGTATCAACCTTACCTGTGGCAACTCTAGGCCTTGCCGGTCACGGACGGATTCGAGATCGTTTTCGCTACCACATCAGCAATGGACAAAAGGTAGCTCGGCAGATTGCTCTTGTGAAAATCTATCTCCTTCTCGCAGGACTTATGCTGCGCGACCACGGCTGCGACGCTATCACTTCGCGACTCTACGGCGCACTTGGTTGAAACCAATGGTCGGAGCCTATGCTGCCGCCGTGCGCCTTACCACCTGTGGGAGCTGTGGGCGGTAAACTGCTTTGAGCGTTTCCATGACATCATCGTAAGAGAGTTCGCTCGCCGCCTTCCCGGTTCGAGTTGCCGAGTGCATGGCAACGTCGTCCATCGACAGGATTCCCTCAAGCTTGCCGGCTGTACTCAAAACCGGCAAACGCCGCACTTTAGCCTGCGCCATAGTAGCCAGAGCCGAGCGAATATCATCCTCGGCCGCGCACGTAAGGACTTTGCCCAACGTTACCTCGCCAACCGTGATATCACCCGGCAGCCGATTCCGCGTTCCCAGGGTGATGCACAAATCCCGATCAGTCACAACGCCAATGACCTTTTGCTCCGCATCAACGACCGGCAAAATCCCGCAGTTACGGTCCCATAGAATCTCGACCGCCGCTCCCAAGTTTGTCTCACGGGTGCATGTCGCTGCCGTCCTCATCATCACGTCTTTCACTTTCATAAATTTCTCCTCTTCGTTGTTCACTCCGAATTACCAGCAATGTCGGTACTAACCTCGAATCGTCAGAACGGGACACGTTGCATGCGATACAACTTTGTGCGCCGTTGCTATAGGCAGATGCGTTGCCGCACCCGGAAAGCCAGTTGGTTGATGGACACCGAGAACGATCAGTTCGGCACCTGTACGCGTAGCGACTTCCTGGATTTGTTCGGCTGGGTCACCCTCCTCGACTACATACTCCGGAACACACCAGAGATCTGCTTCGTCAGGCACGAGCTTGTGTAACAAGTGGGACCATGATTGAGCCAAATCTCTCGGCTGAACAAGTTCGCCGGGTTTGGGCTTTGCGATCACGTGCAGAAGCGTTAAGTGAGCCTGGCACTCTTGGGCTAGTGATAGTGCATACGGCGCCGCCGCATTGGATGCCGGGCTAAAGTCTGTAGCAAACAGAATCCGTGTGATCTCGCCAGGCTTCTTCTCGGTAGCTGCCGTATTTGGCCCAACCGTTAGTACGGGGCAGGGAGCCTGTCGAAAGATTTCTTCTGCCGCAGAACCAAGCAGGAACTTCGCGATTCCAGATCGGCCCCGCGTCCCAATGACAACCAAATCAACATCGCTCTCCTCAAGGACGCTTGCCAGGCTCGACCAAAGGTCTCCCTCCTTGATTAAGACTTCCGGCCGAAGCCCAGGGAAGGCGCTTAGTAGTTCTTGTGCGTGCTGCATGTCTTCGTCCAGCGCCGCCTTCTCCAAAGCTCGCCATGTGCCTGGCGGCGTCATCGGATTGACTACCGGCGGCCTGACGTGCAAGGCGTACAGCTTTGCCCCATAGCGCTTCGCCAGCTCTGCGGCAAACGGCGCCGCGGTACTCGCTGCCGGAGAGAAGTCAGTTGCAAACAGAACATTCTTGAATTGAATCCGAGTCCGAGCTTCCATAGCTTTCATGTGTCACCTCCGCCGAAGCCTTATTGAATGTGAAGTCCCAATTTCTCGCCGTGACGAGCATCACGTTTATCTGTGATCTATGCCGCATAAGGCCAGACGAGGTAGGAGCTAGCTTGTGGTTTGGTATTGCGTGCACTGGTCAGGTGAACTCACGCTTACGGAGGAATGGAAATGACAAGAAGACTCCAAGAAGAGACGACAAGGAAGATCGATAAGGAACTTCAGCAGCGTGTGATGGATGAACTTTCCTGGGACCCAAGCGTCGATGCAGCCGCGATCGGCGTATCCATCGATTCCGGCGTCGTGATGCTCAGTGGTACAGTCCACAGCCTTTCTGAGAAGTGGTCAGCCGAGCGTGCAACAGAACGAGTCAAGGGAGTTAAAGCGATCTCAGACGAAATCGTGGTCGAACTTTCCAGTGATTTTCGGCGGGGCGACTCGGATATTGCCCGAGCCGCGACCAACGCCCTGGATTGGAACGCATCGGTGCCGCTCGGCCGAATCCAGGTGATTGTGCAAAACGGCTGGGTCACTCTCGATGGGGTGGTGGATCGTCACTTTCAAAAGGCGGAGGCGGAGAGAGTGGCTCGTAGTTTGGTCGGCGTTAGAGGCGTTGTCAATCGGATTGACGTGAAGCCACCGATCTCAACAGCCGACGTCAAGAGCCAAATCGTCAAGGCGCTGGAACGTGCAGCAGAAATCGATGCAAAGAAAATCTGGGTCGAAATTTGTGACTCGAAAGTGATCTTGAGTGGATCTGTCAGGTCTTTGGTTGAACGGGAAGAAGCGGAGCGGGCCGCATGGGCTGCGCCTGGCATATCTGCTGTCGTGAACAGCATCGAGATCGCATAATTCGCATCTGAGGCTTGTGCGCGAACCCTGCCGGCGGAGAGCCGAGTAGCGTGCCAGCCAGTTCCGTGAACTTTCTCAGGCGACGGCTGGCCGAGTCAAGGAGTTGTCACAAACACTTATTGGGAGTGGAGGCGTTATAATCGCTGGCCTGACCCGCTTGCTTACTCTCGTCCTCGCCAAGGTCACAGAACCGGATACGGTGCGTTGCCTTTGTGGTAATATTCCTCATTGCTGATCTCATTTATCTCTTGTGCTTCGAGCACGTCGATAACCTGGGAGCCTACAGCATCCCGCCGGAGACCAGTCTAGGGAGATCATTCAGTAGGGCGCACGTCGAAAGTGCGCACGAGCCAGGGAACGATCACCTTCCTGAAAATTAGGGGGTCGGGCCAAACGCCCTTCTGCCTACCGAGGTGCCCTCCTTGTGGATTGATCCAGGCCTCCTTTGGGAGGTCGCCGGTCTTTAGGAGCAAGAATGAGTCGGAGATGGGAACTTGCGTGTCAAGGGCCCCGGCAATGATCAGCATCTGCGTGGTCGGCTTGCCGATCAAATCTTGATTCACGAGCGACATCTTGGGAAAAATCTCTGCCAGGTCGTCTACGGACTTCGCTCCGTCGAAAATATTCAGAAAGGCTGGGATCAAATCGAAGAGGTATTCGCGATTCCCGAGGATTGAGTTCAAGAGGAACTCTTTCTGAAAGCTGGCGTCAACCGGCGGAGTCTGAAGGACCACACATTTCAGCCTGGCGCGCTCAACAATAGAAAGCTTGGTGGCCCAATAGGCGCCAAAGCTCTGGCCGTCGGCGGCGAGTCGCGTCTTGTCGACCTCGGGCCGCGTGAGAACGTAATCAATCACGGGCGAGAACATTCGCTCGGCATTCACACCCGCTTTAATGGGAGCTTGGCCGGTGCCAGGAGAATCAACGGCAATAAAGCCGATGCCATACGGGATGATCGCGTCGAAATTCTCAGAGAGGTCTTCCTTGCGACTGTCGAGCCCGTTGATCGCGAGCACCAGCGGCACCGGCCCTTTCGCGTTTTTCGGCAGGCGCAGATACCCGATGATCTCAGAGCCTTCGAACGGAATATGGACCACCTCGATGGGCGGATCGATTAACCGGCCGTGTGCGAGAAACGCTTCGATGGCTTTCGCATGCGCCGCTTTTTTCCCGGGAGACGAGGGCACGGGCCACTTTCCAAACGAATACAGCCGCCACGCGCGCACGTAGAGAGCGCTGGCTTTCGCTAGGTCCGTCGCTTCAAGCGATTTTGCCTGCGCCATATATTTGTCGGCGACGCCGATGAATCCGGCTGCCCATTCGTCAGGGTTTCGTGTGTGAATGGCAGCAAAAGCTTCGCTCACATCGGCTGGATCCAAACCGATGAGAGGGTACATGCCGTTCTCAGCGCGAGTGATGGCTTCAGATTTAATTTCTTCGAGCGTGCGTTCGCGGCGTTCCTGTGAGGGGGCTGCCGCTGAAGCGAGTGTGAGGACAGCGAGCAAAACAAAAAACAGCGAGGAGTTTCCAGAATAGCTTCTCAAATCAGCCTCCCATCGATCGCGGTGATCCTTCAGAATCAAACGGCAGGAATTGTGCAGCTGTCTCATCAACCGTGCAGTTCGAATGTCTAACTCGACTGGATCGCGGATGCCCGGAAGAGCCGATCCAGGAATTCGGCGCCGCACGCGCTCCCCGGCTTATTCAGCAATCAGAAGAGAAACTTCAAACCAAACTGGGTGGCTCGGCTCCCCCCGGAGCCGATGACGGGATTCGCAGCTGCCCCATCAGGGGTAGCACAGCCGCAACCGAACGTGCCTGGGGACGACGGATCGTTGTGGGCATACCCGTTCTGCCCGCCGAAGGGATTCGCGAAGTTTGGATGATTGAGAATGTTGAAGAACTCAGCGCGAAACTGGACCTGGAAGCGTTCGGTAATCTTCCAATTCTTGACCACCGAGAAATCCCAGTTGCGGAAGCCCGAATCGCGGAAGAGGTTGCGGCCCATGGTACCGAAGCTACCGAGCGCCGGGGGAATCATGATCGAGCTTCGCTTCGCATAGCAGCCAAAGGATGCGAGTGACTGACTCGCGAGACCTCCTGGTAAGCCCCCGTCAAGCGCAAGTGCCTTCGCAGCACAAGCCGGGTTGCTCGCTCCCTGAAAGAATGGGATCGATGTCGGACCGGAATTGAAGTCGGAGGGGCTTCCAAAGAAATCCCAGCGTTCGATGCCTGTGGCGGCCGCCGCGGATTCACCAGTCCCGCTAACGTCTGTGCTAGTGTCCATCGGCCCCCACGGCTGCGCGGAATACAAACTCACGATGGAATTGAGTTCCCAGCCTTCTAGAAGCTGCGCGAACGACTCCTTCCCCGGAATTTTGTAGTTGACCGACAAGGTGAAACGGTGACGTATGTCGAAATCGCTGCTGGCATATTCTCGCTGTGGATGCATGGAGTCCTGGGGCAGGCCGAGCCCTGCTCCGAAGTCCCAGTTGGCGCCCACATCGTCCAGTGCGTGAGCGAATGTATAGCCTGCAACGAAGCTCAGACGATGAAAATTGCGCGCAGTCAGAGTGGCATGTAGGGCGTTGTAGTTCGACTTGTAGAGGTTGTCGAGCTCGTAGATCGCGCCGAGGACGTCGGGAAAGTTTGGCCGGTTTGCCTGCTCGCACCCGCTGTCGCCCGGCGCGCACAAGCCGGGCAAAGGCTGATTGATGTCCCGAACGTTGGAGAGTTTCGATCCATGGTTGCCGACGTAGCCAACTTCGAGTAAGAGGGTATTGGTGAAAGCGTGCTGGACGTTGAAGTTCCAGTAAAAAACACGTGGTGTGACCAGGTTAGGATTGATCGAGAAAATCGTGCACGGAAACGTGCTGCTGCAATTCAATGAACCCGAAAAGAGCGGGCCGATATTCCACGCAGCGATGCCGGCGGCAGGGTCAGCGAAGTAGGCGGCATTGGTGACCCCGCTCGTCAGAGTTCCAGTGCCCGGTGGGACTCCAGTGCTGGCGGCTGTCGGGTTGTTGGCGATGCCGAGGGTGTTATTGAAGGCGAGAAAAGCTTCCCAGTTGATCGATTCATACATGATGCCAGCACCCGCTCGAATCACGTTCTTTCCGCTACCAGAAGGATCCCAGGCGACGCCGATTCGTGGCGCGAAATTCGCGCCATTGCTATGGTACGGACTATTGATGCCGTGCCCGACCTGAACTACCCCGACGTCCGGAATAAAATTAGTCATGCGGTTTTGATCTTCTTTCACTACGGTGCTGAACTCGTAGCGCAAGCCAAGGTTGAGTGTCACCCGATTAGTGACGCGCCAGTCATCCTGGAAGAAGCCTGCGTATGACCAATTGTGAATTTGACGGCTTGCATCTCCGATTAGCACTTGCGTCTTGGCTGGCGCACCAGCGAAGAAGTCTTCCAACTGCGTGGAGCCTGCGCCCGTACCAAGAGCCTGGCCCCCCAGGAATTTGACTTGGCCGCGGCCGCGAGCAAAGGCAGCCCCGGAGAATGCGTCCCGATGGATTTCGCCACCGAACTTGAAGGCGTGCCTACCACGTGTATAGGAAATGTGGTCGACAAACTGGAATCGCGTGTCGGGCCCCTGGATCTTAGGCCAGACAAACCCGCCCAATGTATTGGGCGCGCTGAATTGAGGAATAGTGATCAGCGGCAATCCGCCAAAAAGCGGATTGGTGACGCCGGTGTTGAGCCCGTAGGCGGTCGCGGGCACGGTGTGATCCGCGGTGAATGTAGGCTGATAGAGCCGGTTATAGCCAAAGCGGGCTTCATTGACCCAGCGTGAACTGGGCACATAGGTCCAATTCACGCCGAACACCTGCGCCCGAGTGTGAATGAGAGTCAACCAAATGGGCTGCACTTGCTGCGCGTCGTCCACCTTTCCATTATTGTTGCCGAAGAAGTATCTCCCGCTCACAGTGTGGCGATCGTTGATGCGGTAATCAATTTTTCCCACGGCGTTGTCGGCGTTGACGGTATTCGGAAATCCGAGAACCGCGAGCCCTGGGGCGTTGGTCTGATTGTTGAGTGGGAAGCCCTTGCCGTTACAGGTGGTTGTAGCCGGCGGTGTGAATTGACATCCGGCCACTGCTAGGCTGACGGGACTAACATCGGGTGACATTCCAGCAAGAAAGGCCGCATGAACATCGGCGATAGCGTCGGGGATGCTGTTCGCGCAGTCGCCAGCCAGGATAAAGGTGCAAGTCTGGGTCGGGTCCGCTGGAAGCGGGACGGTGTTGGGTGCACCCTCGACGAAGGAATTGCCGACTCTGTAGCGCTGCCCCTCATAGCCGCCGAAGAAGAAGAGCTTGTCTTTGATGATGGGCCCGCCGACGGTTGTTCCGAACTGTTTTAGAGCTCTCGGCGTTTTTGCATGATCCGTGGTGTTGAAAAAGTTGCGGGCATCGAAAATCGTGTCGCGATAGAAACCGTAGGCTGTGCCATGCAGACTGTTCGTGCCCGATTTCAGCGCCACGTTGACGATGGCACCGGGTTTCCAGCCGTATTCCGCGGAGGGATCTTCCAGCACATTGAATTCCTGGATGGCATCAATGGGAAGGATTGTCGCCGAATCTCCGGCAATGCCGGCACCGTTGATGATGCTCTGACCGGAGAAGGGTTCGCTGTTGAAAAGTCCGTCGATGATATAAGCATTGTCCTCTGCACGGAGGCCGGTCGCACTCGTGGTGGAAAATCCGCCGCCGGGATACCGGACGACACCGGGGCGAAGCTGTAGCAGATTTTCGTAATTCCGCCCATTCAAGGGGAGATCGTTGATTTGCTCAGTGCTAAGCGTACCCCCCAGAGTCGAAGAGATAGTGTTGAGGAGGGGAACTTCCTCATTGACGATCACGGTTTCGGACGCGTCGCCTGGCTGCAGAACGATATCAACTCGCGCGTCAGTAGCGACGTCGATCTGAACATTCTGGCGTTCATAGGCCTTGAAGCCTCTTGCTTCAGCATGGACCTTATAAATGCCAGGGAGTAGGTCGGGGGCGACGAACTCCCCCGCTTGGTCCGTGACAAGGGATCGAGTGAGGTTTCTTTGCACATCGGTGATGTCAACCTTGGTCCCCACCAGCACGGCGTCGGACTTATCATGAACGCTGCCCAAGATGCGCCCGGTATAGGACTGCGCACGGAGAGCAAGACAGAGGAGCAGCCCTCCAAGGCTCGCGGCCAGGAAGCGAATCGTCCCAATTCGATAGGAGCACGTACTTGAGCTCCTGTCCGGCATTAGGGAAATCATGCAACCCCCCTCCAGAGAGAATTTAGGTGTGGAAGTTAGTGGAAAATGGCCATATGGTATGGCAGCTGTACCACCATACTCGAAAAATTGTCAAGGAGATTTATATGACTGACCAAGTTATGGTATGGTGGCCCTACCAAGAACCGGCTATGGACGAGAGCTGGGAGTCCATGGAATCAGAGAGTTCACGGACATCAAAACGGTTTGGGTTCAAGGGGCGAGCTGAAAGAGCAATTGGATGGGTCTGTCGTACGTTCTTTCGACGGTTCGATCATCGGATAACATTAATCCAGATCGAGTGCCGGCGGAAAAATTATACAGACAGACTCCAGCCAGTGTCCCGCCCCGAACGCTCCAAGGCTCACTGGAGAGGAGACGATGTACAAGATACTCCGCACTTCCCGACTCTACGAACAAATCATCGAACAAATCGAAGGGTCGATCCTTGCTGGCGAGCTAAAGCCTGGGGATCAATTGCCGGCCGAGCGAGAGCTGGCGCAGAAGTTTGGGGTGAGCCGGACGGCTGTTCGCGAGGCCGTGAAGGCACTACGAGAGAAGGGTCTAGTGGAGGCAATCTCGGGGCGCGGAACATTCATCACGAACGGAACTTCCCAGGCTATCCGGCAGTCACTCGATTTGATGATGAGAATCGGGCAACCGGATGGAGGCGTGCATCTGGCGGAGATGCGGCTGATTCTCGAGCCTGGGATTGCGGCGCTGGCAGCAACCCGAGTCGAAGAGCAGCACCTGGCAGTCATGCGAGAAGCAATCGCCGTGATGGATGGGGCGAGGCAGAACCCAGATGCCTTTATCGAGGCCGACCTGGATTTTCACCTGGCCCTCGCCGAAGCGGCAGCAAATCCGTTGATATTATCGCTGCTCGATTCAATCGTTGGGTTGCTCCGGGAACAGCGGATGCGGATTTTTAATGTGGATGGAGGACCGGAGCGCGGGCAGTTTCACCACAAGCGCATTCTGGAAGCCGTGGAGAGCCGCAATCCGGAAAGAGCAGGCGAAGCGATGCGAGCACATCTTGAACAGGTCCGTGAAGACTCGCAGGTCTCTTCCACCGAGCGGGACAAGGCGCTGTCAAAACCCGCATTGTAACCTGGAGGCTGAGAGAGATGGCGAATCTTGGGTTTATCGGACTTGGGGTGATGGGCGGCCAAATGGTGAACAGGCTGCTCGATAAGGGCCACATCGTCACCGGTTACAACCGCACACGAACGAAAGCTCAGTGGCTGATTGATAGGGGAATGAAATGGGTGGACTCACCGCGCGCGGTTGCTGCTGCGACAGATGTGACGTTCTCAATGGTGACGAACGTCGCAGCCCTGGAGGCGATCGCCGCCGGGCCTGACGGAATTCTGGCAGGGCTGAGCCAAGGCAAAGTTCTGGTGGACATGAGTACGGTCAGCCCCGCTGCCAGCTGCGGGCTTGCTTGCCGGGTTCGGGAAAAAGGCGCGGATATGCTGGATTCTCCGGTGTCCGGAAGCGTGATTACGCTGCAAGAAGGAAAATTGTCGGTGATGGTTGGAGGAAAGCGCGAGACATTCGAGCGGGTGAAGCCTTTGCTACAGGACATCGGACCTAAGGTCACCTACGTCGGAGACAACGGACTCGCGTTGTCCATGAAAATTGCGACGAACCTGAGCCTCGCGGTGCAAATGATGGCATTTTCCGAAGGAGTGTTGCTGGCGGAAAAAAGTGGAATCGCGCGCGAAACAGCGGTGGACGTGTTGACGCATAGCGCGGTCGCTTCGCCCATGGTTCAGTATCGCGGGCCGTTCGTGTTAAAGATGCCAGATGAGGCCTGGTTCGACGTAAACATGATGCAGAAGGACATGCTGTTGGCCATGGAACTGGGACGCCAGTTGAATGTTCCGTTGCCGACAACCGCAGCGAGCAACGAATTTCTGACCGCGGCGCGAGGGATGGGGTGGGAAAAAAAAGATTTCGCGGTTGTCTTTGACGTATTGGCTCGAATGTCGGGAGTTTCCAAATGACGACAGCCACAAAGCACGCTGCGACAGACTCTAAGATTGCCGTGGAGCAGTGGCTACGTATGTACCGGCAGATGCTCAGGATTCGATTGTTCGAGGAACAAGCCAACGAGCTCTACACGCGAGCCCTGATGCCAGGACTCGCTCACCTCTACGTGGGAGAAGAAGGGGTTGCCGTCGGGGTTTGCGAAGCGCTTCGCGAAAGCGATTACATTACGAGCACGCATCGCGGCCACGGACATTGCCTCGCCAAGGGCGCGACACCGGATCGGATGTTCGCGGAATTGCTGGGTAAGGAAGCCGGCTACTGCCGCGGCAAGGGTGGGTCGATGCACATCGCCGACCCGGATACCGGGAACCTGGGAGCGAACGCGATCGTGGCGGGCAGTGCGGGAATCGCGACCGGCGCCGCGTTTTCCGCAAAGCAGTTGGGGACTGGGCAGGTTTCTGTGTGCTTCTTCGGTGAAGGAGCATTGGGGCAGGGAGTTCTGTACGAAGTGATGAACCTGGCGCAACTCTGGAAATTGCCGGTGATTTACATCTGCGAGAATAATCTGTACACGGAATACACGCATTTCTCTGAGACGACAGCAGGCGATATTGTGGCGCGTGCAACCGCGTTCGGCTTGCAGGCGAAGAGCGTGGACGGGCAAGATGTGCGCGCGGTGCATCTCGTTGCCACTGAACTCGTGGAACGGGCGCGCGCGGGCGGAGGCCCCGGATTTATTCTTTGCAACACCTATCGATATCGCGGCCATCACGTTGGCGACATCAACCGCGAATACTACCGTTCGAAAAAAGAAGAGCAAGAGTGGATCACGGAACGCGACCCCATCAAAAACCTGGGGGATTGGCTGGTGAAACAGAATCATGCTGACTCGGATCTCTTTGCCCGACTTCATTCGGAGATCGAAGCTGAAATGAAGAAGGCGGTGGAGTTTGCGATTGCAGCTCCTTATCCCAAACTGGATGAAGTGGGGCAGGACGTGTATGCCTGAAGCGGCAGTGCGCGAAATCACATTCGCCGAAGCAATCCGAGAAGCGCTCGCGGAAGAGATGCGCCGGGACCCACGCGTTTGCATCCTCGGCGAAGACGTAGCGGAGGCAGGCACGCCTTTCAAAGTGTTATCGGGGCTAGTGGAAGAGTTTGGTAAGGAACGAGTGGTGGACACGCCGATTTCAGAGGCGGGATTTACGGGGTTGGCTGTAGGCGCGGCGATGACGGGCATGCGCCCGGTGGTCGACATTATGTTCGGCGACTTCATCACGCTAACCATGGATCAAATGGCGAATCAGGCAGCCAAGGTGCATTACATGTCAGGGGGGAAATGGAAAGTCCCGATGGTGATGCGGACGACGCTCGGAGCTGCGCGACGATCCGCGGCGCAGCATTCGCAATCGCTGCATGCGTGGTTCAGCCACGTGCCGGGATTGAGAGTTGTGTTGCCATCAACGCCCTACGACGCGAAGGGGCTCCTGAAGACGGCGATCCGAGATGAGAATCCGGTGGTCTTTTTCGAAGACAAGATGATGTTCAAGATGAAAGGCCCGGTGCCGGCGGAGGAGTACACGATTCCGCTCGGCGT
>Ga0126381_100008692_pt1 | contig 11361 bp, 6 predicted proteins | sample PanSoiMetPlot_28_FD_96465 | JGI IMG/M metagenome (GOLD analysis project Ga0126381, IMG submission 96465) | Tropical forest soil microbial communities from Panama - MetaG Plot_28 | ecosystem: Environmental > Terrestrial > Soil > Tropical forest > Bulk soil | place: Panama | collected 2016-02-17 | reverse complement strand
GTCGCCGTCGATCCGTCGTCGGCTGAAGCGGCGCAGGCGCGAACCGTCATCGAACAGCTTCGATAGCAGTGTCTCGTCCGCTCCGTTCCACACTCATCCTGGGGATCGCTGCCCTGGGGACGGCGCTGGCCGCTTTCGGCGGCTGGCACTACGCGCGAGCGTCGGCCCCGGTGCCCGGTCCTGTCATTCTGATCTCGATCGACACGCTCCGCGCCGATCATCTGCCCGCGTACGGTTATCGCGCGATCAAGACGCCCGCGATCGATTCGCTCGCAAACGACGGCATCGTGTTCGAGCGTGCGTACACGCACAGCACGCAGACACTGCCCTCCCACGCCGCGATGATGACGGGCCGCCTGCCGTTCGAGAACGGCGTCCGGGACGACGACGCGGCGCTCGGCGCCGACGAGCGTCCCCTCGCGCAAATGCTGCGCGACAGAGGGTATGCGACCGGCGGAATCGTCTCCTCCGGTCTTCTTCGCCGAACGACCGGCCTCGCCCGTGGATTCGACTTCTTCGACGACGACGTCCCGGCCGGCGACGGCGACCTGCCGCCAGGCTTCCGCCGCCGCAGCGGCGCGGCGTCCGAAGACATCGCGGAACGATGGCTGAGCGGCCTTGGGACGACGCGGCTGTTCCTGTTTCTCCACATCGACGAGCCACGCGCGCCTCGAGCGCCTTCGTACGACGACGCGATCACGGCAGCCGACGCGGTCGTCGGACGCTTCGTGCGTTATCTGAAGGCGCATCAGCTCTACGATCAGTCGACGATTCTTCTGGTGTCCGATCACGGCGAAGGCCTCGGCGATCACGGAGAACAGGAGCACGGGCTGCTGGTTTACAACGAGGCGATTCACGTGCCGCTGATCGTGAAGCCAGCCTCTGGCGGCGGCGCGGGCCGGCGCGTTGCCGAGGTCGTGCAGCTCGCGGACATCGCGCCCACCGTGCTGGACCTCGTGAAGGCGCCGCAGCCAGGCAATCTTCGTGGACGATCGCTCAAGCCGCTGACAGAGGGCGGGTCACTCTCGTCACCGGCGCGTGTCTATACGGAATCGAGGTATGGACACAACAGGTTCGGCTGGAGCGATCTGGTCGCGGTAACGGACGGACAGTTCCAGTACATCCGGGCACCGCATGAGGAGATCTACGACCTGCGTCGCGATCCTCGCGAACGGGAAAATCTCATCGACGGCGATGTCCCGGTGAAGACACGCGACGAGTTGCGCGAGGCGCTGACGTCGATTGCGGGCGCGGCAAAGCCGGCACCCGAGGGTGATACACCGGCCGATCCAAGGGACAAGACGGCCACGGTCGAAGACTTTCGCACGGCGATCGCGCTCGTCGCGGACCGGAAATGGCCGCAGGCCATCGAGATGCTCCAGCGGATCACACGAATCGAGCCGTCCGCCGTCGCGCCATGGCGCGCACTCGCGGACGTCGCCACACTCGCGGAGCGGTACGACGTCGCGCAAGGAGCCGCGCAACATCTCGTTGATCTGACATCTGACGATGCCTCACAGTTCGTGTTCGCCGCGCGCGTGACGCTCGCGGCGCATAAGCTCGACGCCGCCGCAAGCTATGCGATGGCGGCACTCGATCTCGGGTCGAAAAACGCGCGTGTGATGGCCGACGCGCACATGGTGCTCGTCCTTGCCGCGCTTGCGCAGGACGACCGCGATACCGCACGCAGCGAGGCGCTCGCGGCTCGGCAGTCCGACCGCAACAGCGTGCTGCCGCTCTTCGTCGACGCGCAGCTGCGCGCCGGTGACGGTGAGTACGGCGAAGCGTTGCCAATTCTTGAAAAGGCGAACGCCACGGCGGCGGCGGCCCAGAGCCCCCCGCTCCAGGATTTGAAGTACCTCACCGCGGACGTCCTGATGAACTCCGACCGCGGTGCGGAAGCGGAGACGTTTCTCCTCGACGAACTGCGCGACTTTCCGCACAACCTGAAAGCGCGCGCGGCGCTGGCCACGCTGTATCAGTCGATGGGCCAGACGGAGGACGCCGCACGCACGGCCGCGGATCTCGTGCGCATTACGCCATCGCCTGAGGCGTACTCGATCGCTGCGAAGCTGTGGACGTCGCTCGGCGACAAGAAACAGGCCGCTGCCGTTCGAGCCGACGCGAAGCGGCTCTTTCCCGCCCGCCGCAACGCTCATTAGAAGGCGATTTCCGATGTATGTAGCGCAGACCTTAAGGTCTGCGGTGATGCAGGCCTAAAGGCCTGCGCTACAAGAGAAAAATCCAGACGTCCGGCTGAAGCCGGACGCTACGTACGATCACGGCGTACGCAAGAAGGGCGGCTCGTTGCCGAGCCGCCCCTCAACTTTCCGGCGATCCAAGACTAGAAGCGGAATCCCAACGAGAGACGCAGCGTGCGGCCGCCAAGCGTCGAACCCGTGAACGCCGCCGGATACGCGTTGATGCCCGAGTTGTTGTTGTTCGTCAGCGTGTTGCCCGTGGCAGTGCCGAACGACGCGCTCGGCGTGTACGTGGTCGCCAGCCCGAGGTTGTCGACGCCGGCAGCCTTGTTCTGGCTGACGGTCGTGTTCCACGCGATCAGCTTCTCATTGTTGAAAAGATTGAACGTGTCGAACTTCAGCCACGGGCGCAAGGTGCGGAACGCCGGCACGTTGTAGTTGATCGACAGGTCGACGACTCCGTAACCCGGGAACGTCTGAGATCCGCGATCTCCAAAGAAGACGCTGTTCCCGTTCGCCGCCGGCAGATCGGGATATCCCGCCGCCTTGAGGATCGCGATCTGCTGCGCGGTGATCGCTTGGTTGATCGCCACGATGCTGTAGCTGCGGCCGGAATCCAGCCGCCAGATCCCCGAAATCGAAACATCGCCGGCGCGCTTCATGTCGACGTCGTAAACGGTCCACGCTCGGAAACGCGACCTCTGGAAGTCCGGCAGATGCCCTTCAGGAAAGTTGCGAGCCGCGGAGAACGCTTCTGGATAATCACCAATCTCCGACGTGTTCCCCGGCTTGTTCGATCCTTCGCCTTCGTAGTTGCCGTCGTTCTTGAGTTGCAGCGTGTAGTGCCCCTGGACCCACCACCGCGGCGTAATGCGGTAGCGCGACTGGAACACGAGGCCCTGATACTGCCGATCGGCCAGATCGGTGTTCTGGAAGATGCGGTTCGTGAAGAGGCCGGCGCTGATGCCGTTGATCACGACGTTCGTGAACCCGCCCTGAATCGTCCGGAAATCCTCGATCATGTCGTGCGTGACACGCGCCACGTAGCTGATTTCGGCGTAGCCCTTGCCACCGTTGATGTTCTCGCCGTACGAGAGCGAGAACTCGTGCGTCAGCGGCGACTTCGTGCCGGGGGCCATGAACACGTTCTTCGTCGGATCGGACACCGACGCGTTCGCCGAGTTGATCGGATAGTTCGCGAGGTTGAAGCCCGCGGCGAAGCCGTAACCTTGCCCCGCCGGTCCCTGATAGACAGGCTCGATATCGGGCGGGTTGCCGACCGGGCTGTTCTGTCCGACCTGCGCTTCGTCGTACCGTCCGGAATACTGGCCGTACGTCACGTGGATGATGTGATCGCCGCTGCCGGTGACATCGTAGGCCGCAGCGAGCCGCGGCACGATGCGGTTGGTGTTGATGCTGACGATGTCGCCCGTGGAGACCACGGCCACGTGCTCGAACCGCGCGCCGAGATCGAGGGACCAGTGATTGTTCACCGTCCAGTGGTCCTGCGCGAACGCCGAGTTGTTGTCGACGTTCATGACCGCGCCTTTGACGGCGGGGTACCAGTCAAGGTACGAGACGCCAGGCTCGAACACCGGAATCGGACGGCCCGTCCCGTCGAGCACCGGAGCGCCGGCGGGGTTCGTCAGGAAGTCGGCGTTGAAGACGTACCCGGTCGACGACTGCGAGTTGCCGCCGGTCCGCTGACTGCGGAACCACTCGTAGCCCACTTTGGTTTCATGGCGTCCGCCACGGTTCCAGAAGTCGGACACGTTCGCGGTGAACTGCCGGTTGTTGCGGTTCTCCGGGTCGGTGGCGTCGAAGTACGGCGCGTTGTAGAGGCACGCGCACTGCGTCGCGGAGAGAATCGGTGAATCGAGCAGATTCGTGCTCGTGCCGCCGTCATTCGTGAAGTCGAAGTGGCGCTGCGAGTACTGCGCTTCAACCAGCAGGTTGTTCCTCAGGACGCCCTTGTAGTTCGTGTAGTAGTACCAGTTCGGATTGCTTCGATCGACTTCGCTGTGCGGGTCGATGATGAAGCTCTGCAATCCCGAGTTGTTGGTGCGGGTTCTCGGATCCGTCAGGAATCCGCCCTGCAGCGTGTGGCCATTGGCGACGGTGCCAGTCAGTTTGATCTCGCCACGTTTGTTCGTATCGACGCTCGGGAGCACGACGCCGGTCTGCTGCAGCGTCGTCGTGTTGTTCAACTGTCCGTAGCGGCCGGCGGAGAAGAACCACAGGTGCTGCCGCACCAACGGACCTCCGAACGTACCTTCGTAACTGCGCGAGGTGATGTCCGGGTGGGCCGCATCGACAGTTGCCTGCCCCTTCGACACTTCGAACGGCGTCGCGGTGGTCCACGACGGATTCGAGAAGTTGATGCGAGCGCTGCCAGAGAACAGATCGCCGCCGCTCTTCGTAACGGCGTTGACGACGCCGCCGCTGAAGCGGCCGTACTCCGCCGAAATGCCCGACGTCAGCACCTGCGTTTCCTGAATGGCGTCCTCGATGAACAGGTTCTGCGGCTGCGCGAACAGGTTGTCGTTGATGTCGACGCCGTTCACCATGAAGATGTTGTCGAAGGCAAACGCGCCGTTGATGTTCACCTGACCCGCGTTTGGCGAGTTTTCGTTAATCGCCGGCGCCAGCGTCGCGATGCCCTGAATGGTTCGCGGCGTCGCAAGTTGTTCGATTTCCTCGTGCAGGAAGTTCTGGCCCACCACGGGTGACGCGATCGGCGCCGGAACGGAGCCCTGGACAGTCACCGACTCAGCGACGCCGGACGGTTGAATCGTGACGTTCTGCTCCGTCGTCAGACCGAGCGAGAGCGCGACCGAGCGGGCGACTGTCTGAAATCCCTGGATGTCGAACTTCAGCGAGTAGGTGCCAGCGGGAAGGAGCGTCAGGGTGTACAACCCCTGCGAGTCCGTTGTGGCGGTGCGCGCGCCTTGCAGCGCGGGCGACGTCGCGGTGACGGTCACACCAGGCACGGGCAGGTCTTGTGCGTCCTTTACAACTCCTCGAATAGTCCCGGTCTGCACGCCTTGCGCAAAGGCGCTGGACGGCCCGCAAAGGAGCCAGACCGCAGCAGCGAAAACAGCAATGCGTTTCATCTGAGTGCCTCCTCCATGAGTTTGCCGAAGCGGATGTTAGAGGATTGACGAGAGACAGGACGCTGTCGCTGCACCGTGAGTGACAAGAATCCAGGGACGAACGAACGAATCCAGGGACGAGCGTACAAATATCCAAGGAGGCGTATTCAGACCTAGGCGTGTAGTCTAAAAACCTACTGAGCTTTCGCCGACCTCTGCCGTTCCCGCAGGTCGGCTTTGAACTGCGGGTTGACTGCGAATCCGTTCTTCTCGGCCAGCTTCAGCTCCTGTTCAGCCTCGACGAGACGATCTGTCTGCATGTAGATGACGGCAAGGTTGTTGTGCGCTTCGCCGTACTTCGGATTCACGTCGACGGCGGCTTTCCAGTTGGCTTCGGCCGCGTCGCGATCGCCATTTCTGAAGTACGCGCTGCCCAGCGCGAGCAGGGTCTCGGCGGGCGGACGGAACGGACCGCCGATGTTACGTGACTGCGTCTCGAGATCCCGGAGGTGCTGCTCCGCCACGAGCGCCTGCGGTCGAGTCAGTCCACGCCAGCCGCGATCGCGCAAGGCTCGCAGCTCGTGAACCTCGTCGTCGCGTCGCTTCTCGGCGTCGACGTTGCCGGCCTGTTGCAATCCGTGAACAGTGCGGAGCACCTCGATGCAGTCTTTGTAGGCCTGCGCCGCGTTCGCGTAACGCCGCAAATTCATGTTCGCCTGCCCAATCCCGTAGTGCGCGATGGAGAGCAGAGGGTCCTTTTGCACCGCTTTCGAGAACGCGTCGATCGCTCGTTCGAACTGCTCGGCCGCAAGATATTCCTGGCCCGTGCGAAACAACACAAGCGCCGCGGTGCGATCCGCCTCGGTCGCGAGTTGCGCGTGAACGTGAAGCGGCCCGATTGCAGCCGACAACGCGAACGCCGCAAGAAGGTGTCGTACGTGCATCACGCACTTCAAAAAGAAAGGGGGCCGCTCCGGCGGCCCCCGATCTTACCCGTTGGTTGTCGAATGGACTAGAACTCGAAGCGGGCGCCGATACGCAGCGCGCGGGGAACCTGGAACTGCGGCGGTGTGCCGCCGATCAGCGAGTTCACCGGCTTGCCGAAATCGGGATTCGCCGTACCGGCATTGAGCTCGGTGTCCTGGTCGTAGCCAATCGTACGCGTCTCATTGAAGAGATTGAACACGTCAGCCGTGAGCGTGATTCGACGGCCGCCAGGGATCCTGAGCTGCCACCCCGCCTGCAGGTCGACCTGGCTCTCGAACGGCGTGCGCGTCAAGAACCCGTCGACCGTCTGGATGCCGCTCCCACGCGGCGCCGTCGGGATTTCGCCAGCGGAGTCGTAAACCGGGTTGGCGGCCATCGGCGTCAGCGGTTTGCCACTGCTCAGGTTGATGTTGAGACCAACGTTCAGGCCCTTCGGGAACATGTAGTTGCCGAACAGTTTGACCTGGTGCGGACGGTCGAGCGGCAGGATGCCGATCTGCCCCAAGTACTGAATGTTGCCTTCACCGGGGAAGTACGTGGTGTACGTCGGGTCGTTCGTCGGGAAGTCATAGAGCGACGAGATGCCCGGATCCGACTGCGTGTTGTCGTCGCGGTAGAACCCCTCGAAGTTGCCGCGCAGACGCGAGTAACGATACGACGCGTTGCCGGTCCAGTTGGTACCGCGACGGTTCAGCGTGAACTCAATCGAGTTGTACCTGTGGATCGGATCGTCGAACTTCACCGCGCCCAACGCCGGAAACAGGCCAACGGCTTGTGCGTTGATTGGCGACGACGAGGTGGGGTTCGTGAGGATATACGTGACACCGCACGGCACAGACGCTGTCTGCGGCAACTCGTACGCGGCCATCGGGCAGTCCGTGATGTCTTCGAGCACGCGACCCGTGTTGCGGAACACGTAGCGCACACCGAAGGTCGTACGATCCATGATCTCGCGTTCGAAGCCGAGGACGACCTCGCTGTTGTAGCTCATCTTCGCATTTGGATCGACGTCGTCTGGAAACGCGCCGAGCAGAATCGAGTGCGTCGTGGTCGGAGCAGCAGTAGCCGACGCTCGCGTCACCGTGCCTGCGGCAACCGGCCGCGTCAGAGCGGCATCGAAATAGTCGATGCGCGAGTAACCATCGTCAGCGGAAAGCGCACGAGCCGCGAGGTCGTTCGGGACGCGGTTGTAGTAGATCCCGTAGTTGCCGTAGATCTTCGTCTTGCCGTCGCCCGTCGCGTCGAACGTCGCGCCGATGCGCGGCGCCCAGTTGTTCTTGAGCTGCCAGCCCTTGATCAGATCTCCGTTGAGCGACTCCTGATCGAGGCGGATGCCAGGGTTGATCGTCAGGCGGCTGCCTACCTTCCAGGAATCCTGCACGAACCCGTCGTAGTAACTCTGCGTGGTGTTGTGGCCGTTGTTGTAGTTGGCGCGCGTGACGCGGTAAATCTTGCCGAATGTTACGTCGGGGAGGATGGTGATCGCGGCGCCAGTTGCCGTCGTGCGGCCGTCAGGTCCGACGAACGTCGGTCCAGTGATGTTGTTGAACTGATTGTACGCGACGCTGCTGTACTCAAAGCCGTACTTGATCTGGTGGCCGCCGAAGACGTTCGTCGCCTTGATGGCGCCCATGCGGTTCAAGCTCTCGTTGCCTTTCTCGTACCGGCCAATGCCGCCAGACACCACCGTCGGCGTCACCGTCTGATCCGTGATCGACCACGTGTCGACTGACGGAAGCTCGCTGATCGTGTTGTCCGACCGCGCGAACGACGCTTCGAGCAGGAAATGGCTGTTGACGACGCCGTCGTAACGGACTGTCTGCTGATTACCGCCGTAATCGATGGTGCTGAAGCCCGATGTGGACGTCCGCAACAGCGATGAAACTCGCTGCGGCCCGGTGTTGCCGTGCGACGGATCGCCGAAGAAGGACGCGTCGATTTTGTGCGAGCTGTTCGCCTGGAACGTTGCCTTTGCCGCATATGAGACGGTCCGGCGGCTGCGGTCCACGTCGCCGAGGCTCGCGAGCGCGAATCCTGGCGGCGCGTTGTATGTCGTAGAGCTCCAGGAGGGGTCGATCGCGCCAAAGAAGAACAGGTGGTTCTTGAACACCGGACCGCCGATGGTTGCGCCCGTGTCGGTCTGGGACGCGCCGACGGTGTTCACGGTGCCGTTGGACGACTGCGTCTGCTTATACGCATTCTGGAACGAGTTCGGCTGGCCGTAGCTGAAGAGCGAACCACGGTAGCTGTTGGTGCCGCTCTTCGTGATGACGTTGACAACGCCGCCGGTCGACTGTCCGTATTCCGCTTCGAAGCCGCCCGTCTTGATCTGCACTTCCTGCACGAAGTCGTACGGCGTTGCGTTGCCGAGCGAGCCGAAGATGATCGAGTACGAACCGAGACCGCCGTATCCGGTGTTGGTGACGTTTGTGCCGTCCACTACGTACTGGTTCTCGAGACCCGAACCACCGGAAATCGACGGGTTCATCCGGCCGAGGGTGCCGGAGCTGCTGACGCCAGGCGCGAGGTACATCACATCCGCGACGCGGCGGCCGACAGGGAGGTCTGCCAGCTGATCGGTCGACAGCGTCGCGCCGATCGTCGTCGACGTGGTGTCGATCGCCCTGACCGCTCCGGTCACTTGCACAGTCTCTGTGAGGCCGCCAACTTCCATCTTCAGCGCGACCTCTGCGGTCTGGCCGAGACGGACATTCACGTCCTTCTGTTCGATCGCCTTGAAACCCTGAAGCTCCGCGCGCACGGAGTAGGTTCCCGGCGTCAGGAACGGAATACTGAAACGCCCGTCTCCGGTCGTCGTCGTGCTCTTGGCGCCCTGCGGACCCGTGGCGACGACTGTCGCGCCCGGCACCGCGAGCCCCTGCGAATCCAGCAGCTGACCTGCTATCTGTCCCGTGGTTTCCTGCGCTAAAACCGGCGTCGCGAACAACGCCAAGGCGAGAAGGAAAACTAAGCTTCTTGCTCGCATTTCCTGTGCTCCTTATGTGGTCGTCTCAGTCCGGACACATCCGCATTGCAACTGAGACAACGAGTGGTAATGACTCCGGCACCAGACAGTAAAGAAACCCGGAACCAAGGGCTGATTCTAATGTATCGATGATGTGACGAGTGTCGTCCAGAATGGTACGGATACGCAGATTTTGATGATGAATAGCGTGAATCCAAGAAAGCGGATCGACTGGCGATCAGGTGGCGTCACCGGCAGAGGACGAACAATCAGTAAGAACGCCGCCGGATCTTCCGGGGAGGGGTGCAGAAACGATCGGGACACGCTCCGAGGAGACCGGGACACGCATAACCGGACTCGGAACCGTGCGATCTAAGACCGGCACCTCGGTCCAGACAAGCTGTACGCCGTGAAACCGACTCGGGGGCGCCCGGGAACGCGTTGGAACCGCTGATCCACGACCAGGTACGCGTCGCGTACGAGCGGGAACGCCCAGGGCACGTGCGGTAAGGCCCTGGGGACGTCCTGTTGCGGTGAGGAAACTGTCGAATGCGAGGCTAGTTCGAGCGGGACGCCGACTCAATCTGCCGGAGAGCGTCGGCGATCAGCTTTTCGTTGTCTTCTTTCGAGATGTTGCGCTGGAGGATCTTCGACGCGATTGTCACCGAGAGATCAACAGCTTCCTGCCGAATCTGTTGCAGCGCGCGTGTCGTCTGCAGATCGATCTGACGTTCGGCGTTCTTGATCATCGTGTCGGCTTCAGTGCGTGCGCGCTCTCGAAGCTCCTGGCGAAGCCGCTCCGCGTCACGCCGTGCCTCCTCGATGATCGACACGGCCTCGGCCTGTGCACTCTGAAGCCTGGTCGCGTATTCCTTCAGCCGCGCCTCGGCGTCGTCGCGATCGCGCTTCGCGTCTGAAAGCGACTTGTGGATGAAATCCTCGCGCTGCTTCAGCAGCGACAGGATGGGTCCCCAGGCGAATTTGCCGAGAACGATGACGACGATGACGAAAATGACGATCGTCCAGACGGCGTTTCCGACGTTTCCCGCAAACGGGCTGAGCGGCGCCTCTTCGGCTGCGTAGAGGGGAATAGCCGATAGCCCGACAAACGCGAGTATCAGTGCTTTCTTCATAGGAGATCCAAGGTCCGTAGCGTCCGCGTTTTGGCAGACGCTACGGACAAACGAACTACGCCTTCAACACCGCCAACAGACCGACGACAACCGCGAACAGCGTCGCGCCTTCGATCATCGCCGCGGTGATGATCATGGCCGTCGAGATCTGACCGGCCGCCGCGGGCTGCCGTGCCATCGATTCGACCGCCGAGCCGCCGATCCGGCCGATGCCGGCGGCGCCGCCCATGATCGCCAGACCCGCGCCGATCGAGCCGCCGAGCCAGCCGGCTCCGTGCGTTGTCAGGAACGTGGCCTTTTCGGCCGCCGCGCCCGCGGCCTCCTGCGCGAACGCGACCGACGGCATCAGCGCCATCACGACGCCGACGGCCGCCAACCCGAGAGCCCATCTCACAATCTGTTTCCGATCCATCTGTACTTCCTTCGGCGGGCTCGAGCCCGCGCTAGGCAGGCCTGAGGCCCGCACTACACTCACCGCCCGGGGAGCGGCGTCTTCCGATCGCCATCGCAGTCACGCCTCACGGCCCGCATTCGCCCCGAACCTTGCGAGCATGGCGATTGTTGCTACTCATCGTCGTGTCCGCCTTTAGGCGGACGGCCGGCTAAAGCCGGCCACTACGTACATCTCAGTGCGCCGCCGCTCCGTGTCCGTGTTCTTGCCCATGATCGCCCTCATGCTCGTCATGGTGCAGCACGACCGACATCCCGATGAACAGCGTCGTCAAGAACGTGAAGATGAATGCCTGCAGGAACGCGACGAACAGTTCGAGCAGGGTGATCGCCACGCTGCCGAGAGTGACAACAGCGCCGATTCCGAGACCGAGCCCGGTGCTCTTCGCGCCGGCCGCCAGGATGAAGCTGAGCAGGACGGCCAGCAGGATGTGGCCAGCGATCATGTTCGCGAAAAGCCGGACGGCGAGCGCGAAAATCTTGGCGATCAAGCCGATGATCTCGACGAGCGCGAGGAGCGGCTTCAGCCAGAT
>Ga0126381_100008691_pt1 | contig 11362 bp, 8 predicted proteins | sample PanSoiMetPlot_28_FD_96465 | JGI IMG/M metagenome (GOLD analysis project Ga0126381, IMG submission 96465) | Tropical forest soil microbial communities from Panama - MetaG Plot_28 | ecosystem: Environmental > Terrestrial > Soil > Tropical forest > Bulk soil | place: Panama | collected 2016-02-17 | reverse complement strand
AAGTTCGCCCCTTTTCAGTTCCACGACCCGTCCATCACCGAACGATACAGCTGCGGCGCCGGAGAGTACTAAGCCAACGTGTTCAACGTTGCACCGGGTGTAGCCCACCCTCGGGCCAACGTGATCGCTCCATTTCCAGCCGGGCTCATAAATCGCGCGACCGATTGTCATCGCGCTAAGATGCACAAGCTCGAAGCGACCTTTCCGCATAACACGAACCTCATCCGGCGCTTCAAACCGTTTCAGAATGACGCTAACTTCTTCGCTACTCATCGACATTAGCGATGCTTGCTAGTTTTCTACGCCCTTCATTTTCCCATGTTGGTTGTAGCGATCTGTTAGATGGCATGTCGCATGGCTTGCGCACAATAAAAAAGGTATGTCGACGCCGCGATCAGCAGGGGCGAAGAGTAAACTCCCGGCATCATACGGTGCCGATATAACAAGGCTACCATGTGACCAAGACCGTTCGCGAGCATAGCAACAGGATAGGCGATCACGATTGCCAAGTGGCTGCCGCGAAAGGCTAAGAGAGATAAAGCGAACGCCACGAAAATGCCAAGATATAGCCCGGCCAGCCACACCCTGAACGTAAAGAGAGCTTTCGAATGGCTTGAACAACGGGATTATACACTGATAGAAAGTCGGTTAGCGGCTCGTCGGCCACAAGCAAGCTCAATGCGACTGATAACAGGATCCAAGCGAATCCAAATCGTAAGGTTTGTTGGCTGATGAGTCCGGCCGTTATGATGGCTCACAAATATCGTCTCACGGTAGGCAAGGCGACGCAATGACTACAGACTAGATAAAAACTGCGTTCCATTCGACGAGACGCCATTTACTTACGAGACCGTTCACAACGAAAGGATCGCCTAAAATAAATTCTTCCGCTGCCTCACGTGTTGTGAAAACTCCCATGGCGCCTTCGGGGGGATTCCCAAGCGGACCGGCCGCGAGAACGAGTCCGCGAGCATGGAACTCATCGAGCCTCGCACGATGAGCCGGATAGTGAGCCCCGACTTTTGACAAGGCATCTGGTGCCATTTCGTAGAAGGAAACAATCTTCATACTGTTAATTCGATAATTGGGCATCTAACTATCACAGGGCGCGACGGGAAGCAGCCGCCGATGATGGGAAGATCATGAGTCAAAGAGATGCTTGCACTGAGCTATTTTCAAGAAGTAGCTGCGGTAAGCCACGCCGCAGGGTGTTGTGGCAAACATCACAAAGACTTCTTGGAAATGGGGCGATTGGTTTCATCGATCGGTTAGACCGCATGCAGCGCACTAATCGTGACATAATAGCCATCGGGATCTCGGAGTGAGAACTCTCGTGTTTGAGTGTTCAGGTTCACATGGGGCTCCTCTTCGAACCGGGCTACCAGAGCGCGTGCTCTCTTCAGTACGATATCGAAATCGTCAACCCGGAAGAACAAGAGGAGACCGTTGCCAGGCCTCCCCTGGTCCGGCCTCATCAAGGAGGGATGGTCGTGCACGCCCCACTGGTGAAGGCAAAGCAAGACGGTTCCATCCGTATCGAAGATTTGGCCCCAGCCGTCATGGACCGGACGCCCTTCGGGCTGGCCAAAGAGCGACTGGTACCATTTGAAGCTACCCGCAACGTCACTAACGCCGATTATCGTCCAAGTGCGTTTCATGGCGGTTCGCTCCAGCGCTTGGTTAGGCGGACAACCGTCGCGATGCGCCTATTTTCCATAAAGTCTGGCGCCTCGGCGTTCGTCTCATCGGCCGGTGCGGGTGAAACCTCCTTTCAATCTTGAGGATCTCCTTCAGCGCCTTCACGTTCTCCCTAAGGTAGACCAAGTCGGAGTGAAACATCACGACTCCCCTTCTCAACCGTGCGGTCTCGCGCGAGAACTTCGGTAATCGAAGCAATCGCTCCAAGAACTTGACGTGTTCAAGCAACGGTTCGATGCGCAGCTTCGTCCAGTCTGTTGCTGAAGCTATACCCAAGAACTCCTTCTTAAGTTGCTCGAGTGCTCGTCTGTGGCTGGGAATGTCTTCCTTGTAACTTCTATCCATGAAACTGCTTCCGTCGAGCCCTTGCTTGGCTTCCTGCCCGGTCTTCGAGGGCGACACCGACGGGCCATTGGCTCCGCTGGCTCGCTAATCGTCGTATAACCAAAATCATCGATAAACTCTTGGGGTATCTCAGTTGCCTTAATCGATTGGTTAGCCGGTGCATTCGCTTTGAGTCGTGGCATTTTGAATTCTTTCCAGCGCCGTTCCACGCGTGTGGCAACCACCAGATGTTGCCGCAGGGTTAATTGCAGATAAAATCTGTACAATCCGACCCACGAGTGTTGCGGATCTTACGCTGGGGCGCCGCCGAGTGCGCCGGGGATTGGCGGAGCGGTGTCGGGAGCCAGGACTTGTTTGGGCGGTTTTTCGGGCGGCATTTTTCTTCCCGGCGGCGGCGCGGCGCCTGGCGGCGGATTAATCAGGCGGCCGTGCTCGACGATCTCTTTGATTTGCGAGCCGTCGAGTGTTTCATACTCGAGCAGCGCTTTGGCGATTACCTCGAGCTTGTCGCGATTCGCGGTGAGCGTTCTCTTCGCCAGCTGATACGCGTCATCAAGTAGTTTTTTCACTTCCTGATCGATTTGTTCGGCAGTCGCTTCGCTGTAATCGCGCGCACGAGAGATGTCGCGACCCAGGAAAACGTAATCTTCGTGGTCGCCATATTCGACCATGCCCATTTTTTCGCTCATGCCCCACTCGCAAACCATCCGGCGCGCAATTGCCGTCGCCGTTTTGATGTCGCCCCGTGCGCCATTTGTGATGTCGCCAAACACGATCTCCTCCGCGACACGGCCGCCCATGCTGACAGCGAGACCAGCGAGCAATTCGTTTTTGCGATTCGTGTATTTGTCTTCCTCCGGCAACCACATGGTGGATCCAAGCGAGGGACCGCGCGGAATGATGGTAACTTTGTGCAGTGGCTCGGTGTTCGGGAGAAGCTCGAGCAGGAGCGCGTGGCCCGCTTCGTGATACGCTGTGTTTTCCTTTTCCTTTTCGCTTAAGGCGAGACTTCGGCGTTCCTTGCCCCAGCGGACTTTGTCCCGGGCTTCCTCGAGTTCGGCGAGCGTGATTCCCTTCAATCCCCGGCGAGCCGCGAGCAAGGCGGCTTCATTGATGACATTCGCGAGTTCCGCTCCGGAATAACCCGGTGTGCCGCGCGCGACCACTGCGAGATCGACGCCTTCGGCAAGCTTCACTTTCTTCGCGTGAACGCGCAAAATTTCTTCGCGCCCCTTCACGTCAGGTAAATTGACCGTGATTTGGCGATCGAAGCGTCCGGGTCGGAGCAATGCGGGATCGAGAACATCGGGGCGGTTTGTGGCAGCGATGATAATCACCCCTTCCTGCGTATCGAAGCCGTCCATTTCCACAAGCAACGCATTCAACGTTTGCTCGCGCTCGTCGTGTCCGCCGCCTACGCCGTGGCCGCGGTGACGCCCAACGGCGTCAATCTCGTCGATGAAAATGATGCACGGCGCCGATTTCTTGCCTTGCTCAAACATGTCGCGGACCCGCGAGGCGCCGACGCCTACAAACATCTCAACAAAGTCGGAGCCGCTGATAGAAAAGAACGGGACATCCGCTTCCCCTGCGATCGCGCGTGCAAGCAACGTTTTTCCAGTGCCGGGCGGACCGACCATCAGCACGCCCTTGGGAATACGGCCGCCGAGCTTCTGGAATTTTTTCGGGTCACGCAAAAACTCGACGAGCTCCTGTACTTCGTCCTTTGCTTCTTCAACGCCCGCAACGTCACGAAATGTGATTTTGTTTTTGTCGCGAGCGAGCATCCGCGCTTTCGATTTCCCGAAATTGAGCGCGCCTTTCCCGGCCATGCGGATTTGCTGTCGAAACAGAAAATAAAGCACAAGGAGGAAAAGAGCGATTGGCAAGAAACCAACGACGGTCTGTGCCAGCACGTTCGATTCAGTTTTGATCGCTGGCTGAATACCGGCGGCTGCGAGCTTTTGCTGCAAATCATTGGTGAAACTCAGATACACGGTTGTTCGAAACGGAATCTGCTGAGCGGGCGCTGAACCTACTCCCTGACGGATATACGCGCCTCGCAGCGTCTGGGTGGGTCGCCCGTCCTCCACCACGAGGGTAAGCGGGTAGTTCTTGTCATTGACGATCTGTTTGTTGTCGAGCAACTCCAGAAAACGGTTGTAAGGGACGTCTTCGACGGGCTGCATTCCTCCCCGGTAAAAGAGCATCGCCAGCGCGATAAACCCAAAGGCGATCACGATGAGAATGACACCGCGCCAGTTAAAATTGGGTTCGTTCCCGCGGGGCTTGTTTTCTCTCTGGGAGTTGCGATCAGACTGAGCCATAAGATTCGTTAACGACGTTAAAAATTAACATGAACAACCTCGCAATGCAAAATGGTGGAACGAGTCATTTTCCGTCTTATATCGTATCTGCGGCGCGCATTGCGTCGCTCGTCGATTTCAGTAAACTTTCAACCCAAATAGAGTCATGACGGAACTGGTTTCATCGGTGGCAGATAAAATCGATCGGGCTGTGCAGCGGGTCACGCCGTTTGCCTACCGCGTGCGACGGACCGGCCGCCGTTGGGTGCGGCGGGCTTTGCGCAAACCTCGCAGCGTCTCCGAGGGCCCTAATCTGTTGCCGTTGTTGATTCAGGTGCTTGCTAGTTTCACCAAAGCGGACGGGGTTTTGCTAGAGGAAGAGATCGACTCCAGCCTCGGGTTCCTGCGTTACGATTATCCGGAGGCGGTTTATTCGGAGCTGCGACAGTTGTTCCGGCAGGCGCTCTACGAACATCAGGACCTTGCCGCGATGGCGCAAAAACTCAGCGCGCAACTGAGCACGGAGCGGAAGATCATGCTTGGAGTACAGCTCTACGACCTGATCTCGCAAGCCGGTTTGAAGCAGGAACAGGTGGTCGCGTTCTATTCGTTCATGTCGCAGCTTGGCATGGCCGCGCAAGCGATCGACATCGTTTATCAACTCAACGCATCGGAGGATTCGGACCCATCGATCTACCAGCACGGCGCGTCACCGCTTGAGTCGTTGTCGTTTGGTACGAATGGGAAGGCTGATGTGCCGCTCAAGAACCTGACCGACAACGATCGCCTTATGGCCTTCCGTTATCACGATCTGATTTTGCTGAAAAATTACAGCGGCCAGAGTGTGTCGGTGCGCGGAAGACCGCTTGTTCGCGGCGGATTTTGCCGAATTTATCCCGGTCAGCGTATTCTGGTAGGCGACCAGGTGCTCAGTTACCAGGAGCTCGCCCAATATTTCAACGCGAAGAAGAACGTTTCGCTTCCCCAAATATTCATCCGTGTAAGCAGGGATGCGGAGGAAGTGCAGCTGGAGCGCTCGCGGACGCGCGAGAGTGCGCTCAGGGTTACTTTCGGGTTGAAGGTGCGTGTCAAAGCGCTGCGCGACATCGATGCCGAACTCAACGGCGTGAAACTAAAAGCCGGCACGAAAGTCGAAGCGACTCTCGAAGACAAGATCGTTTTCCGCAACGATACCGAGATGGATCTCACGGACTTGCGCCGGCGGGCCCGCGCACTGGGCGGCCGGTTTCAGCTTAAAGCGTCCAAGTCCGAATATCTGGTTTCGAACGATCCAAGCCGGCTGCAATCCGACGATATCCTGCTGTCGCCCGGAACGAGCGGAGACGTGGTCTTGAAGATTTTCTGCGATTACGATCAGCGGGTGGGTTTACTGGAGGTGATTGAGGCCGATCGGCCAATTCTCGTGGGGGAAACAACGGTGCGCACGACTGCGCAACTGAGAGACGGCGACACCATTCGGATCGATGTCGGGCAGGTTCTGCGATGCAATTTTTCGGAACGCATCATTGAAGAAGAGCGCAATATCATTCGTACGCTCGAGGTCAACGAAGTGACGCACCGCTTCAGCAAGGGTGAAATCGGGCTGGAAGGAATTTCGTTCAGTGTCACACGTGGCGAGTTGGTTTGTGTGATGGGAGCGAGCGGCTCGGGGAAAAGTACACTTCTGAAAGTCCTGGCAGGTCAACTTCAGCCGACGACCGGCGAAGTGATTCTGAATGGTCAATCGCTGTACAAGAACCTCGACACCCTAAAGCACTACATCAGTTACATGCCGCAACAGGACTCGTTCGACGAGCATCTCACCATTGGTGAAAACCTGCAGTTTGCGGCGGCGATTCGCGCGCCGCATCTGTCACGACGCGATCGCAGCCGCCGTTTGGACGCAAAACTCGTGGAGCTAGGTCTGGTGGAGCGCCGCGATGCCGTGGTGGGCAGCGCGGACCGGAAAACATTGAGTGGTGGCGAACGCAAGCGTCTCAACATTGGGCTGGATATGATCGGTATGTCGGACGTTTACCTTTTCGACGAACCAACTTCGGGACTCTCCTCAAAGGATTCCGAGCACGTGATGGAGATCATCCGCGGGATGGCGCACAACAAAATCATCGTCGTCACTATCCATCAGCCGAGTTCCAAGATTTTCCAGATGTTCCACAAAGCGCTTTTGCTCGATAAAGGAGGGCGGCTGGTTTTTTTCGGTACGCCATCAGACATGCTCCGTTATTTTGCCGAAGCGGAACACCAACACCAGTTCGGGGCAGAGCTCGGCGCTTGCCCATCCTGCGGAACGACGCGCCCGGAATTCATTTTCGACGTGCTGGAAACGCCGTTGCGCGATTTGAGCGGGGACATCATCTACGAGGAAAACAGTCGGGGGCAGTTGGTGGCGGCGCGCCGTTACTCGCCGGAATTCTGGCGTGATAAATACGAAGCGTTCCGATTAATACAGGACGTCAAACAAGTCTCTCTGCTGCAGGAGTCTCCTCCGCCACTGCCGAGCGCGCCTGCGCAAAGGAAGCGGCTGCCGCTACGGTGGCATGATGAGTGGACGCAATTTCGCACGCTCCTGCGTCGCGCCTTTATCAGTAAACTGCGCAATCGAGCCAATCTCGTCATCACCATTTGTGTTTCTCCGGTGCTGGCGTTGCTAATCGCCACTATTCTGCGCTACTCGGAAAGTGGGGCGTACGATTTTGCTTCCGCCTACCATATCCCGACGTTTTTGTTCCTTGGCCTGATCGTTGCGATGTTCCTGGGCCTAACGAACAGCGCCGACGATATTATCCGCGACCGGGCGGTGCTCCAGCGTGAGCGTAATCTTGACGTGCGTCTTTCCTACTATGTGACGGCGAAAACGCTGACTCTTGGCGTATTTGCGCTCATTCAATGCGTGCTCTTTGTCCTGATTGGTAATTACGTCCTGGAGATCCGCGGGATGTTCTGGATTTACCTCGGAATCATGTTCATGACAGCGATCAGCGGCGTGTCGCTTGGTCTGCTTATTTCCTCGCTCGTCGCCGATCCGAAGACGGCGGCGAACATCGTTCCGCTGGTCTTAATTCCGCAGATCATCATGGGCGGCGCTCTCATCAAATATGAGGACATGAATCGGAACCTGGCTCTGCTCTACGCGCTCTCGCATTGGTTCTCGGAGCATCCGACCAAAGAGCAGGAAAAGAAAATGGGCAGCAAACTGGAGGTCCCGTTTGTCTGTCAGTTCATTGCGATGCGATGGTCGTACGAGGAGATAGTTGCCGCGCAAGCCAAGCTGAATCCACTCACGCGGCGGCAGGATCGGACACAGCGCGAAATCGATCGTATCGTGGCGAAACCTGACCAGAACCCCGCAGACCGTAAACGGCTGGATGACCTAAAGGAGACGCTCGCTCTGCTTTCCGGGCTGGAAGCGAAATCCCCTGGGGAGCTGGATCATTATCTGGGTCTGGTTGATCAGATTCTGGACCGTAAACGGCCGTTCGACCGTGTTCTTTTCAGGGACGCGACTGGGGCGGTAACGGCCGAGCAGCTTTACGTTAACCAGAAGGTCGCCGATCTGATCTCAAACGCAGAGATGGAGCAAAGCGATTACCGTCGCGGCACTCGACCAAATGTTTTCTTCGGCGAACAGAAACAATATTTCGGCGTCAAAATCGGCGTGTTTGTTTTCAATACGATTGTGCTGATCGCGTCGACACTTGGATTGCTTGCGCTGCTGCATTGGATTTTGCGAAAACAACTCGAAGTGCGAAGGAGCTAAATGAAATCCAAAATCCAAAATGCAAAAACGCGTCTCATCGTCGCCGCCAGCGAAACCGATCCAGATATGCTCTATGCGACGAGGTTTTGGGCCCCCGATCCGTTCATCTTTCTGGAGCGAAAAGGCAAGCGCACCCTAGTGTTGAGTGACTTGGAAATCGACCGCGGCCGCAAACAGGCGGATGCGGATGAGTTTGTCATGTTCAGCGAGCTTGAGCGCGAAGTGCAGGGGAACTCAAAGAAAGCCCCACCGTACGAAAAAGTTGTTGCGCATTTTCTGCGAAAACGCGGCGTAAGATCCGCGATCGTTCCGGCGAATTTCCCGCTCGCGTACGCGCAGGAACTCGCTGCGAATAAAATCCGTGTCCACGCGACGAACGGCCTCTTCTGGCCGACACGCGCAGCAAAATCGGACAAGGAAATTGAGATGATCAGTCATGCCCTGCAAATCACGGAAACAGGACTACAACGTGCCATCGAGATTTTGAAAGCATCGAAACCGGGGTCCGGGAAAAAACTGCGCTGGAACGGCAAAACGTTGACGTCGGAAATGCTACGCAGCGAAATTGATTCGACGATTTTGCGTGCGGGTGGCGTGCCAACGGGAACAATTGTTGCCGGCGGCGACCAGGCATGCGATCCGCATGAGCGCGGCTCCGGCCCGCTTTACGTGAATTCACTCATCATCCTCGATGTTTTCCCGCGTGACGCTAAGACCGGGTATTTTGGCGATCTAACTCGCACCGTGATGCGCGGGCGCGCGAGCGAGGCGCAGCGAAAACTTTGGGAGACGGTGAAAGCGGGGCAAGCGCTGGCTTTAAAGAAGATCAGGGCAGGGGTTGATGGGATGACGATTCACGAGGCAATTCAGGATTTCTTTGCGCAGCGCGGCTTCCCGACTCAGGTGCGCAAGGGACGGCGGGTAGGATTCTTTCATGGGACAGGCCATGGCCTCGGCCTCGAAATTCACGAATATCCGCGCCTGCAAAAGGTCACGTTGGAGGAGCGAGAAGTACTAACCGTTGAGCCTGGGCTCTATTATCCGGGGCTGGGTGGTGTGCGGCAGGAAGACGTGGTGGTGGTCACAAAAAACGGTTGCCGGATGCTTTCGCATTTTCCAAAACAGTTGGAAGTTTAGGCAACGGTGCTCCAAGGAGCGGGCGCCTGCCAAAGCGCTGCCCTAGGGATTTGGCGGTTGGGAAACCGCAGCTGCTTGAACGAAGCGCGCTCTTAAGCGTCTAATTACCCGGCGTCAAAGTGACAAATCGCTTTGGCGCGCTAAGTTCATAGTGACATGTATCCATACGGCTTTGGGTTGGGGTCTAACTGGCTGCTCTATATCGGCGTTCCGCTGATCATTGGGATTTGGGCCCAGATTCGCGTGAGCAGCGCCTTCCGCAAATGGGGCGAGGTGCGAGCCAGTGCGAATATCAGCGGCGCGGAATGCGCGCGCGAGATCCTGCAAGCAGCGCAGATTCATGATGTCGATGTGGTCGAGACGAACGATTTTCTCGGGGACCATTACAATCCGACGAACAAGAAGCTGCATCTGTCGAGTAACGTCTATCATACGCCTTCAGTTGCGGCGGTTGGGATCGCTGCTCACGAAACCGGGCACGCGATTCAACACGCGAAAGCATATGGTCCGTTGAAAGCACGCATGGCGATTGTGCCCGTCACAATGATCGCATCACAAATGCTGCCCTTTGTGATCATCGGCGGACTATTCTTTCATCTTACCGGTTTGATCACGCTCGGTATTTATTGCTATCTGATTCTGCTGGTCTTCCAGCTCATCACATTGCCTGTCGAGTTTGACGCGTCGCGCCGGGCGAAAATTATTTTGCGAGAAATGGGCATTGTGCAGCCGGGACGCGAAGTTGCCGGTGTGAACAATGTCCTAAACGCTGCTGCGTTGACGTATGTGGCGGCATTTATCGCTGCGCTTGGGAACTTACTCTGGCTAATGTCGATCCGCGATCGCCGGTAATTTCCAGCGCCGTTGAAAAAAATGGATTCCGTTCTCGCGCTACCTGCACGGCGGATTTCCGATTTGTTATCGTCTGGTGTTGGCGCTCGTGCTAAGTCTAAGGCTAAGGCAATGGACCAGCCGAGAACCGACGAAGATCAGGCACTAGTGAACCGTACACAATCAGGCGATGCCAGCGCGTTCGATCAGCTTGTTGTCAGGTACACGCCGCGCCTTTACGGCCTGGTTTACAACATGACCTCAAATCATGAGGACACCAACGACCTGTTGCAGGATATTTTTTCCAAAGCCTACAAAGCGATTCGCGGATTTCGCGGCAAGTCGTCGTTTTACACCTGGATCCATTCGATCGCGGTGAATATGACGCTGAATTTTCTCAAGAAACGAGGCCGTCGTTTTCAGCTCAGCTTGGACGACGTGGACGCCAGCATTCAGAATGACAAGGAATTCCTGGAGTTGACGGCGACAAGCAGTCCAGTGCGTGAAGCGGATCTGTCCGAGCTGCAGCGAAGATTGAACGAGGCCATGATGAAATTGTCTGATGAACACAGAGCCGTGGTTACCATGTTCCATATTCAGGGGATGCCACACGCGGAGATCAGTAAAATCTTGCGCGTTTCGGAGGGAACGGTACGTTCGAGGCTCTTCTACGCGAATCGACAACTGCAAAATTATCTGGATGAGTTTCGGAAAAACCCTGTTTCTTAACTGGCGCTGAAAATGGACGAATTGAACGATAGCGAAATCGCTAGGCTGCTTCGGTTGAAGCGCTACGAGCAACCGCCGCCGGGATATTTTGAGAATTTCCTCCACGAGTTCCATCGCCGGCAGCGCGACGAATTACTTCGCCAGCCGCTTTGGCGGATATGTATGGAACGCACTCACGAGTGGGTGTTTCAGTTCAATGTTCGGTCGCTTCTTTCGTACCCAGCGGCCATCGCCGCCGTTCTGGTATGTGCCGCGGTTGTCTCGTTGAAGATTTATCAAGAACCGGAGACCGCCAAGGTCGCTCTCCAGAATCCGCCGACCTTATCTGCGCCGGCGAATGCCGAAGGAGGATGGACGCTTGCATCTCCAGTGGCCACGCGGATTTTTAGAACGCAGCCGCTTCGCAGTTTTGATGAAAGCTCCCAGACTCACTTCCTCAATAGCGGGACGCCGACACGCTACGTGCTCGATAGCGTCCCTGTGAGTTATGAGCCGACTTTCACGTTCTAGCCGCTCAGCGGCCTTTCGTTTCCGGTTT
>Ga0126381_100008690_pt1 | contig 11362 bp, 8 predicted proteins | sample PanSoiMetPlot_28_FD_96465 | JGI IMG/M metagenome (GOLD analysis project Ga0126381, IMG submission 96465) | Tropical forest soil microbial communities from Panama - MetaG Plot_28 | ecosystem: Environmental > Terrestrial > Soil > Tropical forest > Bulk soil | place: Panama | collected 2016-02-17 | reverse complement strand
ATGTTGTGGGGCATCGGCGCACTTGCGATGCTTGGACCGAATGCGGATTCCCTCGAAGCCATGCCGGTAATGATCGCGAAGATGCTTCCGGTAGGGGTGCTCGGATTGGTGACCGCTGGGATGCTGGCGGCAACGATGTCGGTCAACAGTTCGTATCTGCTGGGATGGAGTTCGGTGATCGCACAGGACATTGTGGGACCGTCGCGCAGCAAGCCGCTCTCGCCGCGCGGCCAGATCGTACTGAACCGGGCGACGAACCTGTTCGTCAGCGCGTTTGTCTGGTTCTGGGGAATCTGGTACACGCTCCCAGGCCCAGTCTATTACTACCTCAACATCACCGGCACGATTTTTCTCGCGGGCGCATTCGCAGCAGTGACGGGCGGCCTCTACTGGAAGCGGGCCAACACCGTGGGAGGATACAGCGCAATGTTGGCGGGAGCGGCCGGGTCGGTGGCGTTTTTCTTCTTCCACTTGCCGGTGAACTATGCCGGGCTGGCGTCGTTCCTGCTGGCAGCGATTGCTATGGTGGTGGGTTCGTGGCTGGGGTCGCAGCGCCCGAAACTCGAGAAGGTTTAGAAGCCAACGGCCTCACTTGATCTGCCGGTTGAACTGATCGAGTTGCGTCTGCTTCTCCTTCAGTACCTGCGGAGCGTCGTTGACTAGGTTCTGCATCTCGTACGGATCTTTCTTCAAATCGTAGAGTTCGTCCGCGTTCTTGAGATCCTGATAGTGAATAAACTTGTAGCGATTGTCGCGAACCGCCTGCCAGTTGGGCACGCGAGGGAAGTTCTTCTCCTGGAAGTACTCCGATAGGAATGACGTCCGCCATTCCTTTGCCGGACCCTTCAACAACGGCAGTACCGACCGGCCCTGGATCTCGGCTGGTCCGTTGACGCCGGCGAGCGAAAGCATCGTCGGGGCCATGTCGACGTTCATCACCAGTTGATCGATTTTGCTGCCCGCCTTGATTAGCTTCGGATAACGCATCGCCATCGGAATCCGCAGCGATTCCTCATACGCCCAGCGCTTGTCGCCGAGGTGGTGCTCGCCCCAGAAGTAGCCGTTGTCGCTGGTGAAGACGATGAACGTATTGTCCATCTGTCCGGTCTCTTCGAGGGTCTTCAGGATTTTTCCGACACCCTCATCTATAGCTGTCAGGCACCGTAGTTGATTGCGGATCAGATCGTCGCTCGAGCCCACTCCCTTAGCCGGCGGATGGCCATCGACATCGCGCTGCAACGCGGGCTTGCCGTCCCAATTATCCTGCGCGTTGGGTGTGCGGTTGATGGTCTCGTTCGCGAACAGGTCTTTGTGCCGTTCGGCGGGCGAGAAGGGACCGTGGACCGCTTTATGCGCCAGGTACACCACGAAGGGCTTGCTGTGCGGCTTCTTCAGGAACTCGACGGCGTAGCCGGTGAGCAGGTCGGTCACATAGCCTTCGACCTTTGATTCCTGGCCGTCGATGTTCAGCAAGGGATCGTTGTAAACACCCTGTCCCTTGAAGCTGACCCATCGATCGAATCCGGGGCGCGGCGACGAATCGTTGCCCATGTGCCACTTGCCGGCGTAGCAGGTCTCGTATCCCGCGTCGTGCAGCAGCCGCGGCCAGGTAATGAGCCGGTGGCTGAGTTCGTTGTGGTCGGTGTTGTCGAGCACGCCGTGGGAGCGGACCCATCGCCCGGTGAGAAAGCTGGCGCGGCTCGGCGAGCACAGCGGTGTCGTGACAAACGCATTCTCGAAGACCACACCTTCGCGCGCAATGCGGTCGATGTTCGGTGTTTTCACAAACGGATGGCCGGCATAGCCGAGGGCGTTGTATCTCAGGTCGTCGACGAGGATGAAAACGAAATTGGGCCTCCGGCCGGATTGGGCGAGCAGCGGCGCGGCCATCGCCGCAACCGCCTGACGGCGCGTCAGAGAAGAAAACGACATGTACGATATCTTATGTCTTCGGCGGACCGGGCCACGCGGCTTGTACCTGTTTATGAACAAACTGAAGGTCCGTGTTCAAAGCCGAAGGCATGTTCTTCACCGGATACGCGATCTCGACTGTAACGGGGCCAGTGAAGTTGCCCTGGGCGAGGATGCGGAAAAACTTCGGCCAATCCACCATCCCCTGTCCGAGCGGGCACTTCACCATCTGCCACTTGCCGTCCGGCTTTTCCCAGTAGAAGTCCTGGACAGTGACTGCCTTCAATCTCGGCAGGGCGAGCCTCAGCGCGATTTCCCAGCCGCTGACGCCTCCCTCCGCGGTCGCCTGGCATGGATCGAAGTAGAACCCGGCCCACGCGAGGTCCAGCGGTTCCACAATTTTTTGAATGTCCCAGACCGACGCACCCACGTGGTCACCAGCCAGATTGTGAAAGGCCCCGGCGATGCCGTACTGCCGGCCGATATTCACCAGTCCGGCAAAATCGCGCTGGACCTCCACGACACGGGCCATGATGTTGGGCGCATTGCCGTATGCCCAGTATCCCGGGCGGAATAACGCCACGCGAGACATTCCGGAGAGAGCCAGCACCGGACCCGCCGTGCGATCCATCGGCGAAGTCAGAGCGGTCGTGATGACCGGGTACGAAAGTCCGCTGCCCTGCATCACCTCGAAGGCACGCACCAGGTCGACATTTGCCAGACGAGGCTCCACGTGGCCGCCGGGCATTACCGTGAGATCGACGCCGTCGAAACCTAACTGCTTGACGATGTCGCCCAACTCCGGATACTCCACTTGAATCAGGTTTTGCGAGTAGAGGATGATCTGAGGAGACGGGCTTGCCGCCTTCCCCACAACCTGGGAAGCGGCCGCGGCAGCCAAAGTCTTGAGCGCTGACCTTCGGTCCATGATCTTATTATTGTCCGATGGCGACCCGACCGAAAATCTTCGGCCATCGAGGCTCGATGGCGACCCATCCGGAAAACACCCTTCCGGGCTTTCTGTACGCGATAGAAGCCGGCGCGGACGGCGTAGAACTGGATATTGCGGTTGGGCCCGGGGAAAGCCTGCTGGTCACGCATGACCCGCCGGTTACCGGCCGCGACTACCCATCGCTGGATGACGTGCTGGCGCTCGATGCCCCGCCGGCCTTCGTGTTCGATATTGAGGCCAAAGGCATCGTCCCTGCAAGCCTCTTGCTCGACGCGATCCGGCGCTCCCGGCAGCATGGGCTCATCGTGCGCTCCTTTCTTCATGACAACCTGCGGGCGCTTCATGCGATTGCTCCTGAAATCATGCTTGCCGCATTGATCGAATCCAGGAACGTGCGAGATTGGACGGAAATCGCGAATGCTGCCGGAGCGTCGATCATTTCTCCGCATTACTCGGTGGCGACGCAGGAGAAGGTCGGTCGGGCCCACGCGGCGGGCATCGGAGTCAGCGTCTGGACGGTCAATGATCCGGCCGATTGGCGCCGAATGGCGGACATGGGCGTTGACTTCATCATCACCAACGATCCAGCCACCGCAGTTCGCTACTTCAAATAGCGCTTCAAGTCGGGATAGAGCAAAGCATGGATCTCCGGTGTTTCGAGGTCCGCTTTCGTGACGACCACGGCTTTCATATCGATTTTCTTAGCGGGAGTCTTGCCCGCCAGTTTGTCGGCCAGGGTGCGCACGGCATCGTGCCCCATTTTGAAGGGATCCTGCACCACCAGCGCGTCGAAGACGCCGTCCTTCAAATCCTGGATCATGCCTTCGCTGGCATCGAACCCGACCACTTTGAGTTTCCCAGCCAACCCGCGCGACTTCAGCGCCTGCGACGCGCCGACCGCGCACGGTTCGGACGACGCAAAGATGCCGTTCAGGTCCGGATTCGCGGTCAGCATGTCTTCCGTCACGCCCAAGGCCTTTGAGCGGTCGCCGCCGCTGTACTGCTCCGCGACAATCTGAACGCCGGGATAGTCGCGCGCCACCACTTCCTTAAAGCCGTTTTCGCGATCCGTGGTGGAGGTACTGCCGGGAGCATGCAGAACGATCGCGATCTTTCCCTTACCTCCGAGCAACGAGCAGAGTTTGCGGGCAGCCATGCGGCCTGCCTCGACGTTGTCGGTGGCGATGAAGGTCATGTAGTTCTTCGATTCCACGCCGGAATCGAAGATCGTAACCGGTATCTTCTCTGCCGCGGCGCGATCGAGCGATTGATTCAGCGCGTTGTGTTCCGATGCGGCGATGGCGAGGCCGTCGACGTGGCGCGCGATCATCGAATCGACGATCTGGATCTGCCTGCTGTAATCGGTCTCCGACGGCGCGCCATTCCAAATGATATCGAGATCGTATTCCTCTCCGGCCGCATTGGCGCCCGCATGCACCGATTCGTAGAAGATGCTGGAGACCGCCTTGGGAATCACGGCAATCTGTTTTTTCCGGGAACGGTCACACCCGCCGGTGGCGGCGACAATCACGAGGATCGCGCACAAGGCGACCCGGGAACTTTTCGACATTCTCATATTGTGCAATTTAGGGAAGATAGCGTGTGCTTATTGCGCCGTCCAGCCACCATCGATCAGGATGTCGGTGCCAGTGATGAAACCAGCCTCTTCCGAGCACAGGTACACCGCCAGTTTTCCGATCTCGTTCAGCTGTCCCCAACGTCCGACTGGGATGCGAGAGACGAACTGCTGGTTGAGTTCCGGGTTTTGGGTGATCGGCAGGTTCATCTCGGTCGCGAACGGACCGGGGCTGATCCCGTTGACGGTGATCCCGTCCGGGGCAAGCTCTAGCGCGAGCGCCTTGGTCAGCCCGAGCAACCCGGACTTGCTGGTGGAATAAGCCGTGCGCTGCGGCATCGAAACATGGCTCATGATCGAAGTCATGTTCAGGATGCGGCCATAGCCGGCGCCTTTCATCATCGGTACGAACGCGCGGCACATCAGGAAGACCGCCGTGACGTTAGTCCGAAGGACGCTTTCCCACTCTTCGAGCGTGAAATCGACCAGGTTTCTGCGGATGTTGATCCCCGCGTTGTTGATCAGGATGTCGATCCGCGGATGCGCTGCGGCAACGTCTTTCCGAAGCCGTTCGACCTCCTCTTCGCGCGCAACGTCCGCAACAAAGACGCGGGCGCTGGAACCTGCCTCCTCCGCTACAGATTCCAGCTTCCCGCGGTCGCGCGATACCAGCAAGACCGTGGCTCCCTCCTCCGCTAATGCAAGAGCCATGGCTTTGCCGAGTCCTTTGCTCCCTCCCGTAATCAGTGCAGTCTTCCCTTGTAGTCTTTTTTGTGACATATTCTTGGCAGGCGCCCGGGTCCCTCTCCCAATTGCGCCGGAAAGACTGTTTTATCAAATATCAAAAAATTCCGGTGGACGCATGGAAGCGTCCACCGGTCCTCCGACCGCCAAAAAGCGGAAAATAATGAAGAGAAATCAAAGGAGCACCAAGTTTTTTCTCGACCTTCCGCTGATCGGGCTTAAGAACTGCGCTTCCAGATTGCAAGACAGGTGCCAAACGAAATAACCGCAAAAAAGCCGGTTTTCGGCGGTACAGGGGTTACGTCATACTATCGGAAGCATTAGGTGACTATCCAATCGGATAGACTTGGTTCTTCGGCGGTTGTTATGCCCATCATTAACCCCAGGTTGGTTGCGGTCGACGGACAGTGGAAGGGCACCCTCTTTCCCTTGGAGGACCCGGAAGTCCAGTTGGGCCGTGATGCGGCCAACCAGATCCTGCTGACCGACCCATCGGTCTCCCGCGCGCACTGTGTCCTGGAAGCAACACCCTCCGGCTACACGTTAAGAGACCTCGACAGCCGAAACGGTACTTTCGTTAACGGTATTCCCGTCCGCCTGCATGAACTGGTGAACGGGGACCGCCTCGAAGTGGGGCGGTCGTGCTTCATCTACCTCACCCAGGATGAAGGTACGTTGGGTGGCGAGGAGTCTTGCAGCCGGCCTTCGATGATCACCCGGATGGTGCTTCCGGTCCATTCCGCGGCGGAAGCGCGGCCCGCCGCAGTCGCGGGCAATGACCTCGAAATCCTGATGCGGATCAGCACCGCGATCCATTCCATGAAAGCGCTCTACAGCGCGCGGGATGCGGGCGCGAGGGAGACGCTCGCCAGGCACATCCTGGAGTTGATCTTCGAATCCGTGCCGGCAGAGCGCGGGGCAGTCGTGTTGCGTAATGAATCCGCCGATTTCCCCAATCAGATCTGGGGTTGGAGCACCACCAAGGGGCGTGTCCTGTTGCCGATCGACACGCAAATCATCCACCAGGTAGTTACCGAGGGCGTCGCGATCCTCAGCAACAACGTCGACGATCCGGAGATCCGGTGTATTATAGCTGTCCCGCTCTCTATCCCGGGTCGCGTTCTGGGAATGATCTACCTCGATTCCACAGTTCCGGATAGCCGTTTCGACGAGGAGCGCCTCCAGTTCCTCACCGCGCTTGCGGGAATTGCGGCGGTCGCCGTCGAGAATGCCCGCTACGTGGAACTTCTCATCGGCGAGAATAACCGGCTGCGCGAGGAGATTAGCCTGCAGCACAGCATGGTGGGCGAGAGCCCCGCCGTCCAGCGGGTTTATCAGTTTATTTCGAGAGTCGCCAAAACCGACTCCTCCGTGTTAATTACCGGGGAGAGTGGAACCGGTAAGGAGTTGGTGGCCCGGGCAATCCACGAGAGTAGCGAACGATCCGCACAGCCATTTGTCGCGATCAACTGCGCCGCGCTCGCCGAAACCCTGCTCGAAAGCGAGTTCTTCGGCCACGAGAAGGGCGCCTTTACGGGGGCGATGGCGCTGAAGAAAGGCAAGCTGGAAATGGCTGACGGAGGCACGGTTTTCCTGGACGAGATCGGGGAAATGGCGCCGGCGCTCCAGGCAAAACTTCTACGGGTGATTCAGGAGCACGCATTTGAGCGCGTGGGTGGCACGCGCCTGATCCCGACCAACATTCGGATCATTGCCGCCACCAATCGCGACCTTCAGGACTCAATCCGTACCGGAACTTTTCGACTCGATCTTTTCTACCGGCTGAACGTGGTAGCGATCCACCTGCCGCCGTTGCGCGAGCGCCGGCAGGACATCCCGCTGCTGACTCAATACTTCGTTTCGCGGATTTGCAAGAACCTGAAGCGGCACCTCATGACCATCGAGTCGGAAACCATGGCGTACCTCACCCAATATGAGTGGCCGGGCAACATCCGTGAGTTAGAGAACGCGATTGAGCGCGCCGTGGTGTTGGGTTCGAGCGATACCGTGCGTCCGGAAGACCTGCCCTCCGCAATCCTCGAAACCGAGCCTCCGGCGGGCGTGGAGGCGGGCAAATTCCAGTCCACCGTGCAGGATAGCAAGAGGCAGGCGATTCTCAACGCGATCGAACAGTCGAGCGGCAATATCACCGCTGCGGCACGGTTGCTGGACCTCCATCCCAACTATCTGCACCGCCTGATCCGCAACATGAACCTGCGTCCACTGATCAAGAAGATGGCGTAGCGGACTCAATAGAATGCAATGTTATCGAGTTCGAGAGCCGTATTGCCGCCCGGAGGCCCCATAATCTGGAACACCAGTGAACGAAGATCGCGCTTACCCCACGGATCCCCGGCGTTCTCCCTCTTGAAGTCGGTGAACGGAATGCGAACGGCGGTCCATTCCGAGGACGCTGGAATATCGGCGCCGAACCAGTCCTGGTCGCGGACCGCGTAGGTTTTCAACAGGAGCCGATACTGCCCTTCCCCGCGGACGTCCACCTTGATGCCATTGAACCGGCTGACGTCTCCCAGTTCGACGGCGCCGCGCGTGACCGGAATCTCCAGCCGGATATAGGGATGTTGTGCCGGCCCAAAGTGCACCGCCGCCAGCAGCGCGTGATTCTTCCCCTCCCGGATCACCCGTTCCACCACGCCGCGCGAATGATCGGCGCCGGCATCCTCCGTCGTCAGGGGCATCGTATCCAACTCTGTACGCCCGTCGGGACGTTCGAAATCGTCTACCAGAGCGGGGAGTGTGCGGGCCTGCATTGGAGTCATTTCGAGCGACTGGATGGCAGCTTCGAGTTCGCTCGACACGTATTGCCTCCCGTCCTTGAAAACCAGGACCGTCTTTTCGATCTTGCTGATGTCCAGATCCGGATTGCCGGCGACAAGTAGGAGGTCGGCTTCTTTCCCCGGCACAATGGTTCCGCGGGTGTCGCCCAACCCGAGGCCCTCCGCGCTGATTTTAGTCGCCGCCGAAATGGCCTCAAGAGGGGTGAATCCGCATTCGCTCACCAAAAGCTCGATTTCATGGAGGGTGGCCCAGCCGTGGTAGGTCTGCGGCATGCCCGCGTCCGTGCCATCGCCGATCGGGATACCGGCCTTGTGCAGTTTCGCTGCGTTCGCGGCCAGGATGGCGAAACGGGTCCGCTGATTGGCTGCCGAACCCTCCGCGGGGGATGTCGCGGTGCCGGTTCTTCGCCGGGCGTCCATCATGCTCAGGATGGCAGGCTCCAAAACCTCTTTTAATGACGCGGGGGGATCGTTGAAATCCTTGGGCTGATAGACGCTCAGCGTAAAGCCGTAGTGGTTGCCGTGTTCTTTGAGGAGCGCGATCAGTTCGTCGTCCACGGGAAGGTCGCCTACTCCGTGGTCGATCACATCGACGCCCGCCCTTGAAGCGATCTTGGCGCCCCTGAGCGTGACGGTATGGGTGACTACTTTGACACCCGCTCGATGAGCGTCGGAGACAATGGCCGCCAGCGTTTCGTAATTCATGCTGGTGAGGTCCGGCGCCGTCCCGTAACGCCAACCGTCGGTAAAGACCTTGATGGCATCGGGCTTGTAAGCCAGGACCCGCTTCATGGCTTCGTGAGCGCCTTGCACGGACGCCACTTCGGTGGTGATGGTTGGGCCGTAGCCGGATTCCGCTCCATGGCCGGCGGGGGTACTCACTCGGGATGCGAAGGTGACATGCGGCCCGGGAAGCGTGCCGTTGGCAATCAGAGTTCGAAGCGGCTGGAACATTTCGCCGTAACTCGACATATCCACGATCGAAGTGACTCCGTGCGAAAGGTACGCTTTGAGGATCTTGCCGGTATCCGGACTGAGGGAACCGGGGGCTGCGGAGGCATTCAGATGAGTGTGCAGATCGAACAAGCCGGGGAGCAGCGTTTTGCCCGCGCCGTCGATAACGTGGGCGCCCACGGGGATCCGCAGATCAGGTCCGACGGCGTCGATCTTGGTGCCTCGAATGATAACCATCACAGTGGATGCCGGGGCGCCTGTGCCATCCAGAACGCGAGCGTCGCGTATTACGACCGTTTCATTGTTCTGCGCTCCGAGCGGGAACGCGAACACGGCGACCGCCAGCAGGAAAGTGCGTTTCGTCCCCATTCCTAGATCGTAGCCTGTTCACCAAGGTTAGTTACCGAAAGTGATTACGCCGAAGCGCATCTTGCGAGGTGGCCGAGGTTGACGCCTAATGAATTGGACAGGTGATTGCAATGAAAGCCATATTTTGCTTTGCGCTGCCAGCGCTGCTCACGCTTTCGATTCTGCCGGCTTTCGGCCAGACGGGACAGGCTGTCTACATGCGGTCGAGTATCAGCCAGCCCTGGGGTCAAAGCACGAATGAAGATGCCATGGACCAAGTCTTCCCCGGCAACTGGACTACCCTGTATTACGAGACCGTAGACCCCGCCGCGCTTCTCTCTTCCGCCACCAGCTTCATCTTCATGGAGGGCGGCGACTCCAGCTATGATCCGTTTGCGACCTTTATCAACACCTACGGCGTGCAGTTGACGACTTGGATCTCGAATGGCGGACGGCTGCTCATCATGTCTGCGCCGAACAATCCTCTCGTCAGCACGCAACTGTATTTGCCCGGAAACATCGCGCTGCAGTCCGATGCCTTCTATGCGTCCGCGGCAACCTCCGCTTCCGCCGTGGATATTTCGAATCCGATCTTCTTCAGACCGTACGGCGCAACAGGTTACTATTTCACCGGCGATTTCTTTAGCCACGGCTATTTCACGGGACCGCAACTTCAGCCGATCATGCTAAACAATCTGTCGGAAATTGTCTTGGGACAGTATCAATACGGAACGGGGTTGATGGTCTATGGCGCCATGACAACGGACAATTTCCAACAAGGAGAACTACCAACCGCCCCCCACTCGCTGCTCGAGAACATCATCTACTACACAGCTTTGATTTCTACACAGCTTTGATTACGGTGTGCCCTGCCAGCGGCTGCCCCCATTAGTCTTGATGCCGCGGCGAGTAAGGGCCAAACTCCGCTACACGCCTGTAGCCAAGCGATACTGAGGATATGCCGTTCCAACTCGGAATCTCCTACAAGCCACGCGGCGATCAGGCCACCGCAATCGAAGAATTGACACGGGGGATTCGGGACGGAGAGAAACACCAGGTTCTCCTCGGTGTAACCGGTTCCGGAAAAACGTTTACGTTGGCCAAGATCATCGAGGCTATGGGACGTCCGGCGCTGGTGATGGCGCACAATAAGACGCTCGCCGCGCAATTGTATGGCGAGTTCAAAACCTTCTTCCCCTCTAACGCGGTCGAGTATTTCGTCAGCTATTACGACTACTATCAGCCCGAGGCCTACATGCCTTCGGCCGATATTTACATCGAAAAGGAAGCCACCATCAATGACGAGTTGGATAAGCTCCGGCTCTCCGCAACGCGTTCCTTGTTCGAACGGCGCGATTGCGTAATCGTCGCCAGCGTAAGTTGCATCTACGGTCTCGGATCGCCCGAAGCGTATTACGGTATGCTGCTAATGCTCGAAAAAGGGCAGAAGATCTCGCGCAATGCGATCGTCTCGAAACTCGTGGACATCCTGTACGAACGCAACGATCACGATTTCCGTCGCGGCACCTTTCGCGTCCGCGGCGATGTGATCGAACTCTACCCAACCTACGACGATTATGCCTACCGGATCGAACTCTGGGGAGACGAAATCGAGAGTCTGTCGCAGATTGACCCGCTCTTGGGCCAGGTCCGCCAGACCTACGTTCGGCTGCCGGTCTATCCGAAAACCCACTACGTGATGTCGGAGCAGACTAAGGAAACCGCAATGGAATCCATCCGCAAGGAACTCGACCTCTGGCATCCGGAACTGGTGAAGCAGGGCAAACTGATCGAAGCCCAACGCCTGTGGCAGCGAACCATGTTCGATCTCGAAATGATGAAAGAGATCGGCTATTGTCACGGCATCGAAAACTACTCCCGGCATTTTTCCGGACGCCTTCCAGGCGAGCCTCCGCCGACGCTGCTCGATTACCTGCCGAGCGATTCCCTCATGTTCCTCGATGAAAGCCACCAGACAGTTCCGCAGCTTCACGGTATGTTTCACGGCGACCGGTCGCGCAAGGAGATTCTGGTTGGGCACGGTTTCCGGCTGCCGAGCGCGCTCGACAACCGTCCGCT
>Ga0126381_100008689_pt1 | contig 11363 bp, 8 predicted proteins | sample PanSoiMetPlot_28_FD_96465 | JGI IMG/M metagenome (GOLD analysis project Ga0126381, IMG submission 96465) | Tropical forest soil microbial communities from Panama - MetaG Plot_28 | ecosystem: Environmental > Terrestrial > Soil > Tropical forest > Bulk soil | place: Panama | collected 2016-02-17 | reverse complement strand
GTGAATTGGTCGCCTCAGACGTCCATGAGATCGTGATCCGACGCAGTGATCGTGAGATCGGCGAGGTTTGCGTGCATTTTCCACGCGCCGGCTTTGTGGTTGCGCCGGCATAACCGGTAATGTGACATATTTCACAGAGGCCACGGGTTGCCAGCAGGTGCGCCGATATCGCTATTCATCACCACCCGTCCTGACACTTGGCGGAGGCAGCTCATTGGGAAGGTCATCGTCGCCCTCGGGCATGCCGATCCGGTACGCATAGCCATGCGGAACCTTGGGAGAAATTTCGATGCCGCCATAGGCTGTCCCCAACAAAGGTTCTGCAGGTTTGAACCGCTTCTCCAGCGTGTAGCCATTCTCCACGTCGATGACGAGACTGCCGACGGGATCCTGCCCAGCCACCCAAGCCCGGGCACAGGCCGGGAACGCGTCGACACGGCACCTTTCCCGAATGCGCAGTGATCCCTGATCGACCTGGGCATTGGAGATTTCAATCTGATTGCACGTGCATTCCTTATCGTAGCCAGGACCGCTGATGACTTTTCTGATCCATTGATCCGCCTTGACGCGCCTCAGGTGTTCCTCTTGCTGTTCCGCAGTGGTGAACTTCACTCCTTCGATCGGGTCATAAGCAACGCGACAGTCGAGGAGCGGGGTCCCATTCTTGAAGCAGTCGGGCGGGGACAGCACGAACATGAAAAGCTTGGCGTCTGGATAGATCGCTTTTCGCGTCCTGTTTCCGTCCTCGACGGCGGCCGGAATTGCAACAGGCAGCGGCTTTCCTGTCTCCGGGTCGTAGTGCACGGGCGAGGTTATCGCAAGACACAGTGCTTCAAGCGAGAAGCCGCGCGCCTGAAAATAAGCGAGCTTCTTGTTCGAAAGTGACAGCTCGTAATTCGGCTCGAAGTAGCATTTATTCGGGTAGCTTCGCCCGGGAAGGCCGAAATCACCGACGCGCTCGTTGCGGCGGGGGATGATCCTCAGTGCTAATCCTGCGTTGCGCATTTCTTCGGCGATCATGAGCCAACGCAGCGGCTTGAGCGGAGGTGGCGCGTCCCGGTCTATTGCAAATGTTGGGAATGCAAAAAGCACGCCCACAGCACAAAGCAGAAGGAGGAACGCGGAATATCTTGCTGCTCGAAGACATCGAAACATGGGCACCTCCCAAGGTTAGAATCACATACAGGTTACCTCAGACGATTACTCTTTAATGTCGTTCTCAATTTCCACCATGAGCGGGTGATGCAGTCCTCGTTCGGTCAGGACGGCGAAGTCCTCGCGCACTGACTTGCGCCAAGCCACGGCGACCTCGCTGTCGCCACTCGCGCCGTCGACGTAGATCTGGCGCGCCGATGCTGTGTCCCCGGCGTACATCAGCGCGTGCGCGTAGTTGAGCTTCACAAAAGCAAGTCCGGGAACGAGGGTGGTCGCCTCCTCTCCGGCCCACTTTGCGCGCGATACCTTCTTGGCAAATAGCGCCGACCAACACAGCGTTCCCAAGGCATGCGCAACCCGCTCCGGCTTGTCGGGCGCCATATCCGGCGCGAGGCTGGTCGCAAGCAAGTATTGTTCGGCCGTTTCGTAAGCATCCGCGGGCCGACCCATATGGAGGAGTTGCTCGCTCGCGCGACGGTAAGCACGTTCGAGCTCCCTTTGCCAGGATATATCCTCGAGAGAGGCAGCGAGTTGCTCCCGGAGAGCAAGCGCTCGGCGGAAGCTGTCGACCGCGTGGTTCGACTCTCCACGGTGCGCGAAGACGTCGCCCAATACTTCGTAGGTCGCCGCCGCGTCACGCTGCCAATTAGGCTGCCGGTCTTCGCGCGTTAGGAGCGGCTCCACAACCGCGAGCGAGCTCCTCAACGCGGCAAGTGCAGCATCATCGCGGCTAAGATCCCGATCGACACGGCCGAGACGATCATAGGCGATCGCTAAATCGTCTTGGCGCTTGGAGCTGTCTGGATCGTCCGCGGCCAGCCGCTCAGTGAGCGGGATCTCCTTGGCAAACCACTCCGCGGCTTCTGACTTTTGGCCGGCGGAGAGCAAAACGTCGCCCAACTTTTCGTAGCTGACGGCAAGATCGCGCTGCAGCTCAGGATTGGTCCCAGAGCCAAGCAAAGGCTGAAGAATGGCCGCGCTCGTCTGCAAGGCCGCCAGTGCCGTCTGCGGGTTTGATCGCAGCAATGCGATTTCGGCCAAGTGCCTGTGTGCGAGCGCCTGCTTGCGGGTCGTCGACACCGAGCCGGCTGATACCGCTGCGAGCGTCGTCCAGATGTCGAGCCCAGCACGAATCTCACGCTCGGCCTCGGTGAGCTGGTGTCGTCCAATGAGTATCTCGCCTCGCTGATCATGCACTTCGGCAAGGGCTGATTGGCGCTCGATGTCCTTCGGCGCGTTGCTGGCCAAGCTCTCGGCGATGCCCAGCGCAGCAGACGCATTGTCGAGAGCCTCCTGAGCTGCATTGAGCGCCTTAGTGCGATCGCCTTGTGTGAGCGCCGTCGACGCGAGCTGGATGAAATTGCGCGATTGAGCGAGCGCGATTTCAGGGTCGGCGGTGGGCGCAACTTGTCCCGGGCCCGAATTCGTCTTGTCCGAAGCTGGCCGCTGCAACCGCTCGGCAAGCGCGCGGACACGGCGATTGGCCGTGGCGGTCACCTGATCTAGCGTCCGCTGCGCGCGGTCGCGCTGTGCGGTAGCAATGACGGCCGCAGTCACGGCCGCCACGGCGAGCAAAGTAAGCGCTACCACCGCACCCTGCGCCCATCTCAGGTTGCGCCGCTGCTGGGTGAGTTCCTCAGAAAGCAGATCCTCCTTGGGCAAGCCACGGACGGCTGCCACAAGGGTCGCGCCGGCCGCAAGGAAGGTCCGGTTCTTCGTGCCGAGGGGCAGGGAGCTCTCGCGAAAGCCGGTGAAGTCGACCCACAGTGGCTCCTCGTCGAAGCGCCCCCGCAGCATTTGCGGCAAGGGCGTTTCGGAGCTCCAGCTAAAATCGCCTGTCGCGTCAACCCATGTCAGGCTGCCTGCCGCGAGTGCGATCAGGAGGCGACCGCAACCTTTGTTGGCGAGCCACATTTCGACCTCGCGCTCCACCCATTTGGAACGGGCTGCTTCCGGCGAGGCGAGGAGAATGAAATAATTCGAGTTTGCCAAAGCGCACTCGATGGAAGCCCCGAGCCCGGCCGAGGCCGCAAGACTTGTATCGTCGCGAAAGACTCGTGACGCCCGGCGGCGCCACCACGGCTTAGCCAGAGTCTGGATGACAGACTGCAATCCGGTCGCAAGGGGCTTGTCCTTGGCATGGCTGTAGGAAATGAATGCGTCGTACAAGGGGAATCCCCTCTGCTAGACAGCCCGATGGTGATTTACACTTAATCGTCCCAACGCTTGCGTGGCCACAATCATCGGCCCTAGTCTGATAAATCACTCAGGACGTTAATTGAGAGGTCGTTGTTGGGCTAGGTCATTCGCGATGTCGCGGCTCTCGCGGGAGGACCGAATTCAGTCAACTGAGATACGGCACGGCCAGATTGCGGCAACGAGCGGTTAGACAAATCGAGGCTAACCCATTTGGTCTGCGGCACTTGGTTAGACCATGTCCGCCGGACGCTAAGATGTTCACTTGAAGAGAGGATCCGCTGTCTCTTGATCAGCGGGTCCAAGGTACGAGTCCTTGTGCGCCCACCATTTCTCCCTTGATCGGTCCGTGTCGCCCAGCGGCGTTGATCCGGTCGCCCGCCTTCAACGCGTTGGCGCCGCCGGCGAAGCGTTTTGGCGGCTCTGCCATGAGACCGCGCCATACGCGGTCCTGATCGCGCAAAATGGCAGATAGCACCGCGGCCGCCTTTCCCTTTATCGATGAGCGGCGATCCGGGATCGGCCTTAGCCTGCGAGCTCGCCTTGCGATGCGTGGTCGGGTCGCGCGCGCGCCGCGCTGGGCGGAAGCGGGCCGCCACCCATTCCATCCGCGCCCGATGGGAGATGCGGCGCCGGCGCAGAGGCCGGCTGCGTCCTCAGTCGCTCGAGGGCCACGACGTCGCCATCGATGACCTGAGCATTGGTTCGCAATTCCTCCTCGGGTCGCTTCATCAAGCCCGAGACGCGGGCACAGCAACGCGAAAGGAACTCGATGTTTATGAGACGCATCGCGTCGAATGCGATGCGGTACTTCTCCAGATTGGCTCCGACCAGGCCTTGATTCGATACCACCTTGCCGTCGGGCGAAAGCCCGAGGCCGGCATACAGATTCTCTCGGAGAGTCTCCCAATAGCCCACGATCGTTCCGATGCGGTCGGCCTCTTGATCGTCGAAGGCGCCTTGCAGGTCCTCCACCGTGACGTTTCCGCGCGTATTGGACTCGGTCACCATGCCGTCGATGATCCGCGGTATCTCGCGAATCCACGTGCGGCGCTGCTCGTCGGATAATCCGATCGGCGGTATGGCGAACCGCCTGATGAACTCATAACGAAAGCGAAAACCCATCCGCACGCTGGTCAGGAGCGCAAGTTGTTGCTGGGACAAGCCGAGCGCCGGCCCCCCCACGTCGTCGATCACGAGGAATTCGCAACGGTAGTAGCCGTTACCCTCGGTGCGCGCGAAGTACAGCAGGAACCGGGCGCGCGAGCTGCCGCGGACCAGCACGGTCTGCGGCGGGACAAATCTGTTCTTGCGCGCCGCGAGGATGATGTCCTTGGTTTCCTCGAGCCACTTGGAGAAGAAGAATGCCTCCTGTTGCGTCCGGTCGGCCGCCGCCTGCAAGATTTCGCTCCAAGGAATCTCGTTTCCGCCGATTCCGAACAGACGCGTCAGCACCGTCGCGTCGCCCTTGATCACGGCGCCCGCAGGCAACTCCGCATGGGCGCCGAAATCGCAGTCCTTGGCGATGAAATAGACACGCGGATAACTGACGAACTCCCCGAGCTTCCCAAACAGGTCTTTGGCGGCCTCCTCGATATTGCGGCGCAGCGTGCCCGGGTCGTAGGCGACGCCATTGTCGTTATAGATTTTCATCAGGTCGGCGATGAGCCGCTCCTGGTTGGTCACCATCTGCAGGTCGCTCAGCGGGCCCGGGGGCTCCACATTCGGACGGGTGATGCAATAAATCGAACGTTGTTGTTGCGCTTCGGGGTGGGTGGCGGCGAAGTAGCCGGTCTCGTAGAAGCACCAGGACCAGTCCTCGTAAGCGGCCCCATAGACCAGAAAGAGATACTTGGCGTCTTTCAGTTGCGACTTGATGACCTTTCGCCAGTCCTCGGCGCCCGACAGGTCTTCCGAGATGACGACGTCGATCTTTCCCACCGATGTGATCTCGATCGCCCGCTTGAGCGTGCGGACGAGATTTGCGTACTCGGACCTGTGACTGATGAAAATGGTTCTCGGCATGGCGGCAACTCCCCCGTCAGCCGCCAGCAGCCCGCAACAGGTGGAGGCGGCGATCTTATGAACGCGTCGCCCTCTCGTGGAGAGAGTTGGATGAATTTACCCGCGCTGCAGCCGTCCGCCTGTGACGTAGTTCACACATGGGCCACGAAGCGGGCCGCGACCGGGGAGGGGCAGATCAATCCTGCGCCCTGCGCGCGAGCTCGCGTTCGATCTCGCTCGCCCATGGCGGCGCGTCGTTGCGCGTCTCGCGCGCTTTGCGGATGAGCTGCAGGTTGCGCGCAGTGGTCTTGGGCTCCCACGGCTCGCGGATCGCCGGCAGCGCCTTCGTGAGCGCGTCCATGACGCCGGCCTCGTCCTTCTCCAGCACCGCGATCTCGACCAGGGTCGCGTAATCCCAGTAGTCCGGCTTGCCGGACGCGATCTTGCGCTCGACCGCATAGCGCACCACCGGCAGGAGCGCGCCCGCGCGCGCGTCCGGCGGATTTTTGACGGTCATCAGCGTCACCGCATTGACGCCCGGATAGGCATCGCGCCAGTCGGCCTCGAAGCCTTTCACATAGGCCTCAATCGCCTTGTCCAGGAGACCGCGGGCGAGGAATGCATCCCCCGCCGTGGCGGCGGCTTCCCAGCGGTCCTTGTAGACGCGGCCGAGCAGGCCATAGGTCTCGCTGCTCGGCCCGCGTGTCTCGATCAGCTTGAGCAGGACCTGCTCGGCGGCCTCGCCGCGCCCGGCGCGGTTGAGGCCGAAGGCAAGCTGCTCCTGCACCAGCGGGGTACGGCGCAGCGGATCGGCGAATTGCTCCGCGAAACGGACCATCTCGTTCCATGCGCTCATCGCCCGATAGGAGAGCAGCAGATCGACCAGCACGCCCGCTTCGATCCGATCGAGCGGTCCGAGGCGCTGCTCGATCGCCTGGATGGCCGCGATGGCCTCTTCCTTCTTTTTTCGGCGCGCCTCGGCGAGCTCCTGCTTGACCTGCAGCGAATAGTCCACGCGCTCGCGAAAAACATCGGTCTTGATGTGCTGGACGTCGGGAAATCCGTCGACCAGCTGATAGACCGGGCTGTCGACGGAGTCCGCGCGCGCCGCGGCGAGCAGCTGCGCGAGCTTGTCACGATCGGCCGCGGCCGCGGCGGGCCTGCCGTCGGGCCCGAGGCCGTAGCTCAAGGCCCGCAGCGGCCCGAGATCGAACGGCAGCCGCGTCCCGTCAGCGGCGGACAGCAGCACGGTCGTCCCCGGCTTGACGGCGTGGCGCACGCCGAGCTCGTAGAAGACGTTCGCGTTCGCGGTGGTGAGATCGGCGACCGCGTATTCGCACAGGATCAGGCGTTCGAACATCGGCTTGTGGATGATCCCGCCGGCCTGCTCCTCGTCGGCGCGCACCGGCACCAGGGCGGCGGCCTCGACCGCCGGCTTGATCAAGTCCGCATAGACCGCGTCGAACTCGACCATGGCGCCGCCGGCGCCGGGTTTCTTGCCGAACGGCATCAGGACGAAGCACAGGGGTTTCTGCATGAATTTTGCACCGGTCGCCGGATCAGACCTTCACCTTGTTGCCTGCCCACAGGCCCGTCAATATGGGCTCGCGGCGCGCGGTTCCTCTTGGCGTCGACTTGATCTCGCGGTGCGTCCGCTCACCCGGTGGGCAACGGTCCGGGCTTCGGAATCTTCTGCGGCCAGTCGTTGCGCGGCTGGCCCGGACAGTTCGGGTAGTGGGTCGTCTGTGCGGCGCTCATCTCGGCGCGCAGCCACCGACGGATCTTCGTTTCGTCGTCGAGGACGGGCGCGAGGTGCAGATATTCGGGAAGATCCCCGACCTGCAGCGTCGTGGTGTCCCACCAGGACGCTGCATTCTGGGCAACGAGGGTCGCCTCCTTGAGGCGCCCGTACTCGTACGGGACCCATTGCGAGCCCTTGGTGTTGTCGGTCATCGCCGCGATCACGTGACTGCAGTTGAGCAGCCCCATCTCGATCAGGGCGGCCGTGAAGATCGATAGCTGCAGGGACGTCGGCGGCCGACCGAGCCAGCGTTTCAGGGCGGTGCGTTGTTGCTGGGGCGCCGAAGCGAGATCGATGATGTCGAGCCAGTAGCCCCAACCCTCGTCCTGCGCGAGCCAGGCGAGCCGCAGCGCCGCCGCGGCGTCGGCTTGCCGATGCGACACGAAGATGCGTGGACACCGGGCGACCTGTTTCTTCTTGCGCACCTCCCGGATGCTCTCCAGCCATTGCGCCGCGCGCGCTGGATCCATCTCGGACAGGCCGCCTGCGCCCTCGGCCCATGCGGCGGCGCCGGCGAGCCAGGGCCAGTCGCGCGGAAACCGCTCGGGGATCGGGAGGTCGACGAACTCGAACCAGCGGTAATCGTCGCTGTCCACGGCTTCCCCCTCCTGCCGCCCTGTTATGTGGCAGCGCGCCGCTATGCACGTCGTCCGCGTATACGATAAGCTGCACGGTCGGCACGGGTTGTGAAGTCCATCACACCGGAGGGCGCACCATGGATTACGTGGATGTGTTCATCTCGCACCAGCAACGCGATGAGGCAAAGGCCGTCGCGCTGAAGGACAGGATCGAGAAAAAACTCAAGTTCTCCTGCTACATCGATGTGGCAGACGAGGCGCTCAAAGACGAAAAAAAGACCGTTGCCGAGCAGCGGGCGCTCGCGGAGCGAATCCGCCAGAAGCTGCGCAACTGCCGCTGCATCATCTTCGCCTACACCCCACGGGCCCTTGAGCTCTCGCACTGGATGCCCTGGGAGCTCGGATTCTTCGACGGCCGCTGGGGCCCGCGCCAGATCGGACGCTACAACCTGGATGAGCCGCCTTCCGGGGGTGCCGAGCCGGGTCGCGCGCGGCAGGCCGACATGCCCCGCGTGCTCGAATATCTGCTGATCTACGACGAACTCACCCCTGACAATCTGCATGATTTCCTGCGACGCGCGTGCTCGACGCGCGCGCTCGCCGATCGCGCCGATGTCGATGGCGATCGTCTCGCGACCTTGCTGGTCGGCATGACCCGCGACCCCGTCAACTTCGCGTTCGATGCCTGGGCATATCTGATCTCGCTGCAGCGGGAGCTCTCGACTTACCTTCCCGCGGGCTCGCCGGCCGGAATCGCCCCGCCGGCCGCTCAGTCGGCCGATGCGTTTTGGCACGGCGCGATGCAGGCCAACGCGGAGCTCCGTCGCTCGCTGCAGTCCTTCGCCGACATGATGAAGCCGCCCGAGCAGCTGCAGCGCCAAGCCGAGGCCCTGATTGCGCGAGCGCGGCAAGGTCACGAGGGCGCTGCCGCAGCGAGCCTGGTGGTCCGCGGCTAAAGCCGTCCATCCGCCGGTCCCGCCTCTGTCCAGATCGGGAGAGTGCCATGTTGCAGCTCTTCTTGAGCTATGCGCATCAGGACGCTGAGCGCGTGCGGACTTTCGCGGCGGACCTGCGCCGTCCGGGCATCGAGCCCTGGATGGATTACGAGCTCAAGCTCGCAGGTGAGTGGAACGCGGAAATCGAAGGGCGGATTGCCGGCAGCAACCTCGTCCTGCTGATCATGTCGCGCGCGACGGAGGCGGGCAGCCCCGACCGCTTCTTCCGCAAGGAATGGGACCTCGCGTTCAACGCGAAGCGCCGTGTCCTGCCGGTCCGTCTCGAGGAATGTCTTTTGCCGCAGACGCTTACGCCCGAAATGTCGACCGCGATCACAAGCCGGCAACGGGCCGATCTGTTTCCATCCTATGAAGAAGGATTGCGCCGGATCCTGCGCTTTCTCTGCGAAACCAAGCGGACGGGCGTCTTCGAGGAGACATTCTCCTGCCTCGGTCCCGACAATACGGATTGGCGGATGAACGGGTGGCAGCTCGACGACGCCGACAGTTCGGGTCGCAACAGCGGCTCGATTCATGCGGCAGCCCGGCTATCCCCGGCTCAGCTTCTGCCGCAGACCGCGAAGCACACCGCCGCCATCGACATCGATCTGCCCGGTCGCGCCCTGATGCTGAGATATCGTCGCCGGACCGCGCTTTCGGCGCAAATGGGTGGGGCGGCGTCGTTCCAGGTCGTCGTCGACGGAGAGGTCGTCGATGCCGCGACGCACGAGAGTCCCGCCGAGGATGACTGGACCACCCGCGCCGTGCCGATCCCCGAGCGCGGCGAGCGCCGCGCCGCGTTGGAGCTCACGGTGTCGGCCTCGGGCGCAATGAACTACTTCCCGTCCGCGGAGGCCTGGGTCGACGATCTGCGCATTGCGTGAGTTTGCACGCGCGGCGCGTTGGGTCGGTCGCGTGCGGCTGGCTTGAACTTTATTCGGAGCCTTTGCCGGCCGGCTGGACGGCGCTTTGCGCCTTTTCCTGTCCGGACGCCCATTTGGCGTGCTCTTGCGAGACCAGCGACTCGACTCTTTCCGCCAGCAGCGCATGCGCGTCCGGCGCTGCCGCATATGGACCGGCTTTCGCCAAGTAGAGAAACTTCTCGTGCTTCAGGGCCTCGGCTGTCGAGCGGTATGCGATCCAGTTGGCGTGATACTGGTTGAGCTGTTGAATACCCTCCGCCACCGCAATGACGACGCCCAGGGCGCCCGGGACCCATGTGGGAAGCGGAAGTCCCGCGACGAGCGGAATCAGCGCGGCAACCACGATGACGAGGATCTTCAGGACCTTGAAGCTCCGTTGATCGCGGCCGCTGCGGCGATCGTACCATTCGATCTGGTCTTCCAGTCTTTGTGTCGTCGGATCGTCGGACATGGGGTGCTCGCAATCGCTATGGTGATCAACAAGTCGGCGCGAAATTACCTTCCGCTGGACGCAGCCGTTCAGCCGAAGCGCCCGACGGCATGCCGGGAGACCCCGTGCCGCTCGAATACCAGACGCAGGGCCCCGTTGAGCGGCGTTCCAGTGTCATTATAGCCGAGTTTGGTGCCGTGAACCGCAAGTGCAGGAATGTCGGGCGCGCGGCCGCAATGCCGTCGTCAATCAGCGCCCCGTCATCTCCCCGGCTCACCCGACCCTGATGTTGAGCTCCTTCACCAGGCGCCCGTACTTCGCGTAATCCTCGGCAAACTGCGTGGCGAGCCGCTCGGGCGCGCCCCCGACCGGATCGCTCGCCGACTGCAGCATTTTTTCGCGCGCGGCCGGACTGGCGACGGCCTTGTCGAACTCGGCGTTGAGCCGCGCGATCACCGCCGCCGGCGTGCCGGCCGGCACGAAGGCGCCGTACCACGTCTCGAGCACCATGCCCTTGAAGCCGGCCTCCTCGAACGTCGGCACGTCGGGCAGGCTCGGCGAGCGCGCATGGCCGGATTGCGCCAGGATGCGCAAGGCGCCGGCCTTGGCGTGTGGCAAGAGCGCGGTCGGGCCGAGAATGCCGATCGGAACATGACCGGCGAGGAGATCGCTGACGGCTTGGCCGGCCCCGCGATAGGGAATGTGGTCGAGCTTGATGCCGGCCGTCTTGTTGAACCATGCGCCGAGGATGTGCTGGTTGCTGCCGACGCCGGACGACGCGAAGGCGAGCCCGCTCCTCTGCTTGGCGAGCGCGACCAGGTCGCCGAGCGAATGCACCTCGAGCGACGGGTGCGTGCCGATCACCAGCGGCTGGCGCGCGATCAGGCTGACCGGCACCAGGTCCTTGGCATAGTCGCCGTTCACTTTGAGGATGTGTGGCGCGCTCGCGATGTTGTCGTTCGTGATCAGCGCCGTGTAGCCGTCGGGCGTGCTTTTGGCCGCCGCCTCGATCCCGATCGTCCCGCCCGCGCCGGTCCGGTTCTCCACCACCACCTGCTGGCCGAGCGGCGGCGCGACGAGGCCGCCGACCAGGCGGGCGATGAAGTCGAGCCCGCCGCCCGCCGCGAGCGGCACGATGAACAGGATCGGACGGGCCGGATAGCTCTGCGCCCAGGCAGCAATCGGCCCGGCCGTCGGCGCCGCGAGCGCGCCGCCGCACAGCCGGAGGAATTGGCGACGAAGTATTGTCATGGGAACCTTGGCGACCTCCGCGTGCCGATG
>Ga0126381_100008688_pt1 | contig 11363 bp, 9 predicted proteins | sample PanSoiMetPlot_28_FD_96465 | JGI IMG/M metagenome (GOLD analysis project Ga0126381, IMG submission 96465) | Tropical forest soil microbial communities from Panama - MetaG Plot_28 | ecosystem: Environmental > Terrestrial > Soil > Tropical forest > Bulk soil | place: Panama | collected 2016-02-17 | reverse complement strand
TAGCCTGTGCGAAGAGTCGCTCTTGACTCCTTCCGAGGCGAGACAGGCTGCACGGGCAGTGCACCGAAGCAACCTACTCACCTGCGAGACGATGCCGGATCCTGGCGATCGAAGCAAGCTGACTCCAGTCGAAGCAGCGAAGGTCGCGAAAATTGAACAAGAAAAGAAGCTGGCCGGCGGTGAAACGGGAGATGTGACGCATGTGATCGGACCCTGCTTTCCTCCCAACAAGCGAGCGGAAATTTAGAGCCCTTGTCGAGTTCAATAAATCTTCTCCAGTGTGCAGGAATTGCTGCTGTCAATTTTGACAGTACCCATCAAACAGGATTGCGACCCGATTCGATCATAGGAGGAGCGATGAAGGCAGGCGAACGATCTGTGCTTTTCGACAGGTGGGCTCGGCCGCTGCGCCGTCTTGTTGCGTTCGTTCTTTTACTCGGTGTTCCGGGCACGGCATCGGCACATGCGATCTTAGTCAGCTCGACTCCCCGTAACGGGGCTGTTGTAGCTGGTCCAAATCTCGCTGTCGTCCTCTCTTTCAATTCACGAATCGACCGATCCCGATCAAGGCTGACGATCGACGGTCCGGAACACCATGGCGTAGTTGTCCCTATCGAGAGTACGAATCAGGGGCCTGCGACACTCAGCGCCAGGCTATCGGGGCTGAGAGCTGGTGCGTATACGCTGCACTGGCAGGTGCTGGCAGCCGACGGGCACATCACATACGGCATCATCTCTTTCCGGATTAAGTGAGAGAAGCTATTGGCAGAGTTACTCGATATCTTTGGATTTCTCTCTGTTCTGTTGCGGGCCCTGACGCTATCGCTTGGCGCGATTGTGATCGGCGGCATAAGCTTCTGGCATCTCGTAGCACGCCAGGTAATCGCAAAAGACGAGACCGAGTTTAGCGCCGGACGTCGAATCATTTGTGGCACTCTTATCGGATTGGCGATCACTCAGGGTGCGTCTCTCTTCACGAATACTGCCATCCTTGCCGATACCGCTGGAATCTGCTTGAGCGATGTCTTCGGGGCATCGTTCTTTCTTTGGGGGTGCTTGAGCATAGGCGCCGCTGCAGTGCTTGCATTCCGTTCGGCTGAACGGAGATTTAAAGGATGCGTTCCTATTCTTGCAGCGCTTGTCATTCTGTGCTCAACTGTGGCCACGAGCCATGCAGTTGCGAGACTGGATCATCGTCCGGTTCTGTTGTTGGCAACCGCTGCGCATCAGGCTGCCACTGCCTGCTGGATCGGCGGTTTGCCGTTTCTGCTTGTGTCGTTAGCGGCAACAAAGAACTTGACAAGCGCCAACATTCTCTGCCGAAGGTTCTCGTCGCTCGCTATCGGGAGCGTGTGCGTGCTCGCCAGCGCCGGCCTTGTCATGTCCTGGTTCTACGTGGGTTCGATGTCAGCCCTGTATGGGACGAATTACGGCCTGATGCTAGTTGGTAAAGTCATCCTATTTGCGATGCTGATTCTCCTCGGTTCGTTTAACCGCTCAATCACTCGTCAACTCGGGCGAGGGGATACGAATTTGCTGTTCCGATTGCGACGGTTTGGAGAAGTCGAGATCGGAATTGGGATTACTGCGATTTTGACGGCCGCATCGCTGACTTCTCAGCCGCCGGCGGTTGATCTGGCGTCTAGTACGGTGAGCTGGCCCATCATCGCTGTACGGATGTTGCCGATGGCGCCACTCATGAAGACACCACCTTTGGCGACATTGTCGCCCTCCTCTATGGCACTCTGGAAGAAACAGCATGAAGCAGACCCAACGGCGGGCCAGACCTTTATTCCCGGCGAGTCATACAGTCCTCCGACAAAAGGCGATATCGAATGGTCGGAATATAACCATCATTGGTCCGGGCTCGTCGTGTTGGTGATGGGAATTCTCGCTGTACTCTCTCGCTTCCCCCACATGCAATGGGCGCGTCACTGGCCGCTAGCCTTTGTTGGACTGGCAGTATTTCTTTTCCTGCGCGCCGATCCGGAGAACTGGCCTCTCGGCCCCAATGGGTTTTGGGAAAGCTTCTCTTCGGCAGACGTGACGCAGCATAGGCTGTTTGTTGTTCTGATTCTCCTATTCGCAGCATTTGAATGGGGTGTACAAACATCTCGGCTCAATTCCGTTCGGGCAGCGCTCGTATTTCCGCTGATCTGTGCAATCGGTGGGGCTATGCTTGTTACGCATACGCACGCGCTAACGAATCTGAAGGAACAACTTCTTATTGAATATAGTCATCTCCCGCTTGCTCTTCTGGCTGTGAGTGCGGGCTGGGCTCGTTGGCTCGAGTTGCGTCTTCCCGGATCCGGCCGAGTTTTGGCAGGCCGGATCTGGCCTGTCTGCTTCGCACTCATCGGAGTCGTGCTGCTGCTATATCGCGAGGCTTGAGCATCCGTTGAGTCAGATTTGTTTCAATCTATTGCAGTTGAATCTGCTAAATGCGGGGGTGGAATTCCGCGCATTCGCGATTCCGACGTTCTTCTCTGCTTCTTGTTAAATCTATCGAGATAAACCCCTTCTATGATCAACGTGAGGCCTCACGGAACTTCAGAGGCCCGGAAACGCGATCGTAGCCCTTGTAATTCTTGCCGCGATCGCGGGTACGGCGCCTGGTGGTTGCACCAGCGGTCGCGAATTCGCTGGGCGAGAAATGTGGCGTTGCCACACATCGCGAATCTCGCCGATCCGCTGTTTGGCGAAAATGCAGCGATGAGCGTTTGTCCCCGAGAAACTGTTCAGCGCTTCCACGGAGATTTCTGCGATCCTGGCTCCGAGAACTGCATCCGATGCCAGACATCTCAGGCGGAGATTCATTTTCGCAAGTGCTGTAGCTGGAAAAAGCAGATGCGCCGTCAAACCAGTCGCTAATTCGAGAAATAGCTAGGGTTTACGATGGTCGGCCCTGGTGGACGATGTTAGAACCTTTCTGCGTGCGGCATAGACCGAGACGGTCCCAGGTCTCAAAGGCGAGACCCGGGACACCCAAGTCTGTGGTTGAACCAACATCCCGACCCGGACCCATCAACCAAACCCAAAGGGTCTGCAAGCGCCACGAGGTTGTTCAGTTCATAGACATACCGGTTGAAGCTCTGGGGATTAGCGCCGTGTACGGGCACCCAAGCCCGGCGGATCCGGCGAAATCCATCTCCCTTGGCTTGGGCTATGTCGACGGTAGAGGAAGTCGTACAAACAGGGAACTGTATCGGAATTCTGACCAGTGAAAGACGGGTCAGAGGAGCCAAAGAATCTTGAAATACGCAGTAATACGCGAACGATAACACCGGTCGAGGATCCAGCAACGCTTAGAGTGGCTCTCCCCAATACCCAATTCAGCTCAAATTGGATCATCGAGGTCGAGTCGAGTTCGCGACGTGTGAAGAACCGGTACCGCATTTGAACAAGGCTCCGGTGGTCCCCACTGCATCAACGGTACCGAGGCAATAGCGGTCAAGATCCGCCGAAGCAAATACTGCTCCCGAGAATATCTTTTGGACCGCGGCTACGTGCTCTGCCGGATTGGTTGGTTCGTAGTGGTAGAGCACGACTGACTTCACTGGCGCCGCAGACGCCATTTTGCCTACCTCTGCTTCAGAGAGGTGCTCCTGCCGCATGTGCGCCATCAATGCCGCGGCGCGTTGTGGAGGCCAGTTGTTATCTGCCGCCGTTTTCTGGACGAATTTCGAAACTTCATTGAGATCCTCGACTTCGGCAACCATTACGTCTGCTCCCGCGGCCAATCGGGTAACGGCATCGCTTGGGCCAGTATCTCCAGTGAAGACCACGATCCCGTGCGGGGTTTCAATTCGGTAGGAATAGGATTTCATCTTCTTTCGATCTTCTGGAGACATAAGCGCGTAGTGGGAGTTTTCGGCAGCAATCACACGGATTTTGTCGTCCTGGTAGATGAGGCCCTCGTGTTGAATGTCGTGCGCAACAAACGGACTGACTAAACGGCCATCCACCAGTCCTTCACGGATTGCGCCGGGTTCCAATGCAAACGGCTGGAATCCAAAGGCGATGTAGTGAAAAGCAGCATCCACCAACCCTTCCGTTTGGGGCGGTCCATAAACCGCGATGTGCGTAGAGCCGGCATTATTCAGTCGGAAGAAATCATTGGCCATCACGTCGGCCAACCCGAGATCATGATCTGCGTGCAGATGGGTGAGGAAGATTGTTTGAATGGTTTCGGACGCGATCCCGGCCTCCAGCATGCGGCGCATCGTACCGATACCGCAATCGATCAGGTAAGGCCGACCATCCACGACGAGCAAAGTGGCCGGTTCTGAGCGGGCCAGCCGCAAGGGAGGGCCACCGGCCGTGCCGAGGAAAATTAGCTCCGTCCGGCCAATTGACTGCTGAGCCACAGCCGTTGCGGTTGTCGCAGCAGCTAATGCACTTGTTAGGACAATTCCACGAACTTTGTTCGAGAGTCCGAACTGGAGTTGGAACATCTCCTCGCCTCCGTCCTGGCGTTCTGGGAGCGGCAACGCCACGCATCGCTGGGATTCTTCATTGGTCGCAGTATATGCCGACGAGGTGCGTTCATGCGTGATTAGCACGCTGTCTTGATCAGGCAGGCGGGCTATGTCGAGGTTGTTCTCCGAAGCTCGTGCCTATTCACGACACTTGATTTCGATTCTGTGGAATTCGATTGAAGGAGATATCAGGCAAGCGGGTTCGTCCCGAGGCGTTTCCCGATCAAGGCTAACGGTGATACTCCCAAGATAAGAGAAGGGACAGGAAATCAGCCGATCCCCGGTCCCCTGTCCTCTCGCAACTTAAGTCGTTGTAGACCTATCGCCCCATAAACATCACGTGAACATAGGTGCCGAGTCGCATATTGTAGGCTAGATGCCAGCCCTCATGGTCCGGATCGGCATAGATTGAAATAGCGCCTCGTCCCAATACCAGTTGTTGCAGTAACCCGCATCGTAGGGCGCAACAGCCCAATTCCATCCGTTGAACCAGAATCTTCCCGGCCCTCCGCCCGCGATATACCACGCGTGCGCAGGTCAGAAACCACCGTCCCAGCGGCCTAGGAGCGGTCGCCTAAGGGCCACATTTTATCTCAATACGGAGCAGGGGCGGGTCGCTGGCCATCCCTTCGGGCCTGTCAATAACTTCAATGGCGTGCATCGGCTCCGGCTCCATCCATTGAACGCTCCACTTGCCGGGATGGACAGGGCGATTGACGCTGGGCTCGTCCCGCACGCTGCCATCCGGACGATGGTATCGAACGTGCGAAGTCATCCCACCGGTATCCCAATCAAGAAAGAAGCTTGGCCACCGATGGTGATGCATCGGTTCAGTCTTGCCTGGTGGCGGCACGGTGACTTCGAGCACGCGCACCCATTTGTTTTCCAAGATTGCCTTGTGACTATTAGGCGCGGCCTGAACTGCGTCGTAGCCATCTGGGAAACCGGATTTGTCCTGGGCGAGAGCGATGCGAGGCATGGCTATGCAAGCCGGGAGAGCGGAACAGATTGTTGCAAGAAATCGCCGGCGCCCGGTTGCGACAATCGTCTTTTCGATGCGCATATCGGAAACTCCTCGCTGGCTAATTTGCGGAAGGCTGGGCGTGCCCCGCCACTTTGCTGCCGTGAATTGTGACTGCTCTTTTCAGCGGACCGCCCACTTCACCCATGTCGCCGGTTTGGGTGAAGGAAGTTGCGGTTATGCCAGACCAGACTTCGTGCCAGAGCATGTTCTTGTCATTCCTTCGAAAATTAAAATCGATTATTAATCGGCTTCCGTCCCACTTCACGGTGCTGTTCGAATCGGAACCTAAATCGCACGTAGCAGGCCCCGCATTGTTACAAAGCATTCCATGCAAACTGTTCGTCGATTTGTCCCACCAATGAAGCGCGATAAGGAAAACTTCTCCGCTCAGAGATTTGAAATGCTCTTCTTCCATCAGAACGTATCCGCCGGGGCTTGGCCGCCATATTTCCTCACCTGACCCCGTACCTCTCGGAGACCTGCCGCTCGGATCGAAGTCGTAAGTTGTGGACCAATGGCCTGCTAGTGCTTTGACCAGGCTTTGCATCTCTGGTTGAGGGCCCTTGGCGCTCGGAGCTTCTGTCGCAATCGTCTCGAGGGTTTCTTTGCTGTCCACATTGGCCACTCGCGTTGCATGAATCGTAAAGACTCTCTTTCGGGAGCCACCAGGCGGACCGTACTCTCCAGTCTGAATGAAGGATGTTGGAGTGATATCCGACCAGGTTTCATGCCAGATCGACTTTTGTCCGGACTTCGATGTTTCAACTTCGTTGATCGCAAACTGTTTGCCGTCCCAGCCCATCGTGATGTCGCTCCGGGCGCCCTTTATGTCACAGGTGTAGGGAAGCAGATTCTGACATTCCATCCCTCGCAGGCTCTTGCTTGCAGAATCCCACCATACGACTCCGAGGAGAAAGTCTTGCTGCCCATGCATTTGGACTTGTTCTTCCTCAATCAAGGTGTATCCGCCTGGACCCGGTCGCCAGTTTTCCACTCCCGAGTTGACGGAGGCCCTGGGCATGGTTGCATCAGGTTCCCAATTAACGCTAAGAGACCAGTGTCCTGATAGCGCACGGGTGAGTTGCTGGATCTGTTCCACAGGCTTTGAGCCGCCGGTGGTTCGGCTCTGGGCTGCGCCCAAAGACGTAAGGCAGACAACGAGCATGCTGATTGTGACTAACTCAGTTCTGGACTTTGTTGACATCGCTATGTCCCTCCGAACGGGTGTTCTTAAAATCGTGATCGCGCCGCATCCGGCGGTTACGCGGGCAGTATGTTCTGGTTAAGAGAAAACAGGTTATGCGGGTCGAAGCGCGCTTTGATGTGCTGGAGGCGAGCATAGTTGGAACCATAGGCGCGCCGAACGCCCTCCTCCCCCACGCGCTCCATATTGTTGACGTAGTCGCCATCATCGTCGACCGGCAAATTCGTTCGGAGCGCCTCAATCCACGCGCTTGCTGCTGGCTGGCCATCGGGCGGCTTCCAATAGGCAGCAGCACCGAATGTAATGCCCTCCCTGCGCAACGGGAATGGAGTTGCCGCCGCGGGCACCTGCGTTACTGCGCCGTGAAGAGGGATGAGGAAGCACTCGACAGCAAACGGCGGTCTTGCGAAAGTACTCGCAAGAATCTCGATTCTTCGGTCATCGAGCTCCGTGAAAAACCCGCTGCAATGTTCATCAAAGCTGGGCGGAATTTCGGAGGGAATCATCTGCTCAACTTCGAGATACGGTCTCAAGCGGACACTGTCATTCACGACTGTGGGGTGATGGCGAAGAGGTGCGAGGATCCTCTCTCCTCTGGCCGGGTCACCCACATGGCAGACCTGGATTTCGATCTGCGGCTTATGATTGGGCTCGGCGGAAAGCAAAGCGATCAGAGTCATTTCGTCGAGCTCCGTCGCAACGATATCTCTGAACGCCCGCAAAAACTCTCGTGGATCTGCTGACGCAAGCACAAGGTCACCCCCAAGAACCTTTGATACGGGATGCAGGGCCACCTCGAATTCGGTGACAACTCCGAAATTCCCACCACCTCCGCGAATGGCCCAGTAAAGATCCGGATTCTCGTGGGCGCCAGCCCTGACCTGGTGTCCATCGGCGAGGACCATGGTTGCTCCAAGAACGTTGTCGCAACCGAGGCCGAACTTACTCATGATCGGACTGATCCCTCCTCCGAGAAGAAATCCTCCGACTCCTACGGAGGGACACTGACCCAGCACTGCGGCGACTCCTGCCTGGGCGGTCGCAGTTTCAACCGCGCCGCTCAGCATTCCTCCCCCGAGGCGGGCGGATTTCTTGTCACTCGCAATGACGATGTCGCTGATGCCGGACATGTCGAGTACGAGGCCCGCCTCGCAACTGGAATAACCTGCGTAGCTATGGCCTCCGCACCGAACGGCTGTGGGCAGGCCGTTGGACTTTGCAAAATTCAGGCTGGAGGCGATGTCCAGCGAGTTCGCAGGGCGCACGATGAGTGCCGGATGCGCATCAAATTTTGCCGCATATCCCTTGCGAAGGTGCTCGTATTTTGAAGCGCCGGGGAGGAAGGCGGTGCCGGCGAGCCCTCGTGCAAAGATCGTCAGGTCCGCGCTACTCGGCTTGGAGACAGGAACCGCGGCGATCGGTTGAGAGAAGCTGGTTCTTGCGAAGAGTGGAAGTGAAGAACAAAAACCTTGCAACAGGAAAGAACGCCGATTCATCGGTGCCCCCTTCGAAGAAATGGAACATGAAAAACTGGTCCGTCTGTGCCATGAGCATGAATTAACCACCGGCGCTTCTCCATGCGGAGGAATCGCGCTGCGTTGTTATAGAGAGTGTCCCGCTTCTGTGCAAGCGTGAGAGAGGGAGCGGGTTCGATTGAGTCGATTCCTGCCGAGAGGGCATCCGGCCAGACGATCTCGTCGGAGCCAAACATGATGCGTTTCTCAAATCCGGCATCGACGAGCCGTTGAACGAAGTCGTAGAACTGTTTCCGGGAAAACGCGAAGCAGATGACGCCAACGCCAACATACAGCTGTGGGTGAGCGTATAGCGTTGCGATCGTGTCATCGGCGAGCGGCCAGCCGGCGTGCATGGCCCAGATCCGCAACTTAGGGTGCCGGACCAAAATATCTTCCAGCAGAAGCAGGCTGGAATAGCGCATGCGGCATGCGGTAGGTGGGAGAAGAATAGTAAGGTGCACCAGGGGGACCAGATGGCTGGGGATTCGCATTAGCGTGGGTAATGATCGCGAGCACAAATTTCGGCGAAGCAGCAAGGGGAGTCAATAAAACATCCCGTTAAATCCGCTTTAACTGGAAAGTTACTGGGCCACAGGAGGTTACGAGCGTGCCTTAACTGAATTGTTTTCTGAGGGCGTGCTAACATTTCCTCCACAGCAGACTCTTTTTGACGAAAGAACGATGCCAAGCTCGCGCTCAACAGCACTTAAATATCGCTTCGGACCTTTCGAACTGGACCCGAGCGAGGGCAGCCTCTCTCGCAATGGCAACCGTGTGAAACTGCAAGATCTCCCCTGCCGCCTGCTCGTGATGCTCGTGGAACGGGCGGGAGAGGTGGTCACTCGGGAAGAAGTGCGGCAGCGCCTTTGGCCGGAGAACACTTTTGTCGAGTTCGACAACAGCCTGGGCGTAGCTATCCGAAAGGTGCGAGAGTCCCTCGGCGATGATGCCGACATCCCACACTACGTCGAGACTATCCCGCGACGCGGATACCGCTTCATCGCGCCAATTCTGAAGGATGGCCTGGAAAGTCCGGCGCCACCGATTGAGACTCATATATCCGTTCCAGCCCAGCGAACCGGAGGCGGGCACCGGGGCAAGCTGGTTTGGGCTGCTGTAGCGCTGGGCGGAGCGCTTGTCTTTGTGGGCTGGCTTTGGCGGAGTCAAACGCACGCTCGCATTCCAGAGCGTGCCTCGGTGGTTGTGGGTGAGTTCGCCAACAGCACCGGTGATCCTTTATTTGATGGGTCGCTCCGGCGCGCGGTGGTCATACAGCTAGCGCAGTCCCCTTATCTCAATATCGTGCCTGATCGAAAGCTGGGAGAGATTCTGCAGGATCTGGGACGCTCGCCAGATGACAAGCTGACCCCTGCCCTGGCGCTTGAGGTTTGCCAACGCGGAAAGGCATCCGCACTGATCGTTGGATCCATCCAGCCGACTGGAGGAGCTTATCTGCTGGCGTTGGAAGCCAAACGTTGCGCCGATGGGAGCCATTTAGCTCACGAAACTGTGACCGTTGCGAATCAGAAGGCGGTTTTACCCCGCCTGGGCTCTATGATTGACAATCTCCGCCGCAGTCTCGGTGAGTCCCGCGCATCCCTTCAGAAGTTCGACGTGCCAGTTGAACAAGCGACGACCAATTCTTTGGAAGCCCTGAAAGCCTATCAGTTGGGGCTAGAACTGCGTGCCCACTCTAAAAATCTTGAAGCCAGGCCGGTCTTTAAAGCCGCCATTGCCTTGGACCCAAGTTTTGCCATCGCCTACGCGCAACTGGGGTCCTCGTACTCCAACGAAGGAGAAACTCAGGAGGGCAAAAAGTACTTCCGGAAGGCGTTTGAACTTCGCGCTCATGCCACGGAGCCAGAACGTCTTTATATCGTGGGTCGTTATTTCGACATTGTTACGGGCGAACTGGAAAAAGGATCCGAGACGTACAAACTGTGGACCGAACTATATCCCGATGAGTGGCGATCGTATAATGCCCTCGCGAATGACGCCAACCTGCTAGGACGATATGACACCGTTGTTGAAGCCTCTGAAGAGGCTGTCCGTCTTGATCCCAATCAGAACTTTGGGTATGTCAACCTACTCTCTGGGCTCATTGCGTTGAATCGCCTTAATGAAGCAAGGTCAATCTGCGAGCAACTCATCGGACGAGGGCATGATGATACCTTCATTCATCTCAACCTTTTCGCTATTGCCTCCCTCCGGCACGATGGGCAGGCAATAAGCCGAGAATACGAGTGGGCCCAAAAACATCCGGACAACATCGCGATGCGCTATGCCCAGGCCGAAGCAGATGCTGCGATGGGCAAGATTAAGCAAAGCACCGAGCTTTTCGAGGGAGTGGCCAGACTAAGTGCTGCCAGCGGGGATTCGGAAGCGGCTGCCAATACGTTGGCAGTTTCCGCCGAGATCAATTCAGAGATGGGACGAGCATCCGTAGCGAAGAAGGAGTCCGAGGAGGCCGTAAGGCTTGCGAAGAATCAAATCGTGCTTGGCCTTGGAGCTTTGATCGCAAGTCGGGCCGGAAACCAAGAAAGATCTCACGAGTTTCTCGACGAGCTCGACCACGGCTACCCACTATCAACGTTCAACATGGGTCTCTACTCCCCGATGGCTCGGGCGACGCAGGCGGTGGCACACGGCAGTTCGACCGCCGAAATTACCAATCTGATGGATCCGGCGCTACCGTACGAGTTCGGACAGGTTGCAGATATGCTACCCATCTACGTGCGAGCGGATTCATATCTGCAGATTCGATCGGGAAAAGAAGCTGAACAAGAGTTCCAAAGAGTTCTTGATCACCAGTCGGTGGATGCGGCGACTGTGCTTCACCCCCTTTCTCAGTTGGGTCTTGCGCGATGCTACGCGTTACTGGGCAGAAAAGCCGACAGCCGGCGAGCCTACGAGATCCTATTCTCGCTTTGGAAGGATGCGGACCGGGATCTGCCTATTCTGATGAAGGCGCGGAGGGAATACCAGGAGCTGAAGTAAACGCTGAGGCGATCGTCCATTGACGCGGCAAGCGCTCGCAGCGGGCGCAGACCACTCGCGACGGGCCTCCCCGGCTCCGCCTTGTTCGCTTCCCACTCTGTCGAAAGAAAGAGCCCCCGACGACGAGGCTTCAAGGCGTTGGG
>Ga0126381_100008687_pt1 | contig 11364 bp, 8 predicted proteins | sample PanSoiMetPlot_28_FD_96465 | JGI IMG/M metagenome (GOLD analysis project Ga0126381, IMG submission 96465) | Tropical forest soil microbial communities from Panama - MetaG Plot_28 | ecosystem: Environmental > Terrestrial > Soil > Tropical forest > Bulk soil | place: Panama | collected 2016-02-17 | reverse complement strand
TCAGCTCAGCGCCAGCACCGCGTAGGCGGCCAGCCAGTGCTCCACCATGTAGTCATCGCCGATCACGTGCGGCAGCGCCGCATCCAGGTGGGTCCGGGCCGCCGCCAGCGCCGGCTCGATCCTCCGGTCGCCATCGGGCAGGCTCTCCGCGATGCGCCGCCAGCAGTACGCCCGGCTGGCGTTGAGCCCGTGCAGGTGCGCGATGCCCCCGTCGCTGGCGTCAGAGACCACGGCGGGCGTGAACACCTCGGCCGGCTCCCCGTCGGCGATTCCCGGCAGGAACCCGGCCAGCCAGGCGGCGAATTCCGGCTGGGCCAGCAGCCTGCTCATCAGCTCCGCCTCGGTCAGCGCCGGGGAGAGGAAGTCGCTCCCCGATGGCTCGTACTGGCCGGGATAGTCCGCGTCGTCCGCGAACCAGCCCAGCGCCCTGGTCTCGATCGCGGCGGCGAGTTCGGGCCGGCCTGCCTGCGCCTGCCTGGCCGCGAACGGCAGCGCCACCGAGAAGCCGAACGCGCTGTTGGGGTGCACGCCGGTCCTGACCGGGTACGTCGCTTTCGGCAGCCAGTCCAGGAAGCCCTTGGTCAGCGCGTCGGCCAGCGGCGTGATCGCGGCCAGCCAGCGGCGCGCGCCGGCGTCGTCCAGGCTCGCGATCTCGTGCACGAGCGCGAGCGCCCAGGCCCAGCCGTAAGGCCGCTCGAACCGGCCGTCGTCGCTGGTGACGAAACGGGCCTCGGCCGCCAGCTTCTCGGCCGTGAACTGCGCGTCGAGCACGGCCCTGATCTCGTCGGCCGGCACCGCGGGGCCGGCCAGCCGCAGCAGCCGGACGAGCAGCCAGTGCATCTCAACGCAGGAGTGCCAGTCCAGGCTGCCGTAGAACACCGGCGTGCGGTCGGCGGGCCGGTCCGGGAAGTCGCCGGGACCGGTCATCATGCGGACCAGCAGCGACGGGAACTCCCGGCCGATGTTGGTGAGCGCTACGCGTGCGTAGGCGGCCGCCTGCCCGCCCAGGATGTCCTGGCACTGCGCTGAGAGGCCCTCGGTCCCTCCGGCCTGGCTTGAACGTGACATACCCGTCGGGCTCCATCCTGGCGTGGTCGCAGGCACGCAGCAGCCTAGCCGCACCGTGGCCGGCGCAGGTTTAGGCTTCTCTTCGTGCGTACGCCGGTCTGCGAGCTGCTCGGGATCGAGCAGCCGATCGTCCAGGCTCCGGTGGGACCGGCGGCGGTTCCCGGGCTCGCGGCCGCCGTGTCGAATGCGGGCGCGCTCGGCATGGTGTCGCTCACGTGGGTAGCTGACGTGGCCAGCGTGATCCGTGAGACGGCCGCGCTCACCAGCCGGCCATTTGGCGGCAACCTGGTTCTGGCCTGGGACCAGCATCGCCGCCTCGACGATGCGCTCGAGGCGGGGCTGCGGATCGTGTCACTCGCCTGGGGAGATCCGGCGGCCTACGTCGACCGGGTTCACGAGGCCGGGGCGCTGCTCCTGCATACGGTCGGAAGTGCGCAGGAGGCGCGGCGGTCGGTCGCGGCCGGGGCCGACGTGATCGTGGCCCAGGGCTGGGAGGCTGGCGGGCACGTGTGGGGAGGTATCGCGACGCTGCCGCTGGTGCCGGCGGTCGTCGACGCGGTCGCGCCGGTGCCGGTGATCGCCGCCGGAGGAATCGGCGACGCCCGGGGCGTCGCGGCCGTGCTCACCCTCGGTGCGCAGGCGGCCTGGCTGGGCACGCGGTTTCTGCTCGCCGAGGAAAGCCCGGTGCACGAGGACTACCGGCTCCGGCTCATCGCCGCGGCGGAAACCGATACCCAGTGGTACGCCGATCTGTACCAGGTTGGCTGGCCGGACAGCCCGCACCGGGCGATCCGCAACTCAACGGCCGCAGCCTGGGAGGCCGCGGGCCGCCCCGGGCCGGGCAGCCGGCCTGGCGAGGGCGAACCGGTCGCGCGGGGACCCTCCGGCGCCCCGATCGTTCGCTATTCCTCCGCGCTGGCGCTCGCGGGAACCACCGGGGATATCGAGGCTCTGTCGCTGTGGGCGGGACAGAGCGTGGCGCTGGCCAAACGCACGCAGCCGGCGGCCGAGATCGTCGCTGAACTCACCTCGCGCCTGCCGGACCGGGCTAACCGACCCGAATGATGCCGTACCTGATCAGGCGGTTTAACCCCACAGCTCCTCTGAGGCGATCCTGGCTCCCTCGGCCTGGGCCCGGAACTTCGCCCACGTGACGGTCGGGACCACCATGTCCATGCCGGCCGCCGTCCCGAATCCGCAATCGGTTCCCGCCATCACGTTTTCCCGGCCCACCACCCCGGCGTAACGGATCAGCCGGTCCGCGACCGCCTCGGGATGCTCGACGATGTTCGAGGTGGAGTCGAGAACGCCCGGGATCACGTACTTGCCGTCCGGCAGCTTCGTGTCCTGGAAGACCTTCCACTCGTGGGCGTGCCGGCCGTTGGACGCCATCAGCATCAGGCCGGCCGGCTTGGCCTGCAAGATGATGTCGATGATGTCCTTGAGCTCGACATCCCTGGTCCGCGGCATCTCGATGTTGCCCCAGCAGATGTGGATCCGCGAGGCCTCGGCGGGGACATGGGCCAGGGCCTGGTTGAGCGCCTGAACATTGAGCTCCATCTGGCGGCGGAAGTTCTCCAGCGACCCGGCGCCGGGGGCGGTCATGGCCAGGTCCGGGCAATCCACCTGGAGGATGAAGCCCGCGCGGTGAATGGCCTCGTATTCCTCTCGCATTGCCTCGGAGAGCGCACTCAGGTATTCCTCCTGGCTGGCGTAATACCGGTTGGGCGAGAAGACGGAGATGACACCCGGCGAGGCGGCGCTCATGAACGTGGCCGCCGCGGATACGCCTTGCGCGGCCGCCTTGAGGTTCTCGATATCGGCCCGTACCGCGTCCTGTCCCACGTAGGAGACCGGTCCGTCGCAGGTCGTGAACTTGATGGTCTGCGCGGACGCCATGGTCTGGGCCATCTTCTCGGCGAAGTCGGGAAACTCCTCCAGGCCCGCCGTCACCGATCCCGTGATCTCTTCAATCGAGCCCTCCCCGCCGAAGCCGGTCAGCCGGTCCTTGACGTACGTGGCGTAGCTGGGCTTGCTCACCTCGCCGTCGTTGAGGACATCGACGCCCGCGTCGGCCTGACGCTGCACGGTCTCCCGCACCGCGGCCCGTACCTGGTCGTGGAACCGGGCGTCGTCGACGGGCCGACCTGCCTCCTGCGCCAGCAGAAGCGGCAAGAACTCTGCCTGTCGCGGCAGGCTGCCCGAGTGCGTGGTCAGGATCCGGTCTGCTGTCGGCTGCATAACGTGCCCCTTCCGCTCGCACGGCTCTCAGACGCCCAAGGCACCTCCGCCATCCTTGGCGGCCCCGGCGTTGCGGCCGCGTAAATCCGACGTCACCGTTCTTTAACGTACGCCTGCCTGCAGCGACGGCGTGCTGCGACCAGAGTGCTGGCGTCAGAGGGACGGCGCGGCCTCGGACGTCCGGTGCCACCGGGTACCTTGAGCCGGTGGTCCCAGTCAGCTTTCATGACTTCTTCGGCGGCTGTGCCACCATCGCGGGCGCGCTCATCGGGCTGCTCTTCGTGGCCATCTCGGTTTCCCCGGAGAAGCTGACCGGTGACGGTGCCCGCGCCGAGTACCAGGTCAGGGCGGCGGCAGCGTTCTCCGCGCTGGTCAGCACCCTGGTGATCGCGCTCGTGGCGCTGCTTCCCGGGGCCAGCCTCGGGGAGGTGAGCATCGCTGTGGCGGCCGCCGGGCTGGCCGCGACCGTCGCCCTGTGCCTGCTGCTGCTGCGCGAGCACCAGGAGCGGATCCGCCGCACCGACGTCACCATGCTCGTCATCCTGCTCGCCTTGTACGGCCTGCAACTGGCCAGCGGCATGCAACTGGACGGGTCTCCTCGCAACGTCAGCGATGTCAGCCGTCAGGGGGTGCTGCTGATCGGGTTCTTCCTGTTCGGCATCGCGAGATCCTGGCAGCTCGTGGGCGCGCGCGACATCAGCCTGACGTCGACGGTGGCCGCGGTGATCCACCGGTCGGCCAGCGAGAGCCTGCGCCGCGAGGAGGGTGACCAGGCGGGGCGGGGCGGCCCGGCGGCGGGCCAGGACGACCCTTAGTACTCAAGCTCCCGGCGCACGCGCTGGTGCACCTCGCGCAGCCGGTCGACCGCGCGCGGCCCGAGCCCGGCGTGGGACGCCTCGGAATTGAACAGCAGGGCGAGCATGACCGCGGCGTCGAGCCGGTAGATCCAGAACGCGGCCGAGTCAATTCCGGCCGGCTCGGCGTAGCCGGCCAGCACGGCCTCGTAGTCGAGCCCGTTCTCCGGCAGCAAGGCGTACTCGGCCAGCCGGCCCAGTTCCATGGCCGGGTCGCCGATCAACGCGTTCGACCAGTCCAGCACGCCGCGGACGGCGCCACCGGTGCAACGCAGGTTGGGCGCCCGCACGTCCAGGTGCACGAGTCTGCCGGCCGGCCGCGACGCGAGCACGGCGGTCAGCCGCTCCCCCGGCGGCGCGGGCGGCAGTGCCGCGGCGAACGCGGCCAGTTCGGCGAACCGGTCGGCGATGCGGCGTGGCAGCAGGCGGGCGGCGGGCAGGCCCTGCGCCGCGGCCGGCCACGCCGGCGGCGGCGGTGAGCGGTGCAGCCGCAGCAGCAGCGCCCCGAGCGCGACCTGATCGGCGCCGCGGCCGTCGTCGGCGACGAAATCCGATACGAGCACGTCGGGCTCGCCCAGGACCAGTTCCCGCGGCGCGGCGACCGGGAAGCCGAGGCGGTCCAGGTGCCGGGTGACCACATACTCCCAGCGCAACAGCGACCTGGTGTCGACGTGCCGGTCGTTGGGAGTGGACTGGAACCGCCCGCCGACGGGGGTACGCAGCACGACCTTCGAGCCGTCCGGCGCGGTCGCCTCGAACACCCGGAACTCCACCCCGCCGCCAGCGGGCCGCAGCCGCGCGAACCGGCGGTCCGCCGCGAGCGCCCGCACCGACGCGGGCGTATCGGCCATCGTCACCCTCCGGACTGGCCGGCGTGGCTGGCCTCAGCCAGCCGGGCGAGACTGGCCGGCGCCATTCGCGTGCCCGTTTTATGAACCCCTTCGTCCGTCGATCTCAGGCCCAGAGTACGTGGGTAGCCAGGGGAGGTTGAAAGGGACCGTCATCGGTGGCGGGCACGCTATCGGGAATTCCTTCGTGCACGACGACGACATCGGTGTCACCGTCAAATACCATGACCACCTGCTCGTCCGGTACGAGCCTGCTGAAATGGCCGTGATAGGTGTCGGCACGCCCAGCCGACTTGCCGGCTGCGTCCAGTACGCGCCATTCCGCTACCGCGCCCGCAATTGAACCTTTTTCAGCCTTCTCTGACAACCCACGTACCGTGGGCCCGATGTCAACGGGTGAAAGGGCTCATCGTATGGCCCGGGCGCTGCTGCCCGGCAGCAGCAACCTGCCTGCCGGGCAGGCGGCAACCAGGCCAGGCAGGGCCTGCGGGCCCGCCCTTCAGGCAGGTATGACCATCGGTTCGCCGTTCGGATAATGGTCATGAACTGGGACGGTTGTCGGTTTGAGCCCGCGCCGCTGGCCGGCCTGGTCCGGTCAGGATGTCACGGACGGTCGCTGAGCCGTGTCGTGCGCTGGGTCAGAATATCCAGGGCCTATTGAAAATGCGACCGGTACTTGCGAGGCGAATGTTACCCGCTTGCTGATGGGTACTCGCATGGCTGGCGCTGGCGTGGCTCGACAATTCCGCTGCCCCGGCACCGAGGCCGCCGAGCGCGAAGGTGAGAACGAGAATTCCGCCCGTTGTCCGGACCACCGGAACGGCTCGCGGCGCTCCCGCCTGGCCCTTGGCCGGAACGGTCCGTGCATGCTTGGCGACGTGCGGTGTCTGCCTATGAGTTTTCATCGGGCTGATCCCCTCATCGGTAACTTCGATAGCCGAGCCTGCAGGGTCTCTAAAAGAAAAAACTACACCATCATCCGTCTCGAGATGAGGTATTTGGATAAATTCGCACGGCAATTTTCACACGGCGACTCGATATCGTCCGCTGTGCGCACACAAACGTGCCTGCTCGCGTTCTATAACGCCGATGGCCGCCGTGCGTTTCCGCAGAAACCCGGCCATGCGACGGCGACCATTACGAGCGGATCACTGCAGTAACGGGAACTCCCACTGATCACTTTGTTCACGCCAGTCCCGTCTGTCACTTGGCACTACTGGCCTATCTCCCGCCACGGCGCGAATATGCCCTCGAACGTGCGGGCAGCAGAATGAGCTTTTCATCCTTCTCATGGCTGCCCATATAGCTGCGCCCGTGGTTGGCGGATGAAAAGGTGCAATGAGATTGCCCATGAAAGTTGCAGCGCACACACCAGCGGAGGGAAGTAGTTCTTTTCCTGTTCCGCTAATTCTCTTAGGATACGGGTGGGAACTACGCGCAACGGGTATTACCGTAGCGGAATGCTGCGGCACATCTCGATGCGGAGCCCCCGTCCGGGAGCGTAGAAGATGCAAGGCGATCATGGAATTCCGGGCGCTCGGACCGATTGAGCTCTGGTCGGCTGGGCAGCCACAAGATCTCGGGCCGGCCAGGGCGCGGTGCATCCTGGCCATGCTGCTGCTGACGCCGCGCACGATAGTGCCGGCGGACACCCTCATCGACAGGCTGTGGGATACGCGGCCTCCGCCCAAGGCCAGGGAAAACCTCTCGGTCTACGTCGCCAGGCTCCGGGCGTCGCTCCGGCAGGCCGTGGGCGACCGCGTGCAACTGGTGGGACGCGCGCGGGGCTACATGCTGGACGTCGACCCCGAGGCGGTCGACGTGCACCGGTTCCGCCGGCTGCGCCGGCAGGCCAATGCCCTGGCCGCCAGCGGCGACCACGAGCAGGCCGTCGTCCTGCTGCGCGAAGCCGACGGACTCTGGCGCGGGCAGGCGCTGGCCGGGATCGGCGGCGACTGGGTGGCGCGAATGCGGGACGGTCTCGAAGAGGAACGCCGCGCGGCCATCCTGGAGCGGGTCGGGTGCGAGCTGGAACTGGGCCGGCACGCCGACCTGGTGGGTGAGCTCCGCCCGCTGCTGGCTCAGTACCCGCTGGACGAGACGCTCGTCGCCCACCAGATGACCGCCCTTTCCCGGAGCGGCAGGCCGGCCGACGCCCTGAGCTTGTACCGGGAGACGCGCAGCCACCTGATTGATGAGCAGGGCACCGAACCGGGCGCGGTGCTGTCCGAACTGCACCAGCGCATCCTGGGGCGCGATCCCGAACTCGCCGTCCGGCCCTCCGGCCACCTCCCGGGCCAGGCGGCCCCGCCGCCCGACACCCTTCCGTCCGAGACGCCGGAATTCGTGGGCCGGCGTGCGGAAATCGGCCTGCTCACCGGGGAGGGCGGCCGCTCCCCGCCGATCGTCGTCATCGAGGGCATGCCGGGCGTGGGCAAGACCGCGCTGGCGGTGCGCGCGGCCCGCCTGGTCAGCGAGGGCTACCCGGACGGGACGCTTTACCTGAACCTTCATTCCGGCGATCCCGGCACCCTCTCGCTCGACCCGGCCGAGGCGCTGCACCGCCTGCTCCGGATGCTGTCCGTGCCGGCTGCGCAGGTACCGGACACCATCGCCGACCGCGTCGCGCTGTGGCGGGCGCAGCTGAGCCGCCGCCGCTGCATCGTGATCCTGGACGACGCGGCCCGGCCGGACCAGGTCCGCCCGATGCTGGCCGCGCCGGGCCGGTGCCTGATCCTGATCACCACCCGCCGTCGGCTGGCCGGCCTGGGGAGCGTCCGCACGCTGACCCTCGACGTGCTGGCCGCCGATGATGCCGCCACGCTGTTCCGGCAGATCGCCGGCGAGGACCGCGCCCGGGACTCCGGCCAGGTGGCCGACGTCGTCAAGCTGTGCGGCTGGCTGCCGCTGGCGATCCAGCTCACCGCCGGCCGGGTCGCGCAGGACCCCCGGCTCAGCCTGGCCGACCTGATCGAGGAGCTGTCGCAGCCTCCCGCGCAGCCCGGCCGCGTCGGCGCGACCTGCCCGGAGGTGACGTCCGCCTTCGACCTGTCGTATGACGCGCTGGAACCCGGTCATCAGCGGTTCTTCCGGCGGCTGGGCGCCAGCCCGTGCGACTCGGTCAGCGCGCAGGCCGCGGCCGCCCTGGACGGCTGCACCCTGGCCGAGGCGGACAAGGCCCTCGCCACCCTGCTCGACTACCACCTGCTGACCCGGGACGGCGACGGCCGGTTCCGCTTCCACGACCTCATCCGCGAGTACGCCGCGGTGCGCGCCGCACGGGATGTCCCCGAGGCCGAGCAGCGGCAGGCCGTCGGCAGGCTCCTTGACTACTACCTGCACGCAGCCGACCAGGCCGACCGGGTGCTGCACCCGTTCAGACGCCGCAGGCCCGTGCCGGTTACCCAGCCGCCCGTCGCGAGCCCGCCGGTGGCCACCGAACAAGACGCGGACGGCTGGCTGGAATCGGAGTGGCGCAACATCCTGCAGGCGGCGCAGTACGCGGCCCGGCACGAGTGGAAGCAGAAGTGCGCCGACCTGATCCACGTGCTGACCGACTTCCTGGAGATCCGCACCTACTGGGAAGAGGCGATCGCCGCCCACACCCTGGCCTTGCAGGCCGGCCGCGACATGGACGACCCGGCCAGGATCGCGCAGGCGTCGCTGGCCCTCAGCGCGGTGCAGCAGCAGACCGGCCGCCACGAGGCGGCGCGCCAGCTGGCCGAGGAAGCCGCGGCGATCTACCGGTCGCTGGCCGACCCGAGAGGGCAGGCTGACGCGCTCGATCAGCTGGGACTGACGCACCAGCGCACGGCCCGGTCGCGTGAGGCGCTCGCCTATTTCCAGGAAGCCCGTCTGCAGTACCTCGACGCCGAGGACCATCACGGCGTGGCCGGCGCCCTGGGTCATTCCGGGATTGCCTGCTGGCATCTCGGGCGCTACCCCGAGGCCACCGCCCACCTGAAGAGCGCGCTCTTGCTCTACCGCGAGGCCGGCGACCGCCGCGGGGAGGCGAAGACCCTCAACAACCTGGGCCGGATCCACCTGTACTGCGGTTATCACCGGGACGCGCTCGATGACTACGAGCGGTCGCTGGAGATATTCCACGAGATCGGCGGAGCGCAGACCCAGGCGATCCTGTATCACAACATCGGCAGCGTCCATCATTACAAGGGCAGCTTCGAGGAGGGCCTCACGGCCTGCCGCCGGGCGCTCGCCATCTACCGCAGCATCGGCGACCTCCGGGATGAAGCGGACGTGCTCAACGACATCGGCGCCATCTACCAGAGCGCCACGTGCTACGACGAGGCGCTGGTGCACCACCAGAAGGCGCGGCTGATCGCTGAAGAGATAGGAGACCTGTCCCAGCAGCTGATCGCGCTGCGCATGATCGCCGACATACACCGCTGCTCGGGTCAGTACGGCGAAGCGTTCGACCAGTACCACACCGCCCTGCGGCTGGCCCGGGAGATCGGCGACCCGTACGAGGAGGGCAAGATCCTCGAGGGGATCGCGGAATCCACGCTCAGCACCCAGCAGCCCGCTGCGGCACGGATCGTGTTCCGGCAGGCGCTGGACATCTTCGAGCGACTGGGCGTGCCCGAGGCCGAGTCGGCGCGGATCCGCATCGAGACCATGGACCCGGCCGCCAGCCTGCGCATTTCCTAGCCCGGCGAGCTCTGGCCGGGCCACCCGGCCTGCCCGCGTGACCTGGGGTGCAAGGCAAGCGTCAAGGCGACTGCAATCTGGGCGTCCACGCTGGTAGCAGACGACAGCTGCGCACGCCAACTCGGGAAGGTCTGGATGGGTCTGAACCGGGATCGCAACCTTCTGGATTCTCGCTGGCGCGTCACGCGCCGCGGCGGGCCGCGCGTCCGCACCCACCGCCAGGAACCAGACCGGGAGGCCGCCGTGTTCCCGCTCCAGGCTTGCCCCGTGGCGGTGGCCGAGACCGGCCCCGGCCTCGGCCTCGCCGCCGACCTGGGTGCGCTCCGGTCCGGACGGCCGCTGGCGGACTGTGACTCGTTCGGGCTGGCCAGCCTGCTGGTCATGGCCGAGCGGTTCATCACGATGTTCCACAGCGAGAACCAGGCGGGACCGCCCGACCGGCGGCTCCGGCAGGTTCGCCACGAGATCGAGACGACGGGCACCTACTGGCATACCCCCGCTGAGCTGGAATTCGGCGCGCGGGTGGCCTGGCGGAACAGTTCGCGGTGCATCGGGCGGCTGTACTGGCACAGCCTGCGGGTGCGCGACCGCCGCGAGGTCACCGCGGCGGCGGACATCGCCGCCGAGTCGGTCCGGCACCTGCGCCAGGCGACGAACGGCGGCCGGATCCGGCCGGTGATCACCGTGTTCGCGCCGGACGCACCGGGCCGCCCCGGCCCCCGGATCCTCAGCTCGCAGCTGATCCGGTACGCGGGCTACCAGGCGGCTGACGGCGCCGTGCTCGGGGACCCGGCGAACGCGGACATCACCCGCCTGGCCCGCTACCTCGGCTGGCCCGGTGGCCGGCCGGCCGGCCCGTTCGACACGCTCCCCCTGCTGGTGCAGGAGGCCGGCGCGCCCGTCACCCGGCACGAGCTGCCCGCCGACGCGGTGCTCGAGGTACCCATCGGGCATCCGGAGTTCGGCTGGTTCGCCGGCCTGGGACTGCGGTGGTATGCCGTGCCGGTGATCAGCGACATGTACCTGGACGTCGGCGGCGTCTGTTACCCCGCCGCGCCCTTCAACGGCTGGTACATGTGCACCGAGATCGGGTCGCGCGACCTCGGCGACAGCGGCCGCTACGATCAGTTGCCGGTGATCGCCAGGCACATGGGCCTGTCCACGTCCAGCGACCGGACGTTGTGGAAGGACAAGGCGATGACCGAGCTCAACCTGGCGGTCCTGCACTCGTTCACCGCCGCCGGGGTGACGATTTCTGATCATCACACCGAGTCGGTTCGCTTTTTGCAGCACGTGGAGCGGGAAGAGCGGCAAGGCCGGGCGTGCCCGGCGGACTGGACCTGGATCGTGCCGCCCGCGGCGTCGTCGGCGACTCCGGTGTTTCACCGGTACTACCAGGATTTCGACCAGGCGCCGAACTTCTACCGCCATCCGGCGCCCGCCCTGCAGTAAGCCGGCGGGCCGGCGCGTGGCGTCATGGGCCGATACTCCGGTGGCCGTTGCCCCGGCAGCCGTTGTCCCGGTGGCCGTTTTGCTCGGGTGGTATCTCGTCCGGGGGAGCGGTCGACGGCTGGCTGGCGGTTTCTTGCTGGGCGGTGGCCTGGTGCAGGGTGGCTTGTTCTTTGCGTTCCCATTCTTCGATGCCGCGCAGGATGCCCTCGGTGTAGGCGCGCAGGTGGGAGCGG
>Ga0126381_100008686_pt1 | contig 11364 bp, 8 predicted proteins | sample PanSoiMetPlot_28_FD_96465 | JGI IMG/M metagenome (GOLD analysis project Ga0126381, IMG submission 96465) | Tropical forest soil microbial communities from Panama - MetaG Plot_28 | ecosystem: Environmental > Terrestrial > Soil > Tropical forest > Bulk soil | place: Panama | collected 2016-02-17 | reverse complement strand
TATGGAAGCGGCGGTCTACGACACGCTGATCCTCTCCGACGTGCATTTGGGCGCGGAGGTCAGCCGTGCGCGCGCCGCGACCGAGATGTTGAAAGAGAATTCCTTCCGTCGCCTGATTCTTCTTGGCGACATCTTTGCGGACCTCAACTTCGGGCGACTCAAGAAAGAGCATTGGAAATTTCTGGGCACGATCCGCAAGCTCTCCAATCCGAAGCGCAAGGTCGAGGTCGTGTGGGTTGAAGGGAATCACGACCTCGGGTTGACTAACGTGATGTCGCACCTGGTCGGTGTGAAGGTCTTTCAGGAATACGAGTGGAGCTGCGCGGGGCTCAGGCACGTGGCGATTCACGGACATCAATTCGATGGGTTCGCTGTGAATAGCGTATCGCTCAGCAATTTTGGAACGTGGTTCTACTTGCTGTTGCAGAAACTTGATTTGCGCGGGAATCCTCTGTCGAGACTCATCGACCGGCTGAACACGCGCTGGCTGCGGATGTCTGCGAAGGTTGCTTCGGGAGCGATCGCCTACGCTCGCCAACGCAAAGTCGATCGCATCTTCTGCGGGCACACGCACGATGCCATGCACGTGACGCAAGACGGAATCGAGTACTACAACTCGGGCGGCTGGATCGATTCGCGACTAACCTACATCACGATCGGAAACGACGGTGTGCAGATCCACGAATACAAAGAGCCTGCGAAGGACCATTCCGAAGAGACGCACGAGAGCAGCGCTTCGACAAATGATGTGATCGACGATTCAGATCTGTTCGATGTGGCGGAGAGCGATGCCGAGTACGAAGAAGCTGAAGAGCAGGTCTCAGGTCTCAGGTCTTAGGTATCAGGTGTCAGCTCGAAACGTCGAAGGGTTGCGCTCCTGTATCCAGTCCTAAACTTTCTGGTCACACTGAGCTTCGCAAGAGTGAAAGCTTTTAAGCCAACCAGACTGCAGATCTTTATGGCGCGATCGATCTCACACCTGAGACCCAAGACCTGAGACCTGCCACCTGGCTTTCAGAAGTGCAGCACAAACCCAGTCGAGGCACGGTACATGTTCTGGCTGGTGTTGAACAAGTCCAGGCGTATGTAGTCGGCGGAGAGACGGATGCTGAGCGGGCCACGCCATTTCCAGTCCAAGCCCCCTCCGCCGGCGACCGCGTAGCCCCAACTGGATGCAAAGAATCCGGTCGTCTTGGCTGTGGTGCGCGAAGCTCCTCCCATGGCGTGAGCGAAGAGGCGAAAATTTCCGCGGAACGTGGAGAATTGTGGTCCGCCCATCAAGATGTACTGTCTGATGCGGGAGTCAGGAATAGCGGGCGTGCAAACTGGGATCGTGACGCAGGAAATCGGGAACGCATTCCACCCATAGTAGCCGCTGCCATCGGCGACGAAGGTCAGCCACGGACGCTTGCGGTATCCCTCGATCGATCCCTCCCAGCCGTTCAGGTTCGAGCGATGCGAGTCGCCATAGTTGCTGTTGCCGTAAGAGTAGCCCGCAAAAATCGTGAACTTGGAATTTTGAGCGGCAGCGAGCTCGCTTAGCGCGAGCAAGAAGATAAAGACCAAGGTGCGTCTCAGCACAAAAAAGAACCCTCCTGGGCTGCTGCGCAGCACATATCGGCAACGGGTGCGTGAATGCCTTAGGATGCACCCATTTCCGGAAACTTTGCCTCTCGCGCAGTCGTTGTCTTCAATGCAATGACAAATATTTATGAGATTTTTACATGCCTCTCATGGGGGCACAACGTCCAATCAATAAGGTTCATTTCGAACAAAGAACAGAATTTCAATAGCAATGGGCGCAGCAACGATTGCCGCGCTACTACGAACCAAGGAGTCGAAGTTGAAACTCAGTCTGGAAACTCGCCACCTCGGAGATGTCATCGTGATTCACTGTGAAGGCCGCATCGTCTATCGTGACGAGGCATCGGCCTTGACTCGCGTGGTCACGGAAGCTTTGAAGAATACCAGAGAAGTTGTGCTCGATCTTGAGGGTGTGCATCGTATCGACAGCGCAGGCCTTGGTGAAATGGCACGCATGCTCCGCGCGGCCGATGCGTGCGGCAGCCGGTTGAAGCTGGCGGGAGTTCATCCCAAGGTGATGCAGGTGCTGCGGCTCACCAATCTCGCGTCGCTGTTTGAAATTCATCCTTCACTGGTTGAGGCTCTTGATTCACGCGACGAGATTACACATATCGCATAACTATCTCTCGCGCAGGAATCGATAGCGCCCCTGGCGTTCGGTCGCGATCGCTTCTGCAACTTGAAGGAAGGCGCGTCCGGCGTGCGAGAGCCCGGCCTCTTTCCTGTAAACCAGGCGTAATTTTCGATGCAGGCGTAATTCGCGCACGGGGATGCTGACCAGCTCTCCGCGCGCGAGTTCGTTTTCCACGCTGATTTCCGGCACGAGAGCCACGCCGTTTCCCATCGCAACAAATCGGGTGATCGACTGCAACGTAGGCAGTTCGACGTTCATGTGCAGCGGCGTCTTGTGGCGGCGGAAGGCCTCGATCACCTTCTCGCGATACGGTGACGAAACGATGTGCGCAACGAATACTTCGGTCCCGAGTTGGCGGATGCTCACCTGTTTTTCCGATGCCAGCGGATGCGTGGGGGGAACCACGAAGATCAACTCGTCGAGATAGACGATGGTCGAACGCAGGCGTGGTTCCTGCGGGTCGTACGTAAGCACGCCCATCTCGACGGTGTGGCGCAGCAGATCGTCGGGGATGTGGCTGCCGAGCGATCGCTGCACCGTAATCTTGATCATGGGATGCAGGCGCCGAAACTCGGCGAGCACCGGCAAGAGGTAGAGCGCGGTGAATTCGTTAGCGGCGATGACGAGCTTGCCCTGTTGCAGTTCACGGAGTTCGAGGAGAGCTTCCTGCGCGTCGGCGCGAAGGTTCAGCAGTTTCTCGGCGTATTCCTGGAGGGTTCGTCCGGCGTCGGTGAGGACGCCTTCGCGGGAAGAGCGGTCGAAGAGCGGCTCGCCCAGCTCTTCCTCGAGCTTGCGGATGGTTTGGCTGACCGCGGATTGGGTGCGGTAGAGTTTTTCGGCGGCGCGAGAAAAGCGTCCCTCTCGGGCGACGGTGAGGAAGACCTCGAGTTGAGAGAGTTCCATGGTGGTGTGTGTCTTTGCTTTCGGCCCTAGGGGCTTGATGTGCTTGGTGCCGTCCCTAAAGCGACTCGGCGTGTTTCTTGGTGCTCACCCCGGACTTACGTCCGGGGCTAGTCTCTGACGTCCCTGCGCGACTCGCGTTTTTCATTCGAGCGAACCCAGCGCTGAAGCGCTGGGCTAAAATCCACCGTTCCTACGGGACTTGGGCTGGGGTAGGTGAACATCTCTTCAATATCGTCGGACGTCACCAGTTCCAGGCCGACGGGCGAGACGCCTGTCACTCCACCGACCGCTTGCGCCCCCGATTTCGTGCTGGCTCGCTGAGCGGTTTCGCGCAGAAGAGTGTGCGCGCCACACTAGCCCTTAAGTAAAACTTGCAACGCTATTAGTGCAACTTATCGATGAAAGATGAACTAATAGTATTTAAAAGATTATAAGCTTTGCTTCAGAGCGGTGTCCACCTACCATATTCGAGTACTCCAAGGAGGAGTCCGGGTCATGGAACGGGTACGAATCACGGTGTTCGACACCACGTTGCGCGATGGCGAGCAGTCGCCGGGCTGCAGCATGAACGTCCACGAGAAGTTGCGTATGGCGCAGCAGCTCGATCGACTCGGTGTGGACGTGATCGAAGCCGGATTCCCGATCGCCTCTGACGGCGATTTCGAGGCGGTACAGGCGATTGCGGGATCCATTCGCCGGCCGGTGATCGCCGGGTTGGCGCGAGCCTGCAAACAGGACATCGAACGGGCGTGGCAGGCACTGAAAGGCGCGGCACGACCCCGGATCCATGTATTCCTTGCGACTTCTGATATCCACCTGAAATACAAGTTGCGCATCTCGCGCGAGCAGTGCCTTGAACAGGCGCGCGAGAGCGTGCGTCTGGCGAAGTCGTTTTGCAACGATGTTGAGTTTTCTCCCGAAGACGCGACGCGCACGGACCGGGATTTCCTCTGCCAGGTAGTGCAGGCCGTCGTAGATGAAGGTGCAACCACGGTAAATATTCCGGACACCGTCGGCTACACCATGCCCGCGGAGTTTGGGGAGATCATCCGCATGCTGCGCGAGCGGGTGAGGGGCATCGAGAATGTCGTGATTTCCTCGCATTGCCACAATGATCTGGGGCTGGCGGTAGCGAATACGCTGGCGGCTTTGGAAGCGGGAGCTCGGCAGGTGGAGTGCACGATCAACGGAATCGGCGAACGCGCCGGCAATGCGTCTCTGGAAGAGATCGTGATGGCGATGCGGGTGCGCCCGGACCGCTATCCATTCGACACGAATGTGGCCAGTGAACAGCTGTATCCGGCGAGCCAGATCCTGAGCGAGGTCACTGGAGTTCCCGTGCAGCCCAACAAGGCGATCATCGGCCGCAATGCATTCGCGCATGAGGCGGGCATTCATCAAGATGGCGTGCTGAAGAACCCCTTGACTTACGAGATCATGACGCCGGGGTCAGTGGGCGTGCCCGATTCGAAACTGGTCCTGGGCAAGCACTCGGGCCGGCATGCGCTGAGCCTGCGTTGCGAGCAGCTGGGATATCAGTTTGACAGGCGCGAACTGGACGAGGTTTATCGGAGGTTTGTAGTTCTCGCAGACAAGATCAAGCACGTGGAAGATCATCATCTGCTGGAATTGATCGCCGAGACAGGGCAGGAGACGCCGCGCATTCCGCCGGCGCACGTGGAGATTCCGGCATCGATTGTGGCGGCGGTGAATGCGTATCCGTCGGTGGCGCTGGAGCGGCATCCGTTGGAGATGACTTTGCATTCCGCGCACGATCACCACGGGGAGCAGGAAGATTACTTGTGGGGCGTGTAGTGCGGCCCCTAAAGGGGCGGTGTTGTTGAATCGGTGACGGCGTCGCTAAAGCGACGCCCTGATACGAACCTCGTGGACGCCTGCGAATTTCACGATCCAATCCATTACGAAATCTTTTGAGTTCGAACAATTTGTCAGGATGTAGTGCGGTCCCTAAAGGGGCGGTGTTGTGGAATCGGTAACGGCGTTGCTAAAGCGACGCCCTGATACGAACCTCGTCCTGAGTTTCGAGTCGGGCAACAAATTGAAGCATTGTGAGTGGGTTAGAACGTCACCTGTAGCCCGGCGAAAGCCGGGCTTTCTCTTTGGGCGATCGTTTGAGGATCTCAGACCGTGCTCTTAATTACGCGCATTACACGGGGGGACAGGCGGGCGCGGACGTCTCTCGCTCCATAATCGAAATTTTCCGGCGCAGGAAAGGGCGCGACTCGCGATCAAGATCCCAGGTTAGCGTCCAAAGACCGGACGCGAACCTGGGGCACCATCTTACTTGGGCGCCCGTGGACGCCCGTCGCTCCATGATCTATATCCGAACCGGCCACGTGACCCAAAAAAAAGCCCTTCCCCGAAGAGAAGGGCTTACGCGCAAAGCGAACCCACTAAGCAAGGATTCTCCGGCGCACCAATCCTGCGATCCCGATCAACCCGCTGGCAAACATGCTCAACGTGGCCGGTTCAGGAACGGAGCCGGTACTGTTGCCGACGATCAGTGCTTCCGAGTTGGGAGTGGCGTATTTGATCTTCCCGTCTACCACCAGCAGGGCGTAAATCACAGTTCCGGGAGTGAGGCCGTTTTCGGTCACTGTCAAACTTCCGCTTGATCCGAGCGCGCTATGAAGATCGACAAAGCCGAAGGAAAGTTTGCAATCGTCGGAACAAAAGCCCAGGCTTTCGAGGCTGTCGGTGATCGCGTGAATCGCGCCCTTCTCCGGGAAACTCTGGAGGCTGGTGAAGGAGTTGCCGTTCAGCGTTCCAGTGAGCGGAGAAACGGACGCCGCCACGAGAACGACATCAGATGCCGGGCGACCGTTGGCGGTGAACACCGTGAACTGGTTTGTGCCGTTCAGAATGAAACCGACGGATTGATTCGATGGCGACCCTCCTCCCAGACGAGCGATGTTGGGAGTGCCGTTGGTGCAATTGAAGTTTGCGAAGGAGTTGCATGTGTCGGCGAATACAAAAGACGACATCAGGAGCAGTAGGACTGACAGCAAGATAAGTCCGCGGTTTGCAAGCACTGGGGAAAACCTCCTCAAGGGGCTGTGCACTTGGCCTGCCATAAGCGTGCATGTACGTGCTCTTCTTGAGGCGTCCTAGCTCGTACGCAAAGCGAGAGTTATTACGTCTCCAACGCGTCGCAAGAGCGACTGTGGAAAAATGCTCTCGAAACGCGAATCGGAGTGCACTAACGTATCGATTTCCCTTCGTACAGTGCTCGCCGTACTCGCGGCTTTGGCAGACCCTAGACGCTACGCTTTCAACGGAGGTCATTTCTGTACAATTCCTGCTTTGTTCTTTGAGGAGAAACTGTGCTCATAAATCTGACGATTGTTGCGGGAGATGGCATCGGCCCCGAGGTCACAGAGGAAGCTCTGCGTGTGCTTGATGTGGTCGCGCAAGCCTTCGGGCATGAGCTGAAGCTCACGCGCAAAAATATTGGAGGCGCTGCGCTGGCAGCGAGCAAGGATCCGTTGCCCCCGGACACGTTGCAGGCGTGCCTGAGTGCGGGCGCGGTGTTGCTTGGAGCGGTCGGGTCGCCGGCGTACGACAAGAATCCGGGTCATCTGCGGCCGGAAGCAGGCCTGCTGCGTTTACGCAAAGAGCTGGGTGCATTTGCGAATCTGCGTCCTGCGGTTTGTTTCCCGGCGTTGCTGGAAGGATCCCCGTTGCGCGCGGAGGTGGTGAAGGGAACAGACGTTCTGATTGTGCGCGAATTGTTGGGTGGCCTTTATTTCGGATCTCCGCGATCGGTGGAGGGTGAGCCGGGATCGAAGCAAGCACTCAACACGATGCGCTACGGCGAATCGGAGATCGAGCGGATCGCGCGCGTGGCATTTGAGCTGGCCCGCGGGCGCAAGCGAAAGGTGTTGTCGGTAGATAAGGCGAATGTGCTGGAGTGTTCGCGGTTGTGGCGCGAGGTGGTGACGCGAGTGGGGACGGAATATCCGGATGTGAACCTTGCGCACCAGTATGTGGATTCGGCGGCGATGCTGCTGGTGCTGCGGCCGACGGATTTTGACGTCATCCTGACGGAGAACATGTTCGGCGACATTCTGTCGGATGAGGCGGGCGGCGTTGTAGGGTCGCTGGGATTGTTGGCGTCGGCGAGCGTCGGAGGTCCGGTTGGGTTGTATGAGCCTGTGCATGGATCGGCGCCCGATATCGCGGGGAACGGAATTGCGAATCCGCTGGGCGCGATTCTGACCGTGGCGATGTTGCTGCGTCATTCGTTCAAGCTGGAGCGTGAGGCTGCGTGTATTGAATCGGCGGTGCAGGCGGCGTTGGCGAAGGGGTATCGGACGGCGGATCTGGCGAAGCCGGGCCAGGCCTCGTTGAGTACATCGGAGATGGGGAAGAAGGTGGAGGAGGCGGCGCGGGAGTTGACGAGTGCCGGGAGTGCGAAGTCGGCGTGAAAATTTCACACCCTCGCTAAGAACAACTATCGATGGGTACTTGCCTGAACGTCCCCACCCTAGCGCAAAGAGCGCGCTAGGATGGGGCACCCGCATTGAATTTGGACGGGCCAGGCGTCCGTCGCTCTATAATCCAAAACCACCCGCAATCAAGATCCCAGGTTAGCGTCCAAAAGGCGGACGCGAACCTGGGGCACCATCAAGAGTTCGCGCACAAGAGTGTGCACGCCACACGAACTACGGGATGATCTGGCAGGCGGAGGACGGACGCCCGAAGATCACGTAGTGCGGATCGGGTGTCGAACCGGTTGAAGGCGGTGGGTTGCTGTTGATGCCGTATCCGAAAGCGTCGAAGAGGTTGCCGGGATTGGCTTCGGTTGGTGGCTCCTGGCGGATGGTTACGTAGTCGCCAAAGCGTGTCGAGCCGACGTTGCTCTCGGTGGTGATGTAGGCGACGAAGTCTCCCCAGAATCCGACAAGGTGGTTCTCGTAGTTCCCATCGCCGCCACCTTCCAAAGAAAACCCGATTTCACCGCTGCAGAGATTCGTCGCGAGCGCCGGATAGGCGAAGGTATACGCGGGGTTCCAGATCTGCACCTGCTGGGCGACATTCAAGTGCGGTGGTTCGTTCTCGTCGATATTGAGCGTGACCATCTCTACGTGCGGACGAGGGAAATTGTTGTCGGTGCCGGCGCTCCACGCGAACCAGACTTGCTCGAAGCTGCGTGTGAGGCCGAGCACGGCGTTCGACGGGAATCCGCCGCCCGGGTTTTGCGTGGTGGGATTGAACAGGAAGTTGATCCAGTTCTGATTGTCAGGTGTGTTCGATGTGAGCGGTGAATTGTTCGCCCAGGTCGAGATGCCGACGTCTTGCCACCAGTAGGTGTTCGAGCCTTCCTTCAGAGAGAAGATCCGCATCTGGTTGTTGCTGTTTTGGCCGGCCCAGAAGATTTCGTCGCCCGTGTCCTGGCTGAGGTGGCCACCCCATGCGCTGCCACTGTCGCTGGGATTGGTGAAGTCGATCTCGATCGTACCGCCGGCTTGAAGTCCGGCGAGCGAGGTGCGGGCGACGAGCCGGCCTTCGCCCGAGACGTCGGTGCTCATGTAGAGATTGTTGTCTCCGAGGGCGAGGTCGGGATAGTCGTGGCTGTGGCCACTCTCGCCGAACACGTCAGGCGTGAGATTCCAGTAGGTCCACGCCGTGCCTTTGCTGGAGATGATGTCGGCGGGGCTGGCGACTGCGAGACGTTCTCCGTTGCCTTGCAGCAGCCAGATGAAACGATCGATGCTGGGCGCGTATTGCACGACCTGGTCGCAGCAGAAGCCGACTGCGTCGGTGTTCGGGAAGATGGTGGTCGGATCGAGTTGGTGGAAGGTGTTCCCGCCGTCAGTGGAGTAGGCGGCGAACCAGTTGGAGGTGACAAAGACAACGCCGCCACCGCTGGCGCCGCTCGGCTCGGCCGTGCCGCTCTGGCCGATTCCCCAATCGTTGTTGAGGAGGAAGTTGATAGCGGGTGGATCGCCGATGGGAGCGTTCTGCGGTGCCGTCACGCTCTTGGTCGGTGTGACGGGAACGAATGTTCCGGTGGGTACAGTCCAGCCGGGAGGATTGACATCGCCGTCAAAGGCCGGCGCCTGGTGCGGAAACGGCGCGCCGGTGACGGTGCCGGAGATCACGGTGGTGGTGCTGACAGTGCGCGATCCCGGAGCCGCGGGCGGGACGGAAAGGCTGGCCTTCACTGTGAAGCATTGTTTCTGGTGATCGAATTCGAATGTTCCGCTGACGATCAGCGGGTAAGGGGTGGCTGCGAGGAATGGGCCGCCAGAGAAATCGGCGTCGATGATCACGGAATCGCCGGGGCCGAGTGGGCCGAGCGGCAGCGGCAGTGGTGACGGGAATGTCAGCGCTCCGCCGGGGACGGTGATGGCCGTGATGATCAGATTCTTGTGCGTTGAGTGGCCGGTATTGGCGAGCGCAAAGGCGGAGAGAAGTGTCGAGGCGTTCTGCAACGTGACGCCGGGCGCCTGAATCGCAAGTCCGTTTGCGGATGCGTGGAGACAGCCACAGGCGTCGTCATCGTCGTCGTGGTCTTTGCGATGGCGATCGTCGGAGTCGTGATGATCACGATCATGATCGTCGTTGCGGCCGTCATCGCGGTCATGGTCCCGGCATTCTTTCTTCTTGTGATTGCCCTTATGATCGCCGCCGTCGTCGCCGTGTTTCTTGTTGTCTTGATCGATCGGCATGGTGCTGCGGGCGTGCGCAGAGTAGATAGGAATGACAGCCAAGCAGAATGTGGCCAGAAGGAGGGTGAGCGTCTGCCGTGTGAACCGCATGAGAAATCTCCTTTTTTGATTGGTGGCCCGGGGCCCAAGGAAGACAGAGTGTGCGTGCGGGGGAGACGCAATACTGCCTTTCATAGTAGTGACGAATTTTCGTCAACCATTTCAAAATTTGTTCGGAGTGTTGCCCGGGAAGGTTCTGTTTACTTTCGAGGAACGAGATCGAGCGTGATCAACAGAGGGGTAATTGAGGAGATTTTGTCAGAGCACTTTTTGTTTTTTTTTCGGAAGGAAATTCCACAGATCGTCGCGGGGAGCGAGGTGTAAACTAGAGATATCCGCTTCACAAATGCCTCACGGTTCGAGGCCGTAATGATTTCCAAGTGCGCGAATCCCGCTTGCACCGTCCGCTTTCTTTATCTTCACTCCGGAAAACTGTTTCGCTTCGAGAAGGAGCCCAAGGAAGATTCGCAGCCTCAAATGGGGATTGATCCGAGTATAAGAAAACACTCGCATGGGGTTGATTTTTACTGGCTGTGTGAGACGTGCGCAGCGAAGATGACGCTGACGTATCGGAAGGGATACGGAGTTGTCACGCTGCCATTCGCGTCGATGAAGGCTGCCTCATAGGCTGGCGACGGCGGAGGGAGATCCCGGCTCATACTTGCCGGTGAAGGAGTACCAGCGGATTTTCAGCATCTCGCCGAACATGCGAATTCCGTCGCGCAACGGATTCAGGCGCGTTCCTTCGCGGTGCGCCCACTTCACCGGGACTTCCTCAACTCTCAATCCGAATTTGCGCGCGAGATAGAGAATCTCGGGATCGAATCCCCAGCGTTCGATGTGCTGCAGCGGAAAAATTGTGTGCGCAGCGCGGCTCGTGAAGGCCTTGAAGCCGCATTGCGTGTCGCGATAGTGCAAGCCGAGGATCAGGCGTAGCGCAAGATTGAAGACGCGGCCGTAGATCTGACGGTAGAGTGGCTGGCGCTGCGTCTGAAGCTCGGTGCGCAGCCAGCGGGATCCTATGGCCACGTCAGCGCCCGCAGCGATGGCGGCGAAGAGTTTGTCGGCTTCCTCGATGGGCGACGAAAGATCCGCATCGCTGAATAGAACAATATTGCCCGTCGCGTGCAGCATTCCGTTGCGGACGCTGAAGCCTTTGCCGCGATTGCCGGGATTTTGAATCAAGCGGACGGCATGATTCTGTTCGGAAAAACACTGCACGATCGCCGCGGTGTCGTCGGTGGAACCGTCGTTGACGATAAGGACTTCGGCGTCCCAGCCGTGAGCCTGCATGTGCGCGAGGATCTTCTCGATGGTCGTGCGCAGGCGCGCGCTCTCGTTATAGGCCGGAATTACGATGCTGTAGGTCGTCGCCAAAATTCGGTCTCGTCTCTCTATAAGAACCCGATGAGGGCCGGTAAGTTGTCTGCGCGCACGCGTTCGCATGAGCGAATTGCGTGCAAACAAGCCTTTGTGGGCGCAGGGTAGAGTACTACGCGACGTTACGCT
>Ga0126381_100008685_pt1 | contig 11364 bp, 8 predicted proteins | sample PanSoiMetPlot_28_FD_96465 | JGI IMG/M metagenome (GOLD analysis project Ga0126381, IMG submission 96465) | Tropical forest soil microbial communities from Panama - MetaG Plot_28 | ecosystem: Environmental > Terrestrial > Soil > Tropical forest > Bulk soil | place: Panama | collected 2016-02-17 | reverse complement strand
TGAAGCAGCTGTCGCCGCAGTTCAACAAGATGTACGCGAAAGTAGGTCCAAACTATTCCGAGTGATTCGGGAGCTCCTCCAGCCTTTAGGCAGTGATTTCGGCCCGAATGCCAGAGGCCTCCAGTCACTCGGCAATAGTTCGGGACACGGAATAGTGGCGAAAAATGGGAACTGTGAAGCAGGACCTGGTGTGCCTCGCCAAAATCTCATCCGTTCCGAAAATAGTTTGATTTTTTGATTTCGTTATTTCGTGAGCATCTGAGCATCTGAATGCCACACGCGAACTGAACCGGCGCTCTCCCGGCGGGGCGCCGTGACCCTCCGTTGGCATCAGCCCACCATATATAAGGATGGAATGATTGCAACCTAGCGTTCTTAGGTTCTAAGGCAAGCGGCGATTTGCGCAGCCGAAGACAGAGCCGTCTTCCTTGAGAGCCGAGTTCACATAGGTTGTAACCGTGACGTTGAAATCAGGTCAGGCAGCCCGATCATAGCGATGGTGCAACCCGCCCAGTCGCGGCTGTGATGATATACGACCGGAAGGTAGGGAGTGCGTTCTACCGCCTGGCGTTTCCTTCCCGAGTCCAAGATGCGTACGATCTTCGTGGTGGTAGGAAATGTACTCGCAGAGCAAACGTTTGAGATGGCGTTCGTTGATGGCAATAACGTGATCCAGCAGGTCACGGCGGCAGCTGCCCACCCAGCGCTCCGCGATCCCGTTCTGCCAGGGACTTTCGAAGGAAGTCCGGACCGGATTCATCTTTAGGGAACGAACGACTGCCGGCACTTCCAGCCCGTACCTGGCGTCCCGATCAAAGATGAGAAACCGTGGAGCCGAATCAAACGGAAACGCCTCTCGCAACTGCTGAACAATCCACAAGCTCGTGGGATGCCTTGTGACGTTGCAGTGCAAAATACACCGGCGATCGTGGCTGATTACGAAGAAGCAGTAGAGCACGGAAAAGGTAACCGTGGGAACCGCGAAGAAATCCATCGCGGCAATGGCCTCCCGGTGATTACGAAGAAAGGCGAGCCAGCGCTTAGTCCGGTCAGGATCTCTTGGGGCTCGTTTCATCCAGCGGGAAATCGTTCTTTCGGAAACATCAAAGCCAAGCATGAGAAGTTCTCCGTGGATGCGGGGAGGCTCCCCAACTGGGGTTCTCGGCCATCATTTGGAAGATGAGATCCCGAACATCTTTTGATGTCTGTCTTCTACCGATGGGCTTTCTGCCCCTCGAGATCATCCTCCAGTACCAACGGAAGCCGGCGCGATGCCATCGGACGACGGTTTCGGGGGTAACGACGAGGAGTGCTTGTTTCCACCCTGACCAGCATCGGTGAACAAGCAGCCAAAAGAGCCTGTCAAACAGATTTATCCTCGGGCGCGGATGACGTCGCTTAAGCACGACAAGCTGTTGACGAAGTGCCAGATTCTCGAGGAGCAGACTGTGATGCGAGCGAAAAAGACGAACCAGCGTTCCGAAGGAGAGTCCAAGGAAACGAAACATAGCGGAGAGTTATAACAGAACAGGGCTGAGACGACAGCAGCTATGTTCTTGATTCCGAAGCCGGCCGGAGTTTTGGCGAACAACAACAATGCAAAATTGGATCCTGGCACTTACCTGCTTGGGATTGAGCAAGGCCGCGCACGTAAGGAATACCCGCTTCTCCTAAAATAGTTCGACCGTCATTTGTGCCAGAACAGTGCTCGCAGTGAGCACTCGATAAGCCAGTTTCCTAAAAATCTCTGCTTGACTGCTGGTGCGTGCCTGTCGTTCAATATGTTGCGAGACCATATATGGAGAGCACAACATCGCAACTGGAGTGGAAAAGAGGCAGCGCCGAACTCCTGATTCTTTCTCTCGTCGAGGCGCGGCCGCGCCACGGCTATGAAATCTCAAAACTCATTGAGCAACGGTCTGATGGCGCGGTCCGCTTCTACGTGGCCTCACTCTACCCGTTGCTGTATCGCCTGGAAAAGCGCGGTTGGATTCAGGGCCGATGGATTGAAAAGAGCGGCCAGCGCCGACGACGCTACTACCGATTGACTCGGCAGGGCCGAAAGGTTCTGGTCTCGCAGCGACGCGGCTGGCATGTTTTTGTTGAGGCAATCAACCGCATCACGGAGGTTGAAAATGCCTGATTGGAAACCAGAGATTCTCCGCAGACTTGCTCCGCTGAACCTTGCTCCAACACGAGAAGCGGAAATCGCTGACGAGCTTTCGCAGCACCTCGATGATCGCTATCAAGAACTCGTCGCGAGCGGCCAATCGGAAGACACGGCGTTCCGCACCGCACTTAATGAACTCAAAGGGGAGGACTTGCTCGCCCGCAGGCTCAGACCAGTCGAGAGAAACCCTTATCGCGAGCCCATCGTACCGGGAAAAACCACCGGCAATTTCCTCTCCGGTGTCCTACAGGATATTCGCTACGCCTTACGCGTGTTGCGCAAATCTCCCGGATTCGCCACCGTCGCCGTGCTCACCCTCGCCCTCGGCATAGGCGCGAACACCGCGCTCTTCTCCGTCGTCAACGGCGTGCTCCTGAATCCTCTGCCCTACGCGCACCCCGATAAGCTCGTCACCGTCACCAGCTTTGAGCCCCAATTCGGCGAAGGCTCCATCTCCTATCCTGATCTTCAGGATTGGGTCCGCGAAAATCGCACGCTTAGCTCCCTCGCGGGTTACAGATCATTTCAGAGCTTCAATCTGATCGGCCAAACTGATGCCCAGCGTGTCTCCGCCGTGAACGTTTCCGCAAGTTTCTTTCCGACTCTTGGCGTGACCCCTATTCTCGGCCGTAATTTTTCTCCAGCGGAGGATCAACTGAACGGCCCGCCTGCCGTGATCCTCAGCGGTGGCTTCTGGAAAACGAAATTCGGCTCCTCGCCGGACATCGTCGGCAAAACTTTGAATCTCGACGGCAAGGACTACACCGTCGTCGGCGTCCTGCCGCAGAACTTCTATTTCTGCTGCAGAAACATCAACTTTCAGTTGGGCGATGTTTACGTTCCGCTCGGCGCGGCGCAGCAGCCGTGGATGCGAGACCGCAAGGTCCATACCGGAATCTACGCCGTCGGACGAATCAAAGACGGCGTCACTCTCACGCAGGCGCGCGCTGACTTGGCCGACGTGGCGCGTAATCTCGCCGCCACATATCCCGACGCCGACCAGGGCCGCTCCAGCTCGGTTACGCCGGTAAAGCAGGAGATGGTTCAGGATATTCAGCCGTTTCTTCTCGTGCTCCTCGCCGCGGTCGGATTTGTGCTGCTCATCGCCTGCGTGAACGTCGCCAACCTGCTTCTCGCGCGTTCCACAGGCCGCGCCCGCGAATTTGCCATTCGCGCCGCGCTTGGCGCCAGCCAGGGCCGCGTTGTCCGCCAGCTTCTTACAGAAAGCGTCCTTCTCTCTCTCGTAGGCGGCGGGCTCGGCTTGCTTCTCGCTTCTTGGGGAACCACAGCCGGGCTGTCCATTCTTCCCAGCACGCTGCCGCGCGCCAACGATGTCCACATGGACCCGCATGTCCTCTTGTTCACGCTCATCATTTCTCTTGTGGCAGGAGTTCTCTTCGGACTCGCTCCAGCACTCAAAACCTCTCATCCCGATCTGCACGAGACCCTCAAAGAAGGTGGCCGCGGCGGGAGCGGCGTGCGTTATCGTACTCAAAACATCTTCGTCATCGTCGAAATGGCGCTCGCCGTCGTCCTCCTCGTCGGCGCTGGACTTACCATTCGCACGCTCGTCGGGCTATGGAGTGTGAACCCAGGGCTAAATCCCCACAACGTGCTCGGGTTTGAGGTAGGCTTCCCGCCCGCGCCTCCCAATACCAGCGCAAATGCTCTTCGCGCTCAAGTCCGGCAGATGACCGACAAGATTGCCTCCGTGCCCGGCCTCACCGCCGTCTCCGTGGACGACTGGCGCCTTCCGATGACTGGCGCGGATGACCTGCCGTTTACGATCGAGGGGCAACCCAAGCCCGCCGGCGAGAACAGCTCGCCCGACGCCATCTGGTACATCGCCAGCCCGGGCTATCTGAACGTCATGAAGATCCCGCTTCTTCGCGGACGCTTCATTGGTCCGCAGGATGACGCTAACTCCCCCGGCGTCTGTGTCATCGACGAGGACTTCGCTCGAAAATATTTCGGCAATCAGGACCCCATCGGCAAGCGCATCGATCCCACGTTGACCATCAAAGAACCCCTCGAAATCGTGGGCATCGTCGGCCATGTGAAACAGTTCGGCCTTGACGAAAGCGGTATCAATGCTTCTTATCCGCAATTTTATACTTCGAACTTTCAGCTTCCCGACGACATACTCACAGCGTCCGGAAGCTCTGCTGGCTATGTCGTCCGCACGCAGGGCCCGCCCGATGCCTTCACTGGCGCCATTCGCGGCGCCGTTCACGCCTTCAACAGTAAAGCCGTTTTCTATGAACCCGAAACGATGGACTCCGTTATTTCGGACTCACTGGCCTCTCGGCGCTTCGCTATGATTCTGCTCGCCATCTTCGCCGGACTAGCCCTTGTTCTCGCAAGCATCGGAATTTACGGCGTAATTTCCTACATTGCCGGCCAGCGCACCCACGAAATCGGCATTCGCATCGCTCTCGGCGCGCAACGCCGCGACATCCTGAGAATCGTCCTCGGCCACGGAACGCGCCTCGCGCTGATTGGTGTCGCTGTCGGCCTTGCTGCCTCGGCGGGATTGACGCGCTTGATGAGCAAAATTCTTTTCGGCGTAAGCTCACTCGATCCGCTCACGTTTATTTGCGTAGCCGTCGTCCTGACGCTCGTCGCGCTCGCTGCGTGCTACATCCCCGCTAGCCGCGCCATGCGCGTCGACCCCATAGTCGCTTTGCGGTATGAATGATTGTCGTTCGGCTAGAGTTGGCCAGCTACCTCGATGGCCTTCTGGAGTTGGGCGTCTTTCCCCTGTTTGAGCGCATCGCGTGAAAGTTCGACTTTGTAATCCGGCTCGATACCCTTTTCCTTCAAGGCAGTCTCCGTTCCACGTGTGAAAAGTCATGACGGGGATTCGGAGTACGAATTCGTGGCCAACTTTGAATCCCGTTCCGACCCAGCACTTGCCCGGCAGTCTTCGTGCCGACAATGATGGCGAGCTTATTCTCACGCTCGAAGCCAGTGATGGTTTCCGCCGCGCTTGCGGTGTGCTGATTTACGAGCAAGACAATCCTGCCATGGAATGGCTGTGGACCGAGGCCCTCCGTAACCATCACAATGGATTTGTCAGAGAAGGCGAAGCGGAACATGAGCCGGTAGAGCTCCATCTTGCGCGATGGAATCTTGCCAAACCGTTTCAGTTTTTCTTTGTTGTAGCCTCTTTCGGCGCGTTTCTTGCTCAAGTTGTACCCGACGGGCAATTTGTTAGGTGTCACATAGCCCATCAATCGCACTCCTCACGGCCTTGACTTGCGGTTCTGAAAGTAGATGGCGAGTGAGCGGAAACTCGGGACAACTTCGGGACATTTGAGAGAGCGGGAATTTCCTGGTTTTTCCCGTAAGCGACACCAACGAAGCAATTTAGTGTTTTTCGGGCCCTAATTCGGGACCAGGAGGACGGTGGTTCAAATCCACTCGCCCCGACCAATCCTCTTTTACAACCAGCAACTTATGGAACGTAAGACCTCTTGGCGCAAGACTAGAAGGTCGGTAGTTCAATGGCTGACTTGGTTGACGAAGAGCCGCCAGCGCCTGCATGGAGAGCACAAGGCGGTCTCGCCTTGATGTCCATAATTGTTTTCCCCACCTCGCAGCGCGCAGTTCCTTCGACCACGATGTCCAGCCACGAGCAAATTAGCTGGTCGTCATCAATGTTTCACTTGACGCCAACCGAAATACCGCGATATAAGACTGCGTAGTCCCCTCCTTTGAACATTTAATCTCTGTCGCAAATGGATTTGGGTCCCACACAGCCCTCTGGGAGGCCCGTCATGGAATCCAAGCAGCAACTGGTTGGTGCCATTGCAAGAAATATCTGCTTTTCCGTTTGTATGCTCGTGCTATCAGCTGGGGCCGGGAAGGCCCAGAGCATCATAACAACTGTCGCCGGCGGCGGACCGCCCGCTGGTGTCCCTGCTATCACCGCTGGCTTGCCGATGCCGAGGGCCGTGGCCCGAGACAACCTAGGGAACCTATATTTCACCAGTGATGTGCTCTACAAAGTGGACGGCTCAGGCCTCTTGAATCGTGTTGTCAGTGGCCTGGTTGGACCTCTTGCCTTGGCGGTGGACCCCGCTGGGAGCTTGTTGGTTGCCGACGACGACCGAATTAAGAGGATCGATATCAACACCGGTTCGATTACGGTCGTTGCAGGTATAGGCTTCGCCAATCCCCTGCCGCTTGGAGATGGGGGACCTGCAACGAGTGCCGGTTTGCAGGCATCCGGTATCGCAGTGGACGGGGCTGGAAATATCTTCATAGTCGATGTGGGACACCAGCGGATTCGCAGGGTTGATTCGGCTAGCGGCATCATAACAACGGTGGCGGGTAACGGAACCGCAGGGTTTAACGGAGACGGAATAGCCGCCACAGCAGCTGAGCTAAACTTCCCTGAAAGTGTGACAGTGGATTCGACGGGTAATTTGTTCATCGCTGATTACACGAATGGACGCCTGCGGCGAGTGGATGGCGTGACAGGCGTTATTACAACTGTAGCGACGGGAGCCCCCACTGGCGTGTCCACCGACTCCGTCGGAAACGCGTATTTTACAGACCAGTTCGCGGTTGGCGTCCGCCGTGTGGATGCCAAGACCTTGTTAGTGACCACGGTTGCGGGTAACGGCAAAACGGGGCCCTCCGGGGATGGCGGACCAGCCCTGGCTGCGAGCTTCGACTTGTCGTCCATCTCGGGCCTATTTGTAGACGGTCCTGGCAACATTCTAATTGCGGACACTAATAACTTCCGTATTCGTCAGGTACTTGCCTCCACAGGAATTGTAACGACTCTTGCCGGAAGTGGTACGCCAGGCGATGGCGGGCCGGCTACGTTAGCAAATTTGGGATTTCCCGAGGGTGTAGCCGTTGATGCCGCGGGAAACATTCTCATCCCAGATCAGAATAATAGCCGCGTTCGACGTGTCGATAACAAGACAGGCATTATAGCTACGATAGTCGGCGGTGGCCCTTCCAACTTCGGCCTAGTTTGCCAGGGCCCTTGTGGCGATGGTGGTCCTGCCGTTGGTGCCACGCTAAACCCACCGTCAAGTATTGCTACAGATAGTCTCGGAAACATGTTCATTGGGGTGTTCGGCGTTGTGCGCCGGGTTGATGCTGCAACTGGTGGAATCTCGACTGTTGCGGGTTCAAGCGCAGCCTTTGGCTTTGGCTACAGCGGAGACGGCGGGCCCGCGACAAGTGCAAAGCTAAGTTGCTGTGTCGAAGTGGTTGCCCTGGACAGTCATGGGAACCTCTTAATTTCCGATGAAAACAATCAGCGTATCCGAAAGGTTGATTCAGTCACAGGAATTATTACGACGATCGCGGGGAATGGGACAGCCGGATTCAACGGCGACGGCATTGTCGCAACAAGCGCCAGTTTGAATTTTCCTTTTGCAATTGCAGTGGATGCTGCAGACAACATTTTCATTGCGGATGCTGGCAACCAGCGTGTCCGTCGTGTCGATGGCCTTACTGGAGTGATCAGCACTGTCGCAGGAAATGGAGCGAGCGGTTTTTTTGGCTCAAAGGGGGACGGTGGGCCCGCCCTCGCAGCCAGTCTTAATACTCCACAGGGATTGGCTTTCGACGGTTCAGGAAATCTTTTCATCGGTGAGCAAGGCGATGTGCGACGCGTAGATGCGATCAGTGGCATCATTACCACTGTGGTTGGAAACGGCAGCGGGGGATTCAGCGGCGACGGTGGACTAGCTGCAAACGCGGGTCTCGGCGCTGCGAGAGGACTCGCATTTGATTCTTTCGGTAACCTCTTCATTGCGGACACGTTCAATAGTCGCATCCGGAAGGCCACAGGAATTGGAGTTCCACCATCTGCTCCTTGCACATTTTCTTTATCGCCGACAAGCCAGTCTTTTGGTCCACAAGGTGGCTCAGGGTTCTTTACTGTTAGTGTCACCGGAGGATGCAGTTGGAAACCGACTACTCCAGATAGTTGGATCCAAATCGTTCATGGCTTCGTCTGCGGGCCGCCACTGGGTTGCGTCCCATATCAAGGCGCCACTGTCTATTTCAATGTGGCCTCCAATAACACTGGTACGCCCCGCACCGGAAGCATCTCAATCGGGAATACGACCTTCACGGTAAACCAATCGGGGGCTAACGCGCCTTGTTCGTTTCAGGTAAGTCCGTCACATGCAGTGCTAGGCGACACTGGTGGAAGTCTTAGTGTGGGAATCGTCGTGACTTCCGGGGCCGGTTGTCAGTGGCAGGCGGTGAGCAACGCGAGTTGGCTGACTGTAACGTCGCGCGCCTCCGGCATGGGCAACGCGTTTGTCAGGCTGAGCGCGGCTCCCAACACTGGGGGAGCCCGTGCCGGAACTGCGACTGTCGCGGGACAAACCATTACGGTGAGCCAAGGTGGAGGGGCCTGCGGTGCGCTTGACGTAACGGCGCTAGTGGCCGTGCACCAGTCCGGTCGAACGCCCATCCCGTGGACCAACCTCTACTCTCAGACAATCACAGTGAGGAATAACTCCGGTTCGGTGATTAATGGTCCGATTTATCTGGTCACTATTGGCGAGCCAACGAACTTCGGGTTTCCGAACGACAGTGGGCTCCTCGGTAGCCAGTTGCTAACCCATTGCTTCTCGCCACAGGGCGACTATCTCCTCCTCCTCTCTGGCAATTTGCAGCCTGGCCAAACGGTTGGGGTTCCTCTCGTATGGTTCGAACAGAGTTTCACAGCTCGAATCAGTTTTTCAACGGTCGTGCTGAGTGGCACGCCGACGCATTGAAGGGACCGGTGAACTCGATGCGACAGAGTGAATTGTGCAAGGTTGTTGTGATTGCTCTCGGATGCCTCTTCGTGACATGGCCAGGTCGCGCCACAACCGCCGCGACTTATGAGGTTACGCTGAACACCGCTCCACTTGTTGGGCACCCCGCTCGCCCATTCTCGATATTCTTTGCGTTTACCGACGGAGGCGGACTCGCGGACGGAAACAATACAGTTTCCGTGAGTAATGTCGACTTCGGTGGCGGGAACGGCTTAGGCAATCCGACGTTGTTCGGAGGAGCAGGTGGCACTCTAGAAAGTGGGGTGACAATAGTGGATTCCTCGTCCCTAAGTCTGTTTTCGGAATCCTTTTCTCCGGGCCAACTTCTTCGTTTTACTCTCACACTGACAACGAACGACGATGATGGGGGAACTCCAGACCGCATTAGCTTTTACGTCTTGGACGCCTCCGGGAAAGACATTCCGACTGTGTCCCCTGCTGCCGACTATCTCGTTGGAATTGATCTTGGTTCATCGCCTGCCCTGCCTGATACATTCGGGACTGACCCGAATCGTTCCCCAAGTGCCGGAGGTCCAATCGCCATCGGCGCGCCGACGGTGACCCTTCTGGATACGACCCCGCCCGTAACTACCGCTGCCGTCTCTCCTCAGCCGAATTCGGCTGGATGGAACAATTCCAATGTAACGATTAGTCTGACTTCTGTTGACAATCCTGGTGGCTCGGGTGTGCTGCAAATCACGTACAGCGCGAGTGGAGCCCAGACTGTTGCAAGCACCGTCGTGGCAGGTGCATCGACATCGTTCGCCATCATTACCGAAGGCACCACCACAATCAGTTTCTTCGGGACCGACAATGCCGGCAACGTGGAGTCCACTAAGACGCTAACGGTCCAACTGGACAAGACTCCACCCTCAACCAATTGTGGTGCGCCTGACGGTCTCTGGCACGCCAACGATGTAAACATCGCCTGCACTGCTAGTGATGCTCTTTCTGGCCTCGCTAACGCTGCCGATGCTAGTTTCTCCTTGAACACGAACGTGCCTGCTGGAACCGAAGCGTCCAATGCAGCGACCGGCACGCACTCGGTCTGCGACGTGGCGAGCAACTGCGCGACGGCGGGACCTATCTCCGGAAACATGGTGGACAAGAAACCTCCAAGCATCAACGTCGGCTCCCCAACGTCGGGCGGCGGCTATCTGCTGAACCAACCCGTCAACGCGAACTACACCTGCACGGATGGCGGCTCAGGTGTAGCTACTTGCGCAGGCACTGTCGCTACTGGCTCTCCGATTAGCACCGCGCCCGTTGGCACCAAAACTTTCACGGTGAATGCAACAGACAACGTGGGCAACTTGGCGCCCGCGCAAACCGTCAGCTACTCCGTCACCTATGCCTTGTGCCTGTTGTACGACCCGACTCGCGCGGTCCAGGGCGGCAGCACGATCCCCCTGAAAATCCAACTCTGTGATGCGAATAACGCCGATGTCTCCAATTCCAGCGTCGTTGTCCACGGCGTGGGCCTCGTGCAGACCAGCACCAACGCCTCGGAGGCTCTCCAGGCTGCGGGTAACGCAAATCCAGATAACGATTTCCGGTTCGACCCCACCCTTGGTCCGACTGGAGGATACATCTTCAACCTGAGCACAAAAGGACTCACAACGGGGTCCTACCAGCTAACTTTCACAGCCGGGGCAGACCCGTTACCGCACGTTTTGAGTTTCCAGGTTAGGTAGATGGGCGACTCGCTGGCGGGTTGCGCATGCTTTTTCTGCGGTGACTCACCAAGCATCTTAAGTCGTTCTTCGGAATACAGACAGTCAATGTATGGCTGACGGCGATTCCGATTGAGCACTTTTCACCTCACTGGCCGTGACGGCGCCAGTCGCGTCGTTCTTGGCTACGAGCTGTTCTACAGCGGCGAGAGTGTGCTTCGGCGCAAGATGGGAATCGCGCACCGTCATTTCGATGCTCTTGTGGCCCATGAGCTCTTGTACGGTACGAAGGTCAACGCGAGCCATAACCAATCGGCTAGCGAAGGTATGCCGTAGGCAGTGCTAGGAAAACCTGCGAACCTTGGCTTTGGGCAGTGCGATTCGTACGTTCAAACATGCTCTTTTGTTTCTCGGTACAACTTCGGGACATTTGAGAGAGCGGGAATTTCCTGATTTTCTCCGTAAGCGATACCAACGAAGCATGTTAGTGTTTTTCGGACCCTACTTCGGGACCAGGAGGTCGATGGTTCAAATCCATTCGCCCCGACCAATCCTTTTGGAGCCAATGAGTTACCGTAGCACGAAAAGCGGAAGTTTGGTTGGTCGTGGACCAGGAGGTCGATGGTTCAAATCCATTCGCCCGACCTTTTTAATTCCCTGTGCCTCGTCAAAATCTCATCCGTTCCGAAAATAGTTTGATTTCGGTATTCCCCGCGCGAGC
>Ga0126381_100008684_pt1 | contig 11364 bp, 10 predicted proteins | sample PanSoiMetPlot_28_FD_96465 | JGI IMG/M metagenome (GOLD analysis project Ga0126381, IMG submission 96465) | Tropical forest soil microbial communities from Panama - MetaG Plot_28 | ecosystem: Environmental > Terrestrial > Soil > Tropical forest > Bulk soil | place: Panama | collected 2016-02-17 | reverse complement strand
CCACCGACCTTTGGGTTATGAGGGGAAATCCGGCCTACACTCCAACAAGACGAGCACACAACCGCAAGAAAACTTTGACAATTCTGGGATACCGCCCTGTTCCTTTTTGGCTGGTTTTGTTCCCTGTCCGCGCACAGAACCAGCACAGTCAGCAGTTCGTTTTCTGATTGAGTTCGTTAGGTATTCGACCCAACGTGCCGATGCAAACCACGTTTCTTGAGGCGGCTAGCTTGCAGTGTGCGTGAAGTGTGCGTCTCAATTCGCAATCTCATTCGGCAGTTTCTGGACATCATTCCAGCACCACATCACGTGCCCGGAAAGGGGCCCCACACGCCCGAAATGTCGAGCCCCCTCCCTCGCCTGAATGGCGAGGGGGCGTTCACGGACGGTGCCCAGGTGGACATGTTTGGTAGTAACGAAACTCGTCAGAGCGGTCGAGGACGGAGAGATTTGTACCTAGAGATTTGGGTCACAAATACCGGAGATGGCGGCGACGGAAGTCTTGTGGTGTTCCTCGCTGTACCATGGAGGAGCATATTCCTCGAGTAATTCAAACAATATCTTCAAAGCGTCCCGAAGCTGTTTCTGCTCATGCCGCAGTCTGACGATGTCGCACTCTAGACAATAGCGTGCTCTCTTCTCGCACCATTCCTGCGTTTCTTTCTGTCCCAAAAACAGGTGGCTCACGATACGTTTTTCTAGGAATCACCAAGCAAGCTCCTCGACTTGCCGGTCGCCCACGAATACTCGCGGGCGACCGGCAAGTCAGAGGCGACGTTATTGTCCCGTTCCAGTCAGCGCGGCCGTCTGCGGACTGTTGGGCGCGTTGTCCGCGACTTGCAAGGTCGCGTTGAACGTTCCCCGGTTGCTCGGGGAGAAGCTAACGTTGATGGTGCAACTCGCGCCAACTCCGAGGCTGTTCCCGCAACTCCTTGACGGGATCGAGAACTGATTGGCATTCGCCCCGCCGATGCGGATCGAATTGATCGTCAGCAACGACGTGCCGGAATTGGTGAGCGTGAAGGTCGTCGTCGCCGACGAACGCCGCGCCACCATTCCGAAGTTGAACGACGTTGGGCTGAGGGTGACACCCGCCTGAACGCCAGTTCCGGTCAGCGTGATGACCTGTGGACTCGTGATGTCTGAGTCCGTGATCGTCAGTGTTCCGGTCAGGAGGCCAGTCGTGGTTGGGGCGAACCTCACGTTGATGCGGCAACTACGTCCGGGGGCCAGGCTTCCTCCGCAGTTGTTGCTGTCGGAGAAATTAGGACTCCACCGGATGTTGCTGATGGTCAGCGTGGTCGTGCCAACGTTCGCCAGAGTGACTTGCTGCGCCGCGCTGATCGTTCCGACAAGCTGGTTGCCGAATAACAGCGAGGTCGTGCTCAGGCTGACTCCGCTGACCTTCTGTGTCACTGCCGTCGACGCGCTGCCGTTGACATTCGTGTCGCCGGAGTACGTCGCTGTCAGGGTGCGAGTGCCGCCAGTCTGGAACGTCATAGTGCAAGCACCAGCCGTTGGAGCAGTGGAGCAGCTTTCGCCCGTGCTGGCCTGTACGATCACGGTGCCCGTTACTGCCGAGCCCGCGAATTGCGGCGTGACCGCGTACTTGATGGTCACGATCTGCCCGATGATCGAGGGGTTCGGCAGGTTGGAGACGATCGCCGTCGTGCTACTGGCCTTGGTTACCGTGACCGTTCCAGTAACGTAGGTGATCGTGTAGTTCGGCGCCACCGCGCCAGAGCAGGTGCTCGGATAGGAGCCTACCGGACTTGCGCTCGTCGCCGTGCTCGAGCAAGTCGCCTGCATGGTAAGAGCAGTCGCTGCCGTCTGGCCGAGGACGAACGCGTTGAACGACGGCGTGATCGTCGGAGCTGGTCCGCCGTAGGTCACCGAGCCGCTGCTTGCCGTGATGACCAATGGGGCGGGGTTCACGACGAGGGTGCCGCTTCCAGTATTCGCCTGAAACCCGTTCTGCACCGCGTAGCTCGCGGCGAGACTGTGGCTTCCGGTGTTCGGAGCAGTAATTGTGAAGCCGGCGGAGCCAGCAGTGAGCGCCTTCGTGATCGGCGCGCCGCCATCGACGCTCAGCGTCACGTTACCAGTCGGAGTCGCGGTTCCACTCGTCGCGGCCACGGTCACTGTCACCGTACCGTCCTGTCCATAGGTGATGGCGGGAGCAGCCACGGTCACGTTCGTGGCGACGACACCGGTGCCCGTCATTGAGACGGTCATGGTGGTGTGTGCCGGATCGTTGGTGTTGACGGTGAGCAACGCGCTCTCCGGTCCGCCAGCTCTAGGAGCGAAGGTTACCGTGAACGAGCAGTTTGATCCAGGGTTCACGGTCGAGCAAGCCACGTAGGTGAAGTCCAGTGGATTTGCGCCGGAGTTCAACATGCTGTTGATGTTCAGCACAGAGGTTCCGACGTTGGTGATCGTCACCGCGGCAATAGCTCCGTTCGCCAAAGTCGTCGTGCTGCTACCCACGGGAACGGTTCCGAAGGCAAGCACCGTCGCCGAAATTTGCGCGATTGGAACAGGCGAAACCGTCACTGGGCCGACCCAATTGGAAACAACTGGGCCAGTCACGTTGTAGCTCTGCTCGAACGGTGCCTTGAAGCCATCGTCTACCGCCTGCACCCTGTAGTAATACGTCGTGCCTGTAGTGAGCGCAGAAGGATCGTTGACCGTGATCGTGGAGCCGTAGTCCACGCCCTCGCCGGCGGTGTTCTGCGTTGGACTTGCCGGAACGCTCATGGACGTTGGATTCGGGAATGCAGGGTCGACGTCGCGCTGCACGACAAACCCTGTCTCGTTAGCCGATTGGTCGGTGAACGAGATGTCCACGCCTCCAGCGTTAGAGTTGGCCGCTACGAGATTCGACGGATCACGAGGCGGCACTTGCCAGATGATCGGCCGCATCATGTCGTTCTCCTCGTGCCCGAGGATGTGGCAGTGCCACACGTACTCCCAACCGAAGTTGGTCGGCATCGAATCGTCCGTGGCAGCAGCGCCGTTGCTGAAGGGGTTTAGGTTCGAAAAGTTCATGGTTGAACCTGTCACATCGTTGTGACGCAGGCTGTTGGGCAACGGCCAAGGCGTGGGCGGGGTCATCGGCTGGAGAGCGACCAAAATGTCCTCCAGCGGGTTCATCCGCACCGTGTCTTTCCAGCCGAATTCGTTCGCGTCAGGCGGACGGACCGAACCGTCCCATCCAACACGGTTGACGACCTGCACATTGAACAGGTGGAAGTGGATGAAGTGCGTGTCGACTCCGTTATGCGTGATCTTCCAGAGTTGTGTGTCGCCTTGGCGGACGATCTCCGTCGCAGGATCGACGTATCCGAGCGGGATCGTGGTCTGGTTCTGGAAGTTGGTCAGCGGCAACTCAGTGCCGAGCGTCGCATTCATCCTGCCGTAGTCCAATGTGAAGAGTTCCTGGATGGTCTTCTGGTTCAGTCCTGCGCACAGTGCTGGCGCGGTGGCGCTGCATTGAGGCAGGTTTTCAGCCGACACCAGGGACTCGAATTTCACATTCGCGGCCGGTATCGGCGTGAACGTCATCGTTGTGTCTTGAATTCCCATGTACTTGGCGGGGAAGGTGGCGTTGTAAGCCGTGTTGTAGGCGGGCTCGGGCACGATGGCTGTTGGCTGAGTCGAAGCGAACAGTCCGGACGTGGTGCCGGTCGAAGCGAACGCCGTTTTCAGTGCAGGCAGGTTAAGGGCCTTGCCGTTTCCCGGAGTTTGCGGATCGACGATTACCTGCATGATCGTACGAGTGTTCGGCCCGTATCCGGGCTGCGTGTTCGGCGCACCGCCGAGCGGTGTCTGATCGCCATCGCCCGTGAAGTAGTCCAGTCGGGAGTCCGTCGCCGGAGCCGGGGCTGGCGCGTCGTTGTAAAGGATGAGCGTCTTTCCAGCGAACTTGGAGAAGTCCACGATGACGTCTGCGCGCTCCGCAGGCCCGAGCCATAGGCCGTGCATGGCGACGCTGCCGATCGTGATGCTCCGCGGATTTTGCTCGAAGTTCACTGGCGTCGGCGGGATGACGACCGGCGCGGGAAGCAGTCCGCCCTCGCTGCCGATCTGCACCCACGCGGGGCCAGCGTTGCGCGGATCAGGTGCGCCGCCAGCACGACCGTCAGCCGCCCACATGGTCTGCGGCGTAGGAATGCCAGGCTGCGGACCATAATTCGGCCAGCAGTTAGCGGGAAGCCCGGTGCCATTGAGCGGATTGCCGGTGCCATCCAAGAGTCCCGTCGTCAGACCCAAGGCCAAAGAGGGGACCGCAACGGGATTGATGACCGTGCAGAGCGGAACAGCCGTGCCGGTCGTGGGCGGAGCCGCCGGTAGCATGGCGACTTCCGTGTTGTTCTGCGTTCCGTCGGCAATGAACCATGACAGGTTCAACGAGCGATCATTGCCAGCACTCAAGATCTTGAAGCGGTATGCCTCAGGCGCCACGTGTAGAACTGGATAGGCCTTGCCGTTGACGACAGGAGTGTCCATGAACGCCTCCGGTGTACCGGAGGGGTTTGGGATGATTGGACATTGCCACGTCTGTCCGCCCGCGACTGAACTCGCACAAGGCACGGTCACAGCGGTTGGCGGATTCGCCGCAGTCAAAGTGGTCAGCGGTGGGAAGAACCAGGCACCGTAGTCCCAGTGGCCGAAGGCAGCGGCACCTGTTACTGGATCATTTGGGTTCTGGTTCGGCATGTAGACGTGCGGGAACCATAGGTCGCCGTTACCGTTACCTCCCGCGCTGAGTGGCGAAGCTCCGAATGCCACTCCAGCGCCACCCCATGTTGGGTCGGTCGCCTTGATTTGCGCGGCGCTTGGAACAAACGTCTTGTCTTGGATGACAAGGGGAACCAAATGTGCAAGATCGCCTGCGGTGACGCTGCCAGGTGCCCCTGCATTCGCGAGCGCCTGTTCCTCGGCAGGATCGTAGAGCAGATAACCAGCGGCCTCTCCCCCGTAGACGTTCAGCCGAGTGGTCCCGTAGGCGTGGTCGTGATAGAACATCAGCCGTCCACCTTGCGCGTTCGTCCAGTAGAACGTCATGTTGCCAGCGCCAGGATCGTTCGTGGCTCCTTGTGTCCCGGCTGGAACCAGAGCGCCATTCACGAACCACATGTCGGGCACGGAAGCCGTGCTCGCGCCGCGGCCTTGTAGGGCCTCGCCAGCGGGAGCTGTCCATTGGTGAGGTGTGCCGTCACTGATCCACGGAGTCGCGCCGCCATGCAAGTGCAGCGTGGCGCGGTTCTGCGAATACTTCGTCGCGTCTGCACCCATGTAAGTCGGGTCCATCGGAATGAACAGATCGCCGCCCTGCCCGGTCGGCAGTTGGTTCTTGAACAGAACGCGAACCGGCCTATCCTTCTGCGCGATGATCAGAGGCCCAAGGTAGGACGGATTGCAGACGTTAGGCGAGTTTGGATTATTCAACTGGCAGTATCCGCGCAGTGTCGTTGGCGGAAGGTTAGCGTGCATCTGCGTGGTGTATTGCTGGAGTCCGATTTCGTAGAAGTCCGATCCCGGGAATGTCGTCGTGTCGGGAACAGCGGCAGTCAAAGATGGCAGCAAATCTTGGAACTTGAGGATTCCAGTTCCACTTACGAACGGGGGGCCGATGTTCGCGGTGACCATAGCGCCCGACCCGCAGGCTGGCTGTCCTGTCCCACCGCAGTTGGTGTCCACGATGGTGATGACTGGCATTGTGTAGCCAGTCACGCTTGCGCCGGTGACAGTGCTGATGACGTTGCCGTTCGCGGCGTCGACCGTCGCGGTGGCGCTTGCGCCAGTTCCGGTGATGTCGGTGATGACAACTTGGGGGTTTATGTAGCCGCTGCCGCCATTAAGGACGGTGTAGCTCAGAATCGTTCCAGCGGGAAGCGGACTGTTCGCCCAGTTTGGACTGCCGAAATAATCAGTACAGAATGTAGACCCTGTGGCTGTGGCGACTGGGGCGCCCGTCGTGGCGTCGTAACCGTCGCAGGTTGGAATTGATGGCGCTTGCGCCATCGTGAACGCGCTCAACAGCAGCAGGAAGGCGATGAGGAAAAAGTGGCGTTTCATTACTTCACCCCCTTGTTACCTGCTCTGTGCAGAGCCGCACGACGGTCGGCGTTCTTGATCGCCGCCTGCCAGCGGTCATATTGGGTTGTGCTTCGCATGACGCCCTTCTTCCCCTTGGCCTTCTTCTGCATGGCTGCCTGGGGCGCTGTCGGGATTTTGTGCGTCGGGGATTGCGCGGTCACGATTGGAGCAAATAGGACCGCGATTAGCAGTACGACTAGGCGTATGAACGTTGGCGCTTTCCTCATCGATGTTCCTCCTCTGGAACAGCGGCAACAGGGGGTGGATGCGGCTTGTTCCAATGAATTCCCGCGGTTGGCAACAGGTTCCAGCAGTGCGAATCGGAAAAGCTGCGGTACCTAGGTGCCCAAGTACAACCGTTCTGAAGTACACGTGTAGGAAACTGGTCGTCTATGCGCCGGCACAAAACGTGAATCGGATCACAATGTTGTGTGATTGGGAACACGGAACGTGGGTCGGTCAGATGGCACGATAAACATCGACCTTGAGCAGCCAATGCCAAGAATTCAGTGCTGGCCGAAGGCCTTAAGTTGAATTGAGCATCTGAGGCATAAAGAAATACGTTGTTCAGCCAGTCCTGTTTTGGTCCCCCGGTGGCTGTAATTGTGTGCTAGTCAGTTTTGCAAGGCAGTCCTCTCCCCCCCATTCGGCCCACGTTCGTTGCAAGTTGATTGTCACGGTTTCAACAGAGATTCTCGGCTCAAGATCTGCGGTTTAACCCTTGATCGCCGCGGGAGCAACCACATGCTCGGGCACTTCTACATTTCGATTTCGGCGCGCTCCCGCGCCATATTGCTGATCGGCCTAACGGCTCTCACCCTGTTCGTTGTTGGGCCACTCGCAGGTTCAATCGACGATGACGAAGATGGGAGTCCGGATATTCCCGTTGTCGTCTCGGATCCCGTTGTCTTCCTTGATCTCTGGGCCCATATCAGCGCAGACAAACGCTCAGGCAAAATCCACGATGGAGTGTCGTCTGGTCACCTCAGAATCTCTATCCCGGGTACAACAATTAGCTACCGTCAATTCTTATCGGTAGATACAGCTTCCGTCTTGCACTCGTGCTGTTCTCTACGCTGCTGAAAGAAGTCTCCCGATTTGCACTCTCAAGCCTTAGAAATTTTTTCTTGCAACGCGCCAGATCGTTTCGCGTGCAAGTAGGGGGGCTATGGCAGACGCAGTTCCACTTACAGGGGATCTATCAGTAATCACGACGACCCAAGATTTTCGGGTCTCGACATCATCCGTCAAAGGCGCCGCGGTTGCTCCTTCGCACCCGAGACTACAACCAAGAACTCAGAATGTGAGGCTTCACGAAGAGCCGCGTTGGGGTTCGCAGCCCGCGCATCAGAGATTCAGTGTCACTTTGGGTAAGCACCCTCTGAGCCACCTCATGGATGCAGCTCTCTTTCGTGATCTTTCCGTTTCCGAATTTACGGAAATAGCTGGCGCTGGCCAGGAGTACAGCTATTCACCCAACCAAAGTCTTTTCCGCGAGGGCGATCCATTACGCTGGGTATCTATCATTACATCAGGACATGCAAAAACGATCCGTCATAGCGCCGCCGGAAAGCTCATGATCCTGCATATCTCTAGCCCGGGTGACGTTCTAGACGGATTAGGCTGCCCGTTCGGGAGCACCCATTCTGCTGAAGCGCGTGCCGTGACGCATTGTCGGGTCTTCAGTTGGGATGTGGAGCGATTCGAGTCGCTCAGCAGGCGGTTCCCGCTACTAGAGCTTAATTCGAAGCGACTCCTTCTCGTCCGTTTGCGAGAGTTAGAGGGTCGGATTCATGAACTTGCCACTGAACGTGTACCACAAAGGCTGGCAAAAACTCTGTTACGCCTCATCTTGCAAAGGCAAGGTTCTGCGCGTGGCCCGTGGATCGGACTGACGGGTGAGGACCTAGCCCAGATGGCAGGCACCACTCAGTTCACAGTGAGCCGATTGCTTTGCGATTGGGCGGCGCGAAGAATAATTCAACCCGAGCGAACAGCAATTCTGGCAGAGAATCTCCCTGGACTCATCGCCATTGCTATGCAGGTTGACTGTGCAGAATGAGCATAGATATCGCTGGTTGTGAAACACGGGCGGAACGGAACAACTCAGCTTTACCGGTGTATTAGTTAATTTGGCTTGCTCGCCTTCTTGATGGGATCTACGGGTTGGGTTTTCCCCGATCATGGAACGATTCGGTGATGCAAAGCATTCCTGAGACTGAAGACCGCGAGCCCCAACAAAGTGGATCCGGATGATAGCCTTGTTTTTTTGTTCACAAGTGAGATTCGCCACAGTCAGGCGTGACACTGATCACTGACTTTTCGGCGACATGCTCGGAGCATGAAGTCGATACTTGAACTTGGGATGGCGGTCAGGACCTCTCACCCTGAGACTGGATCCTGCCGCCTTTTTGCGCGCTCGCGTGCGACGCAAACCATACGAACTACGAAGCTGGGAAACAAATCGAGGGCCACTTCTGACCCATGCGGGAGCCAATGTGGAACGACAAAACGCAATTGCGATGGGGCTAAATCCAGACAAACTGACTTCTGGTGCCTGTGTCGGAATCGTATCGTTGACGGAAGTTCGTGGACACTGAAAGGTATGTTCTGACCCGATCAGTCAAGCACCCTCCCCACCAAAACGGCAAGGGTTCGTGGACGCTGGCCACGTGGCCGTGTGAAATAGGAATATAATATAAGGTGTCAGAGCGGTCTTTATGTGGAGAACGAGCCATAACCAGGGTCAATGAGTGGAGTCGTGGCGAGCTTTGAAACACCCGCACGCCTCTACCTACTTGGTCGGCGACACCCCTTCATCTGTTTAGTGGTTGACTGTTTCCCTCTTCTAAGGCAATCTACATTCCCCCTTTCTCCCTAAATATCGCTGCCTGTTTCTCCTGATAAGGTTGGTGTAAATGCTTGACCTAACAAAGAACCGCTTAGACGCAGGTGGCCTTCCTCTCTTGAATGCGGTTTTCTGCCTTGATTGTGAGGTGATCAGCAGCAGCCGGAGTGACAAATGCCCGGTCTGTAGTGGTAGCTCGGTTGTGAACCTTGCTCGGATTCTCGGCGGCAGTTTGTTCGCCCATCGGGAACACCAGTTTCAAGAACGCGAACATACATTATTCGACATTACGATTGCCGTCGAGTTGCAGCAGATGGACGCCAAAGACTTGACCACTACGCTTGAGAGGTTGAGCAGTGTGATTGGTCCGAAGCTGGCGCGAGAACAAGGAATGTTCCACATCGATGTGAAACCTTCCCCGGATAGACTCAAATCTCAGGGTTTGCTTCGCTTCCCTGAACGAGATGCCGCCTAGCGAAGCGACTTCTCCTAGGTCTTTCGAGTCCGCCCTCATGATCGGTAAGAGCATCGAGAACACACATCGGCTTTCCGATCCGGTCCTGCTGAAGCCGCAGATGTCGAACGAGTGTTCGATTGCCGGATCTCGATCGTTGCAAGTTGACAGTGCTCAAGTAGACCCTGATCGGACTATTGATGCTGCAATCACGCGGACTGTCCTCCAAGTGCTCTTCGCGTTTTAGCGGCCGGGCAGTTGGCTTGACACCTTCCCTGTCCGGTCGCGCAAAGAAAAAGACCCAAACATGTTGCAGGTCTGGGTCTACACGAGGTCTGTGTTCGAAACTGCAGTGACTATCTCACAACGCGGAACTCTTGCGTAAGTCCAGTTCCGCCACGCTGAGAATGCGCTGTTCAAATTTTGAGCGACTTTCCTCAAAGTTTAGCGGTGCCCAAACCCCTCGTCTGACCCATCAATTCTCGTTATCACTCTCGGATCATACCGAGAGAGTCGGCGGAACCTGTTTACGATTAACGCGGAACGTGGACTTCCTTACAAGGGCCTAGCGTTCGCAAAATCTTTCGACTACTCGTTCGATTTACCTGCTGAGGCTAATTCCCACCTGTTCGCAGCCACGCTCGTCATCTGGGGCAAAACATTGGACACCTTTTTTACGAAGCTCTGACAATCGAGAGTGCGCCGCGGCCTACCGTCATCGGCGACCGATGTGGAGGTGTGGTTATGACAGCCCAGGGTACTTTGCTCAAATCGGCGTTCGTTCTAGCGACCCTAGTCGCGGCCTGTCTTTTAGTAACAGCGCAGGACAATGAATTCAACTCTCGACACAATACCCTCATCGCCGACCAATTCAACAATCGAGTCATCGAAGTCGACCGCACAGGCAAGATTGTCTGGCAATTTGGCCTGGGCCCGGCCGATTTCTCACCCGCATCCATCATTGGCACCAACGACGCTCAGCGTGTGGGCGAATTGACACTAATGGCAGGCACCGGAACGCCCGGCGGCCAGCCGGAAGCGCCCAACTGCACGAGTCCCAATGGATGTCCTGACAACCGGGTGCTGTTGGTCGACCGCTTTGGAAACATCGTTTGGCAATATGGGCAGTTCGGCATCACTGGGAGTGGACCCAATCAGCTCAATGTACCGGTCCAAAATACGTGGCTTCCAAACCGCCACGTGCTCATCACCGATCAGGCGAACGAGCGAATCATTGAGGTCGACGTAGCCACCAAGCAAATCGTCTGGCAATACGGCACGACGGGCGTCGCAGGCAATGGTCCTAACCAGCTCAACAACCCGAACTGCGCCGAGCTCTTGGAGAGCGGTCACGTTCTCGTTTGTGACGAAAACAACAACCGCGCCTTTGAAGTAAAGCGCACCCCGCCGCTTGGCGGCGAGATTGTCTGGCAATACGGAAGCGGTGACCCAAATACGAATGAGCCCCTGAGCGGTGTTGCTTTCGCAAGCCGCCTCGAAAATGGTCACACCCTGATCACAGATTCAAATCACTCTAGGATCGTGGAGATTGATCAGAACAAACACGTCGTGTGGGAGTACTTCACCTGCAGCGGCGCAGGATGCAACTTGCCGCGAGGCACCGGTCCGCTCCCTACTCGAGCTGTTCGCCTGAAGAATGGACACACTCTGATCAGCGACCAGTACAACCACCGCGTGATTGAAGTGAACCACGCCAAAAACATCGTTCGTACTTTCGGAAAACTCGATGCCATTGGATACAACGCGGATAGCGTAGCCAGCGGAGGCCTAAACTCACCCTACGACGCAAAACGAATTGGAGACTACACAGGCATCACGTCGCCCTTCCGCGACGATGACGACGACCGTTAATGGGATCTCAGTGAACCGTCTAAAACGGCGTCGCCGGACTGCAAAACGAATTTGACTGGATACTCTGTAGACTTCAGTTGCTTGATCT
>Ga0126381_100008683_pt1 | contig 11365 bp, 13 predicted proteins | sample PanSoiMetPlot_28_FD_96465 | JGI IMG/M metagenome (GOLD analysis project Ga0126381, IMG submission 96465) | Tropical forest soil microbial communities from Panama - MetaG Plot_28 | ecosystem: Environmental > Terrestrial > Soil > Tropical forest > Bulk soil | place: Panama | collected 2016-02-17 | reverse complement strand
TGGTCAACACGGGCAACAACAGCATCGTGGCGTTTCCCGCCAACGCCACCGGAAACCAATCACCCAACGAAATGATCCAGGGCGCGGCGACCGCATTGTCGAGCCCGATCGGGCTAGCGGTGGCTGTAGTTCCGGGTCCTCCGTAACCCGGGCTGCCACACGGCGCGAAGCAACCTGTCACCCCGGAGCGAAGCCGAGGGGTCAACGCGAAGCGATTTGTCCGGAGCGCAGAGCAGACAAGAACCGCTTCGCGTCAATTCCTTCACTGCCCTGGCTCGCGCTCGGTTGGCCGGAATGAAATCACTGAAATACCGCAACGCGAGCCCGCGCGGAGGTGTGGCTTTGCCGAGGCCGACTGCCGGAGAGGAGAGTGGCGGGCACTGCGGCCCGCTCTGCCAAAAGAGAATCGTTCAGAGTTCAAAACGGACCCGCAAAGATAGTGGACGGAGCGCCGCGCCGCCGTCGATGTGCGGGCCGTGATGGCGCGGACGCTTTCGCTCAGCTTTGCCCCGAGCGCAGAACCTTGCCCGGCAAGCAGTCGTTGGGGTTGCCGTGTTCGTAGAGCACTTCGCCGTTGACGACCGAGTACTCCATTCCACGCGCCGGCACTACCACGCGGCGTCCCCCACCGGGCAAATCGAAGCGGACCTCGGGCCGTTCGGAATCCGAACCGACCGTATCGAAGTCGAAGATCGCGAAGTCAGCCGCGTTGCCGGGCAGCAATCGGCCGCGATCCTTCAGACCGAAGAAATCGGCCGGCTCCGACGTAATTCGCTTTACCGCGAGTTCCAGGCTGAGACGCTGCTTCTCACGCACCCACTTGCCCAGCAGTTCCGTGCAATAACCTGCGTCGCAGAACAGGTCCACATGTGCACCGCCGTCCGATAACCCCAGCATCACGCGCGGATCGCCCAGCAGTTCATCGGCGACTTCAAAACGGGCCGCCGAAAAGCGCATGTCGAGGTCCGCTTCCAGCGCCAGGTCGAGCAAGGTGTCGAGTGGATCGCGGTTGCGCTGCGCTGCGATCTCCGCGACCGACTTGCCGATCAGCGGTTGATGAGCCGGGCTGCCGGTTTCGTTGACCCAGACCATGTTCAGATTGCCGTGCCAATTGCGTTGCGCCTTCACCTCGTCGTGGAATTTGCTGCGGAAGACTGGATCGCGATAAAGCCGTTTTTGAAACTCAGGCGTCTGATTGAAGGCCGGATTCCAGCTCGGATAGGGCGAAAACATGAACGGCGAGCGCAGGTCGATATCGCCAATCAGCGGCACAGCGAGCAGCTGCGGCCGGCCGCCGCGCGCCACCAGCGGCTCCAACCGCTTTACCAACCGCATGTGGGCGTCCGGCAGATCGTAGCGCTTGATGATCGCCAGCCAGGTAACCCGGCCGCCGCTGGCTTCGAGCAAAGTGTCCAGTGTTTGGAAATCCTCTTCGCTGGCGCCGCCCGTGCGGGGCGCGATTTCAATCACACCGCGATTCAGCTCTCCAAGTACGCTGGCGTATTCGCGCAACTCGTCGCGACTCGCCAGCCTGCTGCCCAGCGGCTTGCCTTGGTAGCCAATATGGTTAGGCACCTGGCTGGTGGAAAAGCCCATCGCGCCGGCGGTCACCGCTTCCTTGATCAAGGCGCGGACCTTGGCGGTTTCTTCCGCGCTGGCAGCGCGCTGATTGGACTCCGAACCCATCACGTAATGCCGCAATGGAGTCAGCGGCGCGAGAAAACCCAGGTTGAGCCCGCAACCTCGCCGCTCGGCGGCGTCCATGAACTGCGGGAAGGTTTCCCATTCCCACTTGATACCCAGGTTGAGCACGTCGAACGGAATCGATTCGACGTTGACCAGGTCCCAAGTCGCGACTTCGCGCGCTTCGGGCTTGCAAGGCGCCAGCCCCACGCCGCAGTTGCCCATGATTACGGTGGTCACACCGTGCCATGAGGAGCAGCTAATCAGCGGGTCCCAGCAGATCTGGGCGTCGTAATGAGTATGCGGATCGATAAAGCCCGGCGCGACGGTCAGGTCGGAAGCGTCGATCGTGCGGCGCGCCTGACCACCGGGCTTGCCGATTTCGACGATGCGTCCGCCTTCGACCCCAATGTCGGCGCGGTAGGCCGCACGGCCGGTGCCGTCAACCACCTTGCCATTGCGAATCAACAAATCCAGTGCCATCGGCGTTGCGCTCCTTTCCGTTGAGCGGGCTGTTTTCGTTTGGCTAGGCTTCGCCGCTGTTGCCGTTGCCCGAGGCGATCAGATCATGAATGGTGAGCAGCCGTGTAACCACATACGAACGCTTGCCCTTGGGAGTCTGCACCTCGAAATCGTCGCCCGACCCGCGCCCCAGCATCGCCTTGCCCAGCGGTGAGGCCAGCGAGATGCGGTTGAGCGACGCGTCGACCTCCTCGGGCACGACGATCTCGTACTCGTTGCGCGTGCCTTCGTCCAGATCCTCAACCTCGACCTTGCTGCCCAAACCCACAGTATCCCTGGGCACCGAGTCAAGATTGATGCGAGCCAGTTCGGCGATGCGAACTTCGTAATTGGACAGGCGCGCGCGCAGGAACTCCTGGCGCTGTTTGGCCATCGCCCATTCGGCATTTTCGGAGAGGTCGCCATGCGCGCGAGCCCGTTCCAGCTCCTTGGGCAGGTCGACGGTCAGCTCGCGCTTGAGGTTCTCCATCTCTTTGCGCAGACGTTTGACTACAGGTAATTCCGCCATTGCTTCCTTCCTCCGCCGCCAGCTTCGCTCCGCGAGCCAGGTAGTCGGCCGCTCGACGCGCGGCTGACGTTGGCGAGGCAATGTTTTATCTTTCCTCGCCTGAGGCGGCGGCTGCAATACGTGGAACCCGCTCCCGCCTCCGGCCGCCTGTTTGTAGCACGGGTGGCGGCCGCAGCGCACGAGGCGGGATTAGTCGGCAACGATCGACGTCAGACTTCGATTGACCCCGGCGACGCTCTGGATGTTATGCACCACCAGTTCGCCCAATGAAGATACGTCAGCCGATTCCACCATTGCGATTATATCATGCGGTCCGGTTACGGTGTGTGCATATATGACCCCTTTGACCCCGCGCAGCTTTTGCGCGACCTCCTTGGCTTTGCCGGGAGAAGTGTCGATCAGAATGAAGGCTTTAACGGTCATGTTGAAGCCCCTTCCTCGATCCGACGCCCCACGCTGCGCGGGCCGGCGCTTCTCAGGCCGCCTGCTCAGGGTTGCGGCGGGATCAGGTTGCCCTGTTCGTCGTAGCTGTAAAAACCGCGCCCGGCCTTGCGGCCCAGGTATCCGGCGTCCACGTACTTCTTAAGCAGCGGGCAGGGCCGGTATTTGTCGTCGCCCAGCACGCGCTGCATCACTTCCATAATTGCAAGACAGGTATCCAGCCCGATCAGGTCGGCCAATTCCAGCGGACCCATCGGCTGGTTGGTGCCGAGCTTCATCGCTGTGTCGATATCGGTGACCTGCCCAACTCCTTCGTACAGCGTGTAAATCGCCTCATTGATCATCGGCAGCAGGACGCGATTTACGATAAATCCCGGGAAGTCCTCGGCGGTCATCGTGGTCTTGCCCAGCCGTTCGGCCAACTCGCGCGTCGCATCGTAGGTTTGCTGTGAGGTTGCCAGGCCGCGGATGATCTCCACCAGGCGCATCGCCGGCACCGGATTCATGAAGTGCATCCCGATAACGCGATCCGCGCGGCTGGTTCGCGCACCCATCTTGGTAATCGAGATCGAAGACGTATTGGAGGCAAAGATCACGGGGGGCGGACAAATCTTGTCGAGTTTCTTGAGCAGCTCGATCTTGGCGTCTTCGTCCTCCATTATCGCCTCGATGATAAAGTCGCGATCGGCCAGCTCGTCTATCCGCGGGGCGGTCTCGATCCGCCTCATGATGTCGTTGCGCTGCTCAGGCTTGATGCGTCCGCGCGCAATCATCCGCTCGATGTTCCGCCCGATTCCGTCCAGGCTTTTCTTCAGCACGTCCTCGCCAACGTCGTGCAGCATTACGGCGAGTCCCTCCTGCGCGGCGACCTGTGCGATTCCCGCTCCCATCTGACCTGCGCCCACAACTCCAATCTTGCGGATACTCATCGAAAACCCCGCCTCGTCAAAGATAGCTGATGTAGTTCTTGAGCGACTTCAAGAGCGCGTCCACATCGCCATGCTCGCCCAGCTCGCGGCACAGCAGATCGTAATAGCCTTTGACCCGGCCGCGCTCCTGCTGCTCCTCCGGCACCGAGAGGAGGGCCTGGAATTCCTTGAGCGTCGCCTGTACGTCGAGCTTCTTCTTGACCGGAATCTGTTCATCGTCCACGGCGATCAGTAGCCGGATATGATCGATCATGCGATTCATCACCGCGAAGTCGCTGCGGTCTTTGATCATCGGCTCTCGACCCCTGGCACCTTTCTACTGCGCGTCAGGCGGCTTGTCCCCGCCGCGCCACGTTCCTTCTCCGCTGCCCGACGACGCCGCCAGCCGTACCCGCCGCACGTCCTGGGGGGATTGCCGCCCGGGCATTCCCAACCCTTGCATCAGCGCGTTGGCCATCTGGGAGGTAAGGCGGTCGCGAATAGTCGGTTGGTCGCCGATCTCGGCGTCCAGCACCAGGTCCACCTGTTCGCGCGTCAGACCCTCGGCGAGGAACAGATCGACCAGCTCGCCCATCCCTACCTGACCAGCGGCCCGATCCACGATCGCCACTACCTTGGCGCAGGTAGGGCAGATTTTGCGGAGGATAGTTCTGGTCTTGCAGAAGGCGCAGCGCATCAAATCAGTGATTCGACCGCCAAACCTGCGGCCGTGGCTGAAGATGAAGATTCGCACGCGGGCTATCCGCGCACGGGCTCGACCAGTCCGCGCAACGATCTTCGCTTTGCGCCGACCAGTGTTATTCCACACGGCCAAGTTACACCCCCCCGATCACAGCGGCAAGGCGACCCCAGGCAACAACGAGGTTTTCTGACGCTCGTCGTTCTGGCTGTTGACGACCGGTCTGGAGCTGGACTAAATTGAGAATCAATCTCAATAGGCGAGTTTTTATGGCTCAGACGCCGGTACCATATTTCTTCTATGCGCTTGGCATCCTGCTACGGGAAGGTATGGAGGCGATGCTGGTCGTGGTCGCCCTGGCAGCGGGCGTCAAGCAGATGGGCCAGGGGCGGCGTGTACGTGAAATATATTGCGGCGCTCTGTTGGCAATCGCGGCGAGCGTACTGATGGCGTGGGGTCTCGCGGAACTGATCTCCGATGATGCCAACGACACGATGGAAGGCATCTTTCAACTGGTCGCCGCCGGCACCTTGTTTTACGTCAGCTCCTGGTTGACGGCGAAGACCCAGGCCAATCGATGGCGCGAGTTCCTGTTTTCCAACCTCAAGGAATCGGGTCGCCGGGCGCTGCCCTTCGCAATGGGCGTTACGGCTTTTCTCGCTGTGCTGCGCGAAGGCGCTGAGACTGTCGTGTTCTTCCAGGCATTGCTCGCCGGCGCCTCAAAAGGGATCGAGCAGCATGCGATTTGGGCCGGAGTGTCAGCAGCGGCCGCTGTCTTGCTGATTGCTTTTTTTACCCTCCAGCGCTTCCTGGTCCGGATTCCGCTGGGAGCTTTCTTCCGCGCGACGTCGGTGTTGTTGTATGCGATGGCGATAATCTTCGTCGGCCAGGGAATCGCCAGCTTGCAGGAAGCCAGCGTGGTGAGAGCCACCTTTGTCTCCTACGTGCCGACGATCAAGGCGTTGGGCATCTTCCCCACGGTGCAGACCCTGGCAGTGCAGATGGTGTTGATTGCGTTTTCCGCCGGCGCGTTTTTGGCCCCCCGATGGCAGGAGGGGATTGCCGGACATGCGCGCAGCCTGATGCAAAAAATGAAAAAGGGCCAGCGCGTTGCGCCAGCCCGTGCCACTGAGCGGCTCTCCAAGCGTGATTCTCAGGCGGCCTCTTCGGCGTCGTAGCCGAGCGCTTCCAGGAAAGTCTTCTTATCCGCGGTCTGCATGATATAGATCCCGTCCCAGCCGCAGACTTCCTCGCACAACATGCAGCCGACGCAGGTCTTTTCATTGACCTGCACTTTGCCCAGATAGGCGGCGTGATTTTCGGGCGACGGCGAGATGCAATCGAACGGGCAAACGTCGACGCACACACCGCATCCGTTGCAGTTATCCGGATGGACCACCGCGATGGGACGCTCCGCGCGCTTGAGCACGTGGGTGATGTCGCCGTGGTTGGTCATGATCGCCTCGTCAGGGCAGATCACTCCGCAGGCACCGCAATCGATGCACAGCGCCGGCTCGATAAAATAGACCTTCTTGGACTCGCCGGAGATCGCGCCGGTGGGACATCTTTTTTCGCAGGCGCTGCATCCGGTGCAGCTCTCGGCAATAATCGTGAATGGCATGATTTACCAGCTCTCCGTCTCGCCTCAGGCGCCTACTTGCGCATCTCCTCTATCACGCGATCGCGCATCCCGTGCTGGATCAACTGATCGTTGCGCCGGGCCTGCTTGAATGACACATAAGTAAAGAATAACACGAGGATCAGCATCGCCCCGATCGGTATGTTGTCGGGCTCGGTGACGATGGTGAGAAACTGTTGTAAGCCGGTCAGGTGCTCCATAACTGGGTCTCAAAATCTCCCTGCTTAATCACGAACGGCGAACAGTGTCCTTCGGAGGTCTGCGCGCATCCGCCCCCTTTTCGTGTACCAGCCGCTCCCGAAGGTGTCAACGTAGGCTGGCTTGCCGGCGCAGATGCCGCCAAGTATAAGCCATTGCAATCGACTTAAGGGCTTGTGCGCCATGGATCAGGAAGTTCAGACCTCGCATGCCGCAGCGCCTGTGCACCCCGGCGGCGAATCACCGCTCCGATTCGTTTGGGGTGTGCTGGCAACCGGCCTGGCTGTGCTCTATACCGTGCCGTTGGCCATCGCCGCCGCGGTGTCGGCCGTGTTGGGCAAGCCCCGGGGCGTTACCTGGTGTGGGCGTACGTGGGGTCGGATCATTATCCGCACCGCGGGCGTCAAGGTGGCGATGGAGGGGCTGGAGAATCTTGACCATGTGGGATCGTTTGTACTGGTCGCCAACCATCAAAGCCTGTTCGATATCCTGGCGGTGCTGGCCTACTTTCCCCGCCCGGTGCGCTTCATAGCGAAAAAGGAATTGCTCAAAATTCCGATCTTCGGCTTCGCACTGAAAAAGGGCGACCATATCGTGATTGACCGGAAACAGGGCGGACAGGCAATCCGCAAAGCGGTGGAAGTCGCTCAATCGGGCATGTGCATAGTGTTCTTCGCCGAGGGACATCGCTTCAGCGACAACCAGGTGCATCGCTTCAACCCCGGCGCGGCGTGGCTCGCGCTACTCACCAAGCTGCCATGTGTGCCGATGGCGATTGGCGACAGCGCGGCGATAATGCCGCGCGGCGCGAAGGTGGTCGTGCCCGGGCGCACGATGCGAATGATGGTCGGCGCACCGATTCCCACCGAGTCGCTTCAGGCGTCGGACCGCAACAAGCTCACGCGTCAACTGGAGCAGACCGTGCGCGACCTGTTGGCGCGCCTTGGCACAGCCTCCGGCTAAGTGGCCAACGTCTTCTCCCCTCCGTGATCCCGAGCGCAGCGAGGAATCGTGCGCGGACCTCCGCGCGTAGTCCACGGGTTTGGAATTTCCCGGGATCTCCGTCGAGCTTCTTCTCCTGACGCCGCTTCTTGGACGATCCGCAGTTCATACACGGATCAAAGATCGTCGCTTGTGGCTAAGGCAGCCTTAAGCGGCGAAAGTTGATGCGTCGACTATTATCATCATCAGCTCTGGCTTTGCCGCGTTCCTCTCCGTTAGGATCGCATTAGCGGTGCGTGCTTTGTAAGTTGGGAACTGCCGCTTCTTGCGCGCCGGCATGATGCAGACGGCATCAGTTTGGGGAGAACGAAGTTGAAGAACACTCCAGCCCTCGGGCTTAGTGCGCTGTTCGCGTTGGCGATAACTTGCGGCGCGGCGCAGGCTCAAACGCTCAATGCGACCCTCACCTCAAGTGGAACTCAAAGCCTCAGCGCGGGCTCCGATTTTTCAAACGGCGGAGAGATCACAGTAACCGCCAGCGGGGTTGCTTCGGGTGCGACCGTCACCATCAACTCCGTTACGCTCTCAGTGGGAAACAGCGCCGTCTTCGACACCCTGACTCTAAGCGGTTCGTCACCGGGCGGCAGTTCCGACGCCAGTGTCGGGTTGACCAGCGGTTCGAACGTGGCCAGCTTCAGCTCGATCGTTTTGTCCAATGGCCAGAGCGCCACCTTCACGCTCAACGGAACGGTGAGCAGCACTCCACCCGCGACCAACAGCTTCGGGCGCCGTGAATTTCGCAATCTCAGACTCGCATCGATGTTTGCACCCGGACCGGCGGGCGGCGCGACGATGATCTCGCTGGGCTTGTTGACGCTTGCACTACTGGCGATTGGCGGCAGGCTGCGCCGCCGCCACCTGATCATGTTCGCGGTGTGGGCGGTAATGGCCGCGGCGGTGGCGGGATGCGGCAATGGGTCATCGGCCTCGTCGGATCAGCAGGTCACCGCAATCTCCGCAACTTCAAGTACCGGCAGCACTGTCACCGTCACCGGTCCGACAATAGACATGGGCACTATCACGGTTGAGTCGAATCAAAGCAGCACCGGAGTCGCCGCCCCCACGCCAACGCCCTAGCGCCGGCAACTGCGGCCTGACCAAACTTGCGCAAAATGCCGCTCTGGCCTTGATGAGCCGGCGCCGTCGAGTCTTGCAAGGCAAGGGCTCGAGGGCGCCGGCAGCCATTACAGTTTTACGAACACCGACTTCATCTGCGTATACATCTCGATAGCATGGTTGCTGAATTCGCGGCCCTGGCCGGACTGCTTATAGCCGCCGAACGGCATCGTGAAGTCCAGCACCATGTAACAGTTGATCCACACCGTGCCGGCCTTTAAGCGGCGCGCCACTTTGTGCGCGCGGCTGATGTCTCGGGTCCAGATGCCGGCGGCCAGTCCGTAGGTGGTGTCGTTGCCCTGCAACACGGCATCGTTTTCGTCCCTGAATGGAATTACCGCCGCCACCGGTCCGAAAATCTCCTCTTGGGCGATCTTCATGTCGTTGCGCACCCCGGTGAATACCGTGGGCTGCACGAAATAGCCCTTGGGCTGCGGCCCCGCGCTGCCGCCGGCCGCGGCGTGCGCGCCCTCGGCTTTGCCGGCGTCGATATAGCCCAGCACCCGTTGATGCTGCACCTTCGACACCACCGGACCCATCGTGGTGCCGGCCTCGAACTGCGCGCCCAGCTTGTGCGCCTTGGCTCTTTACACCAGTCCATCCACGAATTGATCGTGAATCTTCTCTTGCACGAAGATGCGCGACCCCGCGATACAGGCCTGCCCGGTGTTGCCGAAAATTCCGATCGCCGCGAAATTCAACGCCGGCTCCAGGTCAGCGTCAGCGAAGATCACGTGCGGCGACTTGCCGCCCAGCTCCAGCGAGACGTGCTTCAGCGTCGCGACCGAAGCCTTCAGGATCTCCTTGCCGGTAGTGGTCGAGCCGGTAAAGGCGAGCTTGTCCACGTCGGGATGATTGCTCAGCGCGGCGCCCGCCACCGGTCCGAATCCCGGCACGATATTCACCACGCCCTCGGGGACCCCGGCTTCCATGAGCAACTCGCCCAAACGCAGCACCACCAGGCAGGCTTGCTCCGCCGGCTTCAGCACCACCGTATTGCCGGTGGAAAGCGCGTGCGCAAGCTTGTTGGACGCCGACATCAGCGGTCCGTTCCATGGGATGATCTGACCGCACACGCCGATCGGCTCGCGCAAAGTGTAATTGAACATATCGGGCGCGGAAGGATTGGTCTCGCCGTAAATCTTGCTCGGCCATCCGGCAAAATACGTGAACAGCTCGTTGGCCGAGGTGACCAACCCCTGACCGCCCATGATTGGCGCTCCGTTGTCGAGCGAGGACAGTTCAGCGAGTTGCGCGCGATTCTCCTCCAACAGGTCGGCGACCTTCAGCAGCGACTTGGTTCGCTGATGAGGCGACATCTTGCTCCACGGACCTTCTTCGAAAGCCTTACGCGCCGCCTTGACCGCTTCGTCGATATCTTCCGGACCCGCCTCTGCCACTTCCGCCAGCACCTCCTCGTTGGCGGGGTTGAGGCTTTGAAAAGTCTTGCCGGATTTCGCCGACACCCATTTGCCGTTGATTAGCAGTTGCTTGGGGCTGCTCTTAAGGAACTCCAGGGTTTTGGGACTCTTGGCCCCCTGGGCCGCAATTTCCAATCGTGGTGCCGCTGCCATCGTGGATCTCCGTTGTTGTTTCTTTGGGGTTGAAGTGAAGCGCTGCTGAACGACAGATACCACCAAGCTGAGGGTCGGCAAAGAACGCTTGCGCTCGACCAGCGACATCGGAAATTCAGCCGGCCGCTTGTACCGGCGCTTTGGTTAAGTATGTAGTTCCGCTTGACAAAATGAAAGTGATTCTCAATATCCTATGCAGAACGAAGGAGGGTGAATGGTTGGAGACGTCACCGGATGCTACCGATAGCTAACACAAGAGCGCTTTACATAACCGATATAGCCCAAAGTCGCGTCTGGTCGTCGGGACCCACGCAATGAGCACGAGCGTTCCCGGGCTTCTGTTCGAGGCCCACAGGTCCAGAAAGAAAGGTGCCGCGGAAGTTGAACGATGGCAGCGTCATCGGCTCGCCGCGGCGGTGGCATCAGCGCGCGCATACTCCCTCTACTACGGGGAGCTTTACGAGCATCTGCCCAAGGGAATCGACGACGTCACGCTGCTGCCGGTCACTGACAAGAAACAATTGATGGCGCGGTTTGACGATTGGGTCACAGACCGCAAGATAACAGCCGCAAAGGTCCGCGGCTTCATCAACGACGGCGACGACCTGATCGGCGAACGGTTCCTGAGCGGGTACCTTGTCGCCACCACCTCGGCGACGAGAGAAACTGGCGGCATCTTTCTTCTGGACGAGCCTGCTTTGGCCGTGGCCGCTGCCCTGTACCTTCGCATGCTGACGAGTTGGCTCAACGCGAGCGATTGGATCCGGATAGCGGCCGGGCGTAGACGAATCGCCTGGGTGCAGGCGGACGGCAGCCATTCCCTTACGGCAAATGGATTTGCGGCTTTGCGCAAGAAGCGCTTTGCCGGGCCGATTCGGTTGTTCGGGGCGCAGACACCCCTGCCCGAACTGGTCGACGAACTCAACCGGTTCCGCCCGGTCATCGTGGGCGGCTCCGCGAACGTCATGACGATGCTGGCGGGCGAACGGGAAGCCGGCCGCCTGCACATCAAACCGGTGCTGGTGTGCCCCAGTTTCGAAGGACTGACCGAAGGCGGCTACGAGAGAATTGCCG
>Ga0126381_100008682_pt1 | contig 11365 bp, 12 predicted proteins | sample PanSoiMetPlot_28_FD_96465 | JGI IMG/M metagenome (GOLD analysis project Ga0126381, IMG submission 96465) | Tropical forest soil microbial communities from Panama - MetaG Plot_28 | ecosystem: Environmental > Terrestrial > Soil > Tropical forest > Bulk soil | place: Panama | collected 2016-02-17 | reverse complement strand
GGAAGAAACGGGCCTGGAAATACTGCAGGTCGTCGGTCGACAGGGCGGTGAGCCGCTGGCCGTTCACGGTCAGCACCCAGCGCGACAGGAACCGGGTGTCGAACGAGAACAGCCCGGTTGGATCGGTCGGCGACGTCTCGATGTCGCCCCGTTCGTCGCTGACGACGAATGTGTTGCCCTCGAGGATATTGACGAGCTGGTCGCTCACAGCTTCCTCCCCGCCTCGTGCTGAGCCATGACCGTCTGTGAGCTGATGGGCGCCACCCGGCCTACAGAACCAGGTGGGCCAGGCAGGCAGCGCTGGAACATCATGCAGGCGGACATGCTGCCCTCACACGTCAGGAGGCCACGGAGGATGGCGGCCTGGGCGTTGAGCCGGCCGGTCACCATCTGCACCGCGGCGAGTTGCCCGATGGTGACGACCGCGTCGGCTGGCCCGCGGTTATGGCTCACCGAGACGTCACCGTCGTGGATGGTCATGAACCACCGGTCGAAGCGGGCGTCAGCGCCTGGCACGTCGAGCCGGATCGTCGCAGACTCACCCTCGAACGTCGCGAGGTGGCCTGGCCGGGCGAGATCGTCGAAGAACTGGCTGATGGGGTCCGCCGTCGCTTCGGCAGACCGGGCACGCGTGGCCGTCACGGCTCAATCCTGCTCCCCATGGCAGTCTGCGAACCATAGCTCGGGCGAACCTTGCCCGGCCGCGAACCATGCCGAGCCCGTTCCGTTGTGAATTTCTTACCGAACGCCGAGCGGGTGCGAATGCTCCCAGTCTGCGAGCAGCGTGCGGATCGCGGTCACCAGCGCGATCGGCTGATCGAGCATGACGTGGTGACCGGCCGCAGGGATCTCGATGAGGGGCGCGAGCTGGCCGAGGCTGTCATACATGAGTTCGCTCGTCTGCGGCGGCACGATGCCGTGCTCGGCGTAGAACAGTGCGACGCGGCAGTCGAGCTGCCGCAGCAGCTGCGGCGTGCCCTGCGCGCGGCCGAAAACCGCCGGATCGAATTTCCAGCTCCAGCCGCCGTCCACCGCGCGGACGGACGTGTCCGCGACGTGGTGCAGCACGTAGGGGAGTGTCGGCTGGTCGGGCATCGGATGGAAGCGGCCGATGGCTGCCTCTCGGGTCGGGTAGACGCGCAGCGGCCCGAACGCCCGCTGCTGGCGGGCGGCCTGGTCCTCGGGGGAGATGTCCTGAACGGGCGAGTCGATGACGACGATGCCTTCGAGCTCGGTACCGAACAGGCCGGCCGCGCGCAGCGCCACGAAACCGCCCATGCTGTGCCCGATCACGATCGGCGGGCCGGTAATGCCGCCGGCCGTGGCGACCGCCCGCACCTCCTCCGCCCAGCCGTCGAGGCTGTAGGCGGTGCGCCGCCCGCTGTCACCATGCCCGGACAGGTCCACGGCGAGGACCCGGCGACCCGCGGTCAGCAGCGGTGCGATGTGATCCCACCATCGCGCGTGGGCGGCACCTCCGTGTACCAGGACCAGCCCGCTGGCGCCGACCGTGCCCCACGCTCGGTAGCAGATCTCGGTGTCGGCCACTGTGACCGCGCTGGCCGCTGGCTCGGCGGCGAGAGCCGCGGTGAACCAGGCGGGCGGGTCGGCTAGCGCGGCCGGAGCGGCGACGGTCATGGCCGGGCGCGAACGAGAACCGGCCGGGCCATCATGGCCCGGCCTCTGCCCAGGCGCGCTCGAGCACACCCGTGATAGTCGGCGCCGGCTGCGCGCCGGAGATCCCGTAGCGGCGGTCAATCACGAACAGCGGCACGCCGGTAGCGCCGATCGCCCGCGCCATCGCCTGATCGGTGTCGACGTGGTCGGCGTAGCGGTCGCTGGCGAGGACATCGGCGACGTCATCGGGGTCCAGCCCGGCCTCGACCGCCAGCCTGGTCAGCGAGTCGTCGTCGAAGATCGAGTCCTGCTCGGTGAAGTAGGCCCGCTGCAGCCGCTCCATGAGCTCCTCCTGCCGGCCTGCAGCCTTAGCCAGCTGCAGGAGCCGGTGCGCATCCCTGGTGTTACCAGTGCGCAGCCCGCTCATCCGGAACGTCAGGCCGTCCTCCGCTGCTCGCTGCTCCATCTGCCGCTGAGCCTGCTCGGCCTGGGCAGCGCTCATGCTGTACTTCTCGGCGAGCACCTCGACGGTCGGGGTAGTGACCCCCGGCGGCGCTCCCGGATCGAGCTGAAACGAGCGGTAGGTCACCTGCACCTTGTCCCGGTGCTCGAAGCTCGCGAGGGCCTGCTCGAACCGCCGCTTGCCCAGGTAACACCAGGGGCAGACGACGTCGGACCAGATCTCGACTTCCATGGTGATGGTGAACACCGCCGTAGCCGACCCGCTTCCCTGGCGCAGGGCACAATAATCCGCCGCCGCGGGTCACCTTATCGCTACGTCGGATTTGCGGCTATTCGGTTAGAGCCGGGATGACTCCTGACCGTATGCCCGGCCTGCTAGTACCTACGGTCGGCGCTGCTAATAACAGCACTCCACAATGCTGGGGTTCGGCGTGGCACGCCCGCCCGCGCTAGTCGTGAGCGCCATCACGGCGGCAAGCGCGAGTGCGAAGGCGATGAGAATGCCGATGGCGGTGACGCGAATGTTGATCATTTGCCCGAGCCCACCTTTCGCTCCCAGCCGGCACCGTGCCGGCTGTGTGTCTGTCATGACACAGGGTCAAACTGCCACTTCATTGCACTACGAGGATGCACATCCACATAAGTCATGAGTCACACCTTTCTTGACTACGAATCTTCCCGCCGGTTAGCGTGCACAAGGGGCGGCGTCGGAAAGTTTCGTGGCTGCCCGGCCGCTGGCGGTTAGGTGATCAGGGTGAGGATGGCCACCGGATACGTCGTCCCCGAGCGGCCAGACTGGACCCGGGCCAGGCTGGCGCCGACAGGTGACACGTTCGCGGCGGTCCGCTGGCATGACGGCGCCGCCAACGTCTGGGTGGGGAGCGGCGACGCTCCCATGCAACTGGCGTCGGACCTGCGGCCGTTGCTGCTGCGGGACTACGTATGGAGTGCCGACGGGCAGGCCCTGATCCTTGCCCTCGAGTATCCCGGCGGTCCGCGCCTGCTCGCCTGGCTCGACCTCCGGGCGCAGACCATCTCCCGCCTGACTCCTGGCCTCGAGGCGGACACGAAATACGTCGGCCAGGCTGGCGGCTCGCGGCCGGGCGTACTGGCAGCCGTGCGGCCTCCCTACACCAGCAGCTTCCGGCTCTTGCTGGTGACGCCTGCTGGGGTGGTCCGGCGCGAATGGTGCGCGCCCGCCGGGCACGCGACGCGCTGGCTGGCGACCGGGAGTCAGGCGGTTGCTGTCTGCATGGCCGATGAGCCGGGAGCGGGGCCGGGCAGTTGGCTGGCTGCCGATTCTGATCACGTCGCGCTCCCTGATGCGGGCCTGCGGGGCTGCACCTGGTGGCACGGCCAGCTTGCCGAGTCCTCGTGGTCGCCAATCTGCGAGATCCCGGCGGAGGACGCGCACTGGTCGCGGCCGCTCGCGTTCAGTTCTGACGGCCGGACCCTGTTCGCGCTGAGCTCGGCCGGGCGCGACACGCTCGCTCTGGTCGCGATGGCGCCGCCCGCCTGGACACCCGAGGTTGTCAGCGCCAGCCAGGAGCACGATGTCACCGAGGTGCTCATGGCCCCGGACGGATCTGGCCCGGACCTGGTCACCACGACCAACCCGCTGCAGCCGCAGATTGCGCTGTCGGCCGCTGCCGCGGCTGACCTGTCCAGGCTTTCCGACCTTGCTGACGGCGCGCAGGCCCGGATCGCCGGCCGGAACGCCAGCCACTGCCTGGCCGAGATCTCCTACCCGGTTGGCGGACCTGCCTTCGTTACCTTCGCGCGGTCAGGCGGGGGGGCAGTCCGCCCGCTCGCGAGGTTCACTGCGTTTGCCCGCCGCCGCATCCAGCGCCGGGAGCCGCTGGCATTCCGGGCGCGGGACGGTCGTCTCATCACGGGCTTCGTGACGCGACCGCCCGGATCGCCGCCGTGGCCGGTCGTACTGGCCATCCACGACGGGCCCTGGGCGCGGGATCTGCCGCAGATCGATCCATGGGCGCAGCACCTGGCAGCCGCCGGCTACTGCTGCGTGCAGGTGAACTACCGCGGCTCGCGCGGGTTCGGGAAGGCGTTTGGCAACGCGGGCGACCGGCAGTGGTCGCTGGCCATGCAGGACGACCTGGTCGACGCGCTCGACTCGGAGCCGGTCGCGGCCGTCGCCGATCGCCGCCGCATCGCTGCTGTCGGCTACGGGTATGGCGGCTACGCCGCGCTGATGCTCAGCACGCAGGTCGAGGTCCCGCTCGCTGCCGTCGCTGCCGCGGCTGCGCCGACCGATCTCGTGCGGTACGTCAACGGGCTGCTGAAGTTCGGCGGCCCGGCTGGGTTCGCCGAAGCGGTCCGGATCGGCGATCCGCGCCACGACCATGACCTGCTAGCCCGGGCCTCGCCGCTGAGTCATGCCGCTGACATCCGCGTGCCAGTGCTCCTCGTCCATGGACGGCAGGACGCACGCGTGCCGGTCATCCACGCTAACGCGCTCGCTGACGCGATCGGGCTTGCGGGCGGACGCTGCGAACTGACTATCTACGAGAACGAGGGACACCGGTTCGCCCGGCCCCAGAACCTCGCCGATCTGCGGTCACGTACGCTCGGATTCCTCCGCGCTGCACTGACCGATGCGGTCGGCGCCCCGGTGGACAAGCAGAAGTGATGCGGATGCCCCGCGCTATGCCGACACCGGCGTCGGCGCGGCCGACCGGATCGTGGAGGAGCGGAGGCCGGCACAGTCAGCGGCGCGCTGCAACGCCTCGATCGCGCGCTCCGATCTGCCCTGCTGGATGAGTGCGTCGGCTAGGTCACGCCACGCCTGCGCCGCTCGGTGGCTTGAGCCGAGCGCGGCGAGCCGATCCGCTGCGTCGCCGACCACGTCGGCACCTGCCTCCGTACCCGCCAGCACCTGGGCGAGCCCGCCGACCACCCGGGCGTGCTGCAGTCCCGCGCTGCGCTCGGTGCACCTGGCCGCCGCTTGCCCGGCGCGGTCCACGGCCAGGCGGAGGTCACCGCGCAACATTGCAGACCAGGCCATCTCGGTCTCGCAGGCAGCCAGCAGCGGCGCAAACGCCAGCTCGGTCAGCGCTTCATACGCCTGAGTGAGTGTCGCGTCGGCGTCGTCCAGTCGGGGCGGATCGGCTCGCAGCAGAAGCCAGGCGTAGTTGATTCGCATGGCAGCCAGGCTTCGCGATCCGGCCGACTCGGACAGCAGCGCCAGCGTCTTGGTCGCCAGGTTCAGCGCTATGACGATCTCACCGCGCTCCATCGCGATCGTGCACGCACTCCAGTACGCGTTGCCTTGCGCCTGCCGCGAGCCAAGCCGCTCCGCCTGCGCGAGGACCTGCCCGGCAAGGCGCTGAGCAGACGTCAGATCGCCGCGCGCCTGATAGCTTCCAGCCAGGGTGGAGCCGAGCGTGATGGCGTCCTCGGTTCCGTCGAGGCCGAGCGCGCGGATCTCGGCCAATGCCGTCTCCCCGAACTCGATACTGCGCGCGAAATCGCCAGCGGCGCGGTAGATGCGGCACTTGATGATCATGATGGACAACAGCGCCGGCGCACCGGGCTCGCCAGACCGGCTCGCCTCGGTCAGCGCGTCAAGCTCGGTCAGGGCGGCGTCCAGCTGGCCGAGTGCTTCATATGTCTGGGCGAGGCCCCATCGCGCCTCGGTCCGGATCTCGGCGGTGGTCGCCCGCTCGAGCGCCGTGTACAGCTCGCGGGCTTGGTCGAGCTCGCCGTTGGCCAGGGCGATGCCGGCGAACTGCAGGCGAAGCCGCTGCTCATTGATCTCCTCGGGAGCTACCCCGGTTTCGAGAAAGAGCGCGGAGCAGCCGAGTCGGCGTGCCAGTCCGTCCAGTACCTCGCGCTCGGGTGACCGCCTGCCGGACTCGATCAGCGACACATAGCTCGGCGACACAAGATCTCCGGCCAGGTCTGCCTGGCTGAGTCCGCGCTCGATTCGGAGCGTGCGTAGGCGCTGCCCGAGCGTCGAGGTCATTCTTCCTCCCACCGGGGAATGTCCTGTACGTCCACACTCTAGGTCGTCACGACACTGAGTCAATATAGGCAGGAATTCCAGGTGATTACCCGGATTTGGGAGACCGGGGTAGTTAACGCATGCCTCGACTGCCCGCGCCCCGGCTGGCCCAGTTGTACCGGCCGGAGCCGCGGCTCAGAATCCGGTCGACCGCGGCTCCGACCGAGCCGTCTTCGGCCATCAGCCGGCGCACCACGAAGATCATCGTGGGGATGGCCCAGAAGTCGCCGCAGATCCACAAGATCCCCGCGCCGATCTGCTGATCGGCGAGCGCGGGCAGGGTGACGCCGGGAACGTGAGCATAGACCGAGTACCACGGCGTGCTGCTGAGGAGCCCCATCGCCATGGCAAGCATCCACATGACGAGGTTGGTCGCGAGGAGCGCGACGGCCTGGGATACCGGTGGCATCGTGATCCGGAACGGCAGCGACGGGATGAACTGCAGCCAGAACAACAGCCCGGCCGCGAGGTAACTGCCGTGCACGAGCCAGATGTGCACGGCCTGGTTACGCTGGCCGAGGTCGTAGAGGCCAGGCAGGTGCCAGACGAGCATCACCGCGCTGAAGAACGTCACGGCGACCCACGGCCGGAGCGCAACTGCCGCCACCGCCCGAAGCGGCCTGGCCCAGCGGGCGATCAGTACCTCGCGGGTGAGGGCCTTACCGCCGTGCCATGGCAGCGCATCGAGCAGCGGCTGCCAGGGCGCGCCCGCGACGATCAGGGTCGGGGCTCCGAACATGAGCAGCAGGTGCTGGATCATGTGCACGAAGAAGTAGTCGTCGGCCCAGTAGTCAAGGGGAGACTGCACCGCAACCAGCAGCACGGCGAGGCCTGCGTAGAACCAGATCGACCGGAGTCTGCGCTGCCGGGTGCGGTCCGGGCGGGACCGGGCGGCGAGCCGGGCGAGGCCAATCTCGTGCCAGCCTGCCACCGCGATCACGATGATCAGGAACGGGTCGAATGACCAGTGCTCAGTTAGGTAGCTCACAGGTACGGTCAGCCCGGCAACCTGGGTGGCGCTTCGGCCAGCGCCAGCGTCCTGATCGCCCTCCTGATTGGTGCCTCCACCTTCGCGCGCTGCGCGTCGAGGACGGTCAGATCGCGGCCCAGTGCGTCCTGCGCCTGACTTTTCGCCCGCGACGTGGTCGCGCCGAGCACCGCGGCGACATCGTCCTGTACGCGCTGGGCGTCCGGAGCAGCCCAGGTCACGAGGCCGCTGACAGCGCCGATGAGCCCGAAGCTGTCCAGCGACTGAGGCACCTGGTAGCTCTCCAGGTTGTCGATCTCCTCGTTGTTGGCCGGAGAGCAGTTAGCCGAACCCTGCTGCGCGACGCTGATCCCGTCCCTCACGTCGCTGGTCGTGCTGGCCTGCCCTGATTCGACCAGCCGCAGCGCGGTGAGCGACTCGCCGACGCCGCCCGCGCAGGACTCGATGTCGGCGTTCACTTCCCGCAGGAACCCGCGCAAGTCGCTGGCCCGCTGCGCCGGCGATGGCTTGTGGACGAGCGAGACCGCGACGCCCACCAGCACGAGCCCCGCGACCGCCAGCAGCACCCAGCGCGGGGTCCGGCGCACCGGCCAGCCGCTCGGGAGCGTCCGCGCCCGCTGCCGCTTCGAGTCAATTAGTGATGACACGCGATCACCCTCGATCCTGACCGGACCGCTGGTACATCAGCGCGACGTCTCTGGCCAGTACGCGCGCCGTCACCGCCCCCAGCACGTGGGCGACGATCTTGTGCTGGGCGTTGAGGAAGAAAGTCTGCGGCAGCGCGTAGACCCCGTACGACGTGGTGGTGACGGCCGGGAACGGGTCCCATCCGACTGGGTAGCGCACTCCTGCCCTCGCGACGAAGCTCAGCGCCGCTGCCTGCTGGTCGTTGGCATCGATGCCGATCATCTTGATGTGCCGGGCATGGCTCTCGTAGTAACGGGCGAGCAGGGGGGTCTCGCGCCGGCACGGCCCGCACCAGGAGGCAAAGAAGTTCACGATGACCGGCTGGCCCTCGTAGCTCGCTAGCGAGATGGTGTTACCCGGCTCACCGAGCGCGGGTAGCGAGAAGCTCTTGGCGACCCGCGGCGGCGCGGCCGGCGCGGCCGGCCCGTGGGCGGCCGCGAGGACCAGGGCGACAGCGACGACTGCGGCGACGCAGGCGGCGCCCGCGGCTATTTTCGCCCGCCGGCTCATGGCCCGCAGTGGCCGCGGGAGCCTTGTCCTGACGGCCGCGGCTTTCCCGCCAGTCGCGAGAGGTGCGTCTTCGTGGTCCTGCGCGATCATCGGTCGCCAGGGTACTCGTCGGGCCGGCCGGCCTGGGCGGGCACCGCGGTGATCGGGAGCTGCAGGGCGGGCGGCACGAGGTCCGCCGCCTCCACCGGGCTGACCGGGAGAACGATCTCGAACTTGCTGCCCAGGCCCGGCACGCTCGTTGCCGTTACCTCCCCACCGTGGCCCTGAGCTACCGCCTGGACCAGGGAAAGCCCGAGCCCGGTACCTCGGCGGCCGGAGACCGTCGGCGCTCCGGTCGAGAACCGCTCGAACATGCGGGGGAGTTCATCGGCGGCGATTCCGGTTCCGGTGTCCTGGACGATGAGGCTGGCCCGGTGCGATCCGTCGTCCGTCGCCGCGACGGAGAGCCGGATGAGGTCATCTGGCTGGGTGTGCTGGACCGCGTTCTCCAGCAGCGCGTCGACGGCGAGGCCCAGGCGCTCGGCGTCGGCGAGCGCGACGGCCGGATCGAGGGTGCCAAGCTGCCAGCACCGGTCGGCGGCCGCCCGCCAGCGCAGCAGCACGTCAGCGATGAAATGGTCAAGTTCCACTGGCTCTGGGCGCAGGAAATCCGGGTTGGCTGATGCTGCGATGAGCAGCAGCCGGTCGCTCAGGGCGCGCAGCCGGTTCAGCTCACCGACAACCACATGGATGTCGCGCTTGTGCTGCTGGCTGACGAGCTTGGTGGCGAGCAGCTCGGAGTGCCCGAGGGCAATCGTGATGGGCGTCTTGAATTGGTGGGACGCGTCCTGCAGGAACCGGCGCTGGTTGGTCAGCAGCCGCTCGTTCTCCTGGCTGACCCTGATCAGCTCCGCGTCCGCGGCCTGGCGGCGGCGCCCGTGCCAGAACATGACCCAGAACAAAGCGGCCATCAGCGGGACCTCGGTGAGCTCATCGGGCGGCTGGGTGCCGCGCAGCACGTCGGCGCCGATCGCCGCGAAGGTCGTGGCGCACATCGCGATCATGTGCCAGAACGTGCGCTTGGCGCTGCGGACCCGGAAGCTGTATAGCAGCGCGAAGGTGATCCAGATCAGGTGGAACGGGATCGACTCCCAGCGCTGGAACAGCAGCATGCCGCCGAGGCCGAGGAACCACAGCAGGACCCAGGTCAGGTTCACCCAGCCCGCCCATGAGCGCACTCCGTCGAGATCCGGACGCGTGACGACCCAGCGAAGTACCCCGATGCGCTCTGTCAGCGCTGGGTTACGAAGCGAGTCGATACCCTGCACCACGCACCGTCTCGATCAGCTCGAAACCAAGCTTGGACCGCAGCCTCCGGACGCACACGTCGACGACGTTCGATCCCGGGTCGAAATCGATGCCCCACACCGAGGCCAGCAGCGCGCCCTTGGGGACCGACTCGCCGGCGTGATCCATCAGCGTCCGTAGCAGCAGAATCTCGAGCCGGGTCAGCGGCACCGGCCCGAGCCCGGCGTCTGCCTGCATCCGGCCGAGGTCGAGAGCGAGCCTCCCGGCTCGGACAATGTCGCTAGTCGCCTGGTCGCCTGGCTGCTCATCGGCCCGCAGTTGCACGCGCACTCTGGCCAGCAGCTCGTCCAGGGCGAACGGCTTGGTCAGGTAGTCCTTGGCGCCCGCATCGAGCAGATCGACCTTGGCGGTGACGTCGGACAGGCAAGACAGGACGAGGACGCGCTGGTCGGGCCGTAGGCGCCGAATCTGCCGCAGCACCTGGCGTCCGTCGGTGGGCGGAATCACGATGTCCAGGATGACCAGCTGGTACTCGCCGGACAGCGCGAGCGCAAGGGCGGTAGCGCCGTCCGCGGCGGAGTCAATCAGGTAGCCAGCAGCTTCAAGGGCCCTGGTCACCATGTCCCTGATCAGCGGCTCGTCGTCCACCACGAGGATGCGGCTGGTCACCGGCCGGGCGACTACCTGGCTGATGCTCATCGTCTGGTCCACAGCCTCAATCGATTGCAACTGGTGTCCGATTAGTGCAATGCCAAGACGGTTTACTCGATAACTGGCGTCACGGTCAAGCCTCCCGCCACGCCGACGCCGGGCGTTAGCAGGGCGAATGGGCTTCGGCCGAGGTCATCGGCGGGTCGGCTGGCGCCGCAGCGATTATGACAATTTCGTCATACAATGCCGCGATCCTTGCCGCTTCCCGGATTGCGACCGCACCATCGGTTCCGTCATTCGAGGCAGCCTGCCATGCGAACAATTTCGATGGCCCCTGCCGACAGGCACGGAAGCGAGGTGATGGCCGGTGTCGCTGCCGGCCCGTGTCGCGACGCTGACGGTGGCCTTCCTGGCCGTCGTGGCGGTTGCGGTGTTCGTCGTCGTGCATTACTTCCTGGGCGGTCCGCCGTCGGTTGACTTCACCTCCGGGGTGACCGCGGAGACCGGCGCCAACGTGAACGTGGTGATGCAGGAAGACCCGCAGAACACCGTCAGCACCCACCCGGACTGGGTGTCGTACTTCATTCAGGACCCGACCACCAAACAGTGGGAGCACACCACGACCTTCAAGGTGCCCGCTGGCAGCGTCGTCAACATGACGATCTTGGGTTATGACGGCTGCACCCCGCTGCGCAACCCGGTGTTCGGCAAGGTCACCGGGACCATCGGCAGTGTCGAGTACGTGAACGGCAAGCCGATCACCCAGCTCGACTCCTGGTCTGCGTGCAACGTCGGGCATACGTTCTCGATCCCGGGCATCGGGCTGAATGTGCCGATGGCAACGCCGAGCCTGAGCGAGTCCGGAACGAACGCGTTCTGCGGCACCTCGCCCTGCACAACGGCCAGCCTGCATCGGACCATGACCTTCAGCTTCCACACGCCGAAGACCGTTGGTAGCTACTTCTGGCAGTGCCGGGTGCCGTGCGGCGGCGGCTTCGTCGATGGCTTCGGCGGACCCATGCAGACGATCGGCTTCATGACCGGCAACATGGAGGTGTCAGCCTGATGGCCGAGGCACAGGCCCCAGCGGCCCCCGCACAGGCTGAGCGGAATCACGGGCTGATTATCTTCTTGATCTG
>Ga0126381_100008680_pt1 | contig 11368 bp, 7 predicted proteins | sample PanSoiMetPlot_28_FD_96465 | JGI IMG/M metagenome (GOLD analysis project Ga0126381, IMG submission 96465) | Tropical forest soil microbial communities from Panama - MetaG Plot_28 | ecosystem: Environmental > Terrestrial > Soil > Tropical forest > Bulk soil | place: Panama | collected 2016-02-17 | reverse complement strand
TTCCCGCGTCGGATTCACAGTCCATTCCATTCGCGGGCGAATAATGAGCGTGCTTTCCTCAGTCGGCGCGACAGGGCTGTGCCTTTCGGACTACCAGCTCCATGCGTTCTAAGACAGGAAATTGGCTCCATGGGAATACGTCGATTTGGTCCAATACGAGGACCAATCCCAGTGGTAGAATTGCCAACGACCCATCACGCGACAATTCAGCAGGGGCGTCGTGAATATTCGTCATCGTGTAGTTATGATCGCGCTGCTAAGTCTCTGTCTAGCAGCGCCGGGACGGTTGGTCGCACAATCGCACAATGATTCGGGTCTCGGGATGAATCAGACAGAGGCCGTCCCCGGTCTTCACGACTTCGACTTCCTGGTTGGTCATTGGCATGCCCATCATCGAAAGCTTAAGAAGCGGCTCGCCAATAATCACGAGTGGATTGTATTCGAAGGCACATTGAATAATCAGCCGCTTATGGCGGGTTACAGCAATGAGGACGATACCGTCCTCAGCGTTCCCGGTGCCGGGTATCGCGGCGTCGCACTGCGATCCTTCGATCCGAAAACCCGGCTGTGGTCGATCTGGTGGCTCGACAGCAGGACGCCGTCCGAACCATTGGATCCGCCCATGGTTGGGCGCTTCCACAGTGGCGTGGGCATTTTCTACGGAGATGATTCGGTCAGGGGAAAACGAGTTCGATCGCGCTTCATCTGGTCCAATATCACTCGGACATCGGGTCATTGGGAGCAAGCGGACTCGCCAGACGAGGGCAAGACCTGGGAGACAAACTGGATACAGGACATCACACGTGTTCGCTGACTGCGACTAGCCCAATCGGCACTTAGGACTCTAACCTCGGGATCGGTTTCGCGATATACTGGAGGCGATGGTGTCGCATCGCCAAATCCTCGCTTTTGCGATCGCCCTAACGGCAACATTGACTTCGACCAGCCCGACGCGCGCCGACGAAGTCAACTCGTACGCTCAAGTCGAGCCTTCTCTCGCGCTGGTGATCAGTAAGAACGGCAAAGGTTACGCGACGGGAACCGCCTTCTGCGTGGAAAACGACGGCAAGTTCGGGTTTCTTCTCACGAACAAACATGTCGTCGGGAACGATAAAAACCCGGCCGTCATCCTCATGAGCGATCCGAAGAGCACACTTAACGCGCCAGTCGTCCGAACCGCTGAACTCGACGCCGTGGTCCTGGCGATTAAAACGAACTGTCAAGCGGTGCGCTTGAGTACGCAAACACCGCCGGTGGGAACGCGTGTCGCGCTGGCAGGTTTTCCAGCGTTTCAGCTCAGCGTCTTTGCCAAAGGCTTGGGGCTTTCACCGTCTTTCCACGCCGGCACGATCAGCTCGTTACTTGCCGACGGTAACATGCTCGAATACGATGCGTTTACCGATCATGGTAATAGCGGTTCGCCACTGTTTGACGTCAATACCGGCGATGTCTATGGTCTAGTGACCGCGATTAACGTGGGGCAGACGGGCGCCTTGCAAAATAACGTCGCGATAGGTTCAACAGCGTTACAAGCCTTCTTAGAAAATGCGCACCGTGACATCGTTTCGGCACTTACTGCCGCCGGCCTCAGCGCACGCTCCGCCGTCCAACAAGCACGCTCGGCGCCACCGGTTCAACAAGCAACGGAAGCGCCTCGTCAAACCATCGCTGCCTTTCTCGCCGATACGTGTCCGACGGCCGCCAGTGTCGAAAAACAAGCTGACGATGCCTATCACGCTTCTGACGCTCGATCAGACGATCTCTATCGCAACGCGGCGGGCTTTTACGCCGATTGCGCGAGCACGATGCCAAGCGGGCCCGATCGTGATGTCGTCATCGGTGCCTCGCTTGATAACCGGCTGATGTCTGTGCCGCTCGTCGGTTCACCGGACTACGATCAAACGGACGCCGTCGGCACACTGCGAACGATTATCGATGCCGACACGAAGCTCATCAACTCGACCCAGGACGCGCAATTGCGTACGCATCTTATAAGTCAACGCGATCACGCAACCGCGATGCTACGAGCTATCGAACAAGCATCACCTTAGCGCCGATGTGACTCTATCGGGTTTTCAGTAGCCCAACGTCTTCAGCCCAGTTGGCATTGGTGATCTGCCAAGTTCCGCCGCTGTGTACTAGTGATGCCGTTAAATCCACGTATCTCGACACGTGGCGCCCGGGGACATCGTAAGATTCCTTAATGAGAGCGAGTACATAGCCTTTGCCGGATGGCTTATCTGTGTAAATCGCGACCGGTTCCTCGGGGGTCAAATGAAAGTTAACGATCCGGCCCAGCGAGTTGTAAGCGTCGACGTCGCGTATCCACCGTTCAGCCGCACCCTTACCGCTCCACGCAAACGGGGCATGTTCGTCGATGATGATGGCGCCGGGAGCAAAGTGGGCGCTGAAACCGCTAGCGTCGCCGGCGTTGAATCGAGCGATAGCGCTGTCGACGGCGCTCGTCAACGAGCGAACTTGTGGGGGAGGGTTCGGTGGAAGTTCGCTAGTCAAGGACCGAACTTGTGAAGAAGAATTGGAAGCAAGAGTTGCATGGCTTGCTACAGGGGCTACGGCGAGAAGAAATCCTATTGCGAGCACAACGACGATAAACTTCACAGTGATACTCCTCTCACGGACCAGTCCCAACGTGAAAGATGTATTGGCCGGTTGGCCCAGGCTAGACCAGGGAGGCGCTCGTCGCTCCAGAAATCAGGGGCGTCGGATGATGGCGGTTCGCTTTGTACACGCGGTAGCAGCTTCGTTTGCCGCTCTAGCGCTTGTGACGCTTTCGAGTTGTGGTTCGGGAGACCGAAGCACGTCGCCGCCCGTTCAACCCGATGCGACGGTGCGAGCCTCGCTCGAGCGCGATCTCAACGAGTATCTCGTTACCCGTTCGAAGATCGAGCACATCTCGGCAATCTCGCTGAGCATCAGTCTCCACGGCCGGCCGGACAACATCAACCTCACGGCGGGCCTCACCGAATATGGCGGCCGAACGGCGGTAACGCCGAACAATCTTTGGCAGATAGGCAGCAACACCAAAGCCTTCACGTCCGCGACGATTCTCCAACTCGAAGCCGAAGGAAAGCTTTCGATCGATCAAACCGTCGGCCGTTGGCTGCCCGAGTACCCGGCATGGAAGGACGTGACGATTCGCCGTCTGCTCGACATGACCAGCGGCATCCCCGGCTACAATAAAGTTCCGGCGATGCTCAGAGCTTATGCCGAGAACCCGAAGCGAAACTTCACGATTTCCGAGCTGCTCGCGTATGTCTATCCTGGGAACCCGAACGCTCCGCCTCCGACCACTGGTTACGACTATTCGAACACGAACTATCTCCTCGCCGAGCTGATCGTCGAACGCGCGAGCGGTCGCAGCTACCCTAGCGAACTGGAGCGGAGGTTCTTCCGGCCGATTGCGGGTTTGAGCGATACGTATTACTCAGGGACGATCTATCCGCGCGGCGTGCGCGATCGCACGGTTTCGGGCTATTTCTTCAGCCACGCCGGAGACGAAATCGGGCTGGCGCGGCTGTTCGGCAGAGACGTGCGCGACGATAGCGTCTCGTGGATGCAAGCCGCGGGCGGCATCGTCTCGACGCCGGAAGATCTGACTCGGTGGGCTCGCGCACTCTACACCGGGCCGATGCTCGCGCCCAAGCAACGCGCCGAGCTCTTCAGTCTCGTTTCGGAGAAGAGCGGCAAACCGATCGTGAGGACAACCCCCAGCGATCCCAGCGGCTTCGGACTCGGCGTGGTGCAACTCACGACACCGGAGATCGGGACGATCTGGTGGTACCAAGGCGAGTCACTTGGATACCGCATGATCCACGTCTATTTCCCGCGCCAAGACGCAGTGATCGCTTACGGCTTGAACAGCTCTCCCGATTCGAATGAAGGACCCAAACTCGGACTCACGATTTACCACACGCTGCATGCCGCTGGTAGGCTTTGAGGTAGTCGGCGGATGCGCTACCTCATCGATCGCAGGATCGCATCCATCTGCGCGCGCGTGAGCGCGCCTGGGACGGCGATAAGGGTGATGCGCGTTCCGCGCGTCACCCACGTCATCGGCGTCACTTGAATCGTCGTCCCTACGCCGTTGCGGACCGTTTTCGTGACGATATGAATCCCTTGCGGGTTCGCCCCCGGCGAATTTAACGCGGGGGGTGCCATTGCGGGTATGCTGCCGATACGATACGCCACTCTAAACTGCGAGGGCGAATGGTCGGTCGCGCTGCTTTCAATGACGGTAAGTGCCGGCGCGTGGCCGGCCAGTGAGTAGTGAAACATCGCGCGCGCAGCGCTCGATCCGGCACCCACCTCGTAGATATCCTCTTGATAAGCGGACGGCACGTTTGCCGGCCAAACCACGGCAAACGGCATGTCGGCGCGAAGCTGTGCGAGCGATACCTGTTGTGTCGGCAGCTCTGTCGTTCGGCCATTGACGACGGTAAACGCTTGCATCACGCGCTGCACCTGCGCAACGACCGTGGGAGCAAACGCGACGAGTGCGAATGCCGCGACCCCGGCCGCAACGTACATCCGAACACGGTGTGCCTCAGCCCGCTCGGCGGGGGTCACATTTCGCCGAGATTCGACGGCGGCGGCGCGATAGGACGGAATATTAATGGAGTCGACATAGCCGGCGACTGCCGATTTCGTCGCGTCGTTAACCGAAAGCGACCGTTTCATCTTGATAGTCCTTTTCTGGCACAGTGAGCGTGGTCCGAAGCCGACGGTGAGCGACCATCAGGCGCCACCGGACCGTGATCGGGGACGCGCTGATTACTTCCGCGATCTCCGCGGCGCGCAGGTCGTAGTAGTAGCGCAGGACCACCACCAATCGCAGTGGCGCCGGCAGCAGATCGATTGCACGGCGAACGTCGACCCGATCGTCGCTGCTTGGTTCGCCGGCGCTAGCCGGTAACTGATCGACGGGACGCAGACCGATATCCGTCTTCCATTTACTGCGTCGACACTCGTTGACGACGATCCGGTAGAACCAGGCGGCAAATCGTTCCGAGCTTCGCACGGAGTGCAGCGCCCTCCAGGCACGGGCGCAGGCTTCCTGCGCAGCATCTTCGGCGGCACTCGAATCGCGCAGCGCCGTCCAAGCGATGCGATAGGCATCCGGCCATAGCGATTCGATGAGACTGCCGCTGCTTCTTGATCGCCGGCGATAGCCGACGCGAGACAGGTCTTGTCGATGTTCATCCTGAGGAAATAGACCCCCCGAGATGCCAAAACGTTGGATACGATCCCTACCTTATAGTGACGTCTCGGGAGCCCGGGCCTCGTCTTTCGTTAAGTTATTGTTCGCCTTTTTCGTTTGTCGAATGCTCGCTCGCCTAGCTCGTAAAAAATAGGCGCAGGTAAGCACACAGTTGCTTCACGAACCTTCCAAGCCCTAGCCTTGTTCCGTGCTCTGCTTAGGAGATAAGTACAGTGAAGCGTTGGTTTGCCGTTTGTATCTCCCTCATGTTCGTCGCGAGTTGCAGCGGCATGGGAGGCGGCGGTAACCGCTTCCTTCCGCAAGGCGCGGGACCAAGTGGTATATCTCCCGCAGCATCTACATCAGATGCTGTCGACGTGCCCGACGGATTGCTCGGAGTACGTTCTGACGGCAGCGGACGCAATCTTCCGGTTGCCGTCACGATGCGCATTCCGAGACATCATCGCGGTGAGCGCGCGGACATGCATCCGTCGACGATTTCCCCGTTCACGCAGTCCGTCGGCATTGCGGTCAACAAAGGCAAGGCGCAAATCTTCAACGCGACGGCCGCGTCGCCCAACTGTAAGGCAGGCGGAGGCGGAACGACATGCACCTTCAAAGTTGCTGCGCCGGTTGGAAACGATACGTTCGTCGTTACGACGTATAGCGCGGTTAAGGGAGGCGGTGCGGCGCTCAACCGCGGAACGGCCGTTTTTGCAATCAAAGCGGGGAAAGCAAACTCTCCTCACGTAACGCTCGGTCCGCTGGTAAGCACGACGGCCGATACCGGAATGGGTTCGCTGCGATATGCGATCGGGACGTCGAATCCCGGCGATACGGTTATCTTTGGGATCCCGGGCGGTGCAAAGATTACGCTAACGAGCCCGATCACGCTCAACAGCAACGTCACGATTGCGGGTCCGGGCGTGAAGGCGAGCCTCGAGACGCGTAAAAACCGTCGCGGACTCAGCAGCAAAACGACGTTTAGCGGCGTGACGATCAGCGGCGGCGGCGCCCAGCAGGTCTTCATCGTCAACACAGGCGTTCACGCAACGATCTCCGGTCTGATTATTACGGATGGAAAGGCGTCGGTCGCGCATCAACCGGGCGGGGCGATTTCGAACCTCGGTATTCTCACACTCGCGAGCGACGCGATCACGGACAGTACGTCGGTGGTTACGAATCTGCGCGTGCGCCGGCACGGTGTGGTCAATCACGCCGCGCGCCCGCGGCGCGAGCTTAAAATGCATGCTCCGGCGCATAAGCACCCAGCTCACGTGAAGCCGGGACCGTGGGGCTTGCATCCGCACGTATGCGGTACCGACCAGTATGGCGGCGCTGTCTACAACAACGGCACGCTGACGATCACCGGAACGACGTTCGATTCGAATACCGTGTCGGATGACGGTACCTGCAGCACGTACGGATACGGCGGCGCGATCTACAACGATACCAACGGCAGTATCTTCTCGAGCAATAGCGTCTACAGCAATAACGGTGCCGGCGACGGCGGCGCAATCTACAACACCGGCACGTACGGGCAGGTTTCTTTCAACGGCGACAAGTTCACGAGCAACTTCGGCTGCAACCAACATAATGGTTGTGCGACGAGCGGGTGTGCCACCGCGAGCTCGTGCAGCGTCTATGCGTACGGCTATGGGTCGGCCATTCAGGACGCCGACGGTCCGGGCGCCACGATCACGAACACCACGTTCACGAACAACATCGCCGGCGGTAACCAGGGCAGCGGTTACGGCTACGGCGGCGCGCTTTATCTCGTGACCGGCTCACCGTTGATTACCAAAAGCACCTTCACGGGCAACGTAGCCGGAGGAAGCTTCTCGCACTGCGGCGAGGGCTACGGCGGCGCGATTTACGAGGACGCCGACGGGCCCGTCGAGCTCGATAACGACACCTTTAGCAGCAATCAGGCGACCGGCGACGAGTACGGCGAGGGCGGCGCCGTCTACAACGACGATCAGTCCGATAAGGGCAGCGGTAATAATTTCACTGGAAACGTCGCTCTTGCTCCCGGCAGCGATTGCGAAGATTACCCCGAGGCGTACGGCGGCGCGCTCTATGCCTATTACGGCATCAACATGAACAATAGTACGTTCAAGAGCAACACCGCGAGCTCGGCGTACTACACAGAAGGCGGCGCCATCTACACCGACGATCCTTCGACGCTCAATAACGACACGTTTACGTCGAATAAGTCGATCGCCACCAGCGCGACCGACGAAGATGCCTACGCGTACGGCGGAGCTTTTGAGTCCGACGACACGATGAAGGTTACCAACAGCACCTTCACGTCCAACTCAACGCAAGCGATCGGCGCTTATGGATACGAAGCCTATGGCGGCGTCATCTATGCGAGCAGTGACCTCAACTCGTCGGGGAATGCCTTCACGTCCAACTCCGCGATCGCGGCCTATCCGGACGACGGCTACATTTACGGCGGCGTCGTCTATGCCGATAGCACCCTGACTTCAAGCAAAGATTCCTTCAAATCAAATACATCCAATGCACAGGACGAGGTTTACGGCGCCGTCATTTACGAAAACTCCAGCGCCAACCTCAGCTCGGATACGTTTGCGTCGAATACGTCGTCCGCGCCGTACGTCTACGGCGGAGCCGTCTACAACGACGGAAGCACCAGCAACGTGATTTCCAACAGCACGTTCACGGGCAACGTTGCCGGAACCGGATTCCAATCCGGTTGGGGCGGCGCTACGTATGACGACTACGCAACGACCTACAACGGCGACACGTTTACCGGGAACAAGGCAACCTACGGCGGCGGAGCGATCCTCGACGACGACGGCGACACGGTGAACAACTCGACGTTTACCGGGAACGTCGTCTCGTCCGCGCAGTCGTACTACGGCGGCGGCGCCATCTACGACGAGGGCGGCACGACGGTGAACAACTCGACCTTCACCGGAAACGCCGTGACGCCGGCCGGCATCCAATCCGGCGGCGGGGCGATTTAAAACGACGACGGCCTAACGCTCAATAACAGCACGCTCACCGGAAACAAGGTGCTCGGCAGCGTGTCGAATACCGGCGGCGGCGGCATCTTCAACTACGACGACCTGTACGTCTACAACAGCACGATCGCGAACAACAGCTCGACCGTGGACGGCGGCGGCTACGACGCCTACTACAATTACAGCGTCTACTTCTACAACTCGACGTTGTACGGCAACACGGCTTCGCGTAACGGCGGCAACATCGAAAACCCGTACTCCATGTATCTGTATAACAGCATCGTGGCGGGCGGCTCGGCCGGAATCGCTGGACCCGACGTGGACAATAGCGGCAGCGGAACCCTGACGTCCGGCGATTACAACATCTTCGGCAAGGGAGTTCAAGGCAGCGGCACGTTTACGTCGAGTGCGCACGACATGATCGGCACGCCCGCTGCACCGAAGAACCCGGGGCTCGCGGCGCTGAGCATGAACGGCGGTCCGACTCAGACGATGGCGGATTCAGCCAGCAGCATCGGATACCACAAGATCCCGGTGATGAGCAGCAGCTGTAACAACACGGGCATCACAGCCGATCAGCGCGGCTTCTCGCGCGGGTTGACGTGGTGCGACATCGGCGCCTTCCAGTTCGGCGCAACGCCGAGCGCGATACGCGTGCGTCCGCACGGGCGCGTCGGCGGACACCATCCGCACCCGCATCACCAACATCGAAACCCGTTAGACCCACCACGGCATCACAAAACGGCTCGTCACGGAGTAACGAATTAACATGAAACGGACAGCAGCGACTCTCGTCGCCCTGGCATTCGTCGCCGGTTGCAGCGGCGGTGGATTCAACGGTGGAAACCTGTTGCCCGGCATCAGCCCGGCGCAACGCACGGCCGGCGGAGCCGTCATTGAAAGCGACGGTGGCGGCCGCATGCTCAACGTCAACGTGACGATGCGGATTCCCAGGCGCGAGCGGCGCGAACACGTAGACTTTCATCCGTCGACGATCTCGCCGAACACGCAGTCGGTCGGCTTCGTCGTCAACAAGGGCAAGGCGCAGATCTTCAACGCCACGCCCAGCTCGAAAAACTGTAAAGCCGGATCGACCGGCACGACGTGCACGTTCCAGGTGGCCGCGCCTCCGGGAAGCGACACGTTCGTAGTGACGACCTACAGCGGTCTCAAGGGCGGCGGTGCGCCGCTCAACCGCGGAACGGCCGTCTTTAAAATCGTCGCCGGTAAAAATAACGCACCCCACATTTCGCTCGGTCCGGTCGTGAGCACGACCGCCGATACCGGCGCCGGATCCCTGCGCTACGCGATCGGTTCGGCCAACCCGGGCGACACGATCATGTTCACGATACCTTCCAACTCGACGCTCAAGATCAACTCGTCGTTGACCCTGAGCACCAACGTCTCGATTGCCGGCCCGGGCTTTACCCCGTCCATTGGGATGCGACACCACCTGCGCCACCCGCAAGTGCAAAGCGACTCGACCTTCAGCGGACTTTCGATCGACGGTCAGGGCGTACACCAAATCTTCGTCGTCAAAGCGGGCGTAACCGCAACGATTTCAGGTTTGATCCTTACCAACGGTCTGGCTACGGCCACGAATCAGCCCGGCGGCGCCATCTATAACGAGGGCACGCTGTCGTTGGCAAACGATGCCCTGACAGACAACGATTCGCAAGTCGACAGTCCGTATATTCGGATACACCATCACGTCAAGCATCGCCATGGCAGACAGCGTCATCCCGCATCGCCGGTAAAACCCGACGGCTTGCGCCCGCATGTGTGCGTCTACTACTACGGCGGTGCGGTCTATAACCACGGCAATCTAACGGTGACGGGATCGACGTTCGACTCGAACGTGCTCCAAACGACCTTCTCTTGCCACAACACGTACGGCGGCGCGATCTACAACGACGAGTACGGCACGCTCGTTTCGAGCAAAAACACCTATAGCCATAACGCCGCATATTACGGCGGAGCGATCTACAACAATTCTACTTACGGACAAGCGTCGTTTACAAGCGACGCGTTTACCGCAAACAGCGGTTGTACGCCCTCGTCCGGCTGTGTCGTCAGCGGATGCAGCGGCAGCAGCTGCACGACGTATCCCTACGGCGACGGTGCCGCGATCTACGACGCCGACGGCCCCGGTATCGTCGTGACGGGTACCACGTTCTTGAACAACGTCGCCGGCGGTAACTTTAGCCATAGCGGCGGTTACGGCGGCGCGATTGACTTGGAAAGCGGTAATCCGACGATTACGTCAAGCCACTTCACCGGTAACTCAGCCGGAGGCGGAACGACGTACTGTTCTTACGGTTACGGCGGAGCCATTTACGAGGATATCGGCAATCCGCTCACGCTCAACAACGATACGTTCAGCGGCAACAAGGCCGGCGGCGACGACTACGGGTACGGCGGCGCCGTCTACAACGACGACGATCCGGACACCGGCAGCGGCAACACGTTCACCTCGAATCAGGCGTACGGCACCGGCGGTGCCTGCACGGCTACCGGTGAAGCCTCCGGCGGAGCTCTCTACGCCTATTACGGCATCACCATGAGCAGCTCGACGTTCAAGACCAACTCCGCCATGGCGAACTACGATGCCTGGGGCGGGGCGATCTATGAGGACGACCCGTCGAACCTGACGGGAAATACCTTCGCTTCGAACGGCTCCGCGGCCAGCGGTGCGAACGGCTCGGCCTTGGACTATGCGTATGGCGGTGCCATTTATGCCGACGGCGACTTGCGTCTGAGCAGCAATACCTTTACCGGCAACGGCGCGACAGCAAAGGGCGCGGTTGGATACGTAGCCTACGGCGGTGCCGTGTACATGGACGGAACCAGCTACAGCTTCATCAGCAACGGAAACACGTACTCGTCGAACAGCGTATCCATTCCATCGAGTTCCGGCAGCACGGACGCCTATGGGGGTGCCGTGTATGCCGAGGCCAACACGTATATCTCCAACGGTGACAAGTATACGTCGAACTCGGCTTCGGGCAGGACCTATGGGTACGGCGGCGCTCTGTACAACGACAGCAGCACCAGCGGCGTCTCCAACAATACGTTCACCTCGAACAAGGTAACGTCTACGGCCGGCACCGCGTCGGGCGGCGGACTCTACGCCGAGGCAGGCGGTACGTACTCAAGCAGC
>Ga0126381_100008679_pt1 | contig 11368 bp, 9 predicted proteins | sample PanSoiMetPlot_28_FD_96465 | JGI IMG/M metagenome (GOLD analysis project Ga0126381, IMG submission 96465) | Tropical forest soil microbial communities from Panama - MetaG Plot_28 | ecosystem: Environmental > Terrestrial > Soil > Tropical forest > Bulk soil | place: Panama | collected 2016-02-17 | reverse complement strand
GGTGGCGCCGTTGTCGCTGGTGAACTCGTCCAGCGGCCACATCGTGTTGACGACCACCGGCGGGTGCGGCTGCGGCAGCGGGTAGATCGCGTCGTCGCGGTGCAGCACCTGGGCGCGCTCCCCTGGCCCGATGCGGATGCCCACCGGGGCGCTGAGCTGGTAGTGGCCCAGGACCTGGTCCAGCACCTCCAGCACCAGCGGGTGAATCACCGCCCGGTCGAACGTCCGGGTCTTGGCGAACAGCGCATACACCCGCTGGGTGGACAGCCCCTCGAAGGTGTTGCGCCCCGTCGGTACCGCTTCCAGCACCCGGCCCAGGTCCGCCGCGGCGGCCCGGACGTCGGCGGGGGGCAGCAGGCCGGACACGACCACGTAGCCGTCGTCGGTCAGCCGCCGCGCCACGTCCTGGCCGGCAGACGTCGCGCCTGGCATCGGGGCCCTCACCGCCCATAAGCCTAATGGGGGCCCGATGGTCGGTGACCGTGCTGCGCGGTCGCGGTACGAGCCCCGCCCGCGTTCCATGATCATCTGGACTGAAACCCGCAGTATCTGCGGGTTTCAGTCCGAGATCATGAAAGGTCTGGCCAGCAGCGGCGAAGGCGGTGCTTCCGCTGACCCGGCCCGCCCGAGCCGGCCGCTGACCGGTGCCGCGGGCGGGCTGGTAGCGTCGGCCTGGGGGTTTGCTGGGCCCGGGGGCTCCCCGCTCGCACCAGGTGGCAGGAGGGAAGACGATGGCCTCTCGGCTGAATCCGTATCTCAACTTCAACGGCGACGCCCGCCAGGCGCTGGAGTTCTACGCCGGCGTGTTCGGCGGCAAGCCCGTCTTCAACACGTTCGGTGATTTCGGCGCCAAGGACTCGCCGGACGCCGACCGGATCATGCACGGCATGCTCGAGACCGACGCCGGCTACACGATCATGGCCGCCGACATCACCAGCGAGATGGGCTACCACGCCCCGGCCGGGTTCTCGGTGAGCGTGTCCGGCGACGACGCCGGCGCCCTGCGCGGCTACTTCGAGCAGCTGTCCGCCGGCGGGACCACCACGATGCCGATGCAAAAGCAGGTCTGGGGCGACGAGTTCGGCATGTGCGTCGACCGGTACGGGATCTCCTGGCTGGTCAACATCACCCAGGCGTAGCCGGGCGACCCCGGGGCCGGGCCAAGGGGCTCCCCATGCTGTTCGCCGCGAACCTGTCGATCCTGTGGCCGGAACTGCCGCTGGCGGACCGCTTCGAGCGCGCGGCCCGGGCCGGGTTCGGCGCCGTGGAACTGTGGTGGCCGGGCCTCGCGGCCGCGCGGTCGCTGCCCGCGCTGACGGACCGCTGGGGGTTGCGGCTGGCGCTGCTGAACTTCGACGCCGGGGACATGGCGGCCGGCGAGCGCGGCCTGGCTGGCGATCCCGGCCGCCGCGAGCGGCTGCGCGCCAGCGTGCCGGACGCGCTGGCGATCGCCCGGGCGTGCGGCTGCCCCCGGCTCAACCTGCTGCTCGGGCTGCGGCAGGAACGCTACTCACTCGGCCAGCAGCTGGCCTGCGCCCGGGACAACGTGGCCTGGGCCGCCGACCTGGCGGCCGAGGCGGGCTGCGAGGTGATGCTCGAGGCCATCAACCCGATGGACAACGGGCCGGTCCTGCTCACCACCACGGCGGCCGCGGCCAGCTTCGCCGCGCGCGTGGCCCGCGGCAACGTGCGGCTGCAGTACGACGTGTACCACATGCAGCGGATGGAGGGTGACCTCGTCGCCACCCTGGACGCGTACTGGCCGCTCATCGGGCATATCCAGATCGCCGACGTGCCCGGCCGGCACGAGCCAGGCACCGGCGAGATCAACTACCCGTTCGTGCTCGACCACATCGCCCGGAAGGGCTACCAGGGCGCGGTCGGCCTGGAATACCGCCCGTCCACCGGGCGGGCCGAGGACTGTTTCGGCTGGCTGGCGGATTATGAGCCTTTTTCATCCTCCCCATAGCTGCCCACATGCTCTGAGACCGAGGCCGGCGGATGAAAAAGGTTCACCCGCCCGCGACCCAGCCCAACCATGAGCCATAACGTTAGGGAAGCCATTGAACCCTTTTCATCCTCCTCACAGCTGCCCCGTACTCTGAGCCCGAGGCCGGCGGATGAAGAGGGCCCATTTACAGTGGACCGTCGTTCCGGATCTACTAGCACTATGGAACAGCAGTCCAACACAGCTGCGGCCGCCTCGCAGCTGGACCGGGCGCTGGACATCCTGGAGCTGCTCGCGGGGTCACCGGGCCCGCAGGGGCTGACCGATATCGCGGAGCAGGTCCACGGCCCGAAGGCCACCGTGCACCGGCTGCTGGCCACGCTGCAGGCCCGCGGCTATGCCACCCAGGATTCCCGGACCGGCCGGTACGCCGCGGGGATCCGCTGCTTCGAGCTGGGCAGCCTGTGGGCCAGCCGGCTCGACCTGCGCGCGGTCGCGGCGCCGCACGCGGCGAGGCTGAACGAGCTCAGCGGCGAGACGGTCCACCTGGCGGTCTACGACCACGGCGACGTCGTCTACGTCGACAAGATCGAGAGCTGTCACCCGGTGGTGGCAAAGTCGCAGGTGGGAGGTCGATGCCCGGCCTCGTGCGTGGCGACCGGCCGGGCGCTGCTCGCCTACCAGCCGCGGGCGGAAATCGAGGAGGTCCTGCGCGGCCCGCTGCCCGCGCACAGCCCGCAGTCGATCACGCAGCCCGCCGAGCTCGGTGCCCTGCTGGACCAGGTCCGGCGCGACGGCTACGCCGTCAACCACGGCGGCTACCGGGAGGGAGTGGGCGGCGTCGCGGCCCCGGTCCGGGACTACACCGGCGCCGTCGTGGCGTCGGTGGGGCTGTGCATCCCCGAGCAGCGCTTCGGGCCGGACCGGTTCGGCGCGCTGCGCGACTGGACCGTCGAGGCGGCCGCCGCGATCTCGGCCGCGCTGGGAGGCCCGGCCGCCCCCGTGCGGGCCGGGTAGGACGCCGATGGGAACCAGGCAGCGGGTCGAGCTGACCGTCAACGGCGTGCTGCGCGCGTGCGAGACCGCCGGCCGCACCAGCCTGGCCGATCTGTTACGCGACGAGCTGCACCTGACCGGCACCCATCTCGGCTGCGAGCACGGGGTCTGCGGGTGCTGCACCGTGCTGCTCGACGGCGAGCCGGTGCGGTCCTGCCTGATCCTCGCCGCGCAGGCCGACGGTCACCGCGTCACCACGATCGAGGGGGCCGGCCGGCCGGACGGCGGCCTCAGCCCGGTGCAGGAGGCGTTCTGCCAGGCTCACGCGCTGCAGTGCGGGTACTGCACGCCGGGCATGGTGCTGGCGGCTCAGGCCCTGCTCGACGCGAACCCCGCGCCGGGCCGCGCGGACATCGACGAGGCCCTGGGCGGGAACATCTGCCGCTGCACCGGGTACGTGCAGGTCCGCGAGGCGGTGGAGCTGGCCGCCCGGCGGTGTCCCGGCCCCGGGGACGGGATGTCCCGGCCGCACCCGGTCCGCGAGGACCGCCGCTTCGTCACCGGGCACGGCCGGTACGTCGCGGACATCACGCCGCCGGGAACGCTGCACGCCGGGCTGGTCACCAGCCCGCACGCGCACGCCAGGATCGTCTCGGTCGACGCGGCGGACGCCCTCAAGCTCGACGGCGTGGCCGCCGTGGTGACCGGCGCCGCCCTCGCGGAGTCCACCGAGCCGCTGCGCCAGTACCTCAGGCTGCCCGCGGTGCAGTGGCGGCCGCTGGCGGCCGGCGAGGCCCGCTACGCCGGCGAGTGGGTGGCGGTGGTCGTGGCCGCCTCGCGCGCCCTGGCCGAGGACGCGGCCGAACTGGTCCGCGTGGACTACGACCCGCTCCCGGCCGTGCTGGACCCGGAGGCCGCGATCGGTGACGACGCCCCGCTGGTGCACGCCGCCCTGGGCAGCAACGTGCTGGCCCGCCGGGAGTTCTCCTGGGGCGACGTGGCCGGGGACTTCGCGCGGGCGGAGGAGGTCAGCCGCGTGCGGGTGCGCTGGAACCGCAGCTCCACGGTCCCGCTGGAAACGTTCGGCGTGGTCGCCAGCTGGGACGCCGACCGCGGGCTGCTCGACGTCTGGGCCTCGGTGCAGATGCCGCAGTTTCCCGACCAGGTCGCGCACGCCCTGCGCCTGGCCACCAACCGGGTGCGGGTGCACTTCGACGTCGACGTGGGCGGGAGTTACGGCGTCAAGCGCGGGGTCAAGCACGCCGTGCTCGCCGGGTACCTCTCCACCCTGCTGCGCGCGCCGGTGAAGCTCATCGAGGACCGGGCGGAGAACATGCACGGCGGGGACTTCCACGGCCCTGACCGGATCTTCGACGTCGAGCTGGCCTGCACCCGCGAGGGAGACTTCACCAGCATCCGGATCGGGGTCATCGACGATGAGGGAGCGTTCCCCGGGCGCTCGCCGCTCCAGCTGGCCAAGCCCATCGGGGCCATCGTGGGGCCGTACCGCATCGGCTCGGCCGCGTACACCGCCACCGCGGTCGCCACCAACAAGACCGGCCAGGTCGCGGTGCGCGGCTTCGGCCAGGCGCCGACCAACTACGCCATCGAGTCCGCCGTGGACGCGGCCGCGCAGCGCCTGGGCCTGGACCGGCTGGCCATCCGCCGGCGCAACTTCATCCGGCCCGAGGAGTTCCCCTACCGCATCCCCAGCGGCACCGAGTACGACTCCGGCGACTACCCGGCGGTGCTGGACCAGGCCGTGTCCCTGGCCGGGACGCCCGGCCGGCCGGGGCTGGCCGGGCTGGAACGCCGGCGCGACGAGCTGCGCGCGGCCGGGAAGCTGGCCGGGATCGGCGTGGCCGCCTGCCTGGAGCCCAGCGGCGGCAACGCGATCTTCGAGAACATCATGAACCCGGCCAACGACAAGACCACCTTCCCCGAGGGCTGCCGCCTGCGGGTGGACGCCGACGGCGAGGTCACGGTGATCATCTCGATCTCCTCGGCCGGGCAGGGCCACGAGACCCTGGCCGCCGCCCTGGCCGCCGCGGAACTGGGGCGCGATCCGGGCTCGATCACGGTGGTCCGGGCCGACTCGCTGACCGGGATGCCCTCGCAGAGCCCGGTGGGCAGCCGGATGGCGATCGTGCTCGGCGAGGCGGTGCGCGGCGCGGCCGCCGAACTGAAGCGCAAGCTGTGCCGGATCGGCGCGCACCGCCTCGGCGTACCAGCCAGCCAGGTGGAGTTCGCCGACGGCGCCGTGCGGGACCGCGCGGGCCGCCGCGTGGACTGGGCGGAACTTGCCGCGATCGCGCTGCGCCGGCAGCACCTGATGCCCCCGGGCGAGCAGCCCGGGCTCGAGTTCGTGTACGTGGCGCACACGCCGCGCTCGGGCGCGCTGGCTGGTCCCGACGCCGTCGTGCAGGTCTACCCGTGCTACTCCTTCGAGGCGCACCTGGTGCTGGCCGGGGTCGACCCGGAGACCGGCCTGGTCGACCTCGACCGCTACTACCTGGCCCACGACTGCGGGACGGTGATCAACCCGGACATCGTCAGGGGGATGGTCTTCGGCGGCACCGCGCACGGCATCGGCGTCGCCCTGTACGAGCAGTTCGCCTACTCCGGCGAGGGCCAGCCGCTCACCCAGTCCTTCCTGGACTACCTGCTGCCCAGCGTGCACGAGGTGCCGCAGATCGTCGACGGCGAGCACTGCACTCCCTCGCCGTTCACCACGCTGGGCCAGAAGGGGGCCGGCGAGGCCGGGTACATGGGCGCGCCGGCCGCGGTGGCCAGCGCGGTCAACGACGCCCTGGCCGGGTGCGGGGCCGGCCCGGTGCTCTCGCTGCCCATCAAGCCCGCCGACATCTGGCTGGCCCTCCAGCGAGCGGAGGACAAATGAGCGAGCCGGTGGTTTCCCGGCGAGCGAAGAGTGAGCCGGAGGGGCCCGGTGCCGCCTGGAGCGAGGAGCGAGGAGCGAGGGACGAGCGAAGGGGCGACGAGGGAAGGCGGCGCCTCCGGGGGCCCCGGAGGCGAGCGGGAAGTATAGACATCCACGCCCACGTGGTCCCGGCCGGCCTGATCACGGACCTGGCCGCGGGCCGGGTCCGGTTCCTGCACGTCGAGGTCGGGCGGCACGACGGCCGCCCTACGGTGGCGTTCCGGGGCGGCCCGCCGACCCGCCCGCTGGCGGCCGGGCTGACCGATCCCGGCCTGCGGGCGGCCTGGCTGACCGACCAGGGCATCGCCCGCCAGGTGGTGAGCGGATGGCTGGACATGTTCGGGTACGAGCTGCCGGCCGGTGAGGGCGCGGACTGGGCGGCCGCGCTCACCGAGGCCATCGCGGACCTCGCCGCGGCCGACGCCCGGCTGATCCCGCTCGGCACCGTGCCGCTGCAGGACCCGGAGCGCGCGGCGGCGGCCCTGCACGAGCGGCCGGTGGCCCAGCAGCCGGGGGTGATGATCGGCACGCGCGCGGGCGGCCGCGAGCTGGACGACCCGGCCTATACCCCGTTCTGGGAGGCCGCCGACGCGGTCGGCGCCGTGATCTTCCTGCATCCGGGGTCGGCCGGGGCCTCGCCGCGGTACACGGACTTCGGCCTGGTCAACGGGCTGGCCCGGCTCGAGGACAGCACGGTGACCCTGGCCCGGCTGCTGTACGCCGGGGTGCCCGCGCGCTATCCGGGCGCCAAGCTCGTGGTCGCGCACGGCGGCGGCGCGCTGCCGTACGTTCTCGGCCGCCTGGTCCGCAACCACCTGATCGATCCCGGCGGCACGGCGGACCCGGTCGAGTCCTTCGCCCGCCTGTACTTCGACAGCGTCGTGTTCGACCCCGGCACGCTGGAGCTCCTGGTCGCCAAGGCCGGCCCGGACCGGGTCATGCTCGGCTCCGACTACCCGTTCCCGATCGGGGATCTCACTCCCCGGGCGGTGGTCGAGCGGGCCGCCCTGCCGGAGGGGCACCGCCGCCAGATCCTCGGCGGCAACGCAGCGCGCCTGTTCGGGCTCGCGGCGCCCGGGAAGGCCGCGCGGTGAAGCCGGTCGACTTCGACCTGCACCAGCCCGCCACCCTGGACGCGGCGCTGGCCCTGCTGGCCAGCCACGGCGACGAGGCCAGGGTGCTGGCCGGCGGGCAGAGCCTGGTGCCGCTGCTGAACTTCCGGCTCGCCCGCCCGGGCCATGTCGTGGACATCGGGCGCGTGGCCGGGCTCGGCGGACTGCGCGGCACGCCGGACGGGCTCGTGATCGGCGCCATGGTCCGACAGTCCCGCGCGGAACGGGCCCCGGAGGTGGCCGCGCGGTGTCCGCTGCTGGCCGCCGCCCTGCCGTGGATCGCCCACCCGCCCATCCGCGCCCGGGGCACGATCTGCGGCAGCCTGGCGCACGCGGACCCGGCGGCCGAGCTGCCGTCGGTGGCGGTGGCGCTGGACGCCACCTTCGTGGCCGCGAGTACCAACGGCTGCCGGGAGATCCCGGCCGCCGGTTTCTACCAGGCGTACCTGACCACCGCGCTGCGGCCCGACGAACTCCTGGCCGCCGTCCGCTTCCCGGCCGCCCCGCCCGGCACGGGGGCCGCGTTCGGCGAGGTGAGCCGCCGCCGCGGCGACTTCGCCATGGCCGGGGTCGCCGCACAGGTCACGCTGGAGGACGGCGCGATCGCCGACGCCCGGATCTGCATCAGCGGAGTGGCCGGCGTCCCACTGCGGTGCACCGGGTCCGAGCAGGCCCTGCTGGGTTCGGCCGCGGACCCGGGTGATCTGCGCCGGGCCGCGGACGCCGCGCTCGACATCCTGAACCCGCTCGGCGACCTGCACGCCACCGCGGGCTACCGCAAGCACGTGGCGGGCGTTCTGGTGCGCCGGGCCGTGGCCGAGGCGTACGGCCGGGCCGCGCGGCCCAGCTGACCGCGGGCCACCCGGCGAGCATCAGCGGGACGGCACGGCGGCTACGGGGAAGCCAGGCCGGGGATGAGCGCTTCCGCGTTGTCCGCGTAGACCTGCTGCAGGACGTCGTCGGGGAGGTCCAGGGCCGAGATCGGCCAGCGCCCGGAGCCCGGCGGGTCGTCGGGAGAGTAGGAAAAGCACTCGTCCGCCGTTTCCATGAACCGGAAATAGATCTCGTACACGGCCCGGTTGGGCGGGATCTCGTCGGTGCCGAACAGCACCCGGCCGGGATGGCCCAGGATCAGGGACTGGGTGGCCCGGGGCTGCCGGCCTAGTTCCGCGATGCGGGCGGCGATGTCGATGCAGAAGTTCGGGTACTTCTCCATCATCCTGCCCACCCAGGCGAGGTCTTCCGCGTAACAGCCTGCGTGCACGGCGATGAAGGTGGTCCCGGGATGTGCGGCCACGATGGCCTCGAGCGCCGCCATCAGGCGGTCGAACCGCGGGTACTCGGGATCGCAGAAGGACCAGTCGGGGCGGGCCAGCAGTTCCTCGAGGCGCTCGTTGCGCCGGTCCACCGGGTCGAAGAAGGCCACCGGGTCGGCGGTGTGGATGGCGATGGGCACGCCGAGCCGGCCTGCCGTGTCCCACAGCGCATCCAGCCTCGGGTCGTCCGGCAGGACCAGCCGGCCGTCGGCGTCCCGGACGCCCAAGCCGAGGTCCTTCCACACCTTCAGGCCGCGGGCGCCCGCCGCTACCGACCGCTCGAGGCTCCCGGCCAGCTTCGCCTCGGCGCCTGGCTCCCGCAACAGGTCCCAGTCGACGTGGCAGAAGGTGGCGAACCGGCCGGGATGGCTCCGGTCGTAGCGGTCGAGGTTTTCCTCCAGCTCGTCGCCCCACCGGCCGTCGAGGTTGACCACGGCGATGATCCGGCAGGAGTCCATCAGCTCCACGAACGCTGCGACATCCGGCACGGCCCAGCGCTCGCCGGTGAGCCAGCGTCCCAGGTGAGCGTGGGCGTCGACGGCCGGGACGCTGGCGTGCGTCACAATCGTCCGCGGCAGCCGCAGGCGCGAATACGGGCAGTATTCCGCCAGCGGTAGCGCGGACAGCGGGCCCTGGCCGGCGACCGGCATCGACGGCTCCTGCACTGGCGGCAACGCGCCTGCTCATCTCGGACTGGCTTCCTGCAATATCCCAGCCCCGGGACCCCGGCCGCTAGCACCCGGTCGGCCGGGTCAAGCCCGGGCCCCGCCGCTAGGACCCGGACCGGCCGCGTCAGCCCTGGGCCCCGGCCGCCAGCACCCGGACCGGCCGCGTCAACCCCGCGCCCCAGCCGCCCCCACCCCTCCTCGTGCCGCGCGGCCGGCCGGGCTTGGCATACTGACGGCGGGTGAGGCCCATGCGCGTGCTGCTGTTTGACGTCTTCGGAACGGTGGTGGACTGGCGATCCAGCCTGATCGGCATCGCCGAGGCGACCGCGGCCCGCAGCGGACTGCAGGCCGACTGGGCGGGTGTCGTCGACGACTGGCGCCGCGCGTATCAGCCCGCCCTGGACCGGGCCCGGCAGGACGCCGCCTGGCGGGACCTGGATGCTGTCCACCGCGACACCCTGGACGGCGCCCTCGCCCAGCACGGCGTCGCGCTACCCGCCGCCGACACCGAAGTACTGGTCAGGGGCTGGCGGCAGCTGCGGCCCTGGCCCGACAGCCGGGAGGGGCTCGACCGGCTGCGCCGCAAGCACGTCACCGCCACGTTGTCGAACGGCCACCTCGCGCTGCTCGCCGACCTGCTCAAGTTCGGCGACCTTCGCGTGGATGCCCTGCTGTCCGCGCAACTGGCTGCCAGCTACAAGCCCGACCCCAAGGTGTACCTGACCGCGCTTGACCTACTCGGCTGCCCGCCCGAAGAGGCCGGGATGGTCGCCGCGCACGGTTCGGACCTGCGGGCTGCGGCCGGGCTCGGCCTGCGCCCGGTGTTCATCCGCCGGCCCCTCGAGTGGGGACCCGGCGCGGCGCCCGAGGCCCCGCCCGCGCTGGATGACCTGATCGACGCCGACGGGCTCACCGGCCTCGCCGGGCAACTGGGCTGCTGATGACAGGCGAGGACGGCACTGATGAGGCAGTACGACAACTACCTGCGCTGGCTGTATAAGGACGGTCATCCGAATCGCTTCGCGCGGCTGCAGAACCGCGCCTCGGCCATCGCGTTCGCGGCTGGGATCGTGCCGAAACGAGCCGCGGCACTGGAGATCCCGGGGCGGCGGAGTGGCCGGGTCATCTCGTTCCCGGTGGCGATCGCCGACTTCGAAGGGGAGCGGTACCTGGTCTCGATGCTCGGCGCGAACGTGAACTGGGTGCGCAACCTCAAGGCCGCGGGCGGCCGGGCGGTGCTGCGCCACGGCCGCCGCGAGAGCGTGTACCTGGAGGAAGTCGAGCCGAGCGCCCGTCCCCCGATCCTGCGACGGTACCTGCAGGTCGCCCCAGGCGCCCGGGCCCACATCCCGGTCGACCGGACAGCTCCGCTCACTGAGTTCGCGCGGATCGCCGCGGACTACCCGGTGTTCCGCATCCAGGAGCGCCGTTAACGAACGTGCCGTCTGACCCGCGTCCCGGCCGCATCGCCCGGCGGGCCGTCGCTGGCCGCGGCTACCGCGCCAGCCACGGCCACCGGGCCGACGGCGACGATGGCGGGCTGCGGCCGGACGTCGCGGGGCCCAGCGGCCGGCGCCGGGGATGCACCATGCAGTTCGTGGATGTACCGGCTGCCGCGCAGCAACGACGCCAGGGCCGCGATCAGGCAGGCCGCGATGGCGAAGTCGAACGCGATGGCCAGGCCGTGCTGGAACGGCGCGGAGATCAGCGACGGGAAGAAGGTGTGGCCGGTGAGGTAGGCGGCGTGGCTGGCGGGCAGCTTGCTGAGGGCGGGCCCCAGCAGGGTCTGTATCGGGTTGTAGCCGAGCAGCGCGGCGAACATGATCGAGACCGGCGGCAGCGCGGCGATCCGGGCCGCATCCGCCCGGGGCACGCCCTGCGCGACCAGGCCGTGGCTGAGCGCGGTCGGCAGCGAGGCGGCCAGGCCGAGGATGATCAGCGTGAAGAACACGCCGATCGAGAGCACCATGGCCGAGTTCTGGAACGTCGCGCTCATGCCCGCGCCGACGCCGCGGCGCTCGGGTGGCAGGCTGTTCATGATCCCGGCGCGGTTGGGCGAGGCGAACAGGCCCATGCCGATGCCGTTGACCAGCAGGATGGCCGCGAACTCCCAGTAGGCGAAGTCAACCGGCAGCAGTTCGAGCAGCGCGAACGAGGCGGCGGCCAGCAGCATGCCGCCGGTGGCGAACGGCCGGGCGCCGTAACGGTCGGACAGCCAGCCGGAAACCGGCCCGGCGATCAGGAAGCCGATGGTCAGCGGGAGCATGGCGATGCCGGCCCACAGCGGAGTCTGGCTGAAGCCGTAGCCGTGGATGGGCAGGTAGATGCCCTGCAGCCAGATGATCAGGGTGAACATCAGGCCGCCGCGGCCCAGGCCCGCCAGCAGGCTG
>Ga0126381_100008678_pt1 | contig 11369 bp, 7 predicted proteins | sample PanSoiMetPlot_28_FD_96465 | JGI IMG/M metagenome (GOLD analysis project Ga0126381, IMG submission 96465) | Tropical forest soil microbial communities from Panama - MetaG Plot_28 | ecosystem: Environmental > Terrestrial > Soil > Tropical forest > Bulk soil | place: Panama | collected 2016-02-17 | reverse complement strand
GCCGCTTCCGCCGCCGCCATGTCAGCCACATTCTTCCCTTCCGCGGCCCGAACCAAAGCTTCGGGCAGCTCGATTCCTATCATCTGCCATTGCTCGTTGGCGAATCTCTGCAGCGTGGCGACGTGCTCGGCGTGGAGGTGGCCGAAGCGTCCCTGCAGTTTCAAATATTCCCCTACCGGTCGCATGCTCTGGGGGCGGAAGCTGTAGTTAAACGCGCGCTCCTCCGGCTCCCACTCCCAGATCGGGTAGAGCCCGCATTCCACGACGAGACGCCCCAGATCGATCGAGCGCGGTGTCTCGTAAACGAAGCCCTTCTGGCAGGGTGTGTAGACCATCAGATATGCAGCGCCCTTGTGATTCAGTCCCTTGCGTACTTTGTTCATCAAGTCAATCGGGTATCCCACGCTGGCCGTCGCCACGTAGCAATGGGGATGGCCGGCCGCCATCATGCGGGCGAGGTCCTTGGGAAACAGCTTCTTCGCCTCCGGAACCATTGGCCCGGGAGGGGAAAAGGTAGTCATGCCGCCGTAGGGTGTGCGCGACGAAGCCTGAATGCCGGTGTTGGCATACTGCTCATTGTCGTAGCAGATGATCAGGCAGTCGTGATTGCGATAGAGCGCGCCTGAAATCGAGGCGAGGCCAATGTCGGAGGCGCTGCCGTCGCCCGCCTCGCAAATGATGTTCGGAAAAGCCCCCTTCCACTTGCCCTTGCGGATCAAGGCTTCATAGGCCGCTGCGACCCCCGCCGTAAAGCTGCCGGCACTGCCGATCTGGGTGTGTGCCCAGGGCACATTGTAGGGGGTACACATATACGAACTGTTGGCGACATACATGCAGCCCGTCGGTCCGACGAGGATGGTGTTGTCGCCCGCCGCCTTGCTCGTCATCCGGTACTGAATCGAAGGCCCACAGCCGGCGCAGGTACGGTGACCAGGAACAAAGGGTTCGCTCGCTGGTAGATCAGGGTTGTAGAAACGCGCCCCCTGGTTTGGGCTGTCGAGAATCGGCAGCACCTGCCGCTCAATTTCTATTGCTGCCATGTCTGCTCCTCCTACTGGCCGGGTCTTAGACCCGTACATGATCACGGTAAATTGCTAATCCTTCTCGCGGCGATGACGGTCGCCTACTACTCCTCAAAGCCGACCCAGTGGGTGCGCTTTTCGATTTTCCCGCGTTTCTGGGCCTCCGTCATCTTCTGCGTCATCCAATCGAATTCCTTCAGAACGATCGCCTCGCCACCCATGCCGGCCATAAACGACATGACCACCGGGCGCTTCGGGCTTTCGTACAGCGCCGCACACGCTTCCGCATAGAGCGAGCCGCCGCTACTCACGCTGCCCAGTCCCATGTTGGTCTCAATCACGCCCACCACCTTGAACTTGCTGAGGACGTCCTGCACGCGATCGGTGGGGTAGGGCCGGATGGTCCGCAGTCTGACCAAACCGACCTTGGCGCCCCGTTCACGCATGTGCTGAATCGCAAAACGCGCCGTTACAGCATGACCTCCCTGCATGAAGAAGACCACTTCAGCGTCATCAGTCATGAACTCTTCGACCCACGGGTCGTAGCGGCGGCCGAAGATCCGTGCGAACTCATCATGGACCTCCTCGATCACGGGCATCGATTCTTCCATAGCGCGCGCACGCTCCAGTTGAAGCGGTGGCCCCTGTTCGGGCATGATCTGTGGGCCGTGCGAGACCGGATGCCGCGGATCGAGCGGATAGGGATGCTTGTAGGGCGGCAGGAACTCCTTTACTTGTCCGGGATCGGGCAGTTCGACATCGGTGGTGATGTGGGAAACAAAGAAACCGTCCTGACAGACCATTTGCGGCAAAAGCACACGCGGGTCTTCGCCGATACGGTAGGCCATCAGATGATTGTCGAACGCCTCCTGCGCGTCACAGGACCAGCCCATTAACCACCCCATATCGCGGGTGGACAGGGCATCGGTATGCTCGGACCCGAAATCACCGGGCGGGTCGAGTGTGCGATCGGCGATCATCATCTGGACCGGCATGCGGCTGCCCGAGATAGGGGAATACAGCTCATACGCAAACTGAACCCCCACACCGGAGCTGCCGGTGAACACGCGCGCCCCGCTCGACGCCGCGCCGTGCGCGATGCTCAATTGCGAGTGTTCGCTGTCGGCCACGATGTACTCGGCGTCCAACTCTCCATTCGCCACCATCTGCGCCAGTGCCATCATGGTCGCGGTGTAAGGCCGGATCGGGTAGGCAGTGATGACGTCCACATCCGCATACTTAGCTGCCTGCGCCGCCGCCACGCAGCCATTAATCCGCACGGTCTTCTTTTTGGTTGCGGTAGCTGTTGCCATGGTTAACTCCGTACGGTTCTAAATGTTTTTCGGCGGGCGCTCCGCCAGATGCCGCAGCTCTTCGCCCTGCCGTCCATGCAGCCCAGGCGTGATGGCGAATGCCGTGTCCATGCGTGTTACGCCAGCGTCGAAATCGAGTTCGGGCACACCTTCAAGGCAGCCGGTCGGACATTCCTCGATGCACACGCGGCAACCTTTGCAGTAGTTGACCAGGATCTTATACAGCCCGTTGGAGCGCTCGGGACGAACGATGCATGGCTCAGGACAGACCAGATAACAGTTGTCGCAGGCGTTACAGGTGCCGCAACTGAAACAGCGGCAAGCCTCCTCCACCGCTTGCTCCTCCGAAAACGACTGAATGACTTCCGCCTGCGTTTTGCGCCGGCTTGCGGGCGGCAGCATCGCCTGTTGAACGCGTGGGAAGTGCGGGAAATACGTCATGTTCATCCGGTTCAAATCGAAGAGGACGTCAACCGCTACACTACGCGGCTCGAACGGCTCCCCGCGCAGCGCCTTGTCCAAATTGAACGCGACACGCTTGCCGTCACCGACGGCATTCACCACCATCAGCTGCTGGCCTGAATCCGACTGCACGATATCGCCGGCAGCAAAGAAATTGGTGCTACCGAGCCGTCCGAAAGCGTCAATCTTGATGGTGCCGCGCTCGGTCTTGAATTCGTCTGGCAGCCAGCCGAGCGACGCGCGCTGACCCACCGCGATGATTACGTTGTCGACTGCGAAACGCTCAGAAGGAACTTCCCGATTGATAAGGATAGGAGAGGCATTGATCGCGCCGGCGAAATGTGCAGGATAAAGTTCGAGGGCCTCGACCTTGCCGTTGCCAAGCACGGCGGTCATGGCCCGTCCGTGCAGCAACTCCACGCCTTCCTCAAGCATGTCGTGCAAATCTTCCGGCACGGCCGGCATTTCCTGGGTGTTAGCCTCCACCGTGATCATGGTGACTTCGAGGGCGCCCTGCCGCAGCGCTTCGCGGGCGCAATCAATCGCGGTGTTTCCTCCGCCGATGACGGCGACGCGAGGGCCGAGCTTCACCTTTGACGTCCCCATGCCGATGTCACGCAGGAACGGAAGCCCGAAGAGCACACCCTCCTTATCTTCGCCCTCCGCCCGCGCGCTATTAGGTTCGGTCAGGCCGACGGCGAGCACGCATGCATCGTAGTTCTTCTTCAAGTCGTCCCAGGTGACGTCCTTGCCCACCTCGACGTTGGTCTTGATCGTCACTCCGAGCTCGACCAACCGCTCGATCTCGCGATCAAGCACGTGCTGCGGGAGCACCCAGTCCGGAATGCCGCCGCGATTGAGTCCACCCGCCTTCGGCGACTTCTCGAGGATGGTCGCCTGGTAGCCGAGCCGGGCAAGCTGGTAGGCGGCGCTGTGACCGGCGGGCCCCGATCCCACGACGACGACTTTCTTGCCATTGGGCGGCCCGGGCTTTACCACGTCGCGTGTCAAGGCCTGCCCCAGATCTCCGAGAAACCGCTCCACCGCCCGGATCGAGATAGCCTGATCGTATTGTCCACGGTTGCAGGCCTGTTCGCATGGGTGATAGCAAACTCTCCCGGTCACCGATGGGAACGGCATGTCTTCCTTAATCAGCGCATAGGCATCGAGATACTTGCCGCGCTTCACCAGATCAAGATAGCCCTGGATCTTTTCGTTAGTCCCGCAGGCATTGTTGCAGGGCGGCATTTTGTCGCGGTAGACCGGTCGAATCGCGCGCCAGTTGCCGGTGGGGAACAAGTCTTGGCCCTTTTCCTGCGACGGCGCTGGAGTAATGCCAGCGAAAGTGATCTTAAGGCGGTCAGGAATGTGTGTGCCTTTGGTTGACATTTGGGTCCTTTTCTAAACGGCCACCGGGTTCAGGGCCATGATGTGCAACTCGTCAAAAGCCGCCTGGAAGGCATGTTTGTTGGCAATCATCGGCTCAATGGTTTCGCGCTTCACGATGCCCGTCGTCTTGACCACCGCAGCAATGAGCGGAGCCGCGATATCCGGCGCGATCGCTTTGCTGCGCTCGGCAGCGCCTTCGGTTGAAAGCCGGTCAAGACCCAGCTCGCCAAGCCGGTAGTAAAGCCACTTGTGGTCCGCTAGTTTAGCGGCATCAACGCAGACCAGTTGCGCCAGTCGTTCAGGGCCCGGCACGAAACGAATCATGTATTCCGGGGTGTAATGCGTATTGATCACGAGAGTTCCGCCCGGCGGCATCCCGAGCAGGTAATCCCATCCCTTGACCATGGTTTCTTCGACCAGTACGACGATGTTGGGGTGCTCATTTTCATAGGTGAGCGCGTTCTCGATTACGCTGTCACTCACGCGGCAGTACTTGCGCGTCGGGGCATTCGTGCGATCGGGGTTGTCAACGTAGTTCTCCATGGCCTGCGCGAACTTGCCCTCGAGCCGTGCCGAGGCGGAGACGGAATTGACGACATCGCGCCCTTCCTTGTCCATAATGATGCCGCGCGTCCAAACCGTGAGTTCGGTGTAACTCATGATCCACCCTTTTCCTTCGTCGGCGATGCGACCGAATGCAAACCGCCGGCGCGATTGATCAGCTCTTCTGCTATTTGTGCTTGCCTGAGACTACCACTGTCAGACTCGAGCACCGCGAGGAAATCGCTGCGGCGGACTGCAAACGGCATGCGAGCGCGGTCGCGAAATTCCACAATCGCCAACAGCGCTGCCTTCTTGCACAGGCTTTCGATATCGGCGCCGGTGGACCCTTCCATCCCCTCCGCAAACGCTGCGAAATCGACATCGGACGCGATCGGCACACGCCCGCAGCACAGACGCATGATCGCCGCACGGTCAGCGGCGTTGGGTTTGGCGAACGGGAGTATATAGTCGAAGCGCCCGCTTCGCAACAGCGCCGGCTCGATTCGCTCGGGACGATTGGTCGCGGCCAGCAGGATCACTCCTTTGACGTCACGCAAGCTGTCGATCTCACGCAGCAGTTGGCTGAGAATCCTTTGGGACACTTCAGCGCCAAATTGATCGCCGGCAAACTTTGGGGCCACCGCGTCAATCGTGTCAAAAAACAGGATGCAGGGAGCGGTCCGTCGCGCCTTTTTGAAAACCTCGCGCAGCGCTCTCTCTGACTCCCCCAGCCACTTCGAGTACAGCTGCGGTCCGTCAATGACGATGAGCGGTACTTGCTTTTCACCCGCCAGCGCCCGCGCCATGGCAGTCTTTCCCGTGCCCGACGATCCCACCAGCAAAATGCCTCGCGGCGGTGCCAGCCCGACCTGCTCGTAGAGCTCGTCGTGCATGTGCGAGTGCTCAATCACGACGTCGAGCACTCGCTTCACCTGCTCGAGCCCGCCGAGTGAGGCAAAAGTCGAAGCGCTCTTCTCGATAAAAAACTCGCGCGTCGCGCTGGGTTCCACTTCCTTCAGCCCGGCGAGAAAATCTTCGCGCGTAACCTGCAACGTTCCCAGCTGAGCGGACATGCCGGAGTCGGCCTCGATCGGCGAAAGCGAAAGGAACCTGCGCAATGCAATCATTCCCACTTCCTGAGTGAGGGCCTCCAAGTCGGCGCCCACGAAACCATGGGAATGCTCCGCGATCTCCTGCAGGTCAACATCGAGTGCCAGCGGCATCGCGCGCGTGTGGATGCGCAGAATTTGCAGTCGCGCCTGCGTGTTGGGAACGCCGATTTCGATCTCACGATCGAAGCGCCCCGGACGCCGCAGCGCCGGATCAAGCACCTCGGGGATGTTGGTCGCGCCGATGACGATGACCTGTCCGCGTGCAACAAAGCCGTCCATCAGGCTGAGGAGCTGCGCCACCACCCGCTTTTCGACCTCGCCTACCACCTCGGTGCGCTTGGGCGCTACCGCGTCGATCTCGTCAATGAACAGGATCGCCGGGGCATGGCGTGCCGCTTCCTCAAACACCTCGCGCAGCTTGGCCTCGCTCTCCCCGTAGAACTTCCGCATGATCTCGGGGCCGTTCAGGTGAGTGAAGTGCACCCGACTTTCTGCTGCTACCGCGCGCGCCAGCAGGGTCTTGCCCGTGCCCGGAGGACCGTACAACAGCACGCCCTTGGGTGCCAGAATTCCAAGCCGCTCGAAGATGCGCGAGTGCTTCAGCGGAAGCTCGACGATTTCGCGCACTCGCGCCACTTCGCGCTCCAGGCCGCCGATATCCTCGTACGACACCGCCGGTGCGCGAGCAGCCGTCTCCTCGCCTTCTACAATCCGGATGTCGGTGCGTTCCCCGATCACCACGGGTCCCGAAGGGATCGTCCGCACAACTTGGAAGTTCACCGCCTTGGCATACGTCGGCACACGCACCGCGCAGCCTGCAATGACCGGCACGCCCACCAGGTCCTCCAGCATTCGGTCCGGTGCAATGGTTGCCGGCGCAGCCCCCACCCACAGCGGCGCAAAGCGAACGGCCACTGCCTGATCGTATTCGGTCAGCGCCACCGTCACCTGCTCTTGCAACCCCGCCCCGCAATTGCTGCGGCAGGTGCCATCGATCTGGACCATGCCCTCGTATCCCTCGTCCGAAGGCTCGGCACGTCCAAGCCCCATAGCGCTGCCTGTGATCCTCAACACATCACCCGGTTGGCCGCCGATTCGTCGCAGGTCGCTCGGCGCCAGGCGCGCAATCGCGTGGCCGATGTCCTCGACGCGCGCCTCGGTAACCCGCAGTGTGAGAGTTGCCAGCAGCGGTGTTGGGCTGATGTTCGTCATGGCGTTGCCTGCTGCGTCCTCCTGAAGTGCTTGGCCGGTCGCGGATCGGTTCGCGATAAACCCTTTGCAGTCACCCGCGTCGTTTGTTTCGTCAGTTGGTGGAGCACGATCTCTTCAATGTCCTCGATGTGCCGGCGCATAGCAGATTGTGCGGCCGCGGCATCCCCAAGCTTGATCGCCTTTAAGATTCTGCGATGCCCGTCAAGCGATTTCCCCTGGCGCCCGGGCAGTTGCAATGACCGTTGGCGGGTGTCCCGCAGCAACCCCATGAGTACGTCGATCACCTTCAGCACAACGCTGTTGCCCGAAGCCAGCGCAACGCTGTAGTGGAATTCCGCGTCTTCGGCGATAGCGAGTTGGCCCCGCGACACTTTCAATTCCTGCCGTTGCAAAATCTCTTCCATCTCTGAAACTTCTTCGGGCGACGCATGTGTAGCCGCTCTTGCTGCCAACGGCGGCTCCAGCATTTTGCGGAAGTCCAGAAGCTCGGCCACCAGTTCCCTTCGCCGCTTCAGCGCGTTGGCCAACGCATTGATACCTGATTCGGCAGATGGTTCCCGGACAATCGTCCCGGCGCCTTGCCGGGGTTCAACCATGCCCATTAGTTCGAAACCGCGAATCGCGTCCCGAATGGAACTGCGGCTCACCTGAAGCAGTTCCGCCAGTTCGCGCTCCGAGGGCAATTTGTCACCGGGTTTCAGCTTTTCTAGAATGAAACGCTCCAGCTGCTTGGCGACTCCCTCGTAAACTTTGGTTCGGCGAACTGCCTCGAAATCAGATTTGATTCCCGTCCGCATGGTAAATGGTCTGACAAGTGGACCAGCAGGGTAAGTTTACGCCCATGCACAGCCGCAGGCAACGATTTTTGTTCCAGCGATTTTTGTTCCAGCTTGCTTCAGACACCACAGCTTTGCTGGGGCCAGGTAATCCCAAAAATATGCGGCGGCTGCCTATTAACATTGCTGGCGTCTCGACTGCGGACAACAATGTCAAAGCGGGTGTAAGAATGCTTCAAAACATCGAGGATCAATACGTCGACGATCCAGCGATCGACCCTGTAGACAAGACTCTCATGGCCTTCGCCAGCTACAACGCCGGTCCGAACCGCATAGACCGTCTACGCAAGGAAGCGTCAGCGCAAGGGCTTAATCCCAACAAAGGGTTTGGCACCGTAGAACTGGTTTGTGGCAAAGGACATCGGCCAAGAGACGTTCACATACGGCAGCAATATGTATAAATACTACGTTGCCCGTGATACGCCAATGAGAGATAGTCCATTCGTGCGGGCGACTTGCGGAGGGCTCTGGGCACACGCCACCGAACGATTGTCCCGAGCTATAACGACGCCGCGAACTTGGCCCTGAACACAAATTTCCGTATTGCCGCCGGGGGCTGCCAAAAGGGTCTACTCGCGAGTGCCTCGACCGCCTCTCCAACCGGCTTCCGAAGATTGTTAGGGAGGCCGGCAAACTCCCCACGCCCTGAGAGCGGGCAGAGATTAGCTGGTTAAGCCGACCACCCATCCAGAACTTGATGCACGGCGCCGAGTCTCCTCGGTGAACGCATTGGCCTTGTTTAACGCCACTCTGCCCGCGGCCCAATTGGACATCGTCCTCCCCGCGCCTAGTTAAGCTAGGATTTCTAGGCTAGGATTTCTGGGCTTGACACCAGGAGATGCTTGTCGCACAATGCCGTTCGCTTAGGTGGTTCCTTCGCTTAGGTAATCTACCCCGGAGATAACAATGATTAGAAAACGCCTACCACTTCTTGTGTCGGTGCTTGGCTCCCTTTTGTTTGGGGTTGCACAAATTGCCGCTGCCCAGTCACTGCCGCAGGTGATCGACGATTCGCAATTGCGTGCGCTGTCCACCACGATCGGAGGAGCTAGTGTGCTGCCGACGACGCGCACGGTTCAGCACTGGTTTGGAACGACACTCAACCCGAACAACGGGGTTACCTATGGCTATAACATGGTCGGCGCCGATCCTAACAACTGCAAAGGAGCAGCCTGCTCGGCTACAATCATCGCCGATATCATTCCGATCAATGTGGTCGTGGACGGCGTTACATTCAGCGGCGAAGACGTGACGGCACCGACGCTCGCGTCGCCGGTGTTCACACTAAATGACTTCGGTTCGACACCTGCCGCGACTGCGGCTGGCTCGTTTCCTAATGCTCCGGCCCTCATCAGGGGTGCAGGCGGCCTGCTCTCGCAGGATGATGCCGGGGAACTGCTCCAACTGCAGGATGCGACGATGCGGGCGCAGTTCAACCAGACGGGATCGAGCCCGTATCATCTGAAACTGAGTCCGGTTATGCACGATGCGGTCACGATTGTGGTCCCCAGTGCGCAGGGAGTACTGCTGAAGTCGGGGCGAGGTGTCATCTTTGCGGACGTGAACAATCACTGGTGGGGGAACCGGATTCAGAACCTGGTCGGCAGTCTTGGCTATGTGGACCCCACTCATCTGGCGATCTTCCTAACGCATGACCTGGTCAACTTCGAGGGCAAGAATCCGCTCAACTGCTGCGTGATCGGCTTCCACGGGATCATCTCCCAGTCGATAAACGGGAATGGCAACCAGCCGGTCCAGACCTTCGCATGGGCCTCTTATATGACGGCGGGGATCTATGCACGGCCGGACGGCGGGACCGACTGGGCTTTGCAGGACATTCACCCGCTCAGCCACGAAATCTCCGAATGGGCTGACGACCCCTTCATCAACAACTCCGTGGAGCCATGGCTGACACCCACAGCGCCGCAGTACGGGTGCAGCGGGCTGCTCGAGACCGGCGACCCGGTCGTTGCGATCGGCTTCGCCATGGGGACGAACACCTTCGAGCAGGGTCCGAACCCGGACGGTACACAAAGTGCCGATGGGTTTTATCACCCTGAGGATGAGGTGCATCTGCCGTGGTTCATGCGGCTGGCCCCGAACGATGTTTCGGAGCCGACGCAGACCAGCTCTACGAATGTCGGCCGCTACACCTTGATGGGTGATCTCAACCCGTTCCCGGGCTTCCGTCAGCCGGCAACGGGATGCCAATAGCCGCCAACTGGGAACTTTATCCTTAGGAGGGCCCGCCAACTCGGGCCCTTTTGCATATTCAGAGGTCCCACCAGCCAACAAACCCAACAAAACGCACGATCTCCCGCCCTCGTTTTGCTCATTTTTGGTTCCTGTCGGCAGTAGTCGGACATGTTTCTGCATAGTAAGCTCAAATCCTCCTGCACCCCCTATATCTATATGTAACGCCGGACTCGTAACTGCTGACTCGTTTTCAGTCGTATCACTTCAACACCGAAATCGAAGAAATAGCGGGGATTTCTTGCGAGACGGCGATTTCACGGAAGGAATCCACGCCCAAAGTCCTGCCTGAGAGCACTTCTTGCTACTTTGGACGATCCGAGGGCCGATTGAACGTCATTGCACAGTACGGCCACTAGAACCAAACTGGCGCACAAGTTTAGGGCTATACTTCCTGTTTTGAGTAGTGTGATGCAACTACGGTGGGCCTGTTCGAGTTGTCAGATCCTGTCACGCCTCTGTCTGTCGCAATTGCTTTCCCTTCCACGCGGCGCCTCAATCTGATGGTCAGGCGGGAGAGCGCCCATGCATAGAAATGCGGTTATTCTTACGCTCTCTATATTGCAGTCACCAGCTCTTCTCGCACAGGCTCCAATCCCCGACTGGTGCCGCGCGTTGCCGCGACCGGAATACAAAACTATCGAACGCGTCTCGATCAGCGACCCCTGGTTCGAAGTCTATAAGCCTGCTCAGGGCGTTTTCGCAATCTACGAACCACGCCAGGCCGAGGAGACTATCAGCTACCTGATCGTCGGCGATAAACGGGCCTTGCTCTTCGACACCGGCATGGGAATCAGCGACCTCAAGAAAGTCATCGCCCAGCTGACCAAGCTGCCGATCATCTTGTTGAACTCGCACACTCACAATGATCATGTCGGCGACAATTGGGAATTCTCCAGGATCTACGGCATGGATACAGACTTTACGCGGCATAATGCGCGGGGTTCCCGGCTAGATGCGCAGGCAGAAATCACGCCCAACCAGGTTTGTGGCGTGCTGCCGAAGGGATTTGATTCGGAAGCGTATCGAACCCGGCCCTGGAAGATCACGGCCTACACTCATGACGGCGATCGTTTCGATCTGGGCGGTCGCACACTTGAAGTCATTGCAACGCCGGGTCACACGCCTGACGCAATCTCTTTGTTCGATCGCACCAACGGTCTGCTTTTTACCGGTGACACCTACTACCCCGCGCCCATCTGGCTCTTCAGGCCCGAAACCGATCTC
>Ga0126381_100008677_pt1 | contig 11369 bp, 11 predicted proteins | sample PanSoiMetPlot_28_FD_96465 | JGI IMG/M metagenome (GOLD analysis project Ga0126381, IMG submission 96465) | Tropical forest soil microbial communities from Panama - MetaG Plot_28 | ecosystem: Environmental > Terrestrial > Soil > Tropical forest > Bulk soil | place: Panama | collected 2016-02-17 | reverse complement strand
TGACGCTGTCCGTCTTCCAGCGCTACGGCTACAACGAACCGCAGGCGATGAACGCCTGCTTCGCGCTCAACTCGCTCTCGTTCGTCGTCGTCATCAACACGTTGATGATGCTGCGCGTGAAGCACATCCCGCCCGCGCAGACCACACGCATGCGCGACGAGCTGAAGACGGGGCTGTCGTACGTGCGCGGCCACGGCAGCATGGTGTCGCTCATCGTCCTCGCGGCAGCGACGACGTTCCTCGGCTTCGCGCTGCTGACGTTCCTGCCGATCTTCGCCCAGAAGGTGTTCCACGAAGGCGCGGACACCTACTCGCACCTGATGGCGTTCTCCGGCGCCGGATCGATCGTCGGCGCGCTCATCGTCGCGTGGCTCGGGAAGTTCCGGAAGATGGGGCTGACCGCGCTGGTGATGCAGGCGATCTACGGAGCGCTCATCATCGCCTTCTCGCTGTCGCACATCCTCTGGCTGAGCGATCTGCTCCTGTTCCTTACCGGCGCGACGCTGATGATCGTCTTCTCCACGGTGACGTCGCTCATCCAGCTGATCGCGCCGAACGAGATGCGCGGGCGCGTCATGAGCATCTACATGCTCGCGTTCCGCGGCGGCATGCCGCTCGGCAGCCTCGCCAGCGGCTGGCTCGCCACCTACATCGGCGCGCCGGTCGTCATCGGAATCAACGGGTTCCTGCTCATTGTCGTCGCGGCGTACTTCCTGATCCAGAACCACGGAGTGAGGGACGTATGACACACAAAGAAAACCGCTTTCGTGCGTTTAGCGTTTTCGTGTGTTTCGTGGCTGTCGTTGCCGTTACTGTTCTCGTCGGCGCTCAGTCCCGTCCCCAGCCCGGTACCAAACTCTCCCTCGATCAGATCAGCGCGCAGATGTTCCACGTCAGCGCCGGCAGGCGCCTGAAACCGCGCACCTGGCCGAACGGCGCGAAGGTCGCGGTGGGCCTCAGCTTCGACGTCGACAACGCAACGGCCGATCTGGCGACCGGCAATCTGATCTCGGAATCGATCTCGCGTGGCGAGTACGGCGCGGTCGACGGGCTGCCGCGGATCCTACGGCTGCTCGACAAGCATCAAGTGCCGGCGTCGTTCTTCGTTCCAGCGGTCAGCCATCTGCTCCACCCAGACATGATCCCCGCCATCCTGAAGAGCGGACGGAACGAGGTCGGCGTGCACGGCTGGATTCACGAACATCTGCCGAGCGTCAACGACGCGGCCGCCGAGCAGGACATGCTGAACCGCGCGATCGAGACGTTGACGAAGGCGATTGGCAGGCGTCCGGTCGGCTATCGCGCACCGTCGTGGCAGTTCAGTCAGTGGACGATGGGTCAGGTGAAAGCGGCGGGATTCCTCTACGACAGCAGCCTCATGGCGAGCGACGACGCGTACGAGATTCTGCTCGACAAGCAGCCGACCGGCGTCGTCGAACTGCCTATCGAACGGATTGTTGACGACTTTCCGTACTTCGGTAGCGCGACGAACGGCGGTCAGCCGGTCCCTGACGACGTCGAGAAGGTGTTTCAGTCTGAATTCGATGTCGCGTACGACGAAGGCGGACTCTTCATCCTGACGATGCATCCGCACATCACCGGACATCGGTCGCGCGTCGCCGGCCTGGAAAAGCTGATCCTGCACATGAAATCCAAGGGCAACGTGTGGTTCGCGACACACGAACAGATCGCCCGGTACGTCAAGGGACAATCGCCGAGCTAGGTTCGCGGCTGCCGTTTGTTACCATCGGGCAGTGATGCACGCTCCCGATCTCCCCGTCGGACCGCAGGTCGACGCGACACCGGCGCGCCGACCCGGCCCGGCCACACTGATCGGACGATACGTGACGCTGCTACCGCTCGATCCCGACGCGCACGCGCAATCTCTCTACGAAGAAGTGCGCGGACGCGACGAGGTGTGGCTGTATTTATTCGAACCCCCGCCGTCAACTCGCGCGGAGTTCGACGCGCTGATCTGTCGAAAGGCCGCGCATCCCGAGCGCACGTACCTGACGATGATGGATCACACGCTCGGGCAGGCCGCCGGCTACGCGTGCTACCTGCGCGTCGACGAACCGCACCGCAGCATCGAGGTGGGCGACATCCTCTTCACGCCGGCGATCCAGCGCACGCGCGCGGCGACCGAAGCCATGTACTTGATGGCGAAACACGTATTCGAGGACCTCGGCTATCGCCGCTACGAGTGGAAGTGCAACGATCTCAACGCGCCGTCGAAGCGGGCCGCCTCTCGCCTCGGGTTCCAGTTCGAGGGCGTCTTCCGTCAGCACATGATCATCAAGGGGCGTAATCGCGACACGGCGTGGTTCGCGATGCTCGACTCCGATTGGCCTGCGCGCAAGCAGGCGTTCGAGCGGTGGCTCGATCCGGCGAATTTCGATGCCGCGGGGCGTCAGCGCGCGGCGTTGTCGGCGCTGAACCACGCACAAGGAGAACGACGATGAACGAACGGTTGGCCATTCGACGCCCGTGGGTGGGCTTGCTGTTGGCAGTGTTGTTTGTCGGCGTTGCGAGCCGCGCCGACGCGCAGGGTTTCATCAGCCCATTCATCGGCTACAACTTCGGCGGCGATGCCGGATGCCCGCACATCACCAACTGCGAGGACAAACACGCCAATTACGGCGTCGCCGTGGGCGCGATCGGCAGCATCGTCGGATTCGAGGCCGAGTTGGCGCACACCAACGATTTCCTTGGCTCGTCGCCGAACGAATCGACCGACGTCCTGACCGTCATGGGCAACTTCATGCTCGCGCCGAAGATTGGACCTATTCAACCCTACGGACTCGGTGGTCTCGGCCTGATGCGTACATCCATCGAGGGAGCCGGGCAGAGCACCGACGAGAATCAGTTCGGCTGGGACCTCGGCGGCGGATTGATTGCCTACTTCTCGTCGCACGTCGGCGTTCGCGGCGACGTGCGGTACTTCCACTCGTTCCAGATTCTCGATCTCTCACGGTTTCCGAACCTGACGATCCAGGACACGAAACTGGACTTCGGCCGCGTGTCGATCGCCGTCGTTTTCAAGTTCTGAGTGTCGCCGTCGTCATCCGACGGCGGCCAGCTGCGCGGCGCTGCGTCAATCCCATCGACGAGGTCGGGGATGAGGTCCGATCCCTCTTCGGTGTCGCGCGGAATGTCGAGCACGCCGACGCACGCGCGCACGCCGGCGTTGACCGCTACGTAGTGCTGCAGCGCTCTTTCCGATCGCGACTCGATCCAGATGCGCCGCTCGCTGTCCTCGTGAACGGTCGCGACGTGATCGAGTCCGGCGCGCATGCGAAACTTGTAGACGTTCCAACTCGCGATGGGCACAGAGCTGACGGTCATCCGCCAACCGGCGCGCGACGAAAACACCCCGCGCGATTCCGTGCGCCACTTCATCGGGACGGCCGATCGACAGCCATCCGCGATCGACAGGCGCCATCCTCTGCGCAAGACGATGTCGGTGCCGGGCACCTGAACACGCGGCGGAATAGCAGCTTGTCCGGCGGCCAACGCCCACGCGAGCAGCACCGCGAACCTCATCGCGGACTTGACACGTCGTGCTGCCCCTGACGCGCGACGCGTGATTGCTGGGCGGCGCCGAGAAACCGACGGGCGAGCTCCGTGATCCAACGGCGATCGCGATCATGTACCGCCTGCCGGGGTATCAGCTCGCTCCCGACTCCGACCGCGGCCGCGCCGGCCAGGAAATACTCGCCGAGTGTCTTCAACGTGACGCCGCCGGCCGCGATGAATCCCACGTCGGGGAACGGCGCCGATAGACTTTTCAGATACGCCGCGCCGCCCCATGGTGCGCACGGAAACAGCTTCACGAGATTGGCGCCGGCCTCGATCGCGACGATGACGTCCGTCGGTGTCAGCACGCCGGGAAACACGAGCGTTCGATGTTTGACCGCAGCCGCGATGACCGCGGCCTCTACGCCCGGGCTCGTCAGAAACTTGGCGCCCGCGTCGAGGCACGCGCGGGCCGTCGCACCGTCGAGGACGGTGCCGGCGCCAATGGCCACATCGGGTCGCGCGGCGGCGATCTCGTCGATCAGCATCAGCGCCTGCGGCGTCGTCATCGTGATCTCGACGATCGGAATGCCGGCGTCGATAACCGTCTCCGCGGCGAATCGTGCGTCGTCGATCGACGACAGGCGGACGCTGGGCACGACGCCCGCGCCTTCAATCAGCGCGCGCACGGTGTCTTTCATCACGACTCCGCCTCGTCGAAGTTCATGTCAGGTGAAGGAAGCACGTCGTGGTCGCCGGCGACCCACACGTAAAGCGTCGGCAGGACGATGAGGTTGATCACCATGCCGACGACAAGGCCACCGACGATGACGATGGCGAACGGGCGTTGCGAATCTGATCCGATGCCGTGCGAGAGCGCCGCGGGCAGCAGTCCGAGTGTGGCTACGAGTGTCGTCATCATGATGGGGCGCAACCGGAGGATCGCGCCCTCGCACGCCGCGTCCGCGATCGAGTGGCCGCGCGCGCGGAGCTGGTTGATGTACTCGAGCATGATGACGCCCGTCTGCACCGACACGCCGAACAGGGCGAGGAAGCCCACGCCGGACGAAACGCTGAAGTGCGTGCCTGTGAGCCACAGCGCCAGCAGCCCGCCAAGCGGCGCCATCGCGATGTTGACCAGCATCAGCTGCGCCCACTTGAACGAGTTGAACATCGTGTAAAGGATGATCAGGATGATCAGGATCGTGATCGGCACGACGACCATCAGCCGCCGTTGCGATCGCTGCTGGCTCGCGTATTCGCCAGCCCAGTCGATGCGATAGCCGCTGGGCAGTTTCACCTGCCGATCGACCTTGCGGATCGCCTCCTCGACCGTGCTTCCGAGATCGCGTCCGCGCACGCTGTATTTGATCGCCACGTAGCGGGAGTTGCCCTCGCGGTAGATCTCGTTGGCGCCGTCGGCCGTCGACACGCGGCAGAGTTGTGAGAGCGCGACGCGCTCGCCCACCGGCGACACGAGACGGATGCGCTCGATTGCATCGGCCGTGTCGCGATACTGCGGCAGGTAGCGCATCACGAGGTCGTAGTGCTGCTCGCCGTCGAGCACCTGGCTGAAGGCAGCGCCACCGACTGCGGTCTGAATCGCGTCCTGCACGTCGCTGACATTGATCTGGTGACGCGCCGCCGCCTGCCGGTCGACCACGAGGTTCAGATTCGGCTGACCGATGACGCGAAAGAGCCCGAGGTCCTGGACGCCTGGAATCGTTCGCATCGTGCCGACGATCTGGTCGCCTACGCGTTCGAGCGTGCGGAGGTCGTCGCCGTACACCTTGATCGCGAGTTCGCCCTTCACGCCGCTGACGGCTTCCTCCATGTTGTCGGAAATCGGCTGCGAGAAATTCCACAGCACGCCCGGCAGCTTCTCCAGTTCGCGGTCCATCGCGGCGATCAACTCGTCCTTGTTCTGGTGAAACACCGGCCGCCACTCGTCCTTCGGTTTCAGATCGACGAAGTACTCGGTGTTGAAGAATCCGGTGACGTCCGTGCCGTCGTCCGGACGCCCGACCTGGCTGACACTCACCGTCACTTCTGGAAAGGACGCGAGGATGAGACGCGCCTGTCGCATCAGGCGCACGCCCTCAGTCTGGCCCGTGCTCGGCGCCAGCGTGCCGCGTACCCAGATCGCGCCCTCGTCGAGGTGCGGCAGGAATTCCGATCCGATGACGCCGCTGGCCGCGAGGACGATCGTGCAGGCGAGGCAGGCCGCGGCGCCGACGAAGACGGTCCAACGATGCTCGATCGCACGGTGCAGCGTCGAACGGTAGCGATCGCGCAGGAAGACGAGCATCGGGTTGTGCCACTCGGTGACGCCGCTGCGAAACAACAGGCTCGCGAGGACGGGCGCGATCAACATCGAGAACATCAGCGCGCCGAGGAGCGCAAACGCGACCGTCCACGCCATCGGCTTGAACAAGCGACCTTCGACCTGCTGCAGTGTGAAGATCGGCAGGTAGGCGGTGATGATGATGCCGATCGCGTAGAAGACCGGACGCTGGACTTCGTGCGCCGCTTCGCGGATGCGCTCCACCAGCGGCCGGCCTCCGTCTGGTCGTCCGAGGTGGCGCACGATGTTCTCGACCATGACGACCGCGCCGTCGACGACCATCCCGAAGTCGAGCGCGCCGAGCGACAGCAGGTTCGCCGGAATGTGACGCAGGTCGAGGCAGATCGACGCGAACAGCAGCGAAAACGGAATCGTCAGCGCCACGATCACCGCACCGCGGACGTTGCCGAGGAACACGAAGAGCACGACGACCACGAGCACGATGCCTTCGGTGAGGTTGTGCAGAACCGTGTGGGTCGTGTAATGGACGAGATCGCTGCGATCGAGGTGCGGCACAATCGTGACACCCGGCGGCAGCAGATGCGCGTTGAGCTCGGCGACTTTCGCTTCGATGCCCTTCAACGTCGAATCCGATTCGGCTCCTTTCCGCAACAGCACGATCCCCTCGACGACATCGTCGTTGTTGGCGAGATGTCCATCCGCACGATGGATCGTCTTGCCAATTTGTCCCAGACGGACCTTCGGTCCCTGCGTGACCTCGGCGATGTCGGAGACGCGAATCGGCGTCCCGTTCTGCGCGCGCAAGACAGTCTGCCCGATGTCGTGGGCGGTCGACACCAGCCCGATGGCACGCACGTTCACCTGCTGCAGCCCTTCCTCGATGAAGCCGCCGCCGGCGTTCACGTTGTTGTTTGCGAGCTGCTGCTCGACTTGACCGATCGTCAGACCGTAGGCGACCAGCCGATTCGGATCGATGCGGACCTGATACTCGCGCGTCAGCCCGCCGAAGCTGCTGACGTCGACGACATTCGGCACGGTCTTGAACTGTTTCTCGAGCACCCAGTCCTGGAGTGACGTCAGCTCCATCAGGTCGTACTTCGGGTTCGTGCTGCGCAACGTGTACCAGTAGATTTGTCCGACCGGACTCCAGTCGGTGCCGATCGCCGGCTGGAGGTTCTGCGGCAGGTTCACCTGCGATAACCGCTCCAGCACTTTCTGACGGTTCCAGTCGTTCTCCGAGTCGTCGTCGAAGATCAGCATCACGCTCGAGAGGCCGAAGATCGAAGTCGACCGCAGATGCTCGAGATGCGGCAAACCGTTCATCACGACTTCGATCGGGATCGTGACCTGCTGCTCGACTTCCTCGGCGGCTCGACCGGGCCACTGCGTGATGACGGTGACGTAGTTGTTCGCGACATCCGGATACGCTTCGATCGGCAGGCTGTGGAACGAGACGATCCCCCACACGAACAGGAGCATCGCCAGCGCCAGGACGAAGAAGCGCCGGTTCAACGCGAAATCGACGAGGCCTCGGATCATTGCTCGACCGTGTTCTGCAGCACGAGCGCGTTGGTCACGACACGCTCTCCGGGCTTCAGCCCCGAGAGGATTTCCTGCTGCCGCGGCGCGAGCGGCGCGCCCATGGCGACCTCGCGGCGCTCGAAGCGTCCATCGGCAGTCGGGACGTAGACCCAATCGCGATCGTGCAAGTGGAGGACCGCAGACGCCGGTACCACCGCGCGCTCTTCTTCCTTCTGACCGTGGAACGTCGCCGTGACGAACATCCCGATGCGCAGCAATCCTGGATTGGCAACTTCCACACGCACCTTCGCCGTGCGGATGGTCGGATCGAGAATCGGTCCGACGTTGTCGACACGTCCGTTCAGGACGCGATCCGGGTACGCCGTGAGATGAATCTCCGCCGAGTCGCCGACGCGGACGCTCGCGAGGTCGTTTTCGTACACGTCGCAAAGAATCCACACGTGTGACAGGTCCGAGATCGTGAAGAGATTCGGCGAGTTGTCGAGCGACTTGACGCCGGCGGCGCTCGTCACGTTCTGTTCGGTGATGACGCCAGACGCCGGTGCGGCGATATCGACGATACCCGACGGCGGACGGTCGGTCGCGACACCAAGCACTTTCAGCCGTTCGTCGGTAGTCTGCACGTCGACCGTCGCTTTGACGGCTGCTTCTTCGGCGACTTCGAGATCCTTCTTCGCAACAGCGCCTCGGTCGAACAGCGTTTGCGCGCGCTCGAACTGCGTGCGCGCCAGCGCCTCGTCGGCAACCGCTTTCCGATAGTCCGAAAACGCGCTCGAGACGTCGCTGCTCTGGATCCGCAACAGCAATTGCCCTTTCAGCACCGAATCGCCCAGTCGCACGCGGACTTCGACGACGCGGCCGGATACGAGCGAGACGACCGGAATCGCACGCGAGACATCCGGCGATACGACACCGGTGGCCGACAGCTCGGTGGTCGCGCGGCGCGACGCCGCCGGCGCGAGCGGAAACCGCTCCGGATGATCGACGCGCAGGACCGTCCCGTTGCCCTCCTCTTCCACCAACACAGGTGGCGGCGCGCTGGATTCGGTTTGCGCGCTGCCTCGCGCGCATGCCGACAACGCGAGCGCACTCGCGATCGCGAACGCAAGCTTCACTGGATGACCTCCTCGCCGACGGCGAGATTCAGTTGAGCGGCCGCGGTCAGGTACGCAGCCACGAGATTGACGTAGCTCAGGCGAACGGATCGGTACTCCTGTTCCGCCTGCAGAAAATCCAGCAGCGACGCGCCGCCGCGCTGATACGAGAACGTGACGGTGTCGCGCACGCGCGCCGCCTGATCGAGATACGTCGCGCGGTACGGCTGGAGAAGGGTGACGGCGCTGGTCACGGCGGCGTACGCCGTGTCGACGTCGCTGAACACCTGCAGCCGCGCGGCATCGGCAAGTTTCGTCGTGCGCGTGATGTCGAGCGCGGAGCGGAGCTTTTCGCCCTGGTTCCGATCGAAGATCCGCAGCGGCAGCGTGACACCGACGCCGACGAACTGATGCAACGGCGGCTGATAGCTCTGCCACACACTTGAAATCGACGGAAAGCCGGCGTCGACGTTGATCGTCGGATCGGTGGATCCGTTCGCGATCGCCAGCCGGTGGTCGGTGTCGGCCTTCGCGACCGCCTCGACGGCCGCGCGCAGATCGGGCCGGCGATCGAGCGCCAGCTGTCGGACATCGTCGAGCGAGCGCGACGGGAGAGCAAAGTCGAACGGACCGACGGCGTCGAACTGCTCGACCGGCGTCGTTTGATCGTTCAGCAGCCTCAGCAGCTGGATTTTCGCGGTCCGCAGGTTGACCTGCGCCGTCTGCACGTCCGACTCGTAGGTGACGCGCTGCAGCTGCAGGCGATCGAGATCGATCTGGGCAATGTCCCCGGTGTCATAGCGGTCGCGGCTCACGCGCAGCACTTCGTCGTAACTCTGCAGGTTGTCGTCCGCGAGTATGAGAAACGCTTTCGCCTGGAGCACTTGCACGAACGCCGTACGGAGCGTGAACAGCAGATTCCGTTCGAGATCCAGCTGCGTCGATCCAGCGATGGCGGTTGCGCCGACGGCGCTGTCGCGACGTAATTCGCGCTTGTGATCGCGCTCGTGCAGATAGCTGGCGGTTGCGCTCAACGTCGACGCGGAGAACGCGTTCCCGCTGTCCGTGGTGCCGATCTGGTCCAGCGTCACACCGACCTGCGGATTCGGACGCAGGTACGCCGTCGTCTCGGCGGCTTTCGCTTCGTCGACACCGATGCGCCCCGCCTGCAGCGTCGGATTGCTCGCTTCGAACTGGTCGCGCACCTGCGACCACGTGAGCGTCGTCTGCGCGAACGCGCTCGCGGCCCAGGTGCTCGCGAGCAGGCAGCCGACGCCATGCCGCCACACACGGCGCATGTCGTCTCCCTCAATGGCAGGCCGGAAAGCCTGCCCTATCGATTAGCAGTCAGTGATCGGTCGGAATCAGGCGAGGGGTGGTGCGCGCGGGCTGCTGTTCGCCGAGGTCGGTCCGCGGGGCAGCCACGACGCTGCAGCCACGACGAGCGATGGGATCGTCGCGTCTGGCGCAAGGCTCTCTGCCTCGACGGCGGGTGTTGCAGACACGATCGCAGCCGCCGTCGGCGACATGACAGTTGCGTTCGAGCCGACCGCGGTGTCGCCGCCGAAGGGATCGGTCAGCGCGACGAGCGGCTGGTTGCCTCGTCGCGTGGTCTGCGACGCAACAAACACCGGCGCGATTGACGCGGCCGGTGGCTGACGCCTGTCGGCAATCCACGACGAGTACGCAGGCCGGCCGTCCTGAAACAGCACCAACAGGTCGGCGCGGCCGTCGAAGTCGGCATCGACCGTCGACCGCACGTGCTCGTGCGTCGACGCATCGAAGTCTTCGACGAGGTCCACGCGGTCGTCGAAGTTACGGTCCGACTCGCGGCGAACGAGGTCGCCGTGCACGTAGATCTCGTGCACGTCGGATCGCCCGTCGAAATTGCTGTCGACGGCGACATCGAGGAGCCGCCCGTCCGCATCGTACGTTCGCCAGACGTCGGGGCGGCCGTCACCATTTCGATCGGCCGTGGTGATGCGTCCGGCGGCGCGGAACGCCGGCAAGACGATGGACGCGACCAGAAGAATGCCGATCCCGGCCCCGAGCCGATGGCACCACACACGAATCATGTCAGTCGGTAGCGTAACAGCGTCGAATGATGAAATCGTAAGTCGCGGATTACGTACGGCCGGGGCGGTACAGCAGCACCTCGGCCCGTTCGAGGGTGATCAGGCCGTCGCCGACCATCTCTTCGAGGGTCGGCATGAACGCTTCGATCCGCTCCGGCGCGTCGACGATTTCGACAACGATCGGCAGATCCTGGGAGAGCTCGAGCAGCTTGGCCGTGTGAATCCGGCTGTGCGCGCCAAAGCCCATGAAACCCTTGATCACCGTCGCGCCGGCGAGGCCGCGCTGCCGGGCCTCGAGCACGATGGCTTCATAGAGCGGCTTGCCGTGCCAGCGATCGTTCTCGCCAACGAAAATCCGCAGCAGCTTGCCTTCAGTTGGCAATGACATAGCCGCCCCACATGCCGATCACGCCGGCCACCACCTGACCGGCGATGTTGATCGCCGCCCACGCGAACTGGGCGTCGCGGAGCAGCGCGAAACTCTCGAACGCGTACGATGAGAACGTCGTGAAGCCGCCGAGGATGCCGACGAGCAGGAAGCGCCGCATTTCCGGTGACAGCGGCACGCGATGCTCCGCCGCGCCGGCGATCACGCCAAACACCAGGCACCCGAGTACGTTGACGATGAACGTGCCGAGCGGGAACAACGTGCCGCTGGCGCGCAGCACCGCGGTCGAGAGCAAGTAACGCGCGACCGATCCAAACGCGCCACCGACGGCGATCAAGACGAGCGTCATCGCGCGATCAGGTCGGCGCGCCGTTCACGGTAGAGCGTCAGCGCATCGCGCAGGATCGCCAGCGCCGCATCCGGACCGAGCGTTTCGTCTTCCACGATCG
>Ga0126381_100008674_pt1 | contig 11370 bp, 11 predicted proteins | sample PanSoiMetPlot_28_FD_96465 | JGI IMG/M metagenome (GOLD analysis project Ga0126381, IMG submission 96465) | Tropical forest soil microbial communities from Panama - MetaG Plot_28 | ecosystem: Environmental > Terrestrial > Soil > Tropical forest > Bulk soil | place: Panama | collected 2016-02-17 | reverse complement strand
ATTCTTTCCCTGACAACGGCCGGGGTCATCTCTGGCCCAGAATAGGAGTACATCATGGCTAACATTTCCCCGGCATTTGTTCAGGTCCATCCTTCTTACATGATGCCTGACACGCTCATGCCGTATTCCCAGGCGAGTGGTGCCTTCGACCTACTTGCCTCTGGGGCGCCTCTGATCAGGCTTTCTGATGGGGACCTCTATGCCTACATCAAGCGGATCGACGTCCGGACGAGGATGGCGGCGGGCCAATCGGCGTATAATCAATTGCCCGGTGTCAACTTTGCCCTCGGCCAAATTAGTGCCCCTACCTACCTTGTTCGAGTCAGGGCAGAGTATGACCACCACGACACGGCGGCAATGGCTCGATGGGGCATCTCCATTGTCGATGCGCACCGCCTTGGAATGCGGCAGGGTACCTTCCAGCTCCTGCGAAACGCTCTTCTGTACGGGTTCAACCCCGCCAACGGGGAAGGCCTCCTAAACGCCAGTGGAGCGACGGCCATTACACTCCCGGCTGACTCTGCCGGGAACACGACTGTGGTAACCTATGACAACGGCCAAATGGCATTTTTCATTATTTCCCAAATCAGTGCCATTAAGACCCGTACTAATCAGCTCGGTATCGGTCGGCGGTTTGTGGTCATCGGGCCGCAACGGACTCTGGGTGCAATGGAATACCAGAACATTGTGCAGCTCACCAGCTATCAGCGGGTGGGTGCCGGTTCGACCTCCACGGCCGGTGTGGTCAAAGATGTTCTGGAAATGAACGATGACGATATCGTGTGGGGTTATGACGATACCCTTATTGGCAAGGGTGCCGGTGGCAACGATGCCGTCATCATCTGTATGCCAGAGGTGGAACAGCCCGCGGGTGCTCGTATCAATACCAACGAGTTCGCGAAGCTAACTCCTTCGCTGGAGGCTTGCACGCTGATGTTGGCTGATATGGCCGCGCCGCGTGAAATCCCAACCCCGCTCGCTGGTGGTGCAATTGATATTGTCGCTGAACAGCGGGTCACTTCTGGTTGGGCGGTTCGTCCGGAGGCTTTGACTATCGTCACGATGCAGTATCAGTAAGCTTCTCAGGGGATCCCAGTCCAGCACGAATTAACGTGCTTCAAACTGTTGGGGCGACTGTAAGCGTCCGGACTGAGGAATCTTCAAAACAAGGAGTCTGGGGATGCCTGAGTTATTCATTGGAAATATATCGAAGCAAATTCAGCAGTTTTGCTATCGCATACCTGAACGGCAGGGTGTGATTGTGCAAACTATTCCGATTGGAGGGCAAATTCAGGTTTCGCCCAATGGCCGGGATAAGGATTTATCTGTGGAGCTGATTGATCGTATTATTGGTCAGCATCTGGCCTTTGGCATTGTTCCTGCAGAAGAAGTGAGTTCCAAGTCCCACCCATTCAGTGGGATTTGCTATTCTATTGGCAAGCCGATTACGCCTGACAAATTGCATGAGGCTATGATCGAGAAGGAAACGGCAATTGACGAGTTTGGCCGACAAATTCGGCAAGAAGCGGCAGTTGCTGTGAATTCCCAAATCGAGCAGACCGGGGTGCCTCTGAATAAGCTAGAAATGAGTTTTGAGGAGGAAGAACCCCGTGGTGGATACGTGGATGGCTTGACCCATGTTGCCGAAGGTGTGCGGGTCATGCGTGATAACGTGGCACCAATGCGAGGCCGTCGTTGAACGACGTAGCTGTCAGAACCCTTCCTACCTACGGGCTGCCTCCCGGTGGCCCGACCTATGCTGGATTTCAGTGGTTCGTTGCGAATATTATGCACGTTCCGGGCGCTTCCATACCACCTGATTCGTGGATGGAAGTAGCATATACGATGGCGGTCAATCTTTGTTATACGCCATTGCTTTCTATTCCTAGTGATCCTACCGGGCCATCAGTTGGTGCGATTGCGACTTATAATCTGGGTGCCGCATACCTTTGTGGATTTGCACAAGATGACCAGACCACGAACCCACCCGGTTCGTTTTGGTCCAATTTGCAACAACAATATGGGATCAATTCAACCACATTTGGTATGGTCACAAGTGCTTCTGACCAGGGCACAGCCGATAGCTTGTATATCCCGAATGCTATTAAGAACATGACATTTAACGACTTATGGCTCTCCAAAACCCCTTGGGGGAGCCAGTATTTGCGAATAGCTGGTCAGTGGGGCTACATCTGGGATATTACCTATTGAAGCTGCATCTGGGTTTTGAGGATATGCCCTATGAGGCGCGGTACGAGACAGAATCGCCTCTGGCGCCTTCTGTTAAGAAAAGACGCCCCAAGGTTATGAGTGCCGCTCAACAAGCCTATGGTCAGGGCAAAACAACCCATCAGGTTTCAGAAGAGCTTGAGACTCGGTACGGTATCCTGGAATACTTCTTTCGTGCCAATGAGGACTTCATTGTTGGTATAATTGAAGAAGCCATGTACGAAGATATCGAAACCATCATGGGGCAAAAAGTTCCGCCGACTGGTGGTATTTCAGTAGAAGAAACTGATAAGATCGAGGCCCGATTTCGTAGGGCATTAAGCAATAAAGAGTTCGATAATCGGTTGCGTGGTGTCCCAACCAAGACCGCTCAGGCGGGTGTTTCTCACTTATATAAGCATCCGTATGTAAAGCGTCCACCACGGCCCAGCTTCATTGATACAGGTCTGTATCAAAAGACGTTTCGGGCATGGGTAGAGGAGGATTAAATGTCTGCTGCCGTAATCCTCGTATACTTTGCTTTCGTATTCGCAGTGCTCGCAGCACTCTTTGTAGAGGTCGTAAATCGCCCGCCGCTCAACATTCACTTCGGTTGGCTTGCGGTGGCCCTCTATATCTTGGCTGCAATACTAGGAGGTCACGGATGAGCTGTGTTCCTTGCTCCCCCGTAAATAAACCGAACGGCCCACAAGGTCCCGGCAAACCTCTGCCGAAGCCGCCAAAGCCGACTTCGCCCGGTGCCTGTTCAAATCCGTCCTGTAAATGAAGCCACCCCTCGGTGCAACGCTAGAACTAGGCGTAAAACAGCTCTCTGCTGATCAATCGCTTACGTTCACCTTATATCGCCGGTATATCTTCCCTCTTGATGGGATGAACTACTGGATTAAGGTGCCGGGATCTGGCACAGTTACGACAGCCGGGACCCAAACACTTCCAGGACTAGCTTCACACACTGCTGATGGTGGTGCCGCGATTCAGGTCTCCCCTGGTGGAGTTGGTTCTTTAGATATTGTGGGAGGGACCATTGTTAATCCAAGCGCTGCTGCTGACCAAGGATTGGCAACTGCTGAGCCTCTGTTTGTTGATTTCACTGGTCCAGCGTACTCGCACGTTACAGCGACCACACATCAGCTAAACCCCGGAGACAGCATTAGCATCCCGGCTAATTGTACGACTGGAGCGTGGGTAAATTCACCATCTGATCGCCACAAATTCACATGTGTTCTGCAGAAATCTGTACCTTCAGTCACTATGCCGGTGCAAGTGCAAGTTCAGGGTTCTTTCCATTATTCAGTTGCTACTGACCAGTTGGAAGATGCTACTGTTGACTCGAATGATTGCATCTTTACATCATTGACCGAAATACAGCCATTCAATCAAATTGGGCCAGACTATCTGTATATTGCTCATTACGGGCTTCTGACATTTGCATTCAGTAGCCGGGGTCGTTTATACGAGCAAGCTGATCTGTATCATTACCGTGGGCAGGCTCTTAGAAGTCGCCATTCAACTCAGATTATCGATGACTATACCACTTTCAATCCTACGCTTACTGTCTCCAATTCGTTACCCATTTGGCTCAACATGCCGAATTACGTGCCACCGTATCCGGGATTCATTTGCGAATTTCCTTTATACCCGTCTTTTCTGGTTGATGATAATCTGTCTCCTCCTTTTGGTGCTGTTCATATAGACGATACTGAAACCGTGGAGATGGCCATTGATTGGGGCCCTCGGTGGCAACAGTCTGATTTATGTAGAGAGAAGGTTACAATCCATCTTTATGGTGTTGATAACCTGATGGCCGGTGATTTTGTATCATTCGTACAGCAGTATTCTCTAGATTGGATGAAGCTTGGTCTGTCTAATATGCCCGCAGTTAAGGATATTAAGCTTCCAGCTCCAGAGTTTAAGATCATAGCCCAGCGCAAGCGTATTGATTTTGAGATCAATTATCGACAAAATGTTGCTCGTGACGAGGCCCGGCAATTCATCTTAGGTGCTAAAGTCCAGTGGATTCCTCAGTGGTTAACAGGAGATCCCTAAATGCCGCAGAATAATGTGTTACCAGATTGGCGCGCTACTTATCCAAATGATGCGCCTGTACAGAAGCCTCCGGGTGTTACGGTGTCAACAACCGCGACTGCGCCGCGGGTTCCGAACAAGTTCACCTATAATGCGGGCACCATCCAAATGTATGATCCTGACCTCGGTCAGATGGTCTTCAAGGCTCTGGTAGAAAGGGCAGTTGAAGACCGGTTGGAAGGGGCACAACCAAAGACAGCGGTAGAAATGCACGAAGAGCATTTCGAAGAGCCCACTGATGATGAGCCCCATAGTAAGGGCTCTTCCCGGCGTCGGCGCTAAGCCCTATTCCTCTTGTAAGGAACCGTAACCATGGCAGTCCAGACTCAGTTCAGCACGGATCCTAATGCGATTGTTACGGTTAACGTTTCAATCGTTGAGGCGCCGACTCCGAACACATATCAACGCACCGGAGCCTTCGTGGTTTTTGGTGCCACAACGATGGTTGCTGGTGATACCGAATACTTGACACAGTATTCGGATCTGAACCAGTGGGTCTTAACTCCAATGCAGGTCACTTCGGCAACATGGGCCGGTGGCACTGTTACTGTGACCTTACCTGCTCCAATTCCTGGCCCACCGACAGTTGGTGACACATTCCGTGTTGTGATAGCCGGGTTTACTCCTGCGGCGTATAATGGATATTTCACTGCTACGGTCACTGGGGCAAGCACATTCACTTATCCGGTCACCAGTAACCCTGGTTTGACTACGGTAGTCGGCACCTATATTCCGCACAAGTGCATTGAATTGACCCAGATGGCCGCGACTTTCTTCGGCCAGGGCAATGAGATTGGCGTGTGGATTCTGGAGCTCGGTTACCAGAGTTCTATAAACAACAAAGTCACAGCCCTGCAAACCTGGATCAATAATAACCCGACGACGATTTACGGGTTCTTGATGCCGCGTGAATTCGGAAGCGACCCCTTAGCACTCCCGGCATGGCCGGGTCTGCCTACTCCGGCTCCTGCGCCAACCTCGTGGATGAATTTGCTCAAGCAATATCAGAACCCAGAAGCGATGGAGTATTTCTGGATTACTGTAACTCCAACTACAATGCGGACGTTGGATCCAACTTACAAAGACGTGTTTAAAATGGTCGAGGCTCCGTACTTGACTGATCCAACACAAGCTAACCTCACTACTACACAAGGTGAATTTACGATTGCAGCAGCGTTCTACAACGCGCTCGCCTACAGGCCGTCGAATACCAATCGTGTCGCACCGATGGCGTTCAAGTATTTGTATGGGGTCACGCAATATCCACAAAAGAACAATGGCCCCTTGCTGGTCAGTTTCAAGCAGACAGATACGAATTATGTCACGACTGGTGCGGAGGGCGGCATTGCGTTCACCATGCTTTATGAAGGTGTCACGGCTGACGGCCATGATTACTTCAACTGGTGGTACACGATCGATTGGGTTCAGATTGAAATCAATCTCAATCTCAGCAACGCTATCATTAACGGGTCTAACAATCCGCTTGCACCGCTCTACTATAACCAGGATGGCATCAACTACCTGGAGGTGGTTCTATTCGGTACTATGCAGTCCGCACAGACGTTTGGCATGGTACTGGGAAAGATTGTTATGACCCAATTGGATGGGCCAGACCTTACGGCTGCAATCCAGGGTGGTACTTTTGCCGGCGAATGCGATGTCAACGCGGTGCCGTTCCTCAACTATACGTTGGCGAACCCCGGGGACTATAAGATTGGGGAGTACGATGGGCTATCGACCCTGTTCATCCCCGCACGCGGCTTTATCCACATTCTGGTGAATGTGGTAGCATCTGACCTGATTTCGGTCTAAGGAGATAGCCCATGGCCTTTCAGTTTACGCCTCCCGGAGTTCTGAATAGGCTCCGGGCTTCGGTGACTTACCAGAACTACCCCGCGCTCAACGTTACGAGTGGATTCCTTACAACTGAAGGGATCCGTCTAGCGCTGGAGGGGAACGCAACCGACTTACTCCCGGCTATGGTCAGCCTGGTGAGCAGTCCTGCTCCCTATCTGTCGGCTTCGCTTACGATGTCGATAGTCAGGAGTTCATCGCTTGCACAGCTCTACAAGCTGCAAATCGAGAATACCACGCTCGTAGGGCTGGTCACTATTTTCCCGGATACGGATGTGCTTAATCCGTTTATCCTCAACAATGTGGCGTTGGAAACGGTCCGGGAAATGGCCTTTGCCGGGATGGAAGCCGCTATGGTTGTCACGGCTCGAGGCTATTACAACGTCAACACCGGGTTCTTCGGGACCTAAATAGGAGTACGGGATGACTGGGGTGAAACTTAACAGGAAACTGAACATCGTTGTAAACATCGAAACAGAAGCGGGTTCAGTCCATGTACATTCAACACCAATTGGCCGGGAGGTGTTCGAAGATAACTTCTTGGTAATTTCGCGTGCATTCACGCAAATCTATACCAATGGGCTTGGACCGGTGACAGGGCCGCGTGTCGCGGCCCTTATGGTGAGACAAGAGGCCCTCACAATGGGGGTCTGGGAAAAGACTCAGCAGTCGCTTATGGCTGAGATCTACCGGCTAACCAATGTCATTGCCCCCTCCGACAGTGGCTGGGAACAGATGCCGTTTGATGTTGCTCGAAAGCGTGGCATACTTAATGCTGACGAAGCAGCGGAGGTGGAAAACTGCATCGTATATTTTACATGCGCCTCGTCAATCCATCTGAAAGCGGAGATGGAGGTGGCTTGGGAAGGATTGAGAACACTCTGGGGCGCGCAAACTATCTCATCGAATGTTACGGAATTCATGAGTTCCTTGCCGATCTTGACGCCGGTCGGGACTACTGGCGAGAATCCGTCAATGGCAGTGAATCAATAGTCCAATACTGCTTGTCGTGGCTGGTTGACGTCAGCTTTAAGGAATTCTTCGACCAGTTCGAAATGTCTTGGCCGCATAGTTCCCGCCTTGAGTGGCAGCAACGATATCTGATGGCTATGTGGAAAGCCTGAATGGCTAACATCACCATCAACATACCGCCGAACTTTATGGCGAACGTTAACCAGTTCATGGCTAACGTGCGGCGGATGCAGGTGTTGACCACCCAATTTGTCCAGGCATCGCAACGAGTGCAACCACCCCCGGCAACCCAGATGTCGGGGGTGATGAGTCATTTCCAACGGATGCACCAAATTCTACTTCGGGCGTCTGCTACTTTCCAGCGGTTCATTGATACTATCATAAATGCGATGGGGTCTATGGGCCGGTCCTTTATAAGGATTATGACCCCGATTTATACGGCTGCGACTGCCTTCGTGGGGTTTGCAGTCACTGCCGCGACTTATACTTTTAAGATTGCCACCGGAGCCATTTCAGGAGCCAGTTGGCTTATGAAGTGGATCTTTGATAAGATGGTGGGGTTAGGTGATTCGATACTGGCTGATTTCTTGGCTGCATCTGGTTCTTATGCCACTGTTGCCGGGTTGAAGTCGTATCGTGCAGCCTTTGGTGGGATACCAGATGATCCGGGTATGCACGCTCGTATTGCCCAGGCGCGCGGTTCTCAGGTATCTAAGGAGTATATTGCGCTCCAGTTGCTAGGGGTACGAAACCTTACAGATACTGCTGACATGATGACGGAGGCCACGTTAGCAGCGGCGAGGTTTATGAAAAAGCAAACCTCTGGCCTTGAACTATTAATGGCTGACGCCTTCAACTTGTATTCATTATTTAGCCCAGACCGATTGCTCGCTCTTAAATACATCGATATGGAGGAGTTAGAGCAAGCCAAGAAATTGTACGACCAGTATAAGCCACTGATGCAAATTACTGAGAAGGCACAGATAGCGTGGGTGAACTTTGCCCTCGAGATCCGTGCTATGTGGGTAAAGATCCAAACAGCAATTGCAGAAGGTTTGGCGGATGCTGGTTTTATAAGAGCTATGAATATGGTGAGCCAGAGTATCACCAGGTTCGTACAGCTCTTTCTGAATTCACCAGTTACCGAAAGGATAGTACGAAACCTGGGCAAGTGGATTGATGACCTAGGAGACTGGCTCTCAAAGCCAGAAACTTTTGAGAAGTTCGAAAAAGTGTTACAAGATATAGGTTCCATAATAAAAACTGTAACATTAGGTATCCATCACTTAATGCGTTTGTATGATTTGTTTCACAAAATTCCAGAAGAGGCCCCCCTTAATATCTTTCCCGGCAGAGCTCGGTTTCTGCGGCGGTTGGGAATGTTGGAGCCCGCTGGTCGGCTTCAGTATGAACCTGTAGAACAGGGTCGTGTTGGCCGTGGGGATTACCGCGGCGGCCGGGCTTATCCTCCAGATCAGCCGGTTAGAGCTCAAACTGTCGGGAATCTGAAGTCTCTTCGTGCTCCATTAATAAAGGAACTAGAGGGCAATCCAAAACTTCAAAGAGACTTAAATGATCTGACAGAGGCTGAAATTGGTGACCAAGGCTCAGCAGCCAGAACAGCATTTGTTGAATCTGTATTCAATCGTGCTATATCACGACATCAGACACTTGATTACGTAATCCATAATCGAGGCAAGCCGTATTATCCATGGACTACGATGCGGCATGTTGGGTCTGGTTATGGGCGAGATACCAGTGCAATCGTTAAGGGTGTGGGGGATGGTTCAAATCTTAGTGATTATGCGACAGGTAATGCTTCGCATGGTGTAGGTTTTGATCATGGGCCAAAGACATATGACCCACATACCGGTGAGTATTTTGGTGTAGAAGGTTCTGATCTGCCTTGGGTGCGGCTGCAGAAAAGGTATGAAGGTGAGAAAGGAGTTATTACGATACAGCCGCCAACGAGGCCGGGAGCTCCTTCCACAGGTGCCGCTCCGACTGTAATCGGTCCAGCCGGGGATGTTAAGTTTGCTGAGAAGGCTTCTGGTGCAGACCGTCGGCTTGTAAACCTTGTTCGAGAAACTTCTAAATATTTGCCGGAGGGGTGGCGGGCTGAGATTAGGTCTGAGTTTCGCCCTGGTGACCCACGGTTCCATGGTCAGGGTAGGGCTGTTGACGTCCAACTTATCGCGCCGGGTGATAAAGGTGGAAAGGATATTCCCTGGTATCAGCGCCCAGATGCTTATTCGATCTACCAAAGCTTCGCATTAAAGATGCGGGAAAATCAGAAGAAGATGTATCCTGAGTTAAATGACCACTTCCGGTGGGGTGGTTATTTCGCTGGTGGTCAAGGTGCAGGTCCAGGTCGAAGTCTGGTGGGTGCTCCTTATGGTGCCATGGACTTGATGCACTTTGACACTGGTCCAACATCACTTATGGCGGCAGGTTCGTGGGAAGGAGGCCTAAGCGCAGAGTGGGCTCGTCGTTGGGGTATTTCATATACTGGTTATCCTAAAGATACTATCATGGGTTCGGTTAAAGTACCAGATAGCCCTGCGGATGGGTGGCAACAGTATGATAAGGTACCATCATGGACAGGATCGAAAACTGACCCGTTTGATCCTAGTTATGTAGCAGAAAAGGGATTTGGTGCTTTATCAGCAGAATTTGAAACTGAGGGTGGTGGTCGAGGCGGGGGTTGGGAAGAGGGTGGCAAAGACAATATCGGTTGGGCATGGGGCCGATGGCAATTTAACTCACGAAGAGAATTACCAGCATTCGTTGATAAGTGGAATAAGAACCATCCTAACAACCCATTGCCAGAGGGAGCTGATGCGGCTGAAGCTGGGCCAGGAAGCCCTTTCTATACTAAATGGCATGAATTAGCTACAACCAAAGAGTTTCATGAGGCTCAAAGGACTTTTGCTTTTGGATATGAGCATGGTGTGGAAACTAAGGCAAGGTCTCTTGGTTTCGATACCACGAACAGGGGTGTCCGAGAAGCCATTAATTCAATGATTCAACAGCATGGTGTTGGGTCTGAAGATCGTGGAACCATTATGTTATTGAAAGAGGCAGCGGGAACTAACCCTAAGACTGTTGATGACCAGATCAATGCCATTTATAATGCTCGGCAAGCGTTATCTGATCGGCACCCAGAATGGGGTATCGGTCGACGTTATGATAAGGAACGTATTCGAGCTTTACAGTTTTCTCGCTTAGGTGATACTCGCTCCAAAGAAGCTAAGCAGGCGGCGGAAGAAGATAAGGCCGTCGATGTACATGAGCCTGTAAAGAAGGCTACAGATGATAAGGAAGATAAGCATCCGACGCATACGGTAAAAATCGACAACCGGAGTGACCACGACGTAGTCCCGGCTGAGGACCATTCTAAGAGTGAGGCTAGTACCGAAATGCACGGGTCGCCATTGTGAGATACTATGGTATCAAGGTCGATGGAGCTCCTGGTGTATTCCCTGCTCGCTATGATAATGGTTGTCAGTGGGGTACTCTCATTAATGGGCAATATGATCCTGGTGCCCAGCAAATAGAATTTCAGATTGAGGAGTGGACCCCGAATACATTTTCTGAAAATTCTGTTTTGACGATTTATGGTGTAAGCTTTGATCAGATCAAACATTCTAGGGAATTGGTTGGTAAACCGATAACGATCTATGGGGGTATGTCACCTGGACTACCTTTGGCTTCATACCAATCCCAACGTGATAAGCTCTTGTTGCAGGGTGAAATCCTCAAGTGTTGGGGTAACTGGATTGGTACTGAAACATCCATCGGTATGTCTTTTGTATCAGCCGGGGGTACGACTGATAGTGGTAGTGATCAAGCTCCTGCTCCAAGTAGTAGTACCGATACCAGCTCTTCTGCTCCAGCCCCTGCTCCTACTAGCCTACGGGTAGCTCGTACAGGGTTCCGTTCGATAGATCGTAGGTTTAGCAACCGGATTCTTGCTGGGCCTGTTCAGTTTGCAAGTGTAGGATCACTTGGATTTTCGTCTGAAGCTGGTATCGGTCCAGCTACGTCATCGTTCGGTGGTATTGCCAGCTCGTTCTTTGGTGGTGGTGGGTTATCTCCATTATCTGCTCCTCTTAATATCATCCACAATCTTTTGCCTAACATCCATATGGGTGATGCTATTAAGCAGACTTTGTCAAAGGTGTTTCCAAAGGCCAAGCAGAATATACAGATTTCTCCTAACCTGAAGTT
>Ga0126381_100008673_pt1 | contig 11371 bp, 9 predicted proteins | sample PanSoiMetPlot_28_FD_96465 | JGI IMG/M metagenome (GOLD analysis project Ga0126381, IMG submission 96465) | Tropical forest soil microbial communities from Panama - MetaG Plot_28 | ecosystem: Environmental > Terrestrial > Soil > Tropical forest > Bulk soil | place: Panama | collected 2016-02-17 | reverse complement strand
AGACAACGTTAACTCCATTGACGTCCAGCAGAATGGACTCGCGCCACCAAATGCATTGGAATCCGCACTCGTGCTTCACCTGCCCGCAGGAGCATACACCGCGATCGAGAGCGGAGCCGACGGGGGTACAGGCATTGGCTTGGTAGAGGTCTATACCCTCTATTAGCAGACTGCAGCCTACGCCATATTTTTCGTCAGGGTACGGGCTTGCGTTTACATTTGCCGCGCCAAACGAACTCTCGAGAGATGCGCGAAATTTCCTGCCTGTATTGACTAGGAATCGAGAGTTGAAACGGCTGGTAGTAAAGGAGTTTTTGGTATGCTGACGAGAAGATTGAGTAACGCTATGAAGTAGATCGCCCGCGACGCGCGGAATTTCATCTATGTCGCGCGACAAATCTATTGACCAACTCGTAAACAGATTAGTTGTGATATTGCTACGGGAAGCCTCCGATCAGCTAATGGTAAAGTTTGGTTAGGCAGTTCGAACTTTTTGCTACTTGCCAATCAGCAGTTGATGTTGTCACGTATCATCCCATCCTAGAGCTCGCGATTAGCCAAAAGGACTTCAAACCCGAACCGTACGAACTCCTAAATCTGATTGTACTGACATGGACGCCGTGCCGTATTTGGATCTGCAAACTCAATACGATGCTCTTCGCAGCGAAGTGTTGACGGCATTGGGCGAAATTTGTAAATCGAGCAGGTTCGCCCAGGGACCAGCAACAGCAGATTTCGAGTCGGAATTCGCAGCGTATTGCGGAGTTGATCATTGTGTCAGCGTGAACAGCGGCACGAGCGCTCTCCATCTGGCGCTACGCTGCCTCGACATAGGATCGGGAGACGAGGTCGTCACAGTGTCGATGAGTTTTATAGCGACCGCATGGGCCATTAGCTACGTCGGTGCCACGCCGGTTTTCGTCGATATTGACCCCGTCCGCCGCACGTTGAATCCGGACGAACTCGAAGCGGCGATCACGCCTCGCACGAAAGCAATCATCCCGGTGCATCTGTATGGAATGCCTGCAGAGATAGATCGAATCATGGCGATTGCGGACCGACACGGAATACCGGTGATCGAAGATGCCGCGCAAGCGCACGGAGCAAAGTACCGAAACAAGCGTGTAGGCCAGTTTGGCCAAATTGCGTGTTTTAGTTTTTATCCGGGCAAGAATCTCGGGGCCTACGGGGAAGGCGGTGCTCTGGTCACAAACGATGCGTCCCTAGCGCGGCGCGCGCGTTCTCTCCGCGATCACGCACAAACTGAAAGATACTTGCACGACGAAATCGGGTATAACTATCGCATGGATAGTTTCCAGGGGGCTGTGCTTACCATAAAACTTAAGCATCTCGATGAGTGGAACCGGGCTCGCACTGATTGCGCGCGATTTTACACAGAATTACTGAAGGACTCGTCATACAAGCTTCCTGCCAATCTTTCCGATTCAGAGGGCGTTTGGCATTGCTACGTACTTGAAACTCCACAGCGCGATCGCGTCCGCTCTGCGTTACAGGATGTCGGGATCCACACCGCAGTCCATTATCCTGTACCGATTCACCTTCAAAAAGCATACGCGCATCTTGGTTATCGAACAGGCGACCTGCCAGTGACAGAAGGATTGTGCGAACAGTGTCTTTCTCTTCCGATTTATCCCGAACTCTCCAAAGAGAAAATTTCCCGTGTCGCTTCCGCTCTCCTCGATCTGGAGAAGCGCTGACCACACAGCGACAGATTCACCGGGGCAGGAACAAAATCGAGTTTGTAATCCGGCGTCGATCAGTGACGATCAGGAATGGCAGCAGAACGCGATTATGTCCTCGGCACGCATGAGGAGGAATTAGCCAGACTCGGCCTGCAACATCGTGTTTGGCGCTCAGTTGTTTTGGATTGTTGGCAACGGGCCGGCATCACTGTTGGCAAACGCGTGCTCGACGTCGGAGCGGGTCCCGGCTACGCCGCCATTGATCTGGCTGAGATCGTCGGGCCCACGGGTGAAGTGGTCGCGCTCGAACGCTCGCAAAACTTCGTGCGCGCAATGGAAACAACGTGCCGCACGCGCTCGCTCGCGAACGTGAGAATTCACGAACTGGATTTGATGAAAGATGATTTGCCGAAGGGCGACTACGATTTCGCGTGGTGCCGCTGGGTGGCGTCCTTTGTCAATGATCGATCGTTATTGATCGAAAGACTTGCCGGCGTTATGCCAAAAGGCAGCGTCGCTATTTTCCACGAATACGGGCATTACGAGACATGGCGATTCTTTCCACGATTGCCAATGCACGAACGTTTCCGCGAACACGTGATCGCGACGTGGCGCGAATCTGGTGGCGAACCCGATGGCGCGCTCGAATTACCGGGGCTGCTTGGGGCGAATGGTTTTGCGATCCGCTCTGCAACGCCGCATATCTTTTGCCTGCGGCCGAGTGATTACATGTGGCAATGGCCCGTCACATTCATCGACACTCACCTCGAACGCCTGATTGAATTGGGGCGAATCAATCACAACTTCGCCGGGGAAGTCCGTTCTGCTTTCGCCAGCGCCGAAAGAAATCCGAATGCCCGAATGCTCACACCGCTCGTGCTGGAAATCATCGCCGAAAAATTGTAACCGTCGGACTCGTTACGACGCTCCGCCGAGCCCCAGTCGCTGTGCATCATCTTGCAGTGCGGCGATGACTTGCGCGATGACTTCGTCGACTGGCATCCCGAGTTGTTCCGCGCCGCGGATGATGTCGTCTCGGTTCACGCCGCGGGCGAATGCTTTGTCTTTCATTTTCTTCTTCACCGCGCGCACATCGACATCGTGAATACTTTTTGTCGGCCGCACGAGAGCGACCGCCACGACGAAGCCGCTTAGCTCATCCACTGCGTAGAGAGTTTTCTCGAGCGGCGTCTCACGTGAAACGCCTGAGTAATCGGCGTGCGAAAGAATCGCGTGGCATACTTCCTCGCTCCAACCATTCTCGCGGAGCCACGCAACACCGACAAACGGGTGACCTGCTGTAGCCGGGGTCGGTGACCCCGGCTCTTCCGAAACTAGTTGCTCTCTGTCACCGGGGTCACCGACCCCGGCTACAGCAATTGGATGCCGCTCGTAATCCATGTCATGCAACAATCCGACGGCTTCCCAGAGATCAGCGTCATCGCCGCGCAATTGCGCAAAGCGTTTCATCGAATCTGCGACAGCATAGCAGTGCTTCCGTAGACTTTCGGACTGTATCCAGTCGTGCAAAATGGCTTCGGCGCGAGCCGCGAGCGTTTCACTCATCTCAATTTCAATGGATTGAAACGTTATCGCCCGCTTTGATTTTTGTGGCAAGCCGAACCACGTCCCAATTCGCGAGGCGAATGCAACCGTGACTCGCAGCGCGTCCAATGGAACCGGGATTGTCGGTGCCGTGCATGCCGATGCCTTTTTTGTTAAGCGCAATCCACATCACCCCTACCGGATTCCGCGGCCCGGGTGGGAGCATGTGAAAATTGCCGCTGCGTTCGCCGTGCTTGAGCATCTCCTTGTCGTAACGAAACCTGGGCAGCTTGGCGATGCCTCGCACCTTCCACTCACCAATCGGCGAGGCGGTCTGCGTAGAGCCGATCGTGACCGGATATGCGGCGATCAGCTTTTCGTTTTGGAACACGCCCAGCATGTTTGTTTTTGTGTCGATCTTTATGGAAACCTTTCTTGGTGCCCCACTTTCAGCAGGAGTTGACGCCTGACTTTCGGGTTGATCTTCAACTTCGTTCGCCGCCTGCGAAGCAGTCTCACTGCCTGGTTTAATCTCTTTTACCGAAGCAAGTTCAAATGGCTCGACATTCGGCACCTTCACTTGATCGCCGGCCTTAATTCCTTTCAATTTGCCCGGATTCAGTTGTTCAAGGAAATGAACGTCGCTGTGAAATTTCTCGGCGATGGCGTCTGCGGCGTCACGGTACGGCAGAAATTTCAATTTCGCCTGCTCAGCTACTTGCTTCGGCAGCTGTCCAATGCTTTGCAGGTCGGCTTCGGTAACGGTGTATGGAATGAACACTGGTTCCACGCTGGCGAGGTCGAGTCCGTTGACGTCAGGCGCCAGATTTTGCTTTGCCTTGTTCTGTGACGGCGGCGCTTGCGGTTGTTCCCCCCGCGATTCGCGATAAAGCGCAAGTGCCTTCCAGGTGAAATCTCCGTACTGGCCGTCGATCTTGCCAGGGCTAAAGTTTGCACGATCGAGGAAAATCTGGAGCCGCGTGGCCTCCTCGGTCTGAGGCTTGTTTGAGTGATTAGTCTTTGGCGTCTTCTTCTTCGCAACTGCTGGAAGAATGCCGGTTAGAATCAATAATGCGACGACTGCCAAACGAATCACTGCATTCACTTATATGCATCGTGTAGCTCAACACTTATGGCCGTGCTGCGCCGCCAATCTCAACTAGCGTTGCGATTGGAAATTCTGTAGGTGTGCTCAGGCTAGGCGAATAGGCCTCCAAGCGCCGTCGGAATTACAATTCGCCAACTTGTGATATATTCTCCCCGATGCAAAAGCCAGAAGTTACCGCATATCTAAAGACCTATTGTGGCTGGAGCGCCGGTGTCCGCGCTGTTTTAGCCAAATACAATTTGCCCTACACTGAGAAAGACATCATTCAAAACCCGGCATTCCGCTGGGAAATGGAGACCAAAAGCGGGCAACCACTTTCGCCGTGTGTCGAGATTAACAGCCACATGCTGGCCGACGTCAGCGGCGAAGAAATCGAACAGTACCTGATCCAGAACAAACTCGTCGAAGCGAGCGACGCCGCGACCGACGTTCCGACGAATGCGCCGTGTCCGAACGAGCTACACGAGGGCGTTGTAAAGCTCAATTTGTGAGCGGTTGAAGTGTTGAAGAGTTGAAGTGTTACAGCGATCTTCCGCTCCAACGCTTAACGATTTAACGCTTCAACGAAATGAAATACTTCGCCCGCCTTCGACGCGCGACGAAAGCGCGGGGAAGTGTTCTCTTCCGCTACGGCTGGAAGATCACGTTGCTTGTTTTGCTGGTGGGCGCCCTGCTCGCCGTTTTCCTGTTTTACGGCACATGGGCGCAAACCTTCGACATGAAAAAAGTGGGGGACATGCCGGAGCGAAACACTGTTTACGATGTCGATGGGAAAATTTACAGCCGCCTTGCAGGCGCGAATCGTCTGAAGGTTTCTCTGAGCGAAGTCTCGCCACAATTCATCGCGGCTCTTCTGGCGCGCGAGGACACTCGATTTTACGACCACAAGGGGATTGATTGGCGCGGAGTCCTGCGAGCGCTGGTCCGGGACGTTTTCACCATGTCCGCCAAAGAAGGCGCAAGTAGCCTCACTCAGCAACTGGCACGTAACAGCCTTCCTCTCGGTGGCCGCACGTTTAGTAGGAAACTGCTGGAAGCAATGGTGGCGCTTCGAATCGAACGCGACTTCACGAAGCAACAGATTCTCGAGTTGTACGTTAACCGGATATATTTCGGCGCCGGTTGTTACGGAGTCGAGACCGCTTCGCAAGCTTACTTTGGCAAAAACGCTTCAAAGCTGAATCTTTCGGAAGCTGCGCTGCTGGCAGGTCTGATTCGCGGTCCGAATCGTTTCTCGCCGTTGAAAAATCCTGAGGGGGCCGCGAACCAGCGTGATGCGGTGTTGAACCGAATGGTGGAGTTAAAAAAAATTACTGCTGCACAAGCCGAGCAGGCCAAAAAAGTCAAAGTCGTGACGCATCCGAAGCGGATGCCACAGATCCAGGAGAACTATGCGATGGACGCTGTGCAGCGAGCATTGAGCTTGATTCTGACCCAAGACCAGATGGATGACGGTGGGCTTTCCATTTACACGACGCTCGATCCATCTGTGCAAAACACCGCGCAGGACGCACTCGAGACTCAACTGAGCAAGATTGAGCGCCAATCCAATTTTCGGCACCCGATCAAGGCCGAATACAAACCGCCGGAAAATGGAGAAGGCGATGCGGCCATGCCGTACCTCGAAGGCGCGGCCGTTGTGATCGATAATTCAAGTGGCGGGATCCGTGCCCTCGTGGGAGGCCGTGATTACGCGCAAAGCAAATTCAACCGTGCGCTCGCTCCCGCGAATAGGCAGGTGGGTTCGTCGTTCAAGCCTTTCGTCTATGCGGTCGCATTCAGCCACGGTTTATTACCGGGGGCGGCGATCAGTGATGCTCCGATTCAACCGGGCGAAATCGACGGAGCAGGTAGTTGGTCGCCGGCAAATTCGGACGGCACGTACGGAGGCGTCATGCCTTGCTCGTACGGTCTGGTTCATTCACGCAACACCATGAGCGTACGCGTTGGACAATTTGCCGGGCTCGATGCAGTCCAAAAAGTTGCAAATGATCTTGGTATTGCTCAAAAGATTCCGCATGGGCCCGCCAGCTACATCGGTTCGTTCGAGAGCAACCTGAAAGATCTGACTTCGGCCTACACTGTTTTTCCCAACGCCGGAGTGCGCAGACAGGCATACATCATCGAACGCATCGACGATCAGCAACACAAACCGATTTACCTGGCAGCGCATATCACTTCGCAGGCGGTCGACCCTGGTGCAGCCTGGATGACTTCGGAAGTAATGGAGGATGTCTTGACCAAAGGCACCGCTGCGAGTGCCCGCTCGTTAGGCTTCAAATTACCGGCGGCAGGCAAGACTGGCACGACGAACGATTATAAGGACGCCTGGTTCGTCGGATACACCAGCACGTTGACTTGCGGTGTGTGGGTCGGATTCGATCAGCCGACTACGATTGTCTCGCGTGGCTATGGCGCAGCTCTGGCGTTGCCGGTGTGGACTCAGGTCATGAACAAAGCATCGCGGCATTATCCGGCCGAGCCGTTGCAACCAAAAATGCCAATTCAACGCGCGACCGTCTGCTCGATCTCAAATCAACTCGCCACCACCGGTTGCACGGCGGCCGGCTCCGCGTACGACATCGATTTGCCGGTCGAAAAGATACCAACCGTTGCCTGCCAGGTTCATGGCGGTTCGCAGTGGCCGTTCGCACAACAGCCCCCAAATGGGTCTCAGAGAGCGCGTACGTTCCCGGGGCGCCTGTTCAATTCGTTCAGGAGATTCTTCGGCGGACGCTGAGCTTCGTATCGCATCCTGCTAGAGAGAATTGATCGGACAATAATTGTTTGCTGTCGGGGCAGATAATCCCATACGCCAACAAACAAACTTGCTCCGTTTATCTCCGGCGGGCTCTTGCATGCCAACCGTGTACAAAACCAGCACGAGGCGTCTTGCTTTGAAAGACGTTCGCAGGACTATGCCGAAGATTGCGACTGGCTAGCGGGTAGGCTTCTGGGGAGGAGGTTCAGGCGGCGGTGTCGGTGATTCTTTTCTTTGTGCCATTCCAAATCCTTAAACGAACGAGTCAACGTAGTCGAGACATAATTTAGCTTTAGGCGATGCGACTTTAGCGAGCGGGTGAGGGGAATCGAACCCCCGTTTTGATTGCCTAGGAATTGAGCGTTCTCCTAGGCAAAGCGCCCTCTGATTCTGCAAAATACCCTCTGGTCAGAACGTAAAGTCAGAACAAGTGCGCTGATTTCCAGCGATATTCAACATTGTCATTCTAGTCTCGTCCTGATAGACCAAATGAAGTATGGAGCAGAACAGCAACACCGTACTAGAGGGGCGGGGTCAAACACTCGCTGTGCCTGCGGCCGCTAACGAGCCACATGATCGTGGTATTGCATTTCATAGTAGTTGTTCCTTTCGCGTTTGGCTGCATGTGCCGGTTTTATTCTCCACACGGCAATGACAAAGTGATATGAACGGGAGGAATGAACTATCCGACACCACTCATTATTGCGTCAGAGGCGGCTGCAGGCGTGCAGCCTTTCCAAGTTCAAAAAGTCCGAGAACGTTCGTTCTTCTCGCGTGTATTTTGGGGCTCTGTGTTCGTGGCAGTCAGTTTCGCTTTCACCGCCGCTCAAGAGCGGTCATCGACATCAGATGCAATTTCCCCGGATAAAAAATGGGAGTATCGATGCGAACCGTACGCCGATCACAGCGAGTGCGCACCTAAGATTGTTCGGGCCGGTACCACTGAAGTTGTGTTGGACTTGCAGCAAGACTTGGAAGTGTCGGGATCGGAGTCAGTTGACGCAATGATATTCTGGGCTCCGGATTCGAAGCGATTCGCGTTCAATTACAGTCCCGTGCACGCGCACCATACGCAATTCGATACGGTGGCCTTTTACCAGCTAAGTGACGACCGCTGGGTGCAGTTACCTTCTCCGGCGGACCAAACAGAGCACAGTCAATTGGCGCGACTGACGAAGAAGCATTTTTTTAAGGGCTTTAGTCCAAACAGGTGCGCGCCCGAGCGCGACGTTCTGAAGCTGCGTAGCTGGGTTGACGCCAACACTGCAATCCTCTACGCACCGTGTTATGCGCGCACCTCGGGAGAACGGGAAGCGGGCTTCCTCTTCACATTGAAGTTCGATGGCACCGGTAACTGGAAGATCGTCGAGACACATCAGATGTCGCAAAAAGAGCTCAAAGACGAACAATGAGTAGCGACGACACCCGAAAAGCGGTGACGTTCTTTTGGCCAGATCCGATGACGCCAGTAAACGTCCTCGATAGCTCGTTGATACGCTACGCGTTCGGCTAACGTGAGTGTTCTTTGCGAAAGCTCAAGCCGCGCTTTCGGCTTGGTAGCGTTTCGCTCGGCCACCGCAAAGGGGATCATGCAAAAAGCCACAACGAGGAGCAGATAAAACGTACTTTGTAGAAGGCGCGCCTGGATACTCGTATTAATTTGTTTTTTCCTTCTCGGGGTGGATGATGACCTACGTTGTGTGAACAGTCCCTTCGGTCACGGCTAACCCTGCGGGAAGAGGGTCAGGGTGGAGCTCTCTTGGGGGAGACGCCTAACGGACTTAGCGCGACAACGAGCCTGCCGAAAATTGCAACGTTCTGTCAACAGAAAATGATGTAGGGCTTTCCGTAGCCATGTGCGTAGACGATCCAGATCGTTTGCCCTTCACGATCCACGGCTGAGACCCAGCCCAAGCTAAACCGGCTTTCCTGAGATTCTCGGCGATGATTTCCAAATCCTTCACGCGCACCTAAATGCGCTGAACGTATTTTAGAATCACTGACAAGTAGGGTTGCAGGAAATTTATTTATCCGGTGATCGCCGCCGTGACAGGCCCAGTCTTAACTTTTGCGCTACCTGCCTTTTTCGGCACGTACAACAAAAATTGGCCGCTGCCAAGATCGATCGTTCGCGGCCCTTCGCCCACACTAAAAATAGTATTCTCGCCAAGGCGCGTCATGGTTTTATCCTTGAAGGTCAATTCACTGCGGGACTGGACACCCGTCTGCACGGCGCTGCCTTGGCGAACATCATCGTTCACTGCAGCCGGACGCGGTGACGCGTTCGACGGGAGCACGCGAACGTCTTGGATGACTTGAGTCACCTTGGCTTGCTTTAGCTCGTCTGCGCTGACCTCGTTTGGGAGTCCGCCCGCAAGCGCAAACGCAAAAAGCAGTGCAACGCAAAGCTGTAGAGTTTTAATTCGGATTTTCATGTGGTTCTTAATTTCATCATTCTTCTGCGAAATTTGCCCGCCAAGTCGCCGGAGGCTTTGCGGCGATGCGAGAGAATCGGGGGTCCGAGGGTCTTAGCATTTGAAGCGCGGAGAGTAACATAAGGCTGAGTCGCGTCAACAGGGGACGTTTCCTGATTTTTTCAACAAAATTCCCCTAGGGACTTTAAATCCGTTCAGTCAACAGGTGGATACAAACAGCCCTTTCCAATTCCAAAACGCAGTCAGCATTTCATCGGAAGGAACGATGAAACGCTTCCCGTGGCGATGTGTGTAGCCTCATTTCCAATGCGCTTCCATTTGGTCGGCTGTGGTATGACACGCCGGGATAATGCAATCGGCTACGCGGAGCATTATAGCCGCTCACACGATGCCGTGATTCGCGTTTACGATGACGCTGGCAACGTGATAGAAACGCACGCGCACAACGGCGATTTCAAAGAGCCGTGAGCGTCAGCGCGTGAAACAAAAAACCGCCATCCGTGAAGCACGACGGCTCATTGCTTCGGTTGGTTGACCGGCTTAGCGATTATTCAGCACGGTTTGCGGTGCGGTTTTGCTCAGTTCAAGCTGTGCGCTCCCTTTCTGTAGGCCCGCAGTAAGCGATTAGCCCAAATGAGATGCGATCTTTCAAGAGTCGCGTCGGTGCCGACCTGCTATTTCTCGAGATCCTGCCCCAGCGCCACACGAGCGAGCTTGCTCCGAGAGGGCTCTGGAAGTTTTTCGACCTCTTGAAAGAGAAGCCCCTCCAACCAACAGCGGTCTTCTGCACTCGCCTTCTCGTTATCGGCGGTAATTCGGTCGTATGTTGCTCTATCTTTTTCGGAGAGTTCTTCGTATATAACAGCCAATGCCGCCGTCGCGTCTGCCTCCGAGACTGGAAATGTCTCGGCATGCTGCGATTTAAGCGATTCCAAGAGTACCCTCTCGCGAAAGCTAAACCATGTGCTCATCGCAGTGTGGTCTTGCTTTTCCAACTTCCTGAAGAGCTCACTCAGCGCCGTGTGTGTTATTGCTCCGCCAGCTAGCGCCGCGCAATCTGCAGGAGGCGCAATCGCCAGCAGCCGACGCATGACATTTGCTTGCGCCAGAGCGACCTCATCTGGGATGTAGCGGAGACCATTCTGAAAATGTGTCCGCATCCAAGCGCCCAGCGCCGCCTCATCACCATTTTCAAACAGCTGGCGAGCTTCAGGTGATTGCTGCTTTATGGCGGACGAGATGCGTTGTTCTAACAACATTTGTTCCCGCTCCAGTTGGTCGGCACGGAAAGCCAATCCCGCCGCGATGACAACTACGCAAAACGCGATCAATATTGCGGCGATAACCGCATCGCCGAATGCGCGCGGCAGAGGTCGCCAGGATCCGGTGATGCGTGTCGTCACTGGCCGCAGGGCCAAGCGATATGCGGGAACGATTGGAGAAAAGTATGGCCGTTTGAAGAATGGCGGTTTGACGAGTGCACGAAACTCCGCTTGCCGGTTCTCAAAGTGCACAACTCCGGAGATTGGGCTTCGGTAGGGCCCTCGGCGAAGGTTCATGACACTTTGGACTGTCAGCCCGTGATCCCGAAGCTTTTGATTGAGCCACTCCAACGACCTCGTATTTTGAGAAACAAGAAAGACAAGGCGATCAAGTGCCACGACGCGATTTCCCAAGTCACGCCTTCGGTCGGTTTCGGCGGGACTTGTATCACCACCAGTGCGGCACGTGTGAACCAGGAACGGATCTGCTGCCGCCAATCGGCGTCCTCGACGTAGATGCGTTGGGCACCGAGTCTAGGGAGGCGTTCGCCGGGTTT